>Ga0255338_1002634_pt1 | contig 24965 bp, 20 predicted proteins | sample MeOH1_35cm_T4_19_FD_203715 | JGI IMG/M metagenome (GOLD analysis project Ga0255338, IMG submission 203715) | Sandy soil microbial communities from University of British Columbia, Vancouver, Canada - MeOH1_35cm_T4_195 | ecosystem: Engineered > Artificial ecosystem > Sand microcosm > Unclassified ...
TGGCGCAATCGGCGGCGGTGATGGAACTGCTCGGCATGAAGGCCTGCATCGTGCCGCCGAACCCGGGCAACCTGTCCGCCTTCGGTCTGTTGGCGGTGGACTGGCGCACGGATCATATCGTCACCAAGGTGATGCATCAGGACGTTGTCGATCTGCCGGCTATCGCCGCGATCTATGCCGGCTTGGAGAGCGAGGCGACCGAGACGCTCAAACGCGATGGCATCGATCCTTCGCGTATTCGCATCGTGCGCGAGGCCGATGTGCGTTACGCCGGTCAGTCGATGGAAGTGCGCGTGCCGGCACCGAGCGGCAAGGTCGATGCCGCGTTCCTGTCGCAGCTCATCGATGCCTTCAACGCCGCGCATCTGCGGACCTTCGGCTACAACTACGCCGGCAAGCAGAAGGTCGAGTTGGTCAATTTCGCCGTCTCCGGTTTCGGTGTCATCGAGCGGCCGCAAATGCCGAAGCTTCCGGCCGGGAGCGCCAAGCCGGTGCCGAAGGCGACGCGTCCGGTCTATTTCGTCGATCACTATGCCGATACGCCGATCTACGATCGCGCAAACTTGCCACCCGGATTCCGCTTGCATGGCCCGGCGGTGGTCGAGGAGTTTGGCTCGACCACGGTCGTCTTCCCAGGTCAGCAGCTCGAGGTCGATCCGCACGGTGTCCTGATCATCCGCTCCGCGAAGGATGCCGCGGTATGAACATCCAGACCAAACCGACGAATCCCTGGCCGGTCGCGCCGCGAGAGCACGGCAAGACGCAGGTCGATCCGATCGTCCTGCAGATCGTCGAAGGCACGCTCAACTCCATCGAGGCCGAGATCGAATTCGCGATCGAGCGTACCGCGCGCTCGCCGATGATCCGCGAGGCGCACGACTACCGCGTCGGCCTGTTCGACAAATACTGCCGCAAGCTGACCGGCCGTTCCTATTCGGCGATGCCGAATGCCGTGGTGCGCGACTTTCCGCCGCACACCATGAAGCCCGGCGACGTCTTCCTGATGAACGACACGTATCTCACCGAAGGCTCGATCGGCCATCTGCCCGATTTGTGTTCGACGGTACCGGTGTTTCACGACGGCGAGGTGGTCGCCTACATCCAAGCTTTTGGTCATCATGATGATGTTGGCGGCCGCGTACCGGGCTCAATGCCGGGCACGGCGGTCACTGTGTTCGAGGAAGGTCTCGCCATCCCGCCGGTGAAGCTCTACAGCGAAGGCGTGCGCAACGACGGCGTGATGACGATCCTGCGCCGCAACACGCGCGTGCCGGAGATGCTGTCGGCCGACATCGACAGCGAAGTGCAGGCCTGCGTCATGGGCGCGCGCCGGATGGCCGGTCTGTTCGAGCGCTTCGGCTGCGAGCAGGTCGAGGCTTGCTTCCAGGCCATTCTCGACAAGTGCCGCGACATCTATCGCAACGAACTGCTCGCGAAGATCGCCGACGGTGAATATGTCTGGGAAGACTACGTCGAGCACGATGGCGTCACCGATCCCAAGCTGCACAAGATCATGATGAAGATGATCAAGAAGGGCGGGCGCATCACGCTCGACTTCAGCGGCACCGACCCGCAGTCGACCGGGCCGATCAACTGGCCGGCGGACTATGCCGACGGCGCCTTCCTGATCAAATGGATCGCCCCGATCCTGCGCAATTTGGCCGATACCCCCGAACGCGCCGCCGAAATCCACGTCAATGAGGGCGTGTGCGAGATTTTCGACGTCGTTTTCCCCCCGAAAGGCACCCTGATCACGCCGGAATGGCCGGCGGCGACCAATGCGCGCTCCTTCGTGCTGCTGCGCTGCCTCGGGCTCTTGGCCGGCGTAGTGGCGCAAGCGGTGGACGGCCGCATGCCGGCCGACCAGGAAACCATTCGCTACACCGGCTTCTACGGCACCGACGAGAACGGCAAGCAGTTCCTTTCGCGCGAGGTGCTCGGCGGCGGTTCGGGCGGGCGCTATTACGCCGACGGCAACGACGCCATCCACATCGTGCCGGATTCGCGCAACCAGCCGGCTGAGTTCACCGAGACGCGGTTTCCCTTGCTGGTCGAAAGGCTGGCGCTACGCACCGACTCCGGCGGCGCCGGCAAGCGCCGCGGCGGCCTCGGCTATGAGAAGCATTACCGCGCGCTGGTCGATTGCCGCACCATCGTCACAGCCGACCGCGTGCGGCTCGGCTGCTACGGGGTTAATGGCGGCAAGGCCGGCCAGCCCTTCTGTGTCACCGTCGATCTCGAAGGCGAGGCCCGCGACCTTGGCGGGCTGGTCGACGGCGAACCGGTGCTTAAGGGCCAGATCGTGCGCGTCGTCACCACCGGCGGCGGCGGCTGGGGCGATCCGCTCGAGCGGGAAGAGGAACTGGTCCAGCGCGACGTGGTCGAGGGCAGGGTGTCGCTCGACAGCGCCCGCGACGATTATGGCGTGGTCCTCGTCCAGGAGGCGGAGAGTTGGGTGATCGATGGCCCGGCGACCGTCAAGCGGCGGGCCGAATTGCTGGCACGGCGCACGACGCCGCTGCCGGTGATCGACCGGGGTGAAGGTTTCGAGAAGATGCTGCGCGGCGAATGTCCGCCGCGCATGAAGTAAGTTCAAGGAAGACGAAACGATGGCGATTGAAGTTGCGAAAGTCGAACTGAAGACCGTGCAGGACGCAAGCGGCGTCGATGCCTGCATCAAGGCCGGCCAGTTCACGGCCGATCAGGTGATCGCCGTCATCGGCAAGACCGAAGGCAACGGCGGCGTCAACGACTTTACCCGCATCTTGGCCGACCAGGCTTTTCGCAAGGTGCTGATGAAGACCGGAAGCCGCAGCGAGGCGGAGGTCAATAAGGTGCCGATGGTCTGGTCGGGCGGCTGCGACGGCGTCATCACACCGCACGCCACCGTGTTCGCCCGCAGCGACAAGAAGGGCCCCGCCTCCAAGCTGCGCCTCACCATCGGGACGGCGATGAGCGCCACGCTGCTGCCGGAGGATATTGGCCGGCCGGCGATGGTGGAGAAGGTCGCCGCCGGCGTGAAGGCGGCGATGAAGAATGCGGGCATCGACGACCCGAAGGACGTGCACTACGTCCAGACCAAGACGCCGCTTTTGACCATCGATTCGGTGCTGGACGCCGAAAAGCGCGGTCAGCACGTCGCCTGCGAGGTGCACGAGTCCATGGGCGTGTCGAACGGCACCACGGCGCTCGGCATCGCGGTCGCGCTTGGCGAAATCTCGATGCCGAAGGCGGAACAGATCTGCAAGGATCTCGACCTCTATTCGTCGGTGGCATCCTGCTCGTCGGGTGTGGAGCTCAACGAGGCGCAGATCGTACTGCTCGGCAATGCGCCGGGGGCGGGCGGGCGCTACAAGATCGGCCATTCGGTCATGAAGGACGCGCTCGACATCGACGGCATCTACGAGTCCATCCGCAACGCCGGCCTGGAATTGCCCGCGCGCCCGCGCGCCAGCGACCTCGGCGGCAAGCTGGTCAACTGTTTCATGAAGTGCGAGGCTGATCGCACCGGCAAGCTGCGTGGCCGGCGTCAGATCATGCTCGACGATTCCGACGTGTCCTGGCACCGCCACATCAAGGCCGCAGTGGGCGGTGTGGCCGCGGCAGCCATCGGCGACGCGGCGGTGTTCGTCTCCGTCGATGCCATGCATCAGGGGCCGCAAGGCGGGGGGCCTTGCATCGCCATCATCGACGCCGGGGAGTAAGCGCGCCGGCGGCGGCATGACCTTTGCTTACAAATGAATGACGCCGGCGGGGGCCGGCCATATGTCGAAGGTCGCTGGAAAACCCAGCAAAAACGGGGAGTTGGTCAAATGAGCAAGTTTGGACGGACCAGGCGGCAGATCCTCGTCGGGGGCCTCGTCGTCGCCACGTTCGCCGGCCTGACGGGCATGGCCCAGGCCCAGGACAAGGTGAAGGTCGGCGTGTTCCCGATCTCGTCGTCGCTGCCTTACTTCGTGGCGATCGAGAAGGGCTACTTCAAAGAGCTGAACATCGAGCCCGAGACGATCAAGCTGATGGGCGGTCCGCCGAACGTCGCAGCGCTGATGACCAATCAGATCGAAGTCTCCGCCGTGCTTGTAACGCTCGAAGGACTCAACGCCAACGTGAAGAAGCCGGGCGTTGCGATGTACATCGCGATGCACAGCCAGAATCCCGTCTACAAGATGGAGCAGTTCGTCGTCCGAACCGAGCTGGCGGACAAGGTGAAGTCGCTTAAGGACTTCAAAGGCCTTAAGCTGATGTCGGCGCCAGGCCCGGCAAACCTGAACACCGCCAAGGGTATTCTCGCCAAGAACGGGCTGAAGGATGGTGACTTCACCATCGACCAACTCGACATGGGACAGCACGTCAATGCGATGAAGGCTGGGACCTTCGACGGCGGCTATACGCTCGAACCGGGCGCCACCATCATGCAGAAGATGGGTATAGCCAAAACCGTCGAAGCCGGCGTTATCTCGAAGTACGTGCTCGGCGACGAGAAGGCGGATGCGTTCGCCGCGGGCTGCGCCTTCTCGACCGACTTCATCGAGAAGCGTCCGGACGTCGCCAAGCGCTTTGCGGCAGGTTGGGCGAAGGCGGTGGATTACATCAAGAAGAATCCTGAAGACGCCCGCAAGTACCTGGCGAAGAACACGATGACGCCGGACGATCTGGTCAATAGCGTTCCGATGCTCGGTTACACGATGGTCAAGGACTTCACGCCGGCCCAACTCGGCTACCTGCAGAAGTTCTCGGACTTCGGCACCGAGATCGGCGTCGTGCCGGAAAAAGTCGACGTCAAGAAGTTCATCAAGTCGTTCTGATCGGGTTCAGGAGACTTCCGCAATGAGCGCACAGCACGCCCTTCGATCCGAATCGACGGGCGTGCCGTCGACTCCGCCGGTCGGCGGTGCCGGCAAGCGACCGCATGTCACCATCCGTGGTTTGAGCAAGCATTTCGGCACGACCGTCATCTACGATAATTTCGATCTCGATATTCCGCGCGGCGAGTTGATCTCCGTGTTCGGACCCAACGGCTGCGGCAAGAGCACGCTGATCAACATGATCGCGGGTCTGATCCCGGTCGATGCCGGTCAGATCCTGTTCGACGGCATGCTGCTGAGCGACATCAAATTCGGCTACGTGTTTCAGAACTACCGCGAGGCGCTGTTTCCCTGGATGCGGGCCTTCGACAACATCGCCTATCCGCTGAAGATCATGAAGGTGCCGCTGGCCGAGCGGCATGCGCGTGTCGAAGCGCTCGTGGCGCGGCTCGGCATCAAGCTCAATCTCAACTTGTTTCCGTATCAGATGTCCGGCGGCCAGCAGCAGCTGGTCTCGATCATGCGTGCGCTGGTGGTGGAGCCGGAAATCCTGTTCCTCGACGAGCCGTTCTCGGCGCTCGACTATGAGATGACCTTGTTCATGCGCGAGCAGTTGCAACGCCTGTTCATCGATACGGGAACGACCATGGTGCTGGTTTCGCACGATCTGGAAGAGGCGGTGTATCTCGCCGACCGCGTGCTGCTGCTATCGCGCCATCCGGCGCGGGTGGCCGATTTCACGCCGGTGACGGCGGCGCGTCCGCGCACGACCGCGACGTTGTCCGAGGCTGATTTCGTCAGCACCAAGGCGCATTGCCTGGATATTTTCCAGCGCGAGGTCCGTCGCGCATGAACACGAAACGGTTCGAAGGTCTGCTGCCGATCGTTGGTGTCGTCGGCCTTCTGGCGATCTGGTCGGTCGCCACGGCGGCGCGTTGGGTCGATCCCGTGCTGCTGCCGTCGCCGATCGCGACCTTCAAGGCGCTGTGGAGCGGCATGCACGGCGTCCTGGGCTTCGATTTCGTCAAGACCGTGTACCGCACGGTGATGGCGACCTTGATCGCCGCGGTGATCGCCATCCCGCTCGGCATCGTGCTCGGCTCGTCGGAGCGGCTCTATCGCTCGCTCGAGTTCGTCATCGATTTCTTCCGCTCGACGCCGGCCTCGGCCATGTTTCCGCTGTTCCTGGTGCTGTTCGGCGTCGGCGATGAAACAAAGATCTCGGTCGCGGCCTTCGGTGCCATTCTGGTGATCCTGTTCAACGTCGCTTACGGCGTCATGAATGCGCGCAAGACGAGGCTTCTTGCCGCCAAGGTGATGGGCGCGTCGCGCATGCGCGTGCTGTTTGACGTAATGCTGTTGGAGTCGCTGCCGCAGACCTTCGTCGGCCTGCGCAACGGCGTGTCGCTGGCGCTGGTCATCATTGTCGTCGCCGAGATGTTCATCGGCTCGCAGGACGGCCTTGGCCACAGCGTCTTCGAGGCGCAGCAACTCTTCGACATGCCGCGTATGTATGCGGCGATCTTTGCGGCGGGGGCGCTCGGATACGCCCTCAATCTGCTTTTCCTGACGGTCGAGCGCCGCTTCGTGCACTGGTCCGGAAAATAGCGACAAACATCATGGCGAATGAAAGTCTCACCCGGAAATCTGCCGGCGAACTGGCCGCGCTCGTCAAATCGCGCGAGATCACGCCGGTGGAAATCCTCGATGCGCATCTGGCGGTGATCGAGAGGGTCAATCCCAAGCTCAATGCCATTGTGACGCTCGCCGCCGAGCAGGCGCGCGCGGCGGCGCTCAAGGCCGGCGATGCGATCATGCGCGGTGAGACGGGCGGCCTGCTGCACGGGCTGCCTATCGGCATCAAGGACGTGACACCGACCGCCGGCATCCGCACCACCTACGGTTCGCCGCTCTACAAGGACCACGTGCCGACTGAAGACGCCGAAGCCGTGCGCCGGCTGAAAGCGGCGGGCGCCATCGTGCTGGCCAAGACCAATACGCCGGAGTTCGCCGCCGGTGCGAACACTGTCAATCCTGTGTTCGGTGCGACGCGCAATCCCTGGAATACAAATTTGAGCCCGGCCGGATCGTCCGGCGGCTCGGCGGTTGCCGTTGCGACCGGCATGCTGCCGCTGGCGCAAGGCACCGACTTCGGCTGCTCGATCCGCATGCCGGCGGCCTTCTGCGGCATCGTCGGCATTCGCCCGACACCGGGGCTGACGCCGAATTATCCGATGCCGCTCGCCTGGGACCCCGGGCAGGTGCACGGGCCGCTGGCGCGTACTGCCGAGGACGCTGCGCTGATGCTTGATGCGCTGGTCGGCTACAGCCGCCTGTCGCCGATCTCGGTCGCGCCGCCATGGCAGAGCGCGTCCGATGCGGTGAAAGCGAGCGGCGACGCCAAAGGTCTGCGCATCGCTTATGTCACCGACATCGCCGGCATCGGCGTCGACACCGAAATCGATGCGATCTGCCGCGCGACCGCCTTGTCGCTGCGCGAGGCCGGCGCCAGCGTCGAGGAGATCGCCTTCGACGTATCGGAGGGGAAGGAGCCCTATCAGGCGTGGCGCGGGCTGTGGATGGTCGGCCAGCAATACGCCAATCTCGACAAGCTCGAAGCGTTCGGTCCGAACCTGCAAGGCAATGTGAAGGCCGGCCTTAAAGTGACGCCGCTCGACTTCGCCAAGGCCGAGCAGGAGCGGGCCAAGCTCTTCCTGCGCTTCCGCGATTTCTTCGAGCGCTTCGACCTGTTGCTGACGCCGGCCTCGCCGGTGAAGCAATATCCGGTCACGCAGAACTTCCCGACCGAGGTCAATGGCAAGAAGCTGACCAATTACACCGACTGGATCGCTGGTTCGTTCCTGATCACGCTGATGAGCCTGCCGGCCGGCAGCGTGCCCGCCGGCAAGACGGCGGACGGATTGCCCGTCGGCATGCAGATCGTCGGTCCGCGCTTCGACGAGCCGCGCATTTTGTCGTTGGCGAAGATCATCCAGCAGCTGCATCCGATCGGCGCGCCGCCGGCTGTCTGACCGGGAAGCGGCCGCTCTGGCGTGCTGGGCTTTCCAGAAAGCATTAGTCGAGAGGTGCCTCGCCGCAGACGCGGTTCGGCGGATGCTCAGGTCGATCCGGCGGTCCCAGCCGCTCGCCGCTATTGGCAGGACGTCGTGTAGACGGCTATTCAGCGGGACGATGCAATATCGGCCGAGCGCGTGAAAAACTGACGCGGCCACGCTTGATACCGAGCAGCGGTGCTGATAGCTCCGCCACCGCCGCGGCGGGCTCTTCGCAATCGAGTACGACCAGATCGGCCGCGTTGCCGACGGCAATGCCGTAGTCCTTCAGGTTCATCAATCGCGCCGGCTGCGCGGTGATCAGGTCGAAACAGGCGACGAGGTCGTGAGTGGCGCTTACCTGCGCGATGTTGGCGTAGAGATTGGCCATCCGCACCAGCGAGCAGTCGCCAAACGGCGTGAAAGGGTTGAGCACGTTGTTGGTGGAGAGCGAGCAGGTCACGCCCTGCGCCGCGAGCTTGTGCGCCGGCGCGACGCCACGCGGCATGTTATGGTCGTGTTCGCGCCCCATCAGGAACAAATCGGTCGCGGGCAATACGGTGACAGCAACGCCGGCATCGGCGAGCCGGCGCGCCATTGTCGCAAGCCGGTCCGGCGGTAGCATGGACAGCTTGGTGACGTGCCCAACCGCGACGCGTCCGCCATAGCGATAGGCCTCTGTCTGCCGGCAGACCTCGTCGAGATTCATGCACGACGCATCGAGATCGAAATCGAGATGGAAGTCGATATCGACGTCGAAACGGCGGGCGATATCGAAGATGCGCGCGATCTGCCCATGCGGGTCGCTGTCGGTGTAAGGGCAGCCGCCAATCAGGTCAGTGCCTTGCTCGCAGGCCTCGATCAACCGCTCTTCCGCGCCGGGGTCGTTGAGCAGGCCTTCCTGCGGAAAGACGCAGATCTCCAGATCGATGGCCCAGGCGTAATCGCGCTTGAGACGGCGGATGGCGTCGAAGCTCGTAAGCCCGACACGCGGATCGACCTCGACATGCGTGCGCATGCGTGTAGTGCCGTGGACGATGGCCTTCTCCAAGGTCCGGCGGCCGCGTTGATAGACGTCCTCCTCGGTGAAGCCGCGCTTGGCCGCGGCGACCTGCGCGATCGCTTCTTCAAGCGTGCCGTGTTCAGAATGGCAGCGGTCGAGGATGCAGGACTTGTCGAGATGGATATGCGTCTCGACGAAGCCCGCCGTCACCAAGCGGCCGCCGGCATCCTCTTGTGGGGCATCGGTTGCAATCGATGATGCAATGTCGGCGAGCTTGCCGCCGGCAATGCCGATGTCGAAGGTCGCAGCGCCACGGCCGGCAATGCGTGCCCGACGAAGAACGAGATCGAGACTCATGACTTACTGCGCCGCTTCGGCGCGGCCGAGATAAGCGGCCTCGAGCGCGGGATCGTGCGCCAGCGCTTCCGCCGTGTCGTCGCGCACCACGTGGCCGGATTCGAGAACGTAGCCGCGATCCGCCACCGTCAACGCCAGCGCCGCCATCTGGTCGACCAGCAGGATGGTGACGCCGTCGTCGCGCAACTCGGCGAGCACGTCAAAGAGCTCGTTGATCATGGCTGGCGCGAGCCCGAGCGAGGGCTCGTCCAGCAGCAGAATGCGCGGTTTCGCCATCAGCCCGCGGGCGATCGCGAGCATCTGCTGCTCGCCACCGGAGAGAAGCCCGGCGCGGCTCGCGAGGCGCTCACGCAGACGTGGAAAGCGCACGAGCACCGCTTCGAGCTCGCGCTCACGGTCGACATCGTTGCGCGTGTGCGCACCGAGTAGGATGTTGTCGCGCACGCTCAGCTCCGGAAAGACCTGACGGCCTTCGGGCACCAGCGCGAGACCGCTGGCGGCGATTCTGTGCGCAGGCAGTTGCTCGACGCGCACATCGTCGAGCACCACCGCGCCATCGACCGGCCGCAGCAGGCCGGTCACCGCGCGCATGGCCGTGGACTTGCCGGCGCCATTGGCGCCGAGCAGCGCCACCATCTCGCCCGGTCGCACCTCGAACGAGACCTCGTTGAGCACCGGCGCCGCGCCGTAGCCGGCGGTGAGCTTGAGACAAGACAGGATGGCGTCGTGCGAACCCTGCCAGGCATGCGCGCGCGGACGCGCCCGCATGCCACTATCGCCGAGATAAGCCTTGAGCACGCCCGGATCGTGCCGCACTTCAGCCTGCGTGCCCGCGGCGATGACGGCGCCCGCATCCAGCACCACGATGTGATCGGAGATTTCCATGACCAGGGTCATGTCGTGCTCAACCAGGATCACGGCCACGCCGAGATCGGCGACGCGGCGGATCAGCTTGCTGAGCGCGGCCTTGTCGGCGCGCATGAGGCCGGCCGCCGGCTCGTCGAGCAGGAGAACCTGCGGCCGCGTCGCCAGCGCGCGGGCGATCTCGACCAGACGGCGGTCGACATGCGGTAGGTCGCCGGCAAGCGCAGCCAACGGCCCCTGATAACCGACAAAGGCAAGCAGCGCTTCAGCGCAGTGGCGGTCGTCGTCCGAGGCGATATCGCTGACTGGGCTACCAAGTTTTCCTTGGCAAAGCGCAATCAGAATATTGTCGATCACGCTCATCGCGCCGAAGAGCTGCGTCGTCTGATAGGTGCGTGCGATACCGGCACGGGCGATCCGCCACGCGGCTGCGCCGGCCAGCTCCGCCTCGCCAAGAAGGATGCTGCCACTATCCGGCTTGTAGAAGCCGCCGATCATGTTCAGCACTGTCGTCTTGCCGGCGCCGTTCGGTCCGATCAGCGTGGTGACACGGCCCGGTTTCGCCTCGAAGCCGACGCCGGTGGCGGCCTTGATGCCGCCGAAGGCAATGCCGATGTCGCTGACGGACAGAGAGTGCCGCACCACGCCGCGCGAGAGAAACGCGGCGAGATCGAAGCCCCGTCCCTCCGCGCCTCTTGGATCGACGCGCCGCAGGGTGCGCGCGACCGTGCCGATCACGCCCTCCGGCGCGAGCCACAGAACGACGAGCAGCAGCGCGCCGACGAAAAGCAGCCGATATTCGGCGAGGCTCGAGAGGAACTCGGGCAGCATCACCGTCACCGCCGCGCCGACTACCGGACCGAAGATCCAACCGGCACCGCCGACGATGACGGCCAACAGAAACAGGATCGACTGCGAGAACGGAAACGAGTCGGGCGCAACGAACATCATCAAAGGCGCGAAGATCGCGCCGGCGAGCCCCGCAAATACCGCGGAGATGGCGAAGGCCGCCGTCTTGATAGAGATCGGGTTGAGACCGAGCGAACGCGCGGCGGTCTCGCTGTCGCGCACGGCGACCATCGCCTTGCCCCAAGCGCTGGCGGCCAGCCGCTGGAACAGGTAGAGCGACACGCCCGCGAGCACGATCGCCAGCATCGCCATCTCGCGCTCGGCAAAAGCATGGCCCGCGAGCGTCGGCGGCGTGAGGCCCATCAGGCCGTTCTGGCCGCCGGTGAGATCCTTCCACTCGACCGTGCCATGATGGACGATGAAGGCGAAGGCGATGGTGATCATCGCCAGATACGGGCCGGTGGCACGCAGCGCCGGCAGCGCGAGCAGCGCGCCGATGATGCCCGACAACACACCTGCGATCGCAAAGGCGAGCCAGAAGTTCACGCCCTGTGACGTGAGAATCGCTGCCACATAGGCGCCGATAGCGTAGAAACCGACATGGCCCAGCGAGACTTGGCCAGAGAGGCCGAGCAGAACATTCAGGCCCACGCCGACGATGGCGGTTAAAGCCACCAGCGCAAGAATGAAATGCGTGTAGCCTTCGACCCAGAAAGCAATGGCAACGCCAGCCGTCGTCATCGCAAGGATGGCAAGCGTTGCCGTTGTCGGCTTGAAGGTGCCCATGCTCACACCTTCTTCGTCGCGGCGCGGCCGAGCAGTCCGTTGGGCAGGACGGCGAGCGCAAGGATGACGACGGCGAAGGCCACGATCTGGGTATAGGTCGAACCGGCAAAGGCCGTGACCAGCGCTTCAATGAGGCCGTAGAGCAAACCCGCCAGCATGACGCCGGAGGCCGAGGTGATGCCGCCGAGGATTGCCACCGCGAAGGCCTTGATGCCGAACAAGGTGCCCATGTCCGAATGCACGCTGAACAGAGGTGCGATCAGCATGCCGGCGAGACCCGCCAAGGCGGTGGAGAGTGCGAAGGACAGCGCGATGGCCCATTGCACATTGATGCCCATCAGCCGCGCGGCGTCCTTGTTCTGCACCACGGCGAGCAAGGCCTTGCCCAGGCGCGTGCGCTGGAAAGCCAATTGCAGCGCGACGGTGATAAGGAGGCCAACCACCGGAATGAGAAGTTGCAGCGGGAACACGCCCGTGCCGAACAGTTCGATCGGCTTCTGCGCCAGGATTGAGGGGAAGGCACGCGGCTCCTTGCCGAAGGTGAAGAGCACGATGTTGTCGAGCACGATGCCGCCGGCGACCGTCGCCATCAGCCAGCCGTTCGAGCCGCGGTCGGCGAAGGGGCGGACCAAAGCGCGTTCAACCACCAGCCCGAACAGCGCGCAGCATAGAAGCGAGGCCGCGGCGGCAAGCGGCAAGGGCCAACCGAGCTTGATCGCGAAGGTGTAGCCGAGCACGGCCCCCAGCATCATCGAGGAGCCCTGCGAGAAATTGACGGTGTTGGAAACGACGTAAGTGACGTGAAAACCGAGCGCGATCAGGCCGTACATGCTGCCGACCGCCAGCCCCGTCACAATCGCCGAAATCAGCAGCATACCCGGACCTCAGAGAAGAGCGCGGCGGAACGCGAGGTTAAACCCGCGTTTCGCCGCCGCCCATGCATGACTTCAGTTGGTGAGCGGCAGGATTTGGCCATCCTTGAAGTAGGTGAAGATGTAGTCGTCCGACGTCAGCGCATCCTGGTTCGTCGGCGAGAACGGCTTCACATAGGTCTTGATCAGGCCGTCGTATTTGTCGATGGCGTAGAAGGCCTCGCGGACTTTCGGGCCCTCCGTGGAGCCGGCCTTGGCGATGGCGAGCGTCATCAGGTTCATCGCGTCATAGGCATTGGCGATGCCGACGGCCGGCGTCACGTCGGCCAGCGTCTTGATCTCCGGATATTTCTTCTTCAACGCCGCGAGGACCGCCTCGGCCTTGGGCGAAAGCTTGCCGGCGAAGCTGAAGGTCTGGATGAAGTGCACCTTCGCGCCGCTCGGGCCCGCCAGTTCGCTGAAGCGGCCGCCGGCCGGGCCCCAATGCGAGACGATCGGCACGTTCCAGCCCATGCGGTCGAGCGACTTCACGACCTGCGACGAGGGCGCGACGTTCGCCACCATGAACAGCACGTCGGCGCCGGCTTCCTTTAGACGCGTGAGCTGCGGCACGACATCGACATCGGCATCCTGGAATTTCTCGATGCCGGCGAACGGCATGTTCTTTTCGGCCAACGCCTCCTTCAGGCCCTTCTCGTTCGATTCGCCCCAGGGGTTGTTGATGAGGATCATCCCGGGCTTTTTGGCGCCATACTTCTTCGTCGCGTAAGCGACCAGCGCTTTATCGACGAGAACGTCGACCGCCGACACGCGGAACGCGTAGTTCTCGGCCGCGCCGTTGCGTGTGATGCCCGTGCCCGCGGCCCAGACGCCCATGAACGGCACTTTGCTCTGGTTGATGAACGGAACGATCGCCATCGACACCGGCGTATCGAGACCGCCGAACAGACCGGCGACCTTCTCGCGCTGCACCAGTTCGCGCGCGGCGACCACGCCCTTGGCCGGATTGCTCTCGTCGTCGCGCACGACGAGCTCCACCTTCTTGCCGAGCACGCCGCCTTTGGCGTTGATCTCGTCGATGGCGATGGAAAGGCCGCGCACGATGGCCTCGCCCGATTTGGCCGACTGGCCGGACATGGCTGCGACGAGGCCGAGCTTGAGCGTCTCTTGCGCCGTCGCGGGAGCCGCGAGGGCGGTGGCGGCGGCCGCGGCGAGCAGCAGGCGCCGCGTGATCTGCGGAATGTTGGAAACGGGCATGGCTTTCACCTCTCCGAGGGTTTGGACCCGCAGCCTCATTCGCAAGGGGCGTGCCAGCGCAGGAGGCCTGAAAAGGCGCAGGAATCGGCCTTTCCCTTGCATTTTTGCGCCCATAACGGAGGCATGCTGCCAACATCTTGGGCAAATCGTATGCAGTAGTGTATACGATTTTGGACATTTTCCGCTACAATCTGTTGGCCGGAAAAATGCATGTCCGAGTCTGGATCGCCGGCGAAAGCCGCCGGATACGACGCACAGGAGGCCCCATGTCGCCCGCCCAAACAGCCCTGAAAGCCGATGTCGTGATGCCGTCGGACGAAACCGCCGAGGCGGCGGGCATTGTCGAGAAATTCCTTGTAGCCTCGATGGTGCCCGATCCGGAGACCGCCGCGCGCTATATTGCCGAACCGTTGAAGCTCACTTTCACCGGCGGCCGTAAGTTCACGCATCCGCGCGAAAGCACGGCGTTCAATGCCAAGCGCTACAAGTGGGTGAAGAAGGCGATGGAGCGTTCGGACGTAGTGCCCGGCCACGGCGAGACGATCGTCTATAACATCGGCACCCTCTATGGCGAGTGGCCGGACGGAACGCCATTCGAAGGCAACCGCTACGTCGACCGCTTCGTCGTGCGCTGCGGCAAGATCGTGCAGATGGATGTCTGGAACGACAGCGCCGAACGGCTGCTGACGCGCAACGGCATCGACGCCTGATCAGCGGGCACGCCGTTTGGCGTTCGCCGCCGGTGCGGCCGGCTCTTTGTCGGTCGCGTAAGAGGCAAGGATATCCTTCAATTCACGGCTCTTGGGCGGCCGCGCGACGATGAGCGCGCGGCTCGCCACCGCTTCGAGATGCTGGTCCATGACAGCGGATGCGGCTTTGGCATTGCCGGCCGCCAGCGCTTCGATAATCGCGCGGTGCTCGTTCACCGCGCATTCCGACGAATGCGGGCGGCTGTAGAGGGCGAGGATCAAACCGCAGCGCAGGGAGACTTCGCTCACATAGCGGGCGAGCACCGGGCTGCCGGTCATTTCCGCGAGCAGAATATGAAACTCCGTCGCCAGCCGGATCGACAGCGGCTCGTTATTGCCGCGCGCCCGCTCTTCCTCATCGACATGCGCGTTCAAGGCCTTGATTTGTTCCCGCGTCAGGTTGCCGGCAAGACGCGACACCACCAGGCGCTCGAGCCCCAGCCGCACATCGAACGTATCGCGCGCTTCTTCCCAGTTTGGTGTCGCCACCGCCGCGCCGCGATTGCGACGAAGCTCGACCAGTCCCTCGGCCGCGAGTTGACCCAAGGCATGGCGGACGATGGTCCGGCTCGCGCCGAAGCGCTCGCCGATAGTGTCCTCGGGAAGTTTGGCGCCAGGCTCCAGCGCCTGCTCGATGATGGCATGGCGCAGCGCGCGATAGATCAGGCCGACCCTGTCCGTGCCAGGCTTCGCTTTCGACTTGGCCATCCCAAAACAGCTCCGCGTGCAGTCTCTTCTATGGTCACATTTGGATGCAAATCGTCAACGCCTACGGAGAAACCCTGCCGCTAAAACTGCGATGTGATTTCAATAATGTAGGTGTTCACGGTTCTATTCCGACCGGCGCGCCAATTGGTTCTCATCCGCGAACAACAAAAGATTGATTGGCTTTGGCTGGTAAGAACGACTTTTCGAATGCCCCGGCGGTCGCTATTTGGTATCGATGTAATTGGTCGGAATGGCCGTCGTATATTTCATTTCTTCCATGGCGATGGCCGAACTGATGTCGGAGAATTCCAGCCGACTGATCATCCGCTGGTAGACGACGTCGTAGGTTTCGATGTCGGGAACGACGATGCGGAGCTGATAATCGGCCTCGCCAGTGAGCCGCCAGGCCTCGACGATCTCCGGAATGTCGGCGATGAGCTTGCGGAACGCCTGCAACCATTCGACCGCGTGCCGAGGCGCCTTTACCGACACGAAGACGGTCATCGGCACATTGGCCTTGCGGCGGCTCAGGAGCGCGACGCGCCGGGTGATGACGCCGTCCTCCTCCAGCTTGCGGATGCGCCGCCAACAGGGGGCGGTGCTCATGCCGACCTTCTCGGCGATGGTGGCGATAGGGATGGAGGCGTCGGCTTGGAGGATGTCGAGGATCTTGCGGTCGGTGGCGTCCATGATATGGGCTGCGAATGACGTTTGTTTATGCAGTCGAATTTGTGAAATAATATAGCCCAAAATTCAGAAATAAAGAAAAATGGTAGCCTTTTATCCGGCAGATGGTCGAATTTTTGATGCTAAGATTGCGCTCGGTCTTCGCTACCTTCCTACCGCAAATCGACAGGAATGGAAGCAAAGGCAATGCGCATCATCGGCCTCCTGGGTGGCATGAGTTGGGAAAGCACCGCAGTCTACTATCGGCGCATCAATGAACAGGTGCGCGACCGCTTGGGCGGATTGCACTCGGCAGAGGTGTTGATGCGCTCGGTCAATTTCGACGGCATCGTCGGCTTGCAGCAGGCCAACGAATGGGACCAAGCCGGCCAGGTGCTTTCGCAGCTGGCCCGCGATCTGGAGCGCGCTGGCGCGGCCTGCATCCTCATCTGCACCAATACGATGCATAAACTCGCTGACACGGTTCAGGGCGCGGTCTCGGTGCCACTCCTGCACATCGCCGACGTGACGGGAGAAGCGGTGAAAGAGGCCGGTGCGCGGCGGCCGCTTTTGCTTGCAACGCGCTACACGATGGAACAGGACTTCTATTTGTCTCGCCTGCGCGAGAAGTTTGATCTCGATCCGCTGGTGCCGGATGCCGAGGATCGCGACGTCGTGCACGCGACCATTTTCGACGAGTTGTGCCAGGGCGTCGTGCGCGATAGCTCGCGCCAGCACTTCAAGGACATTATCGCGCGCGGTCGTGCGCGGGGTGCCGATTCCGTTATCCTCGGTTGCACCGAGATCGGTCTGCTTATCGGCGAAAAGGATGTCGACCTGCCGATGTTCGATTCCACACTCATTCACGCCGACACCGCGGTCGAGTTTTCGCTTGCGCAAAGCGGCACGCCGCGCTTGAACGCGGCATAGTATAGAACGGCGGGCGACGATGACGATGCCGACAACGCAGGGGAGATGGGCGCGGCCATGACGTCGAAAAGCGTTCCGTCCCTGGCGCACTGGGGCGCGTTCAACGCGCTCGTCAAGGACGGACGCGTTGTTGGCTGTGAACGCTTTGCCGGCGATCCCGCGCCTTCGCCCATGCTCGCGGCGATCCCTGAGATGGTTCATTCGCCACTGCGTATCGCGCGCCCTGCCGTCCGCGAGGGCTGGCGTGAGGGCAAGCCACGCACCGGCCACGATCGCTTCCGCGAAGTCTCGTGGGACGAAGCGCTCGATCTGGTCGCCGGCGAGCTGACGCGCGTACGGCGCGACTTCGGCCACAACGCTATCTTCGGCGGATCTTATGGCTGGTCATCCGCAGGCCGTCTGCACCACGCGCGCACATTGACGCGCCGTTTCCTGTTTCTCGGCGGCGGTTGCGTCGATCAGGTCGGCAATTACAGCTGGGGTGCCGCGCAATTCCTGCTGCCGCATGTGATCGGCACGTATCAACCTGTAGCCGGCCGTGTCACGGATTGGTCCGCCGTCGTCAAACACACCAAGCTTATCGTCGCTTTTGGCGGGCTTGCCTTGAAGAACGGTCAAGTCAGCTCGGGCGGCACCGGCGCGCATGTGCTGGAGCATTGGTTGCGCCGCGCGAAAGCCGCCGGCATACGCTTTGTCGTGGTGAGCCCGCTACAAAGTGATGCGCCCGGCTTCCTCGACGCCGATTGGATCGCCGTTCGTCCAAACACTGATACGGCGCTGATGCTCGGCATGGCGTATACACTGCTGGCCGAAGGCTTGCACGACGAAGCCTTCCTTGCGCGCTATTGCGTCGGCTTCGAGCGCTTCCGCCGTTATGTCATGGGCGAAGACGACGGCACGCCCAAGGATGCCGCATGGGCTTCGCGCATCACCGGCGTCGCTGCGGAAGTGATCCGGGCGTTGGCGCGCGATGCGGCCGGAACGAGCAGCCTCATTACCGTCGCGTGGTCGTTGCAGCGCGCGCACCGCGGCGAGCAGCCTTATTGGGCGGCGATCACTCTTGCCGCGATGCTCGGCGGCATCGGTACACCCGGCGGCGGCTTTGCCTTCGGCCATGGTTCATTGAATGGCGTTGGCGTGCCGCGTGCCGACCTACCGGGCCCGGAGATTGCCATGCCGCCCAATCCGGCCGCGGCATCTATCCCCGTCGCGCGCGTCGCCGATATGCTGCTCAATCCCGGCGCCGACTATGAATTCAACGGCCGCCGCGCCGCCTATCCGGATATCCGGCTCGTTTATTGGGCCGGCGGCAATCCCTTCCATCACCACCAGGATCTCAATCGGCTGCGCCGCGGCTGGCAGAAGCCCGAGACAATCGTCGTGCACGAGAGCTGGTGGACACCGACGGCGCGGCATGCCGACATCGTGTTGCCGGCAACGACGACGCTGGAGCGCAACGACGTCGGCGGCTCCTCGCGTGACCCCTATATCTTCGCCATGCACCAGGCCATCGCGCCGGTCGGCGAAGCGCGTTCCGATTTCGATATCTTCCGGGCTCTGGCGGAAAGGCTCGGCTACGCTGAGGCCCTCACTGAAGGCCGCGACGAGATGGCTTGGTGTCGCGCGATCTATGAGCGCGTCGCCGCCGCCGCCGCCGCGCGCAAGAATGTGGCGTTGCCGGCCTTTGAGGCGTTCTGGCGCGAGGGGTTCGTCGAACTGCCGCTGCCGGACGAAGACTTCGTGCTGTTCGCCGATTTCCGCCACGACCCCGCGCTGCATCCGCTGAACACCCCGTCCGGGCGCATCGAGATCGCGTCGGAGAAGATTGCCGGTTTCGGCTATGACGATTGCCCGCCGCATCCCGTGTGGATGGAGCCGTCAGAATGGCTCGGCGCCGAGGGCGCAACGCAATGGCCGCTGCATCTGATCACGCATCAGCCCGCCGACCGCCTGCACAGCCAGCTCGATCCGGCGCAGCTGTCGCGTGGCCACAAGATCAAAGGTCGTGAGGTGATCCGCCTCAATCCGGATGATGCTGCGCACCGCGACATCAAGGAGAATGATGTCGTTCGCGTCTTCAACGGACGCGGCGCTTGCCTGGCCGCCGCCGTGCTCGACCCAGGGGTCATGCCGCGGGTTGCGGTGATGGCGACGGGCGCCTGGTTCGATCCGCCGGCGTTGGCCGATGCTCCCGAGCGGCACGGCAACCCCAACGTGCTGACGCGCGATATCGGCACCTCGCGCCTGGCGCAGGGGCCGAGTGCGCTGAGCGCGCTGGTGGACGTCGAGCGTTGGGAGGCGGTGCCGCCGCCGATCAGCGTCTTTACGCCCCCAACCATCGTTCGCGCCGCCGCTGTGCGGGCGTGATATCGTTACGCAAATGCCCATGATGGAGATATGAAATGGCGAAGAAGTTGATGACCGGCTCGTTCGTTGCGCTGATCACTCCGTTCAACAAGGACGGATCGGTCGACTTCGCGGCGTTCCGCACTTTGCTCAAATTCCACGAGGACAACGGTACGTCGGCGATCCTGATCATGGGCTCGACCGGCGAAACGTCGATGCTGTCGCCGGAAGAAAAGAAGAAGATTATTGTCGAGTGCGCCAAGATGAAGACGGCCAAGATGCCGATTTTCTTCGGCTGCACCGGCAACAACACGGATACGACGATCGCCAGCGTGAAGTTCGCCAAGGACAACGGCGCCGACGGCGCGATCCTGGCGGCGCCCGCCTATATCTGTGCGCCGGAAGCCGATATCGAACGTTTCTTCCTTGATGTCGCCGATGCCACCGATCTGCCGCTCGGCATCTACAACAATCCGCCGCGCGTGAAGAGCGATCTGCACTGGGATCATCTGATCCGCATCTTCAAGCATCCGAACTACGTCGTGCATAAGGAGTCGACGTCGCGCGTCGGCCAGGTGGCGCAGGTGCTGGCTGCCAACACCGGCGTTGCCGTCATGTGCTGCGACAGCCCCAATCTCGGCCTCGTTGTTCCGACGATGAGCCTCGGCGGCCACGGCACGGCGAATATGACCGGCAATGTGGCGCCAGCCGAACTTGCCACCATTTCGACGCCGTGGAAGGGTTACGCAGAGGCCGAAGGCTTTAAGAAGGCCTATCTCGGTCTGCTGCCGCTCCTGCACTATACCTATTCGGCCATTAATCCGGTCGCGGTGAAGTCGCTGATGAAGGCGCTCGGCATGCCCGCGGGCGACCTGCGCAAGCCGCTCACCGGCCTGGAAGGTGAGGCGCTCGCCAAGGGCGTGCGTATCGTGCAGGAACTCGGACTCGATAAGAAGTACGGCTACAACATCAAGCCGTTGTCAGTCGCTGCCTGAGGCCGGCGTCGTGGATCTTGGGATTGCGGGCCGCAAGGCGCTTTTGAGTGGTGCAAGCCGGGGTCTTGGCAAGGCCTGCGCGATGGCGCTCGCTAAAGAGGGCGTCGACGTCACTATCGTCGCGCGTACACGCGACGTCTTGGAGCAGACCTGCGATGAAATTCGCGCGGCGACGGGTGTGAAGGCCACGCCCGTTGTCGGCGACATTACCAAGCCCGAGGGTCGGCAGGCGGCCATCGCCGCCTGTCCGGCACCGGATATCTTGCTCAACAATGCCGACGGTCCGGTCCCAGGCGATTTCCGCGACTGGACGCGGAATGACTGGCTCGATGCTATTGACGCCATGATGCTCGGGCCCATCGAGATGATCAGGCTTACCGTGGATGGCATGATCGGCCGCCGCTTCGGTCGCATTCTCAACATCGTGTCGCGCAGCGTGAAGATTCCGCAGCTTGAGCTCGGTCTCTCGAACGGTGCGCGCTCCGGCCTGGTCGGCTTCGTCGGCGGTCTCGCGCGCCAGACGGTGGAGCACAACGTTACGGTCAACAATCTGCTGCCCGGTATCTTCGATAGCGACGGCCAGCGCCGCCACATCCAGGGCATGCTGGTCGAAGGCGGCAAGACGTTCGACCAAATTTGGCAGTCGCGCGCGGCGGCCAATCCCGCCAAGCGTTACGGGCGTCCACCCGAGCTCGGTGCGTACTGCGCCTTTCTCTGTTCCGAACACGCCGGGTTCGTCACAGGCCAAAACCTATTGGTCGATGGGGGAAGCTATCCAGGGACTTTTTGATGAAAAACCCTGAAAGGAAATCGACATGAGACATCTTGCCTACGCGATGGCGCTTGCGGGCGCCATCGTCGGCGCTGCCGCTCCAGCGGCCGCCGATAATTACCCGAGTAGAACCGTCAGCCTCATCGTGCCGTATCCCGCTGGCGGCTCAGTCGACGGTGTTGCACGCATTGTCGCGCAGAAGCTTGGTGAATCGTTCAAGTCCTCGTTCATCGTCGAAAATCGCGCAGGCGGAGCGGGCGGCACGGTCGGCGCCAATGCGGTCGCCAAGGTTCAACCGGACGGCCATACGCTGCTGCTGACCGCCTCGATCCACGTGACCACGCCGTTCCTGTTCAAGAACATCCCTTATGACGTGGTGAAGGACTTCACGCCGATATCGCTCGTCGCGGTGGGGCCGCTGGTCGTCTCGACCGCGCCAAACGTGCCGGCGAACAATCTGAAGGAATTCTTCGATCTCGTCCGCAAGGAACCGGACAAGTACACCTTCGCCACCTCGAGCTTCGGCTCGGCCGGGCACCTCGCCATCGAGCTTCTCAAGCGGCAGGCTGGCGTGAACACGCTCGTCATCGCCTACAAGGGCGCGGGCCCCATGCTCAACGACACCATGGCCGGCCAGGTCCAGCTCATCGCTGATCCGATGCTGTCGTCGCTGCCGCTGGCGCAGAGCAAGAAGATCAAGGCACTCGCGATCACCAGCCTGAAACGTGTGCCAGCGGCGCCGGAAATCCCCACCGTCGCCGAGTCGGGGCTCGATGAGCTTGAGTTCGTGTCTTGGTACGGCCTCTGGGGTCCGAAGAACATGCCGCCGGAGCTTGTCGCCAAGATTCAAGAACAGGCCGCCAAGGTGTTGGCGGAGCCGGAGGTGAAGCAGCGCCTCGGTGTCCTCGGTTTTGAAGCGAAGAGCTCGACACCGGGCGAGTTCGCGAAATTCATCGACAAGGAAATGGCGACCTATTTCAAGATCATCAAGGACGCCAACATCAAGACGGAATGAGCGAGGCACCTTGAAGGTTCTGGTGCTGGGCGCAGGCGTCATCGGGACGGCCTGCGCCCACTATCTCTCCCGCGACGGTCACGAAGTCACTGTCGTAGATCGTCAGCCAGGCGCGGCCCTGGAGACGAGCTTTGGCAATGCCGGCGGCGTCTGCCCCGGCCTTGCCGGACCCTGGGCCGCGCCGGGCATGCCGCTCAAGGTGCTGCGTTGGTTGTTCGCGGCGCATGCGCCGTTGATGCTGCGACCGCGGCTCGATCCGGCGCAGTGGCGTTGGCTCGCCCGCTTTGTCGGCAATTGCACGGCGGAACGGTTCGCGCACAACAAGGCGCGGATGCAGCGCATCGCGCATTACAGCAAGTCCTGCTTGGTCGCGCTGCGCGAAGAGACGGGTATCGCCTACGACTGTGATACCGGCGGCGTGCTGCAGGTCTTCCGCACCGAAGAGGAACTCGAAGGAGGCCGGCGTGCGGCGAAGGTGCTCGAGCAGTTCGACGTCGTGCATCGCCTGGTCGACGCGGCCGAGGTATTGTCCATCGAGCCTTCGCTCGGGAAGAGTGCGGTTTCGTTCACCGGCGGCCTGCATTTACCGGCCGACGAGACGGGCGACTGTTATCTTTTCACGACGCGGCTCGCCGATCGTCTGAAGAGCGGCGGTGTCGCCTTTCTTTTCAATACCGACGTGCAGCGCCTGGTTCATGACGGCCGCAACGTGACGGGCGTGGCCACCAGCCGAGGCCTGTTTACCGCTGACCGCTACGTCGTCGCGCTTGCCAATGACGCGCCTGCGTTGCTTAAGCCGCTCGGCATCGATCTCCCGATCTATCCGGTCAAGGGTTACGCTATCACGCTCGACAATGTGCGGGCGGACCATGCGCCGCGCTCCTCGGTCATGGACGAGCACAGCAAAGTGATGGTGACGCGGCTGGGCGATCGGCTGCGCGCCGCGGGCGTTGCCGAGATCACTGGCCACGATCGCTCGGTCAGTACGCGGAAGGCAGACGGTGTGCTCGAAGCCGCGCGTGCGTTGTTTCCATTGGCCGGCGATTACACAAACATCACGTATTGGGCGGGCCTTCGGCCAATGACGCCCGATGGCCCGCCTTATCTGGGACATACGCCATTCGCCAATCTGTTGCTCAATGTGGGGCAGGGATCGAATGGCTGGACCCAGGCTTGCGGCTGCGGGCGCATTGTCGCGGACCTCATTAGCGGGCGACAGCCCGATATCAGTCTCGATGGAATGACTTTGGACAGCCGTGGACGTTAGCTGCGCCTAAGTTGTGGGCGGCCACGCTTTATCGGCTAATCCGTGCAATCTGATTATCTCGGCCGTATGCGCCGCATGAACGCCTTCCGGTTCGGCCTCGCCAAGAAAGGCCTCGCTATCGAACCGCGCACATTGGCCGCCGATGACAACTGGCTCGCCTTCCACAAAGGTTGCGAGAATATCGGCCCGATCGAAGAATCGAACGATCTCCCAGGTGAAGTCCCAGCGGGGGCGAACCTCCGGTCCACGGCAGTCAAGCAATAGGAAGTCGGCCTTGCGGCCGGGCGCGAGCGCGCCGACATCATTTCCCAAGAGCGCTGCGTCGGCGCCGCCTTGGGTCGCCGCGTGCACCCACCGCCAACCACCTCCGCACGAGAAATCATCGCGCGGCATGCCAAAAGCGAGACGTTGACAGGACTCAGCCGCGTCGATCATGCGCAGACCATCGTTCCGCGTTGCGTCGGAGCCGAGCCCGACGCGGATGCCGCGGTTCATGTAATCGAGGGCCGGCGCTACGGCATTGCCCTTCCACATGCAGGCAACGGGGTTGTATGCGACCGCCGTGTCGCTCGCTCGCAGCAATTCCATTTCCGCGCCGGTGACGAGCGTGGCATGGGCAACGAGAGTGGTACGACCAAGTGCGCCCAGGTCGGCAAGATATTCAATAGGCCGCCGTCCGGTCTCTTCGATCGATGCATGGACCTCCAGCGTGTGCTCATTGGCATGAATTTGAAACAGAATGCCGCGTTCCTGGCAAAAGCGCGACAGCGCGGCGATCATCTGCCCGGAATTCGACTGGACCGTGCCGCATGCAAGGGATGGCGTTATTCGCGCGAAAGCCTTGCAGTCGTCGACGTGGCGTTCTGCGATCTTCAAAGCAGCATCGATATCGGGCACAAGGTCGGGCGTGCGCGCTTTCGTTGAGAAGTTCTTCAAATCGTAGACGCCGGTCGAGGAGACAAGACGAATGCCACACTCGTCGGCTGCGCGGTGGATCGCATCAGCGATCGCCTGCGTACGAATACCGTGGTCGATGATGGTCGTGATGCCGCCGCGCAGCGCCTCGATGAATGTCCACATCGCGCCCAGGTACGCGGTCCGTTCGGTGAGCGTCGCTTCGAGCGGCAGCCAGATGCGCCGCCACATCTGCGCCGGCTCACCGCAGGTCAGCGATTTGACGAACGGCTCGATGATGTGATGGTGAACGTCGAGAATGCCGGGCATGATGGCGGTGCCCGCCAGGCGCAGCGGCTTTGGTCTGGTGGAATCGGCGTCGTAGCTCGACGCAGCGCACAGATGCTTAACGATGCCGTTTTCGACCACAAGAACTGCGTCAGCGATCGGCCCGTGTGGGCCAAGAATTATATCGGCATGTAGTGCAAAGCCGGAGGCTGGAAAGTCGGTTCTGGCGATGTTGCGCATAATGCCTCCTTTGAATGCGTTCTCGCGGTCAGATGATCAACATCGATAACCCCGACAAGCACAAAATGATCGCGCATGTCGGAACGAAGAGCCGCGAATGAACGGAGCGGAACATGAAATGGCCGAACTCGGTGGCGAGAAAGTAAGCGGGCGCGAGTGCGATGGCGATCAAAAAGACCTGCCAGCCGACGATGCCTGCGGCCAGAAGCGCCAACACCGAGACCGGATAGAGGACCGCGAAGAATAGAA
>Ga0255338_1002635_pt1 | contig 24936 bp, 35 predicted proteins | sample MeOH1_35cm_T4_19_FD_203715 | JGI IMG/M metagenome (GOLD analysis project Ga0255338, IMG submission 203715) | Sandy soil microbial communities from University of British Columbia, Vancouver, Canada - MeOH1_35cm_T4_195 | ecosystem: Engineered > Artificial ecosystem > Sand microcosm > Unclassified ...
CGCGCCGATCAAGCCGTAGCGGTTGCCCTCGCCGAACTTGACCGAGATATTCTCGAACAACGGCTTGGGGCCGAACTGCATGGTGATGTTTGCGGTAGAAAGCACGTCTGGAACCTTGTATGGATGATGAGGCGCGGGACTCGCGCTTGCCTCGGGCTGCCGCTTGCCAAGGACCGGGCAAAATGCTGATTGCTTGGCGGCGTGGGCGGCTTAAGGCCCGGCGTGGCGACCTGGCGGTGCGTTGGCGCGGGGGCCCTGGCAGGGAAATCGGGAAACAACCAGAGATTTTACCACTCGCGGGCAAAGGAACGAAGCGATAGGCGTCAGATGTGGGTGGATGCCGCTGCTTTCAACACCGGATACCCCGACAGCGACAGCGAAAAGCCGTCCGCACGTGCGCTCAACTGCGCCTGCCCGCCAACCGGCAGGGTCAGCTTGCGCGGGCAGTGGCCGAACGGCAGGCCGGTGAGCACCGGCACGTCCAGCCGCTCCTGCAGGTAAGCCACCACCGCGGGCAGGTCGTAGCCATTGTCGTAATCGGTCACGCGGTAGTTGGAGAAGTCGCCCAGCACGATGGCGCGCTGCGCGCCAAGCACGCCGGCCTGATCCAGTTGCAGCAGCATGCGCTCGACCCGGTACGGCGGCTCGTTGACGTCCTCGAGAAACAGGATGCCGCCTTCCACGGCCGGCATGAAGGGCGTGCCCAGCAAGCTGCACAGCATCGCCATGTTGCCGCCCCACAGCGTGCCCGACAGCGTGCCGGTAAAGGGCTGGCCGCCGGCCTGCGGCGCGGCCACATCGACGGCATACGCCGGATTGCGCAGCACGCCGTCGAAATGCTCCCACATGAACGGATCGACCACGTCCACACCGAAATCCGCCAGCAGCATGGGGCCGGCGAAAGTGACCCCGCCCGTGGCCGCCAGGTAAGCCAGCTGGAAGGCCGTGAAATCGCTATGCCCGACGATTGGCGTCTGGCTGGCGCGCGCCTGTTCGGCGATGCGGGCGAAGTCCACGCGTTCCAGCAACCGCGCAATGCCGTAGCCGCCCCGCACCGCCAGCGTCAGCTCGTGTGCCGCGCCGGTGCCGATGGCATGCAGGTCCGCCAGGCGCTCGGCATCGCTGCCGCCGAAGCGCAGGTAGCGGCGCGCCAGCACGTCCGGGTTGCCGACGTGGAAGCCATGCCCCTTGAGCCAGGCGCAGCCGCGCGCGGCGATGGCGACATCGTGCGGATAGCCCGACGAAGCGATCAGGCGGACTTCAGTGGGTGGCGTGGTCGTGGGCTGGCTCATGCTTCGGGGTTTCGGCTTGGGTCGGTTTCAGTGGAACGGGTGGTGACTTCGGGGCTGCAATGCGCGCAACCCGGCGCGACGGGCCGGGCATCGCTCCCGGAAGCGTCGCCAGCCGCTGCCTGCGCCACTGCCAACGCCGCTTTCTGGGCAGCTTTCTGCGCCCGGCGCCTGCCGCCGAAGAATTCCTTCAGCATGCGCGAGCAGTCGTCGGCCAGCACGCCGCCGGCGATCGTGGTCTGGTGATTGAGCTGGGCCTGCTCGAACAGGTTGAGCACGCTGCCGGCCGCACCCGTCTTGGGATCGGTGGCGCCAAACACCACGTGGCGGATCCGCGCATGCAGGATCGCGCCGCTGCACATCACGCACGGCTCCAGCGTCACGTACAACTCGCACTCCGGCATGCGGTAGTTGCCGATCACCTGCGCGGCGGCGCGCAGCGCCTGCATTTCCGCGTGGGCGGAGGGATCGACCGAGCGGATCGGCAGGTTATGGCCGCGGGCGATGATGGTGTCGTTCCACACCACGACCGCGCCCACCGGCACTTCGCCGGCGGCTTCGGCCAGGCGTGCCTCGTCGAGCGCGGCCTGCATGTAGCGGCGGTCGCGCTCCAGGGCGGCATCGGGACTGGTGTCGGCCGCCTGCGGCGGTAGGATCGGCGCGTTCATCTCGGCTGGCATGCGCTGGGTCGGCCGCGTCAGTCCTGCGCGGGCAGGGTGAAGGCGGCGCTGACCTCGGCCCAGCAGTTCGGGGTCTCGAACAGCACCAGGCGCGTGAGCTGCAACTGGTGGCCAAAGCAATCCTTGAACACCGGCGCGAGCATGTCGAAGGCGATCTGCGCCAGGTTCTCCACGGTGGGGATAGCGTCGAGCACGACCGTCTTGTGCCCGTCCATGGTCTGCAGGAAATTCAGCAGCGCCGTGTCGCCGCGATAGATCAGGAAGGCATGGTCCCACTTGGAGACCAGGTGCTCCGTGGCCAGCGCCTTGATATCGCTGAAATCCAGGATCATGCCCTCGTCCGAGGCACCGGCGCGATGCAGCACCTCGCCCGACAGCGTCAGGTCAAGGCGATAGCGATGGCCATGGATGTTGCGGCACTGGCCGCCATGGTTGGGGATACGGTGGCCGGAGTCGAACTCCAGCCGGCGGGTAATGGAAACTTGCTTGTTCATGAGGGCCGATGGGTGCCGAGGGGATGCCGATGCGTGCCGGTGCGATTTACCGGATGCCTAACAGCTTGTGGGTTTGCAGCGAGAGGCGCCAGAGCGGGCGGCGCTGGCAGAAGTCCACCGCGAGGGCGGTATTTTGCCGTGCCAGCGGGCCGTCCATGGCCTGCACCAGGAAATAGCGGAAATCAAGGCGCTCGTATGCGGCGAAGTCCTGGCCATCCTGGGGAATCACCACCTTGAGCTCGTCGCCGCGCTTGACCACCAGTTCGGCGCCCATCTTGGGGCTCACGCAAACCCAGTCGACGCCGTCCGGCACCGGCAGCGTGCCATTGGTCTCGATGGCGATCTCGAAGCCGCGCGCATGCAGGGCGTCGATCAGGGGCGCGTCAAGCTGCAGCAGCGGCTCGCCGCCGGTGCAGACCACCAGCGGCCGTCCGGCGGCGCTGCTCTCCACGGACTGCGGCCACTGGGCCGCGACCATGTCGGCGAGCGCATCGGCGGTGCGGTACTTGCCGCCCTCGGTGCCGTCGGTGCCGACGAAGTCGGTATCGCAGAACTGGCAGACCGCGCTGGCACGGTCTTCCTCCCGGCCGCTCCAGAGATTGCATCCGGAGAAGCGGCAGAACACTGCGGCACGGCCCGCGTTGGCGCCTTCGCCCTGCAGTGTGTAGAAGATTTCCTTGACGGCGTAAGTCATGCTGGCTGGTAAAGCTTTAGGTAGCTGTAGGTAATTGTGGGTGATGCAGTCACGATGCGCCCGACGGCGAGGCGCGTCGGCGGAGCGCTCAGGCCGGGGGCCGGCAAGCTGCGCGTGGCGCAGGCAAGTCCCGGGCCGCGCACGGCGAAGGCCGGGAGGAATGTTCCAGGGGAGCGACGCGCGGCGAATGGGCGGGCAAGCTGCGGCTAACTCGCTATTTTCGCACAGGTACGGGATCGGCTCCAGCCGCGCCCTTTTCTACCTGCCTTCCCCTGCCCCGGAGACAAGTCTACTCCAGGCCACATGCCGGCCTAGACCTTCGCCCAGCCGGCCGTACGCAAGCGCTCTCCGACGAAGTCCAGGAAACTGGCGATCCGCGCCGAAAGCTGGGTGTTGAGGTAGTAGACCGCATTGATGGACTGCCGTTCGTCGATGGTGCTCCCCATCAGCACCTGGACCAGATCGCCGCGGCGCCGGTCGGCCTCGGTCATGAAATCGGACAAACAGACCAGCCCCTCGCCGGCCAGCGCCAGCTGGCGCAGGGTCTCGCCGCTGGACGCCGCCAGATGCGGCGTGATCTGCACCTCCTCGCCCATGGCGCCGCGCAGGGGCCAGCGGTTGAGCGAATCCGGCTGGTTGAAGCCCAGCAGGCTGTGGCCGGCAAGGTCCGCCACCGTTTCCGGGCGGCCCCTTGCCTTCAGATAGGCCGGACTGGCCAGCACGCGCACCCGGCTGCTGGCCAGGGGCCGGGCATGCAGCGTGGAATCGCGCAGCGGGCCAATGCGGATCGCCACGTCGGTGCGGTGCTCCAGCAGGTCGATGATCTGGTCGTTGGTATTGAGTTCCAGCTCGATCCCGGGATAGGCGCGGCGGAATTCCCCGACCAGCGGCACGACCACATGCAGCATGAAGGGCGATGCCGCATTGACCCGCAGCCGCCCCACCGGCTGCTGGCGGCGCACGGCCATCTGCTCCTCCGCCAGTTCGACCGAGGCAAGGATGCCGCGGCCATGCGCCAGCAGCGCCTCGCCCTCCTCGCTCAAGGCCAGCCGCCGGGTGGTCCGGTGCAGCAACGTCGTGCCGACCTTCTCCTCCAGGCGGCTCAGCGCGCGGCTGATCCCCGACACGGTCTGCCCCAGTTGCGCGGCCGCGGCCGTAATGGAGCCGCTATCCACCACGGTGGCGAAGGCCTGCAGTTCTTCGAGAGTGATCTTCATTCTTGAATACTAATCAAATATCTTATCCAGATCACCCACTTATTCCGCAACAAAGACAGCGGCAAACTGCGCCCATCCCAATTCCCGGACGCTTCTGGAGCTAACCATGCCCATTGCCCTGTTCGCGCTGACCATCAGCGCGTTTGCCATCGGTACTACCGAATTCGTCATCGTCGGCCTGATTCCCACCATCGCCGCCGACCTCAGGATCACGCTGCCCTCGGCCGGGCTGCTGGTCAGCCTCTATGCACTCGGCGTGGCCATTGGCGCCCCCGTGCTGACCGCCCTCACCGGCCGCCTGCCGCGCAAGGCGCTGCTGCTGTCGCTGATGGCGCTGTTCACGCTGGGCAACCTGCTGGCATGGAAGGCACCCGGCTACGAATCGCTGATCCTGGCGCGGATACTGACCGGCCTGGCCCACGGCGTCTTCTTCTCGATCGGTTCCACCATCGCTACCAGCCTGGTGCCGAGGGAAAAGGCCGCGAGCGCGATCGCCATCATGTTCACCGGGCTGACGGTTGCCCTCGTCACAGGCGTGCCGCTGGGCACCTTTATCGGCCAGCATTTCGGCTGGCGCGAGACCTTCCTCGCGGTGTCGGCGCTTGGTCTGGTGGCCTTTGTCGGCAGCCTGATGTTCGTGCCGGCCAATATCCGCCACAGCGCCCCGGCCTCCCTGCTGCAACAGGCCAAGGTGCTGGCGGAGCCCCGCCTGCTGCTGGTCTACGCCAAGACCGCGGTCGGCTATGGCGGTTCGTTCATCCCCTTCACCTTCCTCGCCCCCATCTTGCAGGATGTGTCGGGCTTCAGCGCCGGCGCGGTCGGGCTGGTCATGCTGGTCTACGGCGTGTCGGTCGCCGCGGGCAATATCTGGGGCGGACGCCTGGCAGACCGCCACGGTCCCATTCCCGCGCTCAAGATCGTGTTCTTGCTGCTGGCGCTCGTACTGTTCGCCCTGACTTTCACCGCAGCGCACCGCTGGATGGTGGTAGGTACCGTGCTGGCATGGGGCGCAGTTGCCTTCGGCAATGTGCCGGGCCTGCAGGTCTATGTGGTCAAGCAGGCGGAGCGCTATACGCCGGACGCGGTGGATGTGGCATCAGGCCTGAATATCGCCGCATTCAACCTGGGCATCGCAGGCGCGGCCTGGGCCGGCGGACTGATCGTGACCCATATGGGACTGATGCATACGCCGTGGATTGGCGCGCTGGTGGTGCTGGTGGCACTGGGCCTGACCGCCTGGAGCGGCCGCCTGGACCGGCTTGACCAGCAGCCCGCCGCCGAACGCGAACTGGCGGCCAGCGGGGCCTGAACCCGGCGCGCCACCCCTGCGGACGAGGCAGCCCATGGCACGATGCCAAGGCGGCCTCGCCGCCTTTCCCCTCGGCATGGCGCCAGGACGGGCCGCCCTTCGGTCAGGACAGGCCGAGATAATCGCGCTTGCCAATCGGCACGCCCTTATGGCGCAGGATGTCGTAAGCGGTGGTCACGTGGAAATAGAAGTTTGGCAGCACAAAGCCCAGCAAATAGGTTTTGCCGTCGAACGTCACCGGATCGGGCCGCAGCTTGAGTTCGATGGTGCGCGTCTCGCTGCCCTCAAGCTGGGCGGGCTCGATGGTCTTCAGGAACGCCACCGTCCTGGCAATACGCTCCTGCAGTTCCGGGAAAGTGGTCTCGGTGTCGGCGAAGGACGGCATTTCGATTCCCGCCAGCCGCGCCGCGCAACCCTTTGCGCTATCGCTGGCGCGCTGCACCTGCGCCGACAGCGGGTCCATATCCGCCACCAGCCGGGTCTGGATCAAATCGGCAGGATCCATGCCCTGCGCCTGCGCAAAGGCGGCGCCCTTGTCCAGGATGGCCGACAGGCTGCCGAATGCCCGCATAAAGGCGGGGATCGATACTTCATACATCGAAAGTGACATGGGGGAGTCCTTGGGTGGGATTGCCGAACGCGCCATCCTGCCGGTGCGCGAATTGCGCCCCTGCCCGGGTGAGCGACACGGCGAGGATAAACCCTCCGGCATTTTTTCGCCGGCCGGCTGCTGGCGCGTGGCATGCTACTGCTGACCGAGGAACTCGGCGTTACGCGTCGGCCGTCCGCCGTTCAGGTTCGTGGACAGCCCCAAAAACGTCCAGCGGCTGGCGAACGCCTTCCACCACTGGCGACGTTTTCGTGTTGATCCGGCGCGCCGCGGTGGCCCGGCTGCCGCCCGATGCACAACACTACGGCCATACCAGGCTCCAGTGAGACCGCTAACGATGAGAACCGATCCGAACCCATTCCCCTCCGGCGATCCGCCCGGCCCCGAAGCGCTGGCCTATTTGCGCGCTTCCCGCCTGGTCAGGATGCTACGCGGGTGGTACATCCACCTGATGGTGTACCTGGCCGTCAATGCATTCTTGTGGCTGCGGTACTTCTTCCTGCCTGCGCCGAACTGGACTCGCCATCACCTGGACAGCTGGCCGTGGCCGATGGGGACGGCGCTGGCCTGGGGCCTGGCGCTGGGCCTGCACGGCCTGGTGGTCTGGATCCGGCTCAGCGGCCGCGGGCGTGACTGGGAGGAGCGCAAGATCCGCGAGTTCATGGGCCGGGACTGACGCGGCGGCCATCCACCCTGCCCCGGCCTACATCTGCCTGAACCGGTGCATGTAGGCCCGGGACACCGGCAATTCCGCCGGGCTGCCATGGAGCAGGACAAACAAGCGGCCGCTGCCGTCCCGCCGCGTGCCCGCCACATGGTTCATGTTGACGATGGTCGACCGATGGATCTGCCAGAACCACTCGGGATCGAGGCTGCCTGCCAGCTCTGCCAGCGGGGTGCGGATCAGGTGCTCGCCGTCACGCGTATTGACCACCGTGTACTTGTCGTCGCTCTGGAAGTACAACACCTCCTGGACCGGTACGTGGCTGGTCGTATCCCCCCGGCTCGCACGCACCCAGCGCAGCGGCTCGCTCGCCTCGGCGCCACCGAGCCGGCGCGTCAGCTGGCTCAGCAGCCGGGCCAGCTCGGGCGCAGGCGCGGCCTCGTTGAAGGCCTTGCGCAAACGCTCGACGGAGCGGGCAAGGCGCTCGTCGGTCACCGGCTTGACCAGGTAGTCGACCGCCTCCCGCTCGAAGGCCTCCAGCGCATACTCATCGTAAGCCGTGACGAACACCACCCTGGTGTCGGTTTCCAGCCCCTGCGCCACCTCCAGCCCGGACAGCCCAGGCATCTTGATGTCCAGGAAAGCGACGCTGGGCGACAGCCGGGAAATGGCTTCCGCCGCCTGCAAACCATTGGAGACTTCCGCCAGCACCTGCATTTCGGGCCACAGGCGAGCCAGCTTGGCACGCAGGTGCGCGCGCAGGTGCTCTTCGTCGTCGGCGATCACGGCGGTCGGGGTCATGACGAATCTCCGTTCAGGTCATGGGAGGCAGGGGCAGGTCGATCAGGACGGCCGTGCCGGGGGAGCGCTCTTCGATCCGCACGTGCGCATCACCGTCGTACAGGACGGCCAGCCGCTCGCGCAGGTTGGACAACCCAACCCCCGAGCCATCGGACGGTTTGAAGCCCAGGCCGTTGTCTTCGACGCAAGCCTGCATGCGATCGTTGCGGCGCTGCAGCCGCACCACCAGCCGGCCGCCCTCGATCTTGGGCTCCAGGCCATGCTTGATGGCGTTCTCGACCACCGGCTGCAACAGCATTGGCGCCAGTGGCGCCTTGGCCAGTCCGGGGTCGATGTCGATGGTGTAGTTCAGGCGCTCACCCATGCGGATCTTGATCACCTCCAGGTAGTCGTGGAGCAGCGCAGCCTCCTGGGCCACGGTTCCCTGCGTCGAACGGCTCGCCGTCAGCGATGCCCGCAGGTAGGCGATGAAATGCTCCAGCATCAGCGTGGCACGGGGCGGAGACGATTCGATCAGGCTCACCACGTTCGCCAGCGTATTGAAGAGGAAATGCGGCTCGATCTGGGCCTGCAGCAACCGCATCTGCGCCTCGACCAGCTGTTTCTCGGTCGACAGCACACGGACCCGGTCGCGCGCCAGCAGTTCGGCGATCTTGCGCTCCTCCCACTGGCGGCCCAGCAGGCCGACCCGGGTCCAGACCAACAGGCCGTGCACGGCCACGCCAGTGCCCCAGCCAAACAAGGGACCCAAAACCCACAGCCGATGCGGAACCGTCATCAGATTGATGACAACCAGGATCGTATTGATCGCAACATAGAGAATGGCGTGGGCATAGAAACCACGCAACGACCGGACGCGCCGCTTGGCATCGTCATAGGCGCGCTGGTCGGCGACGGTACGCCACAACTGGGTTGGGGTCGGCTGCAAGGGTATAGGAATCGGGCTCGCACAGAGTTTGAGCTTACCACCGCAGATATGCGTTCCGCGGCGCTTTGCGCCGGACCGACGGAAATGCGGCGCCAGTGACGGATGATCAGTGGCCTCCTGATTTATGATAATCAGCTACCCTCTCTGGATGATGCGCATCGCCCCGACGACGATATGAACATCCCATTCCCGATTCGCAAGGAGTGTCCGCCAGGCGCCTGCACATGTGGCCGAGAAACCCTGCTGGGCGACCCGCAGGCAGACATCCGGATCCTGAGGCTGACCAGGGAAGAAGAAAAAAAGCTGATCACCCGCCTTGAAAGCCTGTCGAGCCTTGCCGACCTGAAGGACATGGAGCGGCGCATGTACGCGCAACTGGGCATCGTGCTGACGATCACGCCCAGCATCCACGAAGTGCGCACGGTGCGCGGCATCAGCATCCAGGTGGAGGAGCAAACCGGGTTGTGCCGCAAGACCAAGCAAGCCATTCCCGCGGCGATACGGCGTTGCCTTGAGACAAACCCGGATATAGCCTATGCGATCCTGAACGCGCACGACTTGCTGGGCGGCACGTAAGGCCTCTCCTGAGCGATCATTCGGCCACGATCTTCCCTGTCCACGCCCGCGGCACACCTTGGGCCTGGCAGGCGGGCGGCAGCGCAGCCAGTGCCGTTGACTCATGGCGCAGGGCATGGCGCGCCAATGCCAGGGGGGGGCCAAGTGGCCATTCGCGCCCCGACCGGGGCCGTCATATGCAACACCTCGCCGTCTCTAGGAATGTGCAACCGCGCTTCGACACCTGCCTGCCTTGCGGCGAGCGCCAGCGCGGAGCGCGTCACCGGACAGTGGCTGAGCGCTTCCAGATGATTGGCAACCACCACGCCAGGCGCCAGGCGGGTGAATTCGACGACCTCGTCGATGCCCATGATGATGTCGCTACCCATATCGAATCGCGCACCTCCGGCGGGTACGACGCAGACTTGCGGGCGATGGTGCGCAACGAACTCCCGGACCGTCGGCGTGAGTATGGTATCGCCGCTCAGGTAGAGGCTGGGCTCATCCGGCACCTCGATCAGATAGCCGACTCCGTGCTCCATCAGCTTGCCGACCAAGCCACGCCCGTGCGTGCAGCGAACCGTGCGAATCCGGCCGCCCATGAAGGAGTTGGGCTGCCCATGCGCTTCCGGCAACGGCCGGACATTCAATCCGCGTTCGGCCAGATGGCGGGTATCGTGCGGTGTGCAGATGATCGGAAGCTGCCGATCGCGCAGCCAATTTTTGGCCGCGCGGTCCAGATGATCGAAATGACCTTTCTGGCAATGCGTTATCAGGCAATGGGTGACCGACTCAAGCGCTGTCGCAGCCGATTCGGGTAAATCGACCAATGGGTTACGTTGCCTTGCGCCGAATACCCGCAAAGGCGGAAGCGCATTTTTAGGGGCAAACATCGGGTCGATCAGGATTCGATTCGGCCCGAACTCCACAATGATGGTCGCGTTGCGAAGGTGGTGAATTTTCATGACGAAGCCTCCGGGAAGAGACCTTATTGTCTCGACGCGGAAACCCGTTGAGAATGGCGAGATTGGACATAATTGATTCGGTTTCTGCCATGCCAAAACCGCTACGCATTGGTTTGCTTCTATTTCCGGGCTGTATGCCGGCAGGGTTATTCGCGTTTTCCGATATGCTCCACGCCGCCAATCGCCGCGCGAACGGCATGCTGTTCGAAACGCATTACGTTGCGCTACGCGCCGGGACTGTCGAATGCGCCCACGGCTTGTCACTGCATGTTTCCAGGCCGCTGGATCTCGCCAGTCTTGACGCCCTCCTGGTGCCAGGCTTTTGGGCAGAGTCAGTGCGGCAGGTAGACGACATGATTCTGGCCAACGCTGGCCTCGTATCACTGCTGGCGGCCCGTCGCAAGAACTTGCTGCTGTGGAGTTATTGCAGCGGTGTCTGTTTGCTGGCGGAAAGCGGGCAACTGAATGACCCGGCCGCGACCGTTACCTGGTGGTTGGCGGAGGCAATGGCGCAGCGCTACAGGAAGGTGAAATGGCAAAGCGAGCGGAATTGTGTCGTCACCGCGCGTACTGCCACCGCTTCTGGCGTGAATGGCTACCTGCCTATTGCCGAGGCGCTGATAGAGCGGCATGTCAGTCCCGATGTATGGCGTGACCTGGTCAATCTGATGGTACTTCCTCGTGCTGTTCAGCCCCACCGAGCCTTCCAGGCCATGAGCCTGATCGAGCAATCCAGCAGCTTGCTTCGCCAATTGCACACGCTGGTTGAGCAATTGCCTGCCGAACAGATCACGGTGCAGCAATTGGCCGAGCAACTCTGCATGTCGGAACGCACGCTCGCGCGCAAGGTGAGAAGCGAGACCGGGGTCGCTATCGCGGCGTATGCCCGCTGTATCAAACTGAACCAGGTCAGTGACCGCCTTATCCATACGACATCGCCAGTCAGCGTCCTCAGCGCGGAGCTGGGATTCAGTAGCGATTCCAATATGCGCCGCATGTTCAAGGAGCTGACTTCGCTGACGCCCCTGGAATACAGGCAACGGTTTGCGAGATGACGAGGCCTTCGGCATTGCTACGGTCGCGCGAGAAAAACTGCCGGACTCACGATACCGACATCATGGAAAGGATGTGGAACCTGCAAATCCGCATCCCCGCAATGATGGCTTCGGCCTCGCCATTGAGCACGACATGGAGAAACTTGTCATCCTATGGGTCGCGGCATGCTGTCACCCGCGGCGTCGCCGTTCAATTCATCGTGCCAGCCTATCCTGCCGCACCGGCATAGCCGGTGCGTGGATGGTCGGCGGCTACTTCACTGGCGTCAGGATCGGCGCGCCCTTGTTCTTGATCAGGAAGACGACGAACTTTGCTGGCTGCGTAGTGCTGGCATTGCGTCCGACGGTGTGAATATCGTTGGGACGTTCGTGGAAGGTTTCGCCCGCCTTGAGCGTCACCTCCTTGCCGCCCCTGACGCCCATGACGATGCTGCCCTCGAGCACATAGACGAACGCGTGCGCGTCATGGCGATGCACGGGATCGACGGCACCCGGCGGATACTCCACCACGATCATCGTGGCCTCCTTCCCCGGATATTCGGGCAACGCCTCCGTGAGCAAGGGCGTGACACTTGCCTCCGGCGCGGCGGCGGCCGGCTGTGCAACCATGAGGCACGGCACCATCAGGGTTACCGCAATGGATGCGACCGTCTTCATGGCATCACTCCAGATTGGCTTTGTCGAGCCCGAACGCCTTGTCCGATGAGCCGGGCACCATGCGGAACGCCACGTTCAGGCGGTTCCAGGTATTGATCGCCCCCACGAGGAACGTGAGATCCGACAGTTCCTTCTCGCTGTACTGGGTGCGCACGCGCTCATAGATCTCGTCTGACACGCCATGGGCGGGAATATTGGTCAGCGCCTCGGTCCAGGCCAGCGCGGCGCGTTCGCGCGGCGAGAACAGCGTCGACTCGCGCCAGATCGCCACGTGATGCAGGCGCAATTCGCGTTCGCCGTGGATCTTCGCCATCTTGATATGCATGTCGACACAGAACGCGCAGCCATTGAGCTGCGATGCGCGAATCTCGACGAGCTCGCGAATGGGTTGTTCGATCGTGGTGTTCTGGAACAGCGCGCTGAACTCCATGAGCTTCTTGGACAGTTCCGGCGATTGCTGGAAGTAATTCGTGCGTTGCGACATGTTGACTCCTGGTGATTCGATCAGGTTCTTACTCGCGAACCTGCGCTGCCTACTTGGACATGTGCCCTTCGGACTATTTTTGTTGTGATTGACGCATCCATTCCTCGAAGCCGATGCGCCCGAGGCGTGCCTCGCCCAACGGCACGAGCGAGTATTCCTCGACCAGGCCGCCGAAGTACCGCGCCTCGGGGTCGCGCACGACCTCACGCGGGTCACCAACCGCCTTCAAATAGCGGGCGATGATTTCGTTGAACGGTGCGCGTTCCGGACCCGCGATCTCGACGATGCCGTTTCGCGGTGGCGCCAGCGCGACATCGGCAACGATGGCTGCAACGTCATCCGCCGCAATGGGCTGGAACAGGCCGGGAGAAACGCTGACAATGTTCCCTTTCGTACTGGAATCGGCGATGCCACCACTGAATTCCATGAACTGGGTCGAGCGGATGATGGTGTACGGGATGCCGGACGCCTCGACCAGTTTCTCTTGTGCGACCTTGGCGCGGAAATAGCCATTGTCGGGGGTCCGGTCGGTACCGACGATGGAAAGCGCGACATGGTGCTGGACGCCCGCTGCGGCCTCCGCCGCGTGAAGGTTGCGGCCGGAAGTCTCGAAGAACTCCAGCACTGCTTTGTCTTCAAACGACGGGGAATTGGCGAGGTCGATCACGACCTGAGCGCCGGCCAGGGCCTCCTTGAGCCCCGCGCCAGTGATGCTGTTGACACCGCTCTTCGGCGAGGCGGCGACGACCTCGTGGCCGCCCAGGCGCAGAATGGGAACGGTCTTCGAGCCGATCAGGCCGGTCCCGCCAATGATGACAATCTTCATGATGCGTCTCCGTACTGAGGAAGGTGGAATGATCCACGAAGCTATGTTAGGTAACGCCTGACCCCCACGCCAGATCGACTCGAAGCGCGCGGCATTTCCTGTCTGGCATCAACCCTGATGCGGGTTACCTGCTGCTTTTCGTCTATCGAAAATATGAGCTTGCGATACCCTGCGTTACATCAGCGCGCCGCTGCGTAGCGATTGCGCGGCCTGCGCTTCGATCACAATTTGAGGCGCTTCCGCAAAAGCCAGGCCCGTCGCATGCGTGAACCTGACGTCCTTGAGTCCGATGATGCCAAGCACCGCAGAGAGATACGGACGAAAGAAATCGGGCTGGACGGGTGGATCCCGGAACATGGCGCCGCCGGATGTCACCGCCACGAACGTTGGGCGATCGCGCAGCAATCCGATTTTTCCTTCAGGCGTGGCGGTAAAGGTCACATCGCGTCGAACCACGAGATCGATCCAGTTCTTAAGCACGGCCGGCACCGTGAAGTTGTGCACCGGAGTGGAGATCCAGAGCAGATCGGCCTGTTCGATCTCCCTAATCAGCGCATCCGACACGGCAAGCGCCGCGCCATAGCGTTCCTTTGCCTCGGCGGCGGGCAGCAGCAGCGACTCCGCGTACTCCGCGGTGATGGCTGGCAGCGGCTCGGCGCCAAGGTTGCGTCGCGTCACATGAATCTCCCGCCCGAATTGCGCGGACAGCGCGGGCAGCAATTGCCCGGTCAGGTGCCGGCTGGTGGAATAGTCACGGCGCGGGCTGCAATCAAGCAGCAGCAGGTTGAGGGGCTTCATTGCAGCACCATGCAGAAGTGGAGGCCCTCGGCGAGCAGCCCGGAACGGAAATAGAAGCGCTGGGCCTTCGCGTTGGCAAGTCCGGTATCCAGGACAAGTCGCTGGCAGCCTTCTGTGCGTCCAAGCTCGCGCAGCGCTTGCAGCAGACGCTCGCCGTGGCCCTGCCCCCGCCCTTCCGCATCGGTGATCAGATCATCTACGTACAGGAAGCGCCCGTGGATCAGGTTGTCAAGACGACGATATCCGGCCAGCGCAACAGGTTTGCCATCGTCCCAGAGCGCGAGCAGCCGGTAGCCTTGCCCGCTTTGCAGCGTGACGTTGGCCAGAAAGTCTTCCGGCATTTGCAGCTTGGGGCGCAGTTGCCGCATGACAGGGAAACAGGCAAGGATGTCAGCCTCCGTCTGCGCATGTCCGAGAGTCAGGTTGTTTGTCATGGTGCCGATGCGTGCTGGTTTGTGTAGGCTTCAATGTAGTTGAGCGATGACACAGTCAACAGGCACATGTTTATCGTTTTCAACTAGGCCATCGGCCTGATGGTTGTATGACCTATGGGTGGTTTGTCATTCGATCGACCAAGCGGCGAATGAGGGGTGTGGCCGACACGACAACCGGCAGCATGGTCAGCCAGGAGACGCTCCAGGACCTTAGCCAGTGCTGAAGAAACAGGCCTTCGTCTGCAAATGGAATGCTTGCGATGGCAGCAGCGATGGAACAGGTCAATCCGGCCTGGATTACGCCATAGGCGAAATAGCTGTAGCGCGAAGGAATCTTAGGCATGTGAGTCGCCCCTATGCACTCTTTGAACCGGACACTCATGCACCCCGCCATTGCCGCGCCAAGGGCTGTCGCCCCTGGCGCATGACAGGCGCTATGCGGCTGCTCCAACCTTCCCTGCCAACCGCTGCACGGTTTCGTTGGTATCCCAAAGCGCGTTTGCGATGAATCGGAAGTTGACCAGCGCCGCGTGATACCCGTCGCCTTCCGGTAGCTTCGGCCCTGCTACGGCGTCGCGCACGACAGCAACCTCGAAACCTTGCTCCAGCAGATCCCGCAGATGGGATTCGACGCACAGATTGGCGGCCATGCCCGCAAGGATCACCTGGTCGACGCGCTGCTTGCGCAACTGCAGGACAAGGTCGTTGGCCTGCGGGCCGTACAGCTTGTGCGTGGAGCAGATGATGGTCTTGCCATCCTCGATATACGGCTTGAGCTCCGGCATGAAGTCCGCGCCCGAGTCACGGAATCCGTCCAGGTTCAGCGCGCCCGGACGTTCGAACATGCCGATGGCATGCTGGAACATTTCGGCGGGGCCCTGCACTTTCCATGTGTGATCATGGGGAAAGTAATAGTGGGGAGAGATGGCGACCGTGATGCCCGCATGTTTTGCGGCCTCGAACAGACGGACCAGGTTGGGCACGAGGCTCTGCTCCGTCACGCTTTCTCCTACGACGCCCCAGCTACGACCTTCGGGGCTCATGAAGTCGATCTGCGGGTCAATCACGACGAGCGCGGTGCGTGGCAGGTCCAGCGTGATGCTGGCCTTCGGCAGGGCCGGATCAACGGGGTCTGCATAGGTGGCGTGGTGGTTGCACATGGGAAGTACCTCTTATGGTGAGCCCAGTCTGCCGGCGCCATCGTGGGGCCCGGCAGATGCGGCGTCGTTTCAACTGCGGATGAATGCCAACAGGTCGGCGTTGAATCTGTCTTTGTGGGTGTCGGTGAGCCCATGCGGCGCGCCGGGGTAGACGATCAGTTTCGCGTTCCAGACGAGCTTTGCCGATGCGCGTCCGGCGACGTCAATCGGCACGATCTGATCGTCGTCGCCGTGGATGATCAGGGTCGGCACATCGATCTTCCTGAGGTCCTCGGTGAAATCGGTCTCAGAAAATGCCTTGATCGAGTCGTACGTACTCTTGTGTCCGCCCTGCATGCCCTGCGCCCACCATGCATCGATCAACCCCTGCGACGGCTTTGCGCCGGGACGGTTGAAGCCATAAAACGGCCCCGCCGGCACGTCCTTGTAGAACTGGGACCGATTGGCAAGTTGCGCGGCACGCAGGCCGTCGAATACTTCGATTGGCAGTCCGCGCGGATTGGCGGCGGTCTTCACCATCAAAGGCGGCACGGCTGAAACCAGCACCACCTTTGAAACGCGGCGCGTGCCGTGCCGGCCGATGTACCGGGCCACCTCGCCTCCACCCGTGGAGAAGCCCACCAGGATGGCGTCCCGCAGGTCAAGCGTCTCGAACACAGTGGCCAGATCGTCGGCATAGGTGTTCATCTCATTGCCATCCCAGGGCTGGCTTGAACGGCCGTGGCCACGACGGTCATGTGCAACGGCACGGTACCCTTCCGATGCAACGAGGATCATCTGGGATTCCCAACTGTCCGAATTCAGTGGCCAGCCATGGCTGAATACAACCGGGCGACCGGCGCCCCAGTCCTTGAAATAGAGCTGGGTGCCGTCCTTTGCCGTGATGTAGCTGCCCGAGGCCTTGCCGCGTGCCGTTGAGGAACTCGATCCCCTTGCCGACGGTGCTGCCGCAGCAGGTCCGGGCAAGCTGGAAGCCGCCAGCGCGCTGGCGGCGGCCGCGCTGCCGAGCAGCAAGTTGCGTCGCGATACGCCTTTGTTGAGGCTGCGAATTGAAGACATGGTAAGACTCCTTTTTTGGCGCGTGAGCGCCCCTTCGCATAATATATGACCGGTCGTCTATTTAAAAGTGCAAAAAAATTTCAGTACAACAACCGCTTCAGCGTGACTTGCTGAAATCGTCGGCAGGCGTCGCCATTGCGCTCGACCTTGCTGCGCAGGACCGCCCCCTCCCAGGCTTCGATGATGATGGACGCAAGCTGCGCGGAATCACAGTCCGCCGGCAGTTCCTGGCGCATCCTGGCCTCATCAAGGCAGGCTGTGATCATGCCTTCCCAGCGCGCCAGAATGCGCTCCAGAGCAACTCGAACTTCACCGCTGGTATTGGACAATTCGAGGGAAAGGTTGCCCACAAGGCACCCCAGCGTGAATTCTTCTGCCGCGTGATCCCCTACCAGCAACTCGAACAGCTTTTCGATCCTGGCCAACGGCGTGATGCGCGCGTCGTACATCACTTTGCCGTGGCGTTGTTCAATGGACTCCCAATAGGCCTCGAGCACTTCGGCGGCAAAGGCCTCCTTGCTGTCGAAGTAGCTGTAGAAGGATCCCTTGGGAACCACTGCGGCAGCTACGATGTCCTGCACGCCAGATCCGTTGAAACCGGACCTGTGAATAACACGGCCGCCGTCGATAAGCAAGCGGTTACGGATCTCGGGGTTGGCGGGTCTTGGCATGTCGAAACGGTCAATGAGGAGGACGGAAAGAACAATAGACGACTGGTTGTCTATTTGTCAAGTATCCGTTGACGATCGTCTACGCTTTCAGCGCGCGCATCAGCTCCGCAACCAGGCGATCGGCCTCGGACTGGTTGCGGAGATTGGTAAAGCCCATCATCAAGCCACGCCGCCCGGGCGCACCGTGGCGCCACGCGGTCAGCGAATGGATGGCGAATCCTGCCTCGCGCGCGCGGCGGGCCATCGCCAGATCGTCAAGATCGTCCCTGACGTCGACCAGAAGGTGCATGCCGCCATCCTGCAGGCGGACCGTGAAGCCGTCCGTTTCGTATGGCGCCAGCGCCTTGGCCAACATCGCGCGCCGTCGCGCGTAAAGCGTGCGCATGCGTTTGATATGTCGGGCGAAGTGCCCCTCGGCAATAAACTCCGCCGCCGCGGCTTGCAGGAGTTCGGGGCAGCCCCCATGCACCGTGCGCCTGCAGGCCAGCTCCATGGTCGGCACCTGACTTTGCGGCACGACCACGTAAGAGAGCCGTAGCCCCGGGTACAGTACCTTGCTGAGCGTGCCGCAATAGATCACCCGGTCGCATGTGTCCAGGCTCTTCAACGCCGGTAACGGATGGCCGCGGTAACGAAATTCGCCGTCGTAGTCGTCCTCGATGATCCACGCCCCCTGCTCACCAGCCCAGTCGAGCAGTTCGACGCGCCGTTGCAGTGTCAGTGCGACGCCGGTCGGGCTCTGATGCGAAGGCGTCACCACGGCCAGGCGCGCCTTCGGGAAGTGCTGACGCCCAAATTCGACGTCGAGGCCCTGATCATCTACCGGCACATTCCAGACCTGCAAGTTCTGGCGCTTGAGTGATTGCGCTGTCGGAGGGTAGCTGGGGTACTCAATCCAGGCGCTTTCGCCCGCCAGCTTGAGCGCGTCCACAATCAGCGCGAGGCTGGCGGTATATGCGGGCACGACGAACACCTGGTGCGGCTGGGCGTCGATGCCACGCGAGCGTTGCAAATAGCCGGCCAACGCTTCCCGCAGCGGGCCAAATCCCGCTGGCGGAGGCTTGGTCAGCGAGCCGGCGCTGCGTATTTGCCGTGCCATCAACCTTGTCCATAGTTTTCGCGGGAACTCATCAAGCGCGGGAAGCCCCAGTTGCAACGGCGCGGGGATTCCACCGTCCGTTTCGATGGATAGCTCGGTGGATTCCTGGTCCGGCGGCGTGCGGCTAGAGCCAGGCGCCACAGCCGCGCGGCGGGGGTGCGATGACGTAAGCTGTTCGGAAACGAAGGTCCCCGCAGGACCTTTGGCAATCAGGAAACCTTCGCCCAACAGCCTGTCGTAAGCAACCTGAACAGTGCCGCGGGCCACCCCGAGCTCACCTGCGAACGCACGCAAGGATGGCACCCGCTGACCGGGTTTCAGTTGCCCTTGCTGAATCGATGCGCGAATCCGGGCGTAGATCTGCTCATGCAGCGGCGCTGCATTGGATGGATCCTGAACCGGTGACTTCGTCATAGCCTAGCAAAAAAAGAACCCGAGCCCGTACCCGCGGATTGCCAGGTTCAGCGCCATGCCCCCGGATCGCCAGATCGAACCCTCTCCGACGATGTCCACCATCCTGTCCGTAGCGGTCTCAATAGTCCTGACCTTGGGATTGCTGGACAGGAACGTGGGCAACACATGGCGCAGCGCGAACCGCGCGAGCTCCGCGGCTGTCGTGACGCGATTCACGCCACTTGGGTCCGCAAGCCACGCCCGGCAAGCGTGAAACGGCGCCCAACGGCCGAATAACTTGATGTAGTGGCGCGCGGCCTCCGGATTGTAAAGGAACAGAGTCCATCACCCGCACTGGCAGAAGATGCGCCATTCTCACGGTAAGTACTTCAGCAGCCTGCTAGAGGACAATACCGTGCTCTGCCGCTGGCTCGGGAACATCGCTCTTCTCGCCAAGCATATCCATGAGTTCGCGTTCAATTTTTCGGCAGATCTGTGCCATGGGCACGTCATTGGCGTTTCCTTCGAACGGGTTCTCCGTGCTTTCGCCCACCTGCTCCAGCGCGAGGTACATCCACGAGATCATAGTGCTGAATGGAATGACCAGCCAGATCATGTTGCCATGCATGAAGCCCGAAACGCTGGCATTGATCTTTTCGAATTCCGTAAGAATGCCAAAAGGCAGCAGCAGACAAAAAGTTCGGACAAAGAGCTTATTGACGACCGCATATTGCCTGGGATACGGATAGTCCTTGATACGCTCCGCCCGGCCTTGCTGCGCGAAGAAGCCCTTGATGGATCCTCCCAACTCCAAATAGAAGGCATTGCTGATCTCGCCGGCATCAAGGAACCGCTTGATCGTCGCTGACTGTGTTCCCAGCAACCGGGTTGTCTTGCTTTCGGCATGCTGAAGCGAGTCGAGTTCGGCCTGCGGCAGATACCGCGCAAGCGCCTGTTCCAATGGAGTCTCCCACTCTGGAATCCGGTAGTACTTCCGATACTCCACGTTGGATACCTTGCCCGCATTTTCCCAGATCCTTGGGGTTCTCAGCTGATAGCGAAGCGCCGTCAACCACGCGCAATGCCGGAGAATCAGTTCCCGCCCAGCTGCCTGCTCCGCCAGAAAGTCCCGGCCCATCACCCCCAGACATCGGCTGCCATTCAGGATCTCAGTCCAGATTTGCTGCGCCTCCAAGGCTCTGCTGTAGGTCTGCACGTTCCTGAAACCCACGATGAATGATGTGGCCGTACCCAGCAGCAGCACAACCGAGACCGGAATCGACAGCCATTTCAGCCCGAAGAACTGATAAAGGAAAACGGGCAGCGAACCGCATGTTAGCGAGGCATAGAGTTGCCGTCTCGACCAGAACGAGAACTCGGATACGGTGTACGATTTTCCCAGGTGCATGGTGCGCATCTCCCGGCAGTGTGGCAGCTCGCAGGGCCGCGGTCCGAACTGCCGACAGGCAATATGGCCAACCGCCCTCACCACTGACAAGATAGCTGCCGGGGACCTGATTCTGCAATGGTGGATTGCCGTTCGGCCGCTCGACACAGAACAGGTCGGCTCCGCCGTTCGCTGAAATCCAGCGGCTGACCAGTATCCAAACGCGCCCTCAGACGCGATATCCGTAGAGTGTGCCGTCGGCTTCGCGCGCGTTGTCCAGCGGGTCGCCCGCAAGTTCGCTGCAGGCATTGCCGTTCGGCTGAACTGTGCCGACAGGTGGCCCTCCCGCGTGGTCATTGACCGTAGCCAGGACAAGGTTGGCGGCAACGGCGAAAGCGGCGGCTGTAGTCGCCCGCATTAGCATGCGTGTGCGGATCATCTGAAATCCCTTAGTTGAGCAAAACGCAAGTTTCATGGGCAGTTGGCCAGCGGCTGCACGAATACTTGCAAGCGCCGGTCGACGTCCTCAGGCATGCGCGGCCAGTTGAACGGGCTGGCCAATGCCATGGTGTCTAACGGTCCCAGCGGGTCCGCAGAAATCCAAGCGGACTGATGGTCGCTGCCACGGCAATGCTGACGGCCACCAGCACGAAAGCGGGATGCAGGCTCGCGTAGCCTTGCAGGACCAGCACCGTGGCAGCCGGCGCAAATACGAAGCGCACCACGCTTAAATAGACCACTGCGCAGCCTTGCATGGCCGCGCGCACGGCAACGATGTCGAGCATGTTGGCGACCACGATTTCGGCGCCCAGGTCGCGCAGCATGCCCGCTCAAGACCAGTTCCATCGCACCTGCGCTGACGGCCGCCGTCCCGACAAAGCGCCGACGACCGGTGTTGATCCGACTCGACATCAGTACCTCTCCTCTTCAGGTCGATTCAATGTGCTCGAATGCGCGCCGCACGCTTCGCTCTCTGTGCCGAACACGAATGCTTCGCTCCATTGCACCGGGGCACGCGCACATGCGATGCCGGTAACCGGGCGGATGGTCAGCCCTTGCAACGTGGAGCTTGGCAAACGAAGGGTCACACCCGGATCCGGCATGAAATCAGACCGCGCGACGCGGCCGGAGGGCTAGCGGCCGTTGAGCAATGCAACACAGAGGGTCATCCCGAACGCGTAAGTTCCCAAGGCCCCGATAGCGCGGGCCGGATTGGGCTTCATCATCGATGGCCAAGCAAGTAGTCCAACCACCAGGAGCAAGCGGCAGGCAGTTGCACCTGCCATGCACCAGAGCTGCCATTGAGGCGGATTCTGAGAGCCGAGGTACAGAAAAAGCATCGCGAAGAACGGGACGTACTCGGCGGTGTTGCCGTGTGCGCGAACCAGTTTCGTTAGCAGGCGATCAGGCTCAGGAGCGTATCCGCTCAGCACGCCGACGCGAGTGCGCAGAACCGAGATGGCAAGTCCAAGTGCGAACAAGAGCAGACCAAGCACAGCGGTGCAGGCCAGTGCCGTGCTATTCATTCGACACCCCCTGCCTGGCATTCGAAACCAGCCATGCCCCACGCGACCGCCAGGGTGAGCCGGGTCAGCGCAGCCACGTTCAGTTGAATCGTGTTTCCCTTCGAGCTGTCGGTAGCGCTCATCTGGAGTCCTCATGCCGAGTGGATTGACAGCTCCATGGTAGATGCCCACCCCGAGGCCCGAATGACGAATTCCCCTCCTTTTAGGACAATATGAAGCGCATCGGCGCCGTGGTGTTCACCGGCTTCCAGTCCGTCGATATGGCTGCCGCTTCTTGTTTCGAGATAGGCAACTTCAAGGTGCCGGCCCATGCCTGCGAAATCCATGTCGTCTCGGAAGCCGGCGGCGCCGTGAAGAGCTCCATGGGTACGGCAACCCACACGATCGCGTTTGACCCGCACACGTACGAGCCGATTCAATGGCTCCATCCGTTCGCGCGTTCGCCCCCCGGACTTGTCCATGCACAAAGACCTGATCGTGCCTGATGCCGGCCAACTGGGCCATGGCGCCATCGTAAATCCGACAACCAGTACATTCAAATAATTGTCACGGATACACTCTGCGATGCTCGGATGCGCTACAAGCAATGTGTCGATCGACTTGCTGCCGATATCTGCAAAGGTCGATTGCCGCTGGGACGAGTTTGCCCTTCGGCGGGCTCCCCCTCCGCGCTTGCAAACGCTGCACCACGATACGCGTGGCTAGCCAGAGGCGGCTACAGTTCTATTCAGCTTCGGCAGGTGATGCGACGCGGACGCTGTGCTGGTGGGTAGCGCGATACGGACCCGGGACGTCGTCGCCGATGCCGCGTTGATGTCGCAACTGAGGTTCGACCCGACGCGCCAGTTGCTGGGCGCGCAGTGCTCGGGCACGCTTATGCTTGCCAAGCTGGGCCTGCTGGACGACGTTCCGGCCTGCACGGACCTGACCACCAAGCTGTGGGTCGAGGAGGCAGGTGTGGCTGTGCTCAACCAGCCATTCGTGGCCAAGGGAAACGTCGCGACCGCCGGCGGGTGCCTGTCCTCGCAGTATCTGGCGGCCTGGTTCATCGCACGCCTGGAAGGCGTCGAGGCGGCGCGTAGCGCGATTCACTATGTGGCGCCAGTGGGGGAAAAAGAGGCCTACGTGACGCGCGCGATGGCGAACATTTTGCCATTCCTCTAATGCGCGCGGCGTCTCGCACGGCTGCCCACTGCAGGCACTCGCCGTCGAGACCCGCTCCCGGCAAGTCATTTCCGGGGGGAGCAGATAGGGTTCCCGATCGGGTCAGCGGTTTACTTCGCATGCGAATTACATATATACTTCGCATGCGAAGTTAAATTGAATGCCTGCACGGCATTACGCAACCCATCTGGAGACAGACCATGAGCTCGGAAATTCGTGTTGACCTTAGCAGCGGCGTTCTGACCATTACGCTTGCCCGGCCGGACAAGAAGAATGCATTGACGAACGAGATGTACGGCGCGCTCGCCGACACTATCGAGCAGGCACAGCAGGACCGCAATATCCGGGCATTGCTGCTGCAAGGCGACGGGGACATGTTACGGCGGGCAATGATGTGGGCGAATTCGCAGCGATAGCGGCAGGAAATGGCCCCGGCGAACGCCACGTGCACCGTTTTCTGCGCGCCCTTGCCAACTCGACCATGCCGATTGTCGCTGCGGTCAACGGCAAGGCCGTCGGCGTCGGCACCACCATGCTGCTGCATTGCGATTACGTCGTGCTCGCGCAGGACGCTCAACTGATCACGCCCTTCGTGAACCTTGCCCTTGTTCCCGAGGCGGCTTCAAGTTACCTGCTTCCCCTGCGCATCGGGCACGTCAGGGCCTTCGAGATGTTCGCCCTGGGCGAGCCGCTTGACGCGCAAACCGCCGTGGCATGGGGCATCGCGAACAAAGTTTGCGCCAATGACCAACTGCGGGCGGACGCGCGCCTGATGGCCGAAACGATTGCCGCCAGGCCCGCCGGCTCCCTTAGTGCAATGAAAAAGCTCATGCGCGACGCGGAGAAACTGGTTTCGCAGATGAACAGCGAAAGCGCCAGGTTCGAGGAGCGGCTGGCCAGTGCCGAAGCCAGGGAAGCATTCTCGGCCTTCGCCGAGAAGCGCAAACCGGACTTCACCAAGGTCGCCCTGCAGTAAATCGGGTGACTCGCTGTCCGGCCGCTGCCCAGGTTACAACTCGCCTTCGTCGGCGGCCGGAAACTTCGTCTGCAGGCTGGTCAGCCACCGCGCTACCACGTCAATTTCGGCCGCGGTGAAACCTTCGGTCAGCCTGGCATTTGTTTCCTTCATGCCAGTCTTCGAACGCCGGCGAGCCGAGCGTCCCGCCTCCGTCAGCCATAGGCGCGATGCACGGCGATCGGTCTCGTCCGGCCGGCGCTCGATCAGGCCCGCCCTTTCGGTCCGGTCAGCCAGACCGCTCATCCCGGGTGCACCCAGATCCAGCGCTGCGGCAGCCTCGCCCATGAGCGCCCCGTCGTTCCTGCCCAGAAAGAAAAGCAGCCCAGCCTGGGCCGCTGTCACGCCACCCGCGGCCGTGCGCGCTTGTGACCACCGATGCAGTCGACGCTGGCCGACGTTCAATAGATAGACGAGTCGATGCTCCATGTCTTTGACGGATAAAAGATGCCATTTACTTCACATGCGAATCTTATCACGTACCCGATGCCTGACTTTGATCGGTCACGGCGATGAACTTCTGTCGACTCCGCCGACGCCTCACCTCGAAGGTTCGCCATCCCTGGTAGCAATCAGTTCTTTCGGCGTCAGCGGGATCAAGAGCAGGATCAGTGCGTACACCACGGTCGTCGCGATCACACAATATGTGAATCCGTGTGTTGAACTGCTGTTATAGATCCATGAGCCCAATAGATCGCCGGCACGCGCCGAGAGCGCGAAAACGCCTTCCACCAGCATCATCAAGGTTCCTTGCAAGCCTGGCGGACAGGACCGCATCGCGAGATCGAAGTATGCTGCCGTGGCTACACCGCCCATCAGCCCTATCGGTGCCGCCAGTACAAGCGCGAGATTCGCAGAGTGAATGAATGCCAGCGGAATCATCTGCGGCACTGCGACGATCGTTCCCCACCACAGCAGCTTGTTCAGCGATACGCTCTTGCACAGAAAGCCATACAGCAGAAATGTCGGGATGAACGCGGCGGCAAAGATCCCGTTGTAGTA
>Ga0255338_1002636_pt1 | contig 24920 bp, 26 predicted proteins | sample MeOH1_35cm_T4_19_FD_203715 | JGI IMG/M metagenome (GOLD analysis project Ga0255338, IMG submission 203715) | Sandy soil microbial communities from University of British Columbia, Vancouver, Canada - MeOH1_35cm_T4_195 | ecosystem: Engineered > Artificial ecosystem > Sand microcosm > Unclassified ...
GCGGCCTCGATGCCAAGCAGGTGAAGCAGGCGGTGCAGGCCTTCGCGAAGGAGCAGGGCCTGCGCGCCACCGAATGGTTCATCTTCGAGTGCTCGGGCACTTCCGCCGGCCAGCAGGCCGCGTGGAACCTGCTCGTGCACGGAGCCACGCTCAGCGTGGTGGGCTTCACCATGGACAAGGTCGAAGTGCGCCTGTCCAACCTGATGGCCTTCGACGCCCGCGCGCTCGGCAACTGGGGCTGCCCGCCCGAGCAGTACCCGGCCGCGCTCGACCTGGTCCTGGACGGCAAGGTGCAGGTCGCACCTTTCGTCGAGGCCCATCCGCTCGCCGACATCAACGCCATTTTCGGGGCGGTGCACCGCCACGAGATCCGCGCCCGCGTGGTGCTGCAACCGCGCTGAACAACCCCGAGGAGACAGACCGAATGAACGCACCCGCCACGCCGATGATCGAGTTCAAGAACCACGACCTGGCGCCGCAGCCGAAGACGCCCGGCGTGCGCTACGAGAAGCGGCCCGCCAAGCGGCCCGACGGCTCCGTCGCACCCGGCCTCTACAACGCCTGGATCACGCTGGACAACCCGGGCCAGTACAACTCGTACACGACCGACATGGTCAAGGCCGTGATCCTGGCCTTCAAGGCGGCTTCCAACGCGCGCGACGTGAACTGCATCGTCTTCACCGGCGCCGGCGACAAGGCCTTCTGCACCGGCGGCAACACCAAGGAGTACGCCGAGTACTACGCCGGCCAGCCGCAGGAATACCGCCAGTACATGCGCCTGTTCAACGACATGGTCAGCACCATCCTGGCGGCCGACAAGCCGGTGATCTGCCGCGTCAACGGCATGCGCATCGGCGGCGGGCAGGAGATCGGCATGGCCTGCGACTTCACGGTGGCGCAGGACCTGGCGAAGTTCGGCCAGGCCGGCCCCAAGCACGGCTCGGCGCCGATCGGCGGCGCCACCGACTTCCTGCCGGTGATCGTCGGCGCCGAGCGCGCGATGGCCGCCTGCGTGCTGTGCGAGCCCTTCTCGGCCCACAAGGCCTACCAGATGGGGATGATCACCGACGTGGTGCCGGCCCTGAAGGTGGACGGCAAGTTCGTCGCCAACCCGCTGGTGGAGACCCAGCGCATGGTGGACGACTACGGCCGCAACGCCTTCGGCGAATTCAAGACCGGCGACGCCGCCAAGCAGGGCAAGGCGGTGCTCGCCAAGGGCGAGGTGGACCTGTCGCTGCTGGACGCGAAGGTGGAGGAGCTGTGCGCCAAGATCCTCATGACCTTCCCCGAGTGCACGCTCAAGACGATCGAGGAGCTGCGCAAGCCCAAGCTCGACGCCTGGAACGCCAACAAGGAAGACGCGCGCGACTGGCTGGCGCTGAACATGATGACGGAGGCGCGCTCCGGCTTCACCGCCTTCAACGAGGGCCCGAAGGACGACCGCGAGGTCGACTTCGTGCTGCTGCGCCAGAAGCTGGCCGCCGGCCAGAGCTGGGTCGGCGCGCTGCACGACGAGATCCAGCCGAAGGCGAAGAAGGCCTGAGATGGACCACGCCTCGCCCCTGAAGGCATGGCTGGAAAAGGACGGCGCGCTGCTGCGCCTGCGCCTTTCCCGGCCCAAGGCCAACCTGGTGGATGCCGCGATGATCGCGGCGCTGCACGCGGCCCTGCTGCAGTACCGGCGCCACGTGATGCTGCGCGGCGTGCTGGTCGACGCCGAAGGTTCGCACTTCTCCTTCGGCGCCAGCGTGGAGGAACACCTGCCCGAACGCTGCGCCGCGATGCTGTCCTCGCTGCACGCGTTGCTGCTGGAGCTGCTGGAATTCCCGGTGCCGGTGATGGTGGCGGTGCAGGGCCAGTGCCTGGGCGGCGGGCTCGAGCTGGCGCTGGCCTGCGGCCGCATCGTCGCCGCGCCGACGGCGCAATTCGGCCAGCCGGAAATCAAGCTGGGCGTGTTCGCGCCCGCGGCTTCCGCACTGCTGCCGTACCGCGTCAACCAGCCGGCCGCCGAGGACCTGCTGCTCACCGGCCGCTCCATCGGAGCCGAGGAGGCGCTGCGCATCGGCCTGGTGCAGCAGATCGCCGACGATCCCGCCGCGGCGGCGATCGGCTGGTTCGACCAGCACCTGGTCGGCCGGAGCGCCGCGGCGCTGGCCTGCGCCACGGTCGCCGCGCGCGGCGTGATGCAGAGGGAGGTGCGCGCCCGCCTCGCGGAGCTGGAACGTCTGTACCTGGACTGGCTGATGCGCACCCACGACGCCAACGAAGGCCTGGCGGCCTTCCTCGAGAAGCGCCAGCCCGCCTGGACCCACCAATAGGAGCGCCGACATGACCCAAGGACTCAACCCCGTGCAGAAGATCGTCGAGCGCTGCCAGGCGCTGTTCGACGACCTCGATTTCAACGCCGTCAAGCAGTGGAAGGCGGCCGCCCCGGGCCGCAAGGCGATCGGCTACATGCCCTGGTACGTGCCGCGCGAGCTGGTGCACGCCGCCGGCTTCCTGCCGGTGGGCATTCTCGGCGGCGGCGACAACCTGGAGGTGATCCAGGGCGACGCCTACTACCAGAGCTACATCTGCCGCATCCCGCGCTCCACCATCGAGCTGGGCCTCACCGGCCGGCTCGACTGCCTGGACGGCATGCTGTTCCCCTCGATCTGCGACGTGATCCGCAACCTCTCGGGCATGTGGCAGATCCTGTTCCCGGACAAGTACGTGCGCTACTTCGACGTGCCGCAGAACTACCAGGACAACGTGGGCGGCAACTTCTACATCCACGAGATGCAGGGCCTGCGCGACGACCTCGGCAAGCTGCGCGGCAGCCCCATCACCGACGCCGAGATCAACGCCTCGATCCGCGTCTACAACGACAACAGCGCCGCGGTGCGCGAGCTGTATGCCTACCGCGCGCAGCAGCCGCAGCAGGCGCCGACCTCCGAGGTCTACCTGCTGCTGCGCGCCGGCATGGTGCTGCCGCCGGAGGAACACACGCAGCTCGTTCGCGAGTACATCCGCGAGACCGACAAGATCCCGCGGCCCAAGCGCGACAACGCGCGCGTGGTGGTCACCGGCTCCTTCTGCGAGCAGCCGCCGCTGTCGCTGATCAAGTCGCTGGAGATGGCCGGCTGCTACGTGGTGGACGACGACTACATGCTGGTCACGCGCTGGCTGCTGGACGAAGTGCCGAGCAATGGCGACCCGCTGGAGGAGCTCTCCAAGGCCTTCCTGCACCGCTCGGCCTCCATGCCGGCGAAGTACGACAACACGCGCGCGGAAAAGGGCGTGTTCCTGTTGAAGCAGGTGAAGAACCGCGGCGCCGAGGGCGTGGTGTTCGCGGCGCCCTCCTTCTGCGACCCGGCGCTGCTGGAGCGGCCGATGCTGCAGGACGTGCTGGCCAAGCACAAGGTTCCCTACACCGCCTTCAAGTACGCCGAGAACACGGGCCAGATGGCGCCCATCCGCGAGCAGGCCGGCACCTTCGCCGATTCGATCAAGCTTTGGAGCGACGCAGCATGAACAACCCCGTGATCCAGATGCCGGCTTCGAAGAAGCCCAAGCCGACGGCGATCAAGGACGACGCGATGAACCTCCAGAAGGAGCTCATCAACGCCAACTACCACGACCTCGCGCACGCGCACGCGCAGGGCCGCAAGGTGGCCGCGACCTTCGTGCCCGGCAACCTGAACGAGCTCCTCATGTGCTTCGACCTGGCGCGCAGTCTCCCCGAGACCAACGCGCTGCAGAACGGCATGCGCAAGAAGTCCGGCAAGTTCATCATGGACGCCGAGCGCGACGGCCACTCCGAGGACGTCTGCACCTACGTGAAGGCGGACCTGGGGATGATGCTCGGAGGCGAGATCGGCCCCACCGGCGACCCGCTGCCGGTGCCCGACGTGCTGCTGCTGTCGTACACCGGTTGCTTCACCTTCATGAAGTGGTTCGAGCTGATCCGCCACAAGTACGACGTGCCCACGCTGATGCTGCACGTGCCTTACCAGGGCTCGGGGCGCATCGACCCGAACATGCGCGACTACGTGGTGCGGCAGCTGAAGGAAACGGTGATCCCCGGCCTGGAGAAGGTCTCGGGCGTGAAGTTCGACATCGACCGCCTGCGCCAGTACATGAAGGAGTCGGTGAAGGCGGAGGAGGACCTGGTGGCCGTGCTGCAGTCGGCCAAGCACCGGCCTTCGCCGATCGACGGCTACTTCGGCGCGGTGTACTACATCGGCCCGATCTTCACCGCCTTCCGCGGCACGCCCGAGGCCACCCAGTACTACCGCGTGCTGCGCGCCGAGATCGAGGAGCGCATCCGCCTGGGCAAGGGCCCGGTCACGCCGGAAGGCGACATGGGCGAGGAGAAGTACCGCCTGATCGTCGAAGGCCCGCCCAACTGGACCAGCTTCCGCGAGTTCTGGAAGATGTTCTACGACGAGGGCGCGGTGGTGTGCTCGTCCACCTATGCCAAGGTGGGCGGCCTGTACGACTTCGGCTTCCGGCACGACCCGGACCATCCGCTGGAGTCGCTGGCCGACTACTGCCTGGGCTGCTACACCAACCTCAACCTGCCTTCGCGGATCGACATGATCTGCAAGTACATCGACGAGTACCAGGCCGACGGCCTGCTGATCAACTCGATCAAGAGCTGCAACAGCTTCTCGGCCGGCCAGCTGCTGATCCTGCGCGAGGTGGAGAAGCGCACCGGCAAGCCGGCCGCCTTCATCGAGACCGACCTGGTGGACCCGCGCTACTTCTCGGCGGCCAACGTCAAGAACCGGCTGGAAAGCTATTTCCAGATGGTCAAGCAGAAGCGCACGACCGGCATCGGCGCCAACGTGAAACCCGTGATCCCGCTGCACGCGGTGCAATGAGGAGGTAAGGACCCATGCGTTGTTTCATCGGCATCGACCTGGGTTCGACCACCACCAAGGCGGTGGTGGTCGACGAGAACCAGAACATCATCGGGCGCGGCATCACCAACTCGCGCTCCAACTACGACACGGCAGCCGCCGTCGCCAAGCAGGAGGCCATGCTCAATGGCCGCTTCTACCTGTTCCGGCAGGCGCTCGGGCAGACCGGAGCGCTCAACGGCGGGCTGGATTCCTTCATCGAGCAGCTCGAACGCGACTTCCGCGCCGAGCAGTACCTGGAGCAGCTCGGCGACCTGGAAGAGACCTGCGCGAAGAACGTGGAGACCGGGCACTTCGGCGCGGCGAAGGAAGCCGTCGCCGAGGCGCTGCAGGAGGTGTTCCGGCGCCTGAAGGCCGAGGCGCACCTGCTGTTCGCCCCCGGCGCCAAGCGCAAGAGCGACTTCTTCCGCGACATCGCCGGCAGCCAGTACCTGGCCATCGGCGAGCAGGTCGCCAAGGAGGTCAACACCCGCTACGAGTACCTGCTGAACCTGTTCGACCGCTCCATCATCGAGGTGGAAAACCACGTCTACGGCGACCAGATGCGGCACCACCTGCTGGCCGCGCTGGAGAACACCTTCGCGGCGCTGCCGGACACGGCCGACCGCCGCACCCAGGTGGAGGCGCCGATCAAGGGCGTGCTGGACACCGAAATGAGCGAAACCTACGTGGTCGGCACCGGCTACGGGCGCGCGCGGCTGCCGTTCTCCAAGGAGCACGTGCGCTCGGAGATCCTGTGCCACGGCCTGGGCGCGCACGTGATGTACCCCGACACGGCGACGGTGCTGGACATCGGCGGCCAGGACACCAAGGCGATCCAGGTCGACCCGGCGGGCATCGTGGAAAGCTTCCAGATGAACGACCGCTGCGCCGCCGGCTGCGGCCGCTATCTCGGCTACATCGCCGACGAAATGAACATGGGCCTGCACGAGCTGGGCCCCATGGCCATGAAGTCCACCAAGGCGATCCGCATCAACTCCACCTGCACGGTGTTCGCCGGCGCGGAGCTGCGCGACCGCCTGAGCCTGGGCGACAAGCGCGAGGACATCATGGCCGGCCTGCACCGCGCCATCATCCTGCGCGCCATGTCGATCCTGGCGCGCTCGGGCGGCGTGCGCGACCAGTTCACCTTCACCGGCGGCGTGGCGAAGAACGAGGCCGCGGTGAAGGCGCTGAAGGAGCTGGTGTTCGAGAACTACGGCGACCTGAGGCTGAACATCGACCCGGATTCGATCTACACCGGGGCGCTGGGGGCGGCCACCTTCGCGTGGCGCGCGGTGGTGGAAGAGGGCAAGACGGCGGAACACCGGGAGGCGGCATGACCATCCATACCATCGGCATCGACATCGGCTCGGGCGCCGTCAAGAGCACGCTGTTCCGCATCGACCAGGACGGCAGCGCCCACTGGGTCGCCAAGCGCTGCGAGCGCATCCGCCGGCGCGACCCGATGACGCTGGCGCAGGAAGGGCTGGACTCCGTCCTGCACGACGCCGGCCTGGCGGCCAACGACATCGCCTACATCGCCACCACCGGCGAGGGCGAGAACGTGAAGTTCTCCACCGGCCACTTCTACTCGATGACCACGCATGCGCGCGGCGGCGTGTTCCTCACGCCCGGCATCAGCGCCGTGGTGGACGTGGGCGCGCTCAACGGCCGCGCGATTTACGTCGACGAGCGCGGCAAGGTGCTGGCGTACAAGATGACTTCGCAGTGCGCCTCGGGCTCGGGGCAGTTCCTGGAGAACATCGCGCGCTACCTCGGGGTGTCCATCAACGAGATCGGCGATCTCTCGAAGAGCTCGCAGGACCCGGAGAAGGTCAGCTCGATCTGCGCCGTGCTGGCCGAGACCGACGTGATCAACATGGTCAGCCGCGGCATCGCCACGCCCGACATCCTGAAGGGCATCCACCTGTCGATGGCTTCGCGGATCGTGAAGCTGCTGAAGGTGACGGGCATCAAGACGGGCCAGGCGCTGATCACCGGCGGGCTCGGCATGGACGAGGGCCTCACCGCGGCGATCCGCGAGGAGATGGCCAACGAGAAGGTTCCGGTGCAGGTCGTGACGCATCCCGACGCGATCTATGCCGGCGCGATCGGCGCCGCGCTGTGGGGCGCCTACCGGCACGCCAAGCTGCAGGAGCTGCAGCAGCGCGCGGCCGCCTGAATCAAGCTGTAGAGGAGACTGACATGGCCCTGATGATTGTCGACGGCTGCACCGCCTGCGATGCCTGCCGCCCCGTGTGCCCCAACGAAGCGATCACGGCGGGGGATTACCTGTTCGTGATCGACCCGATGAAGTGCACGGAGTGCGTGGGTGCGGAGGACGAACCGCAATGCAAGCTGGCCTGCCCGGCCGATTGCATCGTGATCAACCCGGATTTCGTGGAGTCGAAGGAGCAACTGCTGGAGAAGTACGAGCAGTTGCACGGCTGAGGCGCGAGTTCAACAGCCAACTTCCAACTACCGGACGCAGAGGACGCAAAGGGTACGCAGAGGACGCAAAAGAAAACCTTCCGAAGTTTTCTTTGTCTCTTTTGCGTCCTCTGCGCATCTTTCGCGTCCTCTGCGTCCGGAAGTCCGTATCCCTACACCTCCGCCGGCGCGGCAGCGAACTCCTGCGGCCCCGTCGCCGCCGGGGCGGTGCCCAGCAGCACGTCCATCCGGGCGTCCTTCTTCTCCCACAGCGCGTTGAGCCAGCGGCCGAAGCGCTTGCGGCCCTGGGAGTCGCCGGCGTAGTCGAGGCCGACGAATTCGGCCGGCACGGGCAGCTGCTCGATGTGCACCGCCACGCGCTGCACGCGCCCGCACAGGAAGTCCCAGAAGCCCGGGATGGCCGGCGAATAGGCGATCGTCACGTCGACGAAGGCGTCGAACTTGGCGCCCATCGCCCCCAGCGTCAGCGCCAGCGCGCCCGCCTTGGGCTTGAGCAGGTGGCGGTAGGGGGAGCCGGTCTGGGCCTGCTTTTCCGGCGTGAAGCGCGTGCCTTCGGCGAAGTTCATCACGCTGGTGGGCACCAGGGCGAACTTGCGGCAGGCGCGCAGCGTCGCCTCGTGGTCGTCGGCGCGCCGGGCCGGATCGCGCCGCAGCGACTCCTTGCCGTGCCGCTTCATGAAGGGGAAGTCCAGCGCCCACCAGGCCAGCCCGATCACCGGCACGAAGATCAGTTCCTGCTTGAGGAAGAACTTCAGCATCGGCAGGCGCCCGTGCAGCAGGTGCTGCAGCACGAAGATGTCGGCCCAGGACTGGTGGTTGCAGTTCACCAGGAACCAGCCGCGGCGCGGCGCGGGCAGGCCCTGCACGTCCCAGCGCGTGGGATGCAGCAGCCGCATCCAGAGACTGTTGCCCGCGACCCAGGCGCGCGCGATCGCGTTGAGCACCGGGTCGATGCGGCGGCGCATCCAGGCGAAGGGGAACAGCAGTTTCAGCAGCGCGAAGGCGAACAGGGGCAGGGTGCAGAGCACCGTGTTCACGGCCAGGGCGACGATGGCGATCGCGCCGCGCACCGGCGCGGGCAGGTAGGTCAGGGGAGAACGCATGGGTCTGGGCAATGCTAGCCGGTAGCGGACGTTGTGTGCGGCGCATTCTGCCCGCAGGCTGTCGCAGGTCAAGTTCGCGGCCGGCAGGCGGCCCGCGGGCCCGGTCCGCCGGAACTAAATACCGCATCCCTGCTCTTCGGCGGGGCCTGCGCCACAATGCCCGCATGGCCGCCCCCCACCTGATGCCCGCCGCCTTCATCGGCCACGGCAGCCCGATGAACACCCTGGAGCGCAACCGCTTCACCGAGCAGTGGGCCGCCTTCGGCCAGGCGATGCCGCGGCCGCGCGCCATCCTGTGCGTCTCGGCGCACTGGTTCATTCCCGGCACCGCCGTGACGGCGATGGCGAAGCCGCGCGTGATCCACGACTTCTACGGCTTCCCGCGCGAGCTGTTCGCCTTCGACTACCCGGCGCCCGGCGCGCCGGAGATCGCGCGCGAGATCGTGGCGGCGGTCAAGCCCGCGCACGTCGGCCTGGACCAGGACAGCTGGGGCCTGGACCACGGGACCTGGTCGGTGCTGGCCCACGCCTTTCCCGCCGCCGACATCCCGGTGCTGCAACTGTCCATCCACAGCGGCGAAAGCCTCGCCTACCACATCGACCTCGGCGCGCGCCTGGCGCCGCTGCGCGAGCGCGGCATCTTCATCGTCGGCAGCGGCAACGTGGTGCACAACCTGCGCCGGCTCGACCGGCAGCGGCCCGACGCCGGCTTCGAATGGGCCGAGCGCTTCGACCGGGCGGTCAGGAGCGTGATGACCTCCGACCCGGCCAGCCTGCCCAGCGTGGCGCAGCACGCCGATTTCGCGCTGGCGGTGCCGACGCCGGAGCACTTCCTGCCGCTGGCCTACCTGGCCGGCCTGTGCCAGGCGGCGGGCGAGGCGGCCAGCGTGTTCGCCGAAGGCGGCACCATGGGTTCGCTCACCATGACCAGCTACGCGCTCGGGGCCAGCCCCGCCAAGGCCGTGGGGCAGGGCGCCGCGGCCGCCGCGGCGCCGCTGCCCGATCCGCACGACGTGCCGCCGGAGCAGACCAACACCTGACGGGCCCGTGAAATCGTACCGAGCTCGGTTACTTGTGTTGCACGGATGGGCTTGATTCTCATCCGTGGCGGGGTGAACCTTGGCCGCATGGAGCCGGGACGCAACGACGATGAAATGCGGGAGGGCGCGCGGACGCTGTTCCTGCGCCTGCTGCAGAAGCTGAGGCACCCCGGCGTGCCGCCGGCCGGCGACGAAGCGCCCGCCGATTCGCTGCTGCCGCCTCCCGGCCAGCGCAGCGGCCGCGGCACCGAGAGCCTGGCGCCGTACCTCGATCACTACAGGAACAGCCGCCCCGGCCGGCTCGAGTGAGCGTCCCTGGCGGCGCTTGATGTCAATCAACCGCATCGGCGGGGGAAGGCGCATGCTGCGTCCACTGGCCCCCCGTCATGGAAGATCCCCGCCTTGCCGTGGTCGCCGACGAGTTCTTCGACGGCGACCGCCTCTACCGCACGCCCCACACCTTGCGGGTGATCGCCGGCCGGCTGGCGAGCGTGGCCCCCGGTGACCACGCGCAGGCGCTGGCGCGGGCGGGTTGGGCGATCGAGCGGGGCGGCTTCCTCATGCCGGGGCTGGTCGACGCCCATGTGCACCTGTTCCTCGACGGCGCCGCCACCGATCCGGGCCGCCGCGCCGAGCACCTGAAGCGGCCCCTGGACCAGCTCACGGAATGCGCCCGGACGCACGCCCGCGAGGCGCGCGCCTGGGGCGTCACACTGGTGCGCGACGCGGGCGACCGCCACGGCATCAACCACCGCATCCGGCGCGAGGCCGGCCAGGCCGCCAGCGGCATGGCGCGCGTGCGCTCCGCCGGCCGCGGCATCAAGCGGGCGCACCGCTACGGCGCCTTCATGGCGGGCGACGCGGGCGAGAGCGGCGCGCTGTCCGGGCTGGTGGAAGACCTGGCGCGCAGCAACGACGAGATCAAGCTGGTGCTGACCGGCATCGTCGATTTCGAGGCCGGCGACGCCGCCGACGAGCCCCAGTTCAGCCACGGCGAGGCGGCGCTGGTGGTGCAGTCGGCCCACCGCTGCGGGCGCAAGGTGATGGCGCACTGCAGCGGCCCGCGCGGGCTGGACGTGGCGCTGGCCGCCGGCGTCGATTCGGTGGAGCACGGCTACTTCGTCGACCGCGCCTTGCTCGCGCGCATGCGCGACGAGGACGTGGCGTGGACGCCCACCTTCTGCCCGGTGCACTTCCAGTGGGCCCACCCGCAGGTCGCGCGCTGGCCGGTCGCCACCGTGGACGGCATGCGGCGCGCCCTCGATGCCCACGCCGAACACCTGCGCTGCGCCCACGAGCTCGGCGTGCGCCTGCTGGTGGGCAGCGACGGGGGCTGCATGGGCGTGCTGCATGGCCGCGCCACGCTGGAGGAGATGTGGCACTTCCTCGATGCCGGGCTGCCGCTGGAGCCGGTGCTGCGCGCCGCCACCGGCACGCCGCGGCGCCACTTCGGCGAGCCGCATGCGCGCCTCGCCCCCGGCGCGCCCTTCGAGGCGGCGCTGTTCCAGGCGGCCCCGTTCTCGCACGGCCGCGGCGTCGACCGGCCGATGCGCGTCTGGCCCTGAGCGGGCGGGATCCTACTCCTCGATCCGGCAGCGGAACAGCTTGAGCGACCTCGGTGGCAGGTGCGTGTGGCTGCCGCAGGGGCAGGTCTCGCCCGCCTCGTCGTCGCTGGTGTCCACCAGCAGCTCCCATTCGCGGCAATAGGGCACCTGCGGCAGCTGGAAGTCCAGCGGCTGCGGCGAAGCGGACAGCACCAGCAGCAGGTGGTCGTCGCGCAGCGGGCGGCCCTGGCGGTCGGTGCCGCCCAGGCCGTTGCCGGCCAGGAACATGGCGAGCGACTGCGTCTGCGGATTGTCCCAGTCCTCGTCGCTCATGGCCTGGCCATCGTGGCGGAACCACAGGATGTCGCTGATCTCGCTGCCGCGGATCGGGCGGCCGGAGAAGAACTTCTGCCGGTGCAGGCCCGGGTGCTCGCGCCGCAGGCGAATGAGCCGCCGGGTGAAGGCGAGCAGGCGCTCGTCCTGGTGCGCCCAGTCGTGCCAGCTGATCCCGTTGTCCTGGCAGTAGGCGTTGTTGTTGCCGCCCTGCGTGCGGCCGATCTCGTCGCCGCCGCACAGCATCGGCGTGCCCTGGCTCAGGACCAGCGTGGCGAGCAGGTTGCGCTGCTGGCGCGCGCGCAGCGCGTTGATCTGGGCATCCCCGGTGGGGCCCTCGGCCCCGCAGTTCCACGAGTTGTTGTCGTTGGCGCCGTCGGCGTTGTCCTCGCCGTTGGCCTCGTTGTGCTTGTCGTTGTAGCTCACCAGGTCGCGCAGCGTGAAGCCGTCGTGCGCCGTGATGAAGTTGATGCTGGCCGAAGGCTTGCGGCCGTCGTCCTGGTACAGGTCGCTCGATCCGGTGAGCCGGTAGCCCAGGTCGCCGGCCAGGCCGCCGTCGCCCTTCCAGAAGGCGCGGATCGCGTCGCGGTAGATGCCGTTCCACTCGGCCCACTTCACCGGGAAGTTGCCGACCTGGTAGCCGCCTTCGCCCACGTCCCAGGGCTCGGCGATCATCTTCACCTGGTTGAGCACCGGGTCCTGGTGGATGATGGTGAAGAAGCCGGAGAGCTGCTCCACCTCGTGCAGGCCGCGCGCCAGCGTGCTGGCGAGGTCGAAGCGGAAGCCGTCGACGTGCATCTCCTGCACCCAGTAGCGCAGCGAATCCATGATCAGCTGCAGCGTCTGCGGATGCCGCACGTTGAGCGTGTTGCCGGTGCCGGTGTAGTCGAAGTAGTGGCGCTCGTCCTCCGGCGCCAGCCGGTAGTAGGTCGGGTTGTCGATGCCCTTGAAGCTGAGGGTGGGCCCCATGTGATTGCCTTCGGCCGTGTGGTTGTAGACCACGTCGAGGATCACCTCGAGGCCGGCGCCGTGCAGCAGCTTGACCATGCCCTTGAACTCGCGGATGGCGCCGAGCGGGTCGCCCTGGCGGAAGGCGGCGCTGTAGCGCAGCTCCGGGGCGAAGAAGTTGAGGGTGGAGTAGCCCCAGTAGTTGGTGAGGCCCCTGGCCAGCAGGAAGGAGTCGTCCAGGTGGGCGTGCACCGGCATCAGCTCGATCGCCGTCACCCCGAGCTCCTGCAGGTAGGACAGCATGGCCGGGTGCGCCACGCCGGCATAGGTGCCGCGCAGTTCCTCGGGAATGTCGGGATGCGTCATCGTCAGGCCCCTGACGTGCGCCTCGTACAGCACCGTCTGGTGCAGCGGCACGTTGGGCGCGCGGTCGCCGCCCCAGTCGAAGTGCGGATCGATCACCACGCCCAGCGGCACGCCGCGCACGTCCTCCTCCAGCTTCGCGCGGTCCTCCTCCGGGGCGCCGGTGCGGTAGGCGAACAGGCCGCGCTGCGGATCCTCCAGCGCATCGAGCGCCTTCGCGTACGGATCCAGCAGGACCACGTTCGGGTTGAAGCGCAGCCCCCGGTCCGGCTCGTAGGGGCCGTGCACGCGGTAGCCGTAGCGCTGCCCGGGCTTCAGCCCCGGCAGGTAGCCATGCCAGACGAAGGCTTCGCATTCGCGCAGCCGCACGCGCGTCTCCTGGCCGTGCCCGTCGAACAGGCACAGCTCCACCTTCTGCGCGTTTTCCGAGTAGAGGGCGAAGTTGACGCCCTCGCCGTCCCAGGCGGCGCCCAGGGGGTAGGGCTCGCCGGGGCAGAGTTGCAGCCCGCATGGTTCCGGTGTGGTTTCGGCCATGGCTGATCATTGGCGACGAAGCCCCTGGTCCGTGTAGGAACTTTTCCCTGCCTGGGCCGGCGAGTCGGCCATTCGTCGCGTCAGCCGGGGCGCGGCGGCGCGGCGGCGAAAAGAGGCGCTTCCTCCCCGCTTTCCCGGCGATCGCCCCCGGCCCCGCCCGCCCAGAATCGGATGCGATGGCGGTCCTCGGTGGGCCGCGGGGAGAATCCATGCATTCCGCACCGGGCGTAGCGAGCGGCTTGCCAGGGCCGGCCGCGCCGCCGGCCGGCATCGACCTGAGCGGGCTGTACCAGGTGTTCTTCGAGGAGGCCGCGGAAAACCTCGCGTCCTTCGAGCAGCGCCTGCTCGAGCTCGATCCGGCGGCGCCGGACGACGAGGCGCTGCACGCGATCTTCCGCAGCGCCCATTCGGTCAAGGGCGGCGCGGCCACCTTCGGCTTTGCCGAGGAGGCCGCGCTCACGCACGCCATGGAGACGCTGCTGGACCGGCTGCGCCGCCACGAACAGGCGGTGACGGAGCCGATCGTCGACACCCTGCTGCACGCCGGCGACATGCTGCGCGACATGCTCGCGGCGCGCCAGCAGGGCGAGGAGCCGCCGGACGGCCGGGAGCTGCTGGCGCAGTTCGCCGCCCATGCCGCGTCCGACGGCGCGGCGTCCGCGCCGGCCGCCGATGCCGGCGCGGCGCAGCGCGAGCTCGAGCTGCTCGCCGGTCCGCTGCAGCCGCTGTCGCTGGCCGACGACCTGCTGGAGCTGTTTCGCGAAGTGAGCGGCGTCGGCACGCTGGAGCGGGCCGAGCCGCTGCCCGGCCAGCCGGACGACAGCGTGCGCTTGCGCCTGCGCACCACCGCCACCGACGGCGAGCTGCTGGACCTGTGCAGCTTCCATCTCGCGCGCGAGCGCATCCGCATCGCGCCCTGGCCCGGGACGCAGGCGGCGCACGGAGGGTCGGCCCCGCCTGGCGCATCCGCGATCGCGGCATCGCCCGCGACGGCAACATCGCCCACGACGGCGGCATCGCGCGCCACGACAACATCGGCCGCCAGGGCGTCGTCGTCCGCCGCGGCGTCGTCGCCCGCCACGGCGTCGTCGCCCGCCACGGCGTCGTCGCCCGCCACGGCGTCGTCATCCGCACCTGCCGCCTCCGCCGCATCCCCCCCGGCGCCCCTGTCCCGCGCCGCCGCGCACCGCGCCGGCGCCGGCTCCGAGACGCTGCGCGTCTCGCTCGAAAAGGTCGACCAGCTGATCAACCTGATGGGCGAGCTGGTCATCACCCAGGCCATGCTGGCGCAGCGCGCCGGCCGCATCGCCCCGCAGGTGCGCGAGCCGCTGGAGGCCGGCCTGGCCGACCTCGAGCGCACCACGCGCAACCTGCAGGAATCCGTCATGGCGATCCGCATGATCCCCATGGGCGAGGTGTTCCAGCGCTTTCCCCGCATGCTGCGCGACCTCGCCGCCAGGCTGGGCAAGCAGGTGCAGCTGCACACCGAGGGCGAAGCGACCGAGCTGGACAAGGGCATGATCGAGAAGATCACCGACCCGCTGACCCACCTGGTGCGCAACTCGGTCGACCACGGCTTCGAGCTGCCGCAGCAGCGCGTCGCGGCGGGCAAGCCGGCGGTCGGCACGCTCACGCTGGCGGCGCGGCACGAGGGCGGCTGCATCGTGATCGAGGTGCGCGACGACGGCCGCGGCCTGGATCGCGAACGCATCCTAACGAAGGCCCGCGCGAGCGGGATGGCGCTGCCCGAAGCGATGGACGATGCCGAGGTCTGGCAGCTGATCTTCGCCCCCGGCTTCTCCACCGCCGACGCCGTGACGGACGTCTCCGGCCGCGGCGTCGGCATGGACGTGGTCCGGCGCAACATCCTGGGGCTGGGCGGCTCGGTGGAACTGCAGTCGCGCCAGGGCGAGGGCACCTGCGTGCGGGTGCGGCTGCCGCTCACGCTGGCGATCATGGACGGCATCACGGTGCGCGTCGACGGCGAGCTCTACGTGCTGCCGCTGGCCAGCGTGGTCGAGTCCCTCCAGGCCGATCCCGCGCGGCTGCAGCCGCTGCCCAACGGCCAGCGCGTGGTGCGCATGCGCGAAGAGTACCTGCCCGTGGTGCCGCTGGCGCGCGTGCTCGAATGCGCCGGCGAGGCGGTCAGCGGCCCGCCCATGCTGGTGCTGGTGCAGTCGGAGGGCCGGCGCGTGGCGCTCGAAGTGGGCGAGCTGGTCGGCCAGCAGCAGGTGGTGGTGAAGAACCTGGAAGCCAACTACCGGCGCGTGCCCGGCCTGGCCGGCGCCACCGTGATGGGCGACGGCAGCGTGGCGCTGATCCTCGACGTGGCGGCGCTGGTGCGCGGCACCGCGGGCGCGGGCTCAAGTCCCGCCGCGGCGGGTCGATAACAAGGGCAGGCCCGCGGCACTCCCGCCGCGGCCCCGCTTGCTCCCGTGGGCTGAAGACGCGATGGAAATGATCCAGGAAGGCGCGCACATCGCGCGCCACGAGGCGAGGCGCGAGCGCGCCATCCCCCTTGCCGGCGAATACCTCACCTGGCGCATCGGCGCCGGCGAGTACGGCGTGGCGATCGAGGCCGTGCAGGAAATCCGCAGCTACGAGGCGCCCACGCGCGTGCCGCGCGCGCCGGCCGGCGTGCTGGGCGTGGTGAACCTGCGCGGCGTGGTCGTTCCCATCGTCGACCTGCGCGTGTGCCTGGGCGACGCCAAGCCGGAGTACGGCGAGCGCACGGTGGTGATCGTGCTGGCGCTGCAGGAGCGCGTGGTGGGCGTGGTGGTCGACTCGGTGTCGGAAGTGCTGGACCTGGCGGCCGACGCGATCCGGCCGCCGCCGGAGCTGGCCGGCGGAGACGCTCAGGAATTCGTCACCGGCATCGCCACCCTGCAGGAGCGCATGCTGATGCTGGTGGACATGCAGCGGCTGCTCGGGCCCGTGCTCGGCACGGTGGCGGAGGCGGCGTGACGGCGGCGGCTGCGCAGCCGCGGCCGGAGATCGCCTACGAGCGGCAGGACTTCGAGCGCGTGCGCAGCCTGATCCACGCGCGCGCCGGAATCGCGCTGCACCCCGGCAAGCAGAACATGGTGTACGGGCGGCTCGCGCGCGTGCTGCGCGAGCGCGGCCACCCGAGCTTCCGCAGCTACCTCGACGCGCTGCAGGGCGCGGGCGAGCCGGACTGGCAGGAGTTCGTCAACTGCCTGACCACCAACCTCACCTCCTTCTTCCGCGAGCCGCACCACTTCGAGCTGCTCGCGGGCGTGCTGCGCGAGGCGAAGCCGGGGCTGCGCATCTGGTCCTGCGCCGCCTCCACCGGCGAGGAGCCGTACAGCATCGCGATGACGGTGCTGGAGACGCTGGGCAGCGACGGGGGCGTGCAGCTGGAGGCGAGCGACATCGACACCCGGGTGCTGGCCGCGGCGCGGGCGGCCGTGTATCCGCTGGAAGCGGTGCGCGGTCTCGGCGAGGCGCGGCTGCGCCGCTTCTTCGAGCGCGGCGTCGGCGGCAACGCCGGCAAGGTGCGGCTGCGCGCGCAAGCGCGCACGCTGCCCGCCTTCCGCCCCTTCAACCTGCTGGCGCCGCAGTGGGACGGGCCGCCCTGCGACGCGATCTTCTGCCGCAACGTCATGATCTATTTCGACGCGCCGACGCAGCGCCGCGTGCTCGAGCGGCTGCACCGGCGGCTGCACCCGGGCGGCCTGCTGTTCGCCGGCCACGCCGAGAACTTCAGCCAGCACGGGGACCTGTTCGAGCTGGCGGGAAGGACGGTGTACCGCCGTGCGCGCTGACCTGCCCCCGCCGCCTTCGGAGGACGCGCTGCAGCGCCTGCAGGCCGGCCGGCGCAGCGCGCAGGAAGCCTCGCGCTTCTTCTTCGACCCCGGCTTCCGCCGCGCCGCCGTCAAGGTGCTGCCGGGCGAATTCTTCGTGCACGACCAGGACGTGGCCATCACCACCACCCTGGGCTCGTGCGTGTCCGCCTGCCTGCACGACCCGACGCGGGGCGTCGGCGGCATGAACCACTTCATGCTGCCCGAGGCGAGCGAGGCCATGGCCTGCGCGCGCTACGGCGTGCACGCGATGGAGATCCTGCTGAACGCGCTGATGAAGCGCGGCGCGCGGCGCGAGCAGCTGCAGGCCAAGATCTTCGGCGGCGGCCAGGTGCTGCCCAGCCTGGCCGGCACCCTGATCGGACGGCGCAACGTCGACTTCGTGCAGGACTTCCTGGCCAACGAGGGCATTGCGCTGCGCGGCGCTGACGTGCTGGACGTGCACCCGCGCCGCATCTGCATGTTCCCGCGCAGCGGGCTGGTGCTGTGCCGGCGCCTGCCCCTGATGCAGGCGGCCGGTTTCGAGGTGCAGGAACGGGACTACCGGGCCACCCTGCGCCGCGTCGCGCCCGGCGATGTGGAGCTGTTCTGATGGTCACGCGTGTGCTGGTGGTGGACGATTCGGCGCTGGTGCGCAGCGTGCTCGCGACGCTGATAGCCCGCGCGCCGGACCTGCGCGTCGTCGGCACGGCCTGCGACCCCTACGACGCCCGCGAGCGCATCCGCGAGCTGGAGCCCGACGTGCTCACGCTGGACGTGGAGATGCCCCGCATGGACGGCCTGGCCTTTCTCGAGCGCCTGATGCGGCTGCGGCCGATGCCGGTGGTGATGGTGTCCACGCGCACCGAGCGCGGCGCGGCGACCACGCTGCGGGCGCTGGAGCTGGGCGCGGTGGATTTCGTCTGCAAGCCGGAGGTCGACGTGCGCGCGGGGCTGGAGCTGCTGGCGCGCGAGATCGTGCAGAAGGTGCGCGCCGCGGGGCAGGCGAAGGTGCGGCGCCGCGGCGCCCCGCCGGCGCAAGGCCCCGGCGGTGCCGTGGCGGCCAAGTCCTGGGCCGGCGCGGCCGCGCGCAGCCGGCAGCTGGTGGCCATCGGCGCCTCCACCGGCGGCACCGAGGCGATCCGCGAGATCCTGCAGGCGCTGCCGCCGCAGGTGCCCGGCGTCGTGATCACCCAGCACATGCCGCCCGGGTTCACCCGCAGCTTCGCCGCCCGGCTCGACGGCCTGTGCCGCCTCCGCGTGGCCGAGGCGCGCGACGGCGAACCGATTCTTGAGGGCCACGCCTATGTGGCGCCGGGCGGCCGGCACCTGAGCGTGGTGCGCGCGGGTGGCGGCTACCTCGCGCGCGTGAGCGAGGGCGAGCCGGTGCAGGGCCACCAGCCTTCGGTGGAGGTGCTGTTCCGCTCGGTTGCCGCCGCCGCCGGCCCCCATGCCACCGGCATCATGCTCACCGGCATGGGCGGCGACGGGGCGCTGGCGATGCGCGAGATGCGCGAACGCGGCGCCTGGAACCTGGTGCAGGACGAGGCGAGCTGCGTCGTGTTCGGCATGCCGCGCGAGGCCATTGCGCAGGGCGCGGCCGACGAGGTGCTGCCGCTGGCGCGCATCGCGCCGCGCCTGCTGACGCACCTGGCGGCGCGCCGGCAGCCGGCTTGAAGGTGGCTGTTCCACCCTCCCCCTCTGGGGGAGGGCCGGGGTGGGGGCGCTCCCGGGCACGACGCTGGCGCCCCGAGCGCCCCCACCCCACCCTCCCCCAGAGGGGAAGGGAGCAAGGCAAGGCACTCAGCGCAGCGGACCGAGGAAGACCGTCAGCGCATCCAGCAGCGCCGGCAGCAGGTGCGGCACCCCGAGCGTCAGCGCCGCCAGGCCCGCCAGCAGCGTGACCGGAAAGCCGATCGCGAACAGGTTCATCTGCGGCGCCACCCGGGAAGCGAAGCCCAGCACCAGGTTGACGAACAGCATCAGCACCGTGGCGGGCAGCGCCAGCGACAGCGCGAGCCGGAACACGTCGCCTCCGAGCAGGTCCAGCCGCACCAGCCGCAGCACGGCGAACGGGTCGCCGGCGGCGATCGGCAGCGAGCGGAAGCTGGCCACCACGGCGTCGACCAGCAGCAGGTGGCCGTCGAGCGCGACGAACAGCAGCATCGCGAGCGTGTGCAGCCAGCTGCCGACGGCCGACTCGGTGCCGCCGTGCGGGTCGAAGAAGCCGGCGAAGGACAGGCCCATCTGCAGCCCGATGCATTCGCCCGCGAGCTCGAACACGGCGAACAGCAGGCGGGCGGCGAAGCCGATCGTGAGGCCGATGAAGACCTGCTGCGCCACCAGCCCCAGCCCGCTGGCGGAGGCCAGCGACAGCCCCGCCGGCACGCCGGCGAACGGCGCCACCACGAAGCCGATCACGCCCGCCGCGGCCACCCGCGCGCGCATCGGCACGCTGCGGTGCGACAGCAGCGGCGCCGCGGTGAACAGCGCCAGCACGCGCAGGAAGGGCAGCAGCAAAAAGGCGAGCCAGCCCTCGAGCTGCGCCAGGGTGAAGCTGACCACGGCGGCCTCAGCCGATCGCCGCCGGAATGGACTGCAGCACCTCGCGCAGCCAGTCCGTCAGCTGGGCCAGCATCCAGGGCCCGGCGATGGCGAGCGTCGCCAGCACGGCCAGCAGCTTGGGCAGGAAGGACAGCGTCGACTCGTTGATCTGCGTGACGGCCTGCAGCAGGCTCACCACCAGGCCGATCGTCAGCGCGACCAGCAGCACCGGCGCGCATACCAGCAGCAGCATCTCCATCGCGTGGCGCCCGTAGGCGAGCACGGCCTCAGGGGTCATGGGACGACTCCGAAGCTGCCCACCAGCGAGCCGATCAGCAGGTTCCAGCCGTCGGCCAGCACGAACAGCATCAGCTTGAAGGGCAGCGCGATCAGCACCGGCGACAGCATCATCATGCCCATGGACATCAGCACGCTGGCGACGATCAGGTCGATCACGATGAAGGGGATGAAGACCAGGAAGCCGATCTGGAAGGCCGTCTTCAGTTCGCTGGTGACGAAGGCCGGCACCAGGATGCGCAGCGGCGTCTCGGCGGCTGGCGCGGCCGGCTGGTTGGCGATGCGCTGGAACAGCGCCAGGTCGCCGGCGCGGGTCTGCTTGACCATGAAGGCCTTCAGCGGCTCGCTGCCGCGCGCCACCGCCTCCTCGAAACCGAGCTTCTGCTCGTTGTAGGGCAGCAAGGCCTCGTTGTAGATCTTCTCCATCGTCGGCCCCATGACGAAGAAGGTGAGGAACAGTGCCAGGCCGACCAGCACCTGGTTGGGCGGCGTCGACTGCAGGCCGAGCGCCTGCCGCAGCAGGCTCAGCACGATGATCAGGCGCGTGAAGCTGGTCATGAGCAGCAGCACCGCCGGCAGGAAGGACAGGGCGCCGAACACCAGCAGCGTCTGCACCGGCACCGAGTAGGTGGTGGTGCCGCCGCTGGTCTGCGCCACCACGCCGAGCGGGCTGGCCTGCGCCCAGGCGCCGGCGCAGGCGAGCAGGCCGGCCGCGGCGGCGAGCGCGCGCAGGGCGCGGCTCACGGCGCCTTCCCCGCGCGCATCCCGGCGGCGGCGCGCAGCAGGCCGGCGAAGGCGGCGGGGGCCGCGGCCCCGGCGGGCGCGGCAACGCCGGCGCCGCCGCTGCATTCGGCCAGCAGCGTCACCTGCTGCGGCGTCACGCCCAGCAGCAGCGTGCGGCCGTCCACCTGCAGCAGCACCACGCGCTCGCGCGCGCCCAGCGCCAGCTGCGCGCTCACCTGCAGCGCGCGCGGGGCGCCGCCGACGCGCAGCGTCTGCAGCTTCTGCAGCGACCACAGCGCCAGCGGGATCAGCGCCAGCACCACCAGCAGCATCAGGAGGGACCAGGCGGTCGAGGCCATGCGCTTGCTCAGCGCGTCAGCCGGCGCATGCGCTCGGACGGCGTCACGATGTCCGTCAGGCGGATGCCGAAGCGGTCGTTGACCACCACCACCTCGCCCTGGGCGATCAGGAAGCCGTTGACGAGCACGTCCATCGGCTCGCCGGCCAGCGCGTCGAGCTCGATCACCGAGCCCTGCGCCAGCTGCAGGATGTGCTTGATCGGGATGCGCGTGCGCCCGAGTTCCACGGTGAGCTGCACCGGGATGTCGAGCACCAGGTCGATGTCCTCGCGCTGGGCGCCGGCGGCGCCGGCGCCCAGGCGCGGGAACAGGTCGGCGGCGGCGGGGCTGGCCGGGCGCGGCGCCGCGGCCTCGGCCTCGGCGAGCGCCTCGGCCCAGTCGTCGGCCAGCGCCTCGGGGCCGGCGCCGGAAAGGGGATCGTTCATGCGGGACTCCCGGATGCGGGATGGGGGCGCGCCGGCGTGGCGAAGTCGGCGCCGCTGCCCTGGGTGAGGAATTCGCGGATGCGCAGGCCGTAGTGCGGGCCGACGGTGCCGTAGTCGCACTCGAACACCGGCACGCCGTCGACCTTGGCGGTGAGCGTGGGCGCGCGATCGAGCTCGATGAAGTCGCCCGCCTTGAGCGCCATCAGCTCGCGCACGGTGGCGTGGCTGGTGGCGAGTTCGGCCGCGAGTTCCACGGTGGCGGCCTGGATCTGCTGCGTCAGCAGCTGCAGCCAGCGCCGGTCGGGGCCGCCCTGCAGGTCGCCCTGCAGCGGCGAATAGAGGATCTCGCGGATCGGCTCGAAGGTGGAGTAGGGGATGCAGATGTGCATCGCGCCGCCCGTGTCGCCCACCTCCACCTGGAAGGTCGTGGTGACCACGATCTCCGAGGGCGTGGCGATGTTGGCGAACTGGGTGTGCATCTCGGAGCGCGCGTATTCCAGCTCGATCGGGTAGATCGTCGACCAGGACTTCGCGTATTCGGCGGCGATCACCTCCACCAGCCGCAGGATGATGCGCTGCTCGGTGGCGGAGAAGTCGCGGCCTTCCACGCGCACCGGCCCCATGCCGGCGCCGCCGAACAGGTTGTCGATCACGGCGAACACCAGGTTGGGATCGCAGATCAGCAGGCCCGAGCCGCGCAGCGGCCGCACGTGCATGATGTTGATGTTGGCCGGCACCACCACGTTGCGCAGGAAGGCGCTGAACTTCTGCACCTTCACCGGCCCGATCGCGATGTCGGGGTTGCGCCGCATGAAGTTGAACAGGCCGATGCGGAAGTTGCGGGCGAAGCGCTCGTTGACGATCTCCAGCGTGGGCATGCGCCCGCGCACGATGCGCTCCTGGCTGGAAAGGTCGTAGGGCCGCACGCCGCTGCCGTCGTCGGCCGGCGCGGCGTGGGCGGACAGGTCCTCGCCGGTCACGCCGGCGATCAGCGCGTCGACTTCCTCCTGCGACAGGGGATGGCGGGCCATGGCGCGGCTACTGCACGATGAACTGCGAGAACAGCACGGCGCGGATCGGGTTCTCCGGCGGCTTGCCCTTGCCCGCTGCGGCGCCGGGCTCGGGCAGGTCGAGGCCGAGCGCGCGGCCGGCCAGCAGCCGGATCTGCTGCGCGAGCTGCTGCTTGCCTTCCACGCTCAGGAGGTCCTCCACCTGCTTGGCGGAAATCAGCATCAGGATGCTGTGGCGCACGGCCGGCAGGCGGTCCTTGATCGCGGACTCGGTGTCGGGGTCCTCGAACTGGAGCGTGACGCCGATCTGCGCGAAGCGCTCGCCGCGCGCATCCTGCAGGTTGACGGTGAAGGGCTCCAGCGTGGTGAAGAGTGGCTTCTTCGCCGGCTTGGGCTGCGCAGGCTGCTGCGCCGCATGCCCGGGCGCCAGCGTGTACCAGGCGCCGCCGCCCGCGGCCAGCAGCACGACCAGCAGGGCGGGCAGGACCAGCTTGCGGCGGGCGGAAGGGGCGGGATTCGCGGCGGGTGCGGCTTCGGACATGGGGACTCCAGCGAGGACTTCATTGTCCGGAGCGCCGGCGCGCCGCAAGAGCGGATAAGGGCGGGAAAGACCGCTGTTTTCGCCGCCCCTCAGGCGTAGAGGTCCAGCATGCCGCGGCCGCCGCGCAGGCCCACGCCGGCGCTGCCGCGCACGCCGCCGACGGCGGGGCCCGGGCCGGACTGCGCCGCGAAGGGACGGCGCGGCTGGCCGGCGTGGCCGCCGCCGCCGCCCGTTTCGCCGCCGGAGATGCCTGCGTGCGCAAGCTGCAGGCCCTGGGCGGCGAACATCTCGCGCAGCGTGGGCAGCGCCTGCGCGAGGCCGTCGCGCGTCACCGCGTGGGCGGCGACGAAGCTGATCTCTGCCGTTCCCGCGGCCAGGCGCAGGCCGACCTGGATCGGGCCCAGTTCGGCCGGGTGCAGGTGCAGTTCGGCCTGCTGGCTGCCGCTGGCGGACATCCACTGCAGTTCCGCGGCGAGGTCGCCGGCAAAGGCGGCGTCGAGCGGTTGCGAGGGCAGCGCGCCCTGGTGCACCGGGGCGGCGCTGGCGGGCAGGAGCTCGGGGCCTGCCGTCTGCGCAGCCGTGATCGGCAGGGCCGCCGCGCCGGCCAGCGGCGCGCGGGCGGCATCGCCGGCGTGCGCCTTCGGTGCCGGCTCGAAGGCCTCGCGTGCCGCCGCCAGTGCTTCGGCCATGAGCGCCGTGCGCGCGGCGGGGCCGGCATCGGCGGCGGCCTGCAAGGGCAGGGCGTCGGCCGGCAGGGCACCGGCGCGGCCGCCCGCGTGCGCGCCGTGCGGCGCCTGCGCCGCGGAGGACGCGCCGGCCAGCGCGTGCGGCGCGCCTGAAGCATCGGTGGCTGCATCGGCCGCGGTGGACGCGTCGAGGGCAGGGCCGGCTTGCGCTCGTGCAGCGTCGCCGGCCCCGGCGGCGGGCAGCGCCATGCCGGGCAGCAGCGCGAGCGGCAGCGGCGGCGTGCCGGCGGCGGCCTGCTGCGCCTCGCCCTCGCCCGGCGCGTCTTCTGCCGCCGATTCCGCATCCGCCGTCTCCTGCGAAGGTGCTGGCGCCTCCTGCGCCGGCGCGGCGGCGACCAGCGCATCGACCATGGCCGCGAAGCCGTCGCCCGACGCCGCCTCGCCTGCGCCCGAGGACGCCCCCGAAGCCGCGCCCGCGCCCGTCGACGCGCTCGCCGACGCCGCTGCCCCCGGCGCCCGCGCCGGCGCGGCGGCCGTCGCCTGCAGCGCCGTCATGCCATGCTCCCGCGCGCCGCGCGCGCATAGGCCCGCGCCGCGAACTCGTCGGCCTCGTGCTGCTCGCGCCGCTGCGCGCGCGCCTGCGCCTGCAGCGCGTCGCGCCGCTGCAGCGCCTGCAGGGCCGCCAGCCGCTGCTGGCAGCGTTGCAGCTGCGCCAGCTGTTCGCCGGCGGCGTGCTCGCGCCGCTCGGCCTCGCCCTGCTGCAGGACGAGGGCCTCGTCCAACCGCGTCACGAAGCCCTGGTAGGTCTGCAGGCCGAGGCCGTCGCTGGCGCCCAGCCGCCCGGCCGGCGAGCGCGCCAGGCACTCGGTGCGGAAGGCGCGCAGGCGCTCCAGCGTGGCCTGCGCTTGGCGCGCCGCCTCGCGCGCGCGGGCCAGGCCCGCGGCCTGCTGGTCGCGCGCCGCTTCGGCGGTGGAAATGAGGATGGGGAGTGCGTATCGCATCAGGCTGCCTGTGCCGCCAGCGCCTGCAGCGCCGCGCGGCTGGTTTCGTAAGCCGCGCCTGCGCGCATGTCCTGCTGCAGGAAGGCGGAAATCTGCGGCTGCAGCCGCAGCGCGAGGTCGGTCTGCGGATCGGCCCCCGGCACGTAGGCGCCCACCGCCACCAGGTCGCGGTTGCGCTGCCAGCGCGCGTACAGCGCCTTGACGGCGCGCGCCTGCTGCAGGTGGGCCGCGTCGGTGACGTTGTGCATCACGCGCGAGATCGACTGCTCGATGTCGATGGCCGGGTAGTGGCCCTGTTCCGCCAGCGCGCGCGTCAGCACGATGTGGCC
>Ga0255338_1002637_pt1 | contig 24918 bp, 22 predicted proteins | sample MeOH1_35cm_T4_19_FD_203715 | JGI IMG/M metagenome (GOLD analysis project Ga0255338, IMG submission 203715) | Sandy soil microbial communities from University of British Columbia, Vancouver, Canada - MeOH1_35cm_T4_195 | ecosystem: Engineered > Artificial ecosystem > Sand microcosm > Unclassified ...
TCATCGGTACGGGAGAAGGTTTGTATGAATTCGATGTGGTATTTGAAAGGCTGCGGAGAATAACCAGTGTAACAAACATTACTGCACTTCACCGGGATAAATTTGGTGATGTGTGGGTAGGTGCAGATACTACCCTGTACCATCTCGTGAATGGTCAACTGCAGATCATTTCATTTCCCCGGGCTTCCGGACAACGTCACATTACTTCACTGGGCAGCGACGGGAACGGTGTGCTTTATGTTGGATGCGACAACGGACTCATGCTTTATAAGCATGCGACAAAAACCTGGTCGGACAGTCCGTTGACCACCCTGCTCACCGGTAAGAGAATATCCTGCATCACGATGGATCGTTCCGGTGCGATGTGGATTGCAACGTTCAACAACCTGGTTGTACGTTCCGGCGAGAACGGTGTCCTGACCGCTTACAACCATACCAATGGGCTTACCGCCGACGCGGTATACATGATTGCCGAGGATGATACACGTCACATCTGGATGGCGACGAAAGAGCAGAGTCTTGTGAAATTACGGAGTGAAGCATTTTCATATTACAATGATGAAGAAGGACTCGGTTCTTCAACGGTGTTCAGAATATTTGAGGATCATGCGGGCAGCATGTGGGTAGGATCCAATGATGAGGGATTGTACCGTTACGTTCCTTCCGGAGATAATGACGGAACAGGAATGTCACATGCTGTTCTGAATAACGGAATACCGTTCCGTCAGCCGGTGGCAATTTGTGAGGATTCATTACATCGCATCTGGGTGGGTCATTACTCGGGAGCAACCTGCCTGGTGAATGACCGGCCGGTAAAAACTATTCTCGACGGACTCCGGGTACGGGCACTCTGTGCCGACAGCAAAGGAAATCTCTGGATAGGAACCTGGGGCAACGGATTATACCGCGATGACGGGAGAACGTTGACGAACTTCACAGTGAAGTCGGGTGATCTTCCGCAGGATTACATTCACGACATCTTCGAAGACAGCAAAGGGAATTTATGGTTCGGTACCGGTGCAGGACTGGTGAAGTTCGATGGTACTACGTTTACCACATTCATGCAGAAAGAATTCTGTAACTCCTATGTAGGTTCCATCAAAGAAGATCGCAACGGAAATATCTGGTTCCACACTGATCTGTGCGTGATGCGTTATAACGGAACAACATTTACTTCTTTCGACCAGGATGATGGGCTCGCATCCAATACAATATTCCTTATTGAGTTCGATCAGCAAGGACGATTGTGGGTAGGAACAAACAAGGGACTTGATTGCGTAACGCTGAACGATCAATCGAATTTTGCCTCGGTGCGCAACTATGGAAAGAACGAAGGTTTCCGGGGTATTGAGTGTAACTCACGGGCAGTTTGCAGAACGCGCAGCAATCAATTGTGGTTCGGAACAGTAAAAGGAGTGACCAGTTACAATCCTGCCAATGACATGGACGATGGAGTTGAGCCCAACATTCACCTCACCGGAATCCGTTTGTTTCTTGAAAAAACAGATTGGACGTGGTCGGGAGGAGGGCAGGGCGGTTGGTTTCAGCTTCCTTCGGAACTCGTACTCGAGCACGATCACAACCAGTTGACGTTTCTGTACGAGGGCATACACCTGCAGAATCCAACGAGTATACATTACAAATTCATGTTGGCCGGATTTGATTCGACCTGGCAACCCGTTACTTCTCAAACAGAATTTACTTACACCAACCTTCCTCCCGGGCAATATAAATTCCGTGTGGTGGCGAGCAACGGACAGAATATCTGGAATACGACTCCTGCAGAAAGCTGCCTGATTACCATTCTTCCGCCTCCGATTCCGTTCTGGGCAACGTGGTGGTTTGTGTTGCTGGTGATCGGAACAGTAGGAGGAATACTGTATTATATTACCGTACTCCGGAACCGCATCGTGAAACGGCACCGTGAAGCACTGGAAGAGGAAATCCGTTTGCGCACGCAGGAAATCTCCAGGCAGAACGAGGAGAAATCACTCATGCTGAAAGAGATTCACCACCGTGTGAAGAATAATCTCCAGATCATTTCAAGTTTGCTGAACCTGCACGCCGAAACGATCCAGGACAAACGTGTATTGTCGCTCTTCGAAGATCTTCGTCACCGTGTGAATTCAATGGCGCTCATTCACGAGAAGATGTACCAGAGCAAGAACCTGGTAAATATTGATATCGGTGGATACATTGATGAACTCATCCGCACACTGATTGATGCGTATGATTCGAATAAAAACATTCACCTCAGATCGGATATCGGTGCGATTGAGTTTAAGATTGATACCATTGTTCCTCTTGGACTCATCCTCAGTGAAATTGTATCCAACTCGCTCAAGTACGCATTCGAAGGACGGGAGGAAGGAGAGATCAGTGTTTCGATGAAGAAAATAGGTACGAATCTGTTCTCATTGGAAGTAGGCGACAACGGCACCGGTGTTCCGAAGGAAGTGGATTTCAAAACCACGGATTCGTTGGGAATGCAGCTGATCCGCATGCTCACTGAGCAACTGAACGGTGACGTTACCATCAGCAATCACGCCGGAACGCATTACAAGATTGTGTTTAAGGAAGAAGTGAAGGAGCGCTTCTGATCAATTTCGCGTACTGATGATTGGATGATAGAATTATTGGATGATGGGATGACGTTCTTGTTTCAATCTTATACCACCTAAAAAAAATAGCCCCGGAGATTCATCCGGGGCTTATTCAATCATCTTATCATCCGATCATTATTGGATGCTCAACTTCTTCTCGAGTTCATCGATATACGCTCTGAAGCGCTTATCTGTGTCCATCAGGTTGTTCACCGTACGGCAGGCGTGCAGAACGGTTGCATGATCTTTTCCTCCGCAGTGCATTCCGATGGTAGCCAGTGAAGACTTCGTCATGCTCTTTGCGAAATACATTGCGATCTGGCGGGCCTGCACTACCTCGCGCTTACGGGTCTTGCTCTTGAGAAGCTCGATCGGAAGATCGAAGTAATCGCACACCACTTTCTGGATGTAGTCGATGGAAACCTCGCGTGCGGTATTCTTCACAAACTTGTCAATCATCTGTTTAGCAAGATCCAGCGTGATCGCTTTCTTGTTCAGTGATGCCTGTGCAAGCAATGAGATGTAAGCTCCTTCGAGTTCACGGATATTTGTAGTGATGCTGTATGCGAGGTATTCAATTACTTCACGCGGAAGTTCGATTCCGTCGATGTATAATTTCTTCTCCAGGATAGCAATACGCGTTTCGAGGCTTGGAATCTGCAGATCTGCAGAGAGTCCCCACTTGAAACGGGACAGGAGGCGCTGCTCCATTCCCTGCATTTCTACCGGCGGCTTATCAGCCGTAAGAACGAGCTGTTTGCCGGTCTGGTGAAGGTGATTGAAGATATGGAAGAACACATCCTGGGTCTTGTCTTTACCGGCGAAAAACTGCACATCATCAATGATGAGTACATCGATCATCTGGTAGAAGTGGATGAAATCGTTCTGGTTGTTGTTCTTTACTGCATCAATGAACTGGTGAGTAAATTTCTCTGAAGAAACGTACAGCACAGTTTTTCCCGGATGAAGATTTTTGATCTGTAATCCGATTGCGTGTGCAAGGTGTGTTTTACCAAGACCAACTCCGCCGTAAATAAGTAGCGGATTGAAAGCAGTGCCACCCGGCTTCTGCGAAACAGCGAAACCGGCCGAACGCGCGAGACGGTTGCAGTCGCCTTCAACGAAATTCTCGAAAGAGTAATTTGCGTTGAGCTGTGACTCAACATTCACTTTCTTCAGGCCCGGAATAATGAACGGATTCCGGATTGTGTTCTTGTTCAGGTCAATCGGCATCGACACAGAAGGGTTCTTAACGTCCTTGCGGTTCGATGTAGGAATCTTCACCGTGTAAGGTTTCGTGCTGCTGAACGAATTCTCCATGATGATAGAATATTCGAGCTTTCCTTCAGCACCAAGTTCCTTACGGATCGTTTTCTTAAGAAGTGTGATGTAATGTTCTTCAAGCCACTCATAGAAGAACTGGCTTGGAACCTGGATCGTCAGAATATTACCATTTACCTTCAGCGGCTTTATCGGTTCAAACCATGTTTTGAAACTCTGCGCGCTTACGTTATCCCTGATAATGTTCAAACAACTATCCCAGATCCTATCGTGTGTTTTCTCCATTCTTGTACTCTCCAGCTGTAAAGGGTTATAATATCTTCAGTGTGTGTGTCTGTGCAGGCGTTATCGCTAACGGTTCCCAAAATTATTATTAATGCCCATCCCACCAATTTTTTTCAACAAAAAAAACTTAGAAAATATTTTGAGACTGTTTGCATAATTGACTGCTACTACAGTTATGCGTTTCAGCGGGTGTCCGGTGCTGACAAAGTCTGAATTATCAATTCTCCAAATTTTAAATTTTATTTATTTTGATCAGAAGCGTGCACCGTCTGCAATATTTACAGATGCAGTTGTTACTGACTTTTCCTTCGAATTTTTATCAGTGAAAATTTCAATTTTTCCAAGACGGATACCGGCCCAGCCAACTTGTGCAACGATTACATTTTCCTCTTCGCGGTTTTTTACGATCGTGGCGTTGTCGAGAAAAGTGTGCGTATGTCCGCCGATGATGACATCAATGCCACGCGATTTTTTCGCCAGCACCATATCACTCACCTTATCATTTTCATATTTGAACCCGAGGTGCGAAAGGCAAACCACCACATCGCACTTTTTATCGTCGCGTAACTCCTTCACCATCTCAGCCGCTTTTATAATAGGGTCGAGATAAACCGTTTTTCCATATAACCGGCTGTCAACCAAACCGGCCATTTCTATACCCAAACCGAATACTCCCGTCTTAATTCCCTCATGTTCGAAGATTTTGTAGGGAATGGTTTTTCCTTCCATCGGAGTCCCTGTGAAATCGTAGTTCGCCACCAGCATCGGAAAGTCCGCGTGTTTCAGCTGCTTCGCCAGGTTGTCCAATCCCCCATCAAAATCGTGATTACCGATTGCTGTAGCGTCGTAACCCATCGCGGTCATCAGCTTCATTTCTACTTCTCCTCCGAACATGTTGAAATAAGGGGTTCCCTGGAAAATATCGCCGGCATCGAGGAGAATCACATTCTTTTCTTTGGCCCTCACGCTACGTATAAGCGCCGATCTCCGCTCAACACCTCCGAGCCCCGCATATTTGGGATCGTTCGCAGGAAAGGGCTCTATGTGGCTGTGCACGTCGTTCGTGTGCAGAATGACAATCTTGACCTTTTCTTTTCCCATCGGACGGAATCCGCTGGTGAGAAAACCCAGACCGAGAAGTGCGCCTCCACCGGTGAGTAACTGAAGAAATTCGCGGCGGCTACTTTTCATAATGCATCCTTCCATCAATAACCGGTGAAATTAATCGGCCTGCGTTCAGTGCTTCCGAAAAAGTATCCAGAATGGCATTCCGGATCAGATAACCTGTTTTGTCCTGCTGAATCGGGTCCCTGAGAAATCCCATTTTGTCTCCACCGTTCGCGAGATAATCAGAAGTCATCACTTTGTATGTTTTCGTGGAATCAAACGGCATTCCTCCGATAAGAACAGTGCCCGGAGTTTTGTCCGGTTTCATACCGATGTTCATACCTGCAATGGGAACACCTCCGGAGGCTGCAGCGAATTTTACAAGGTCCCACATCTTATTTCCGCTGACGGTCACAACCACAATTTCATTGTCGAAGGGCATGAGCTCAAACACATTTCCCCTGGTAACATTTCCTGCAGGTAAGGATGCACGAAGTCCGCCGTTGTTGAGGATGCAAACCTGGGCCGGGAGTCCGTCGGCGGGATGATAATTTGCATTTCCCTTCGAGAGACAGGCATCGGCAACGAAATTTCCCAATAGCGTTTCTGTCTTTCCCTTCTCGTTCGGAAGTGCAAATGCAGTCTGACCGACCACGGCATTCATTACGCTGTCGAGACCGAGTTTGTATGGAGCAAGAATAGCATGGGTCACAGAATCACTCTGTGATACACCCGGATTCATCTCCACATAACCGGGAGTAATGGCAGTGACATGCGCCTGATGATGACACGCAACAGTCATTATACCAATGAAAAACAGGGGAAGAAGAAGCCGCTTCACTCAGGGAGATTTGATACGGCAAGTTAGTGAATTTCATTGTTACGAACGATGTTTCAGGTGAGCGCACACGTTAATTAATCGAAATGATTTTCAGTAACTTCACCGCAAATACTTCACTATGTTCATTGCTGAAACATCCATGAGAGTGCGTTACGGAGAAACCGATCGTATGGGATATGCGTACTACGGTAACTACGCAGAGTACTATGAAGTGGGCCGGGTGGAGGCGCTTCGTGAACTCGGATGGAATTACAGGGAGATGGAAGACAGCGGAATTCTTTTACCTGTATATACCTACTCGATCAAATACCTGAAGCCGGCGTTTTACGATGACCTGCTCGTTGTGAAAACAATGATCAAATCATTACCCGCAGCAAGAATCAGATTTGACTATGAGATGTTCAACGGCAAAGGGGAGAAGCTGAATGAAGGTGAAACCACACTCGTATTTGTTGACGCGAAAACCAAGAAACCGTGCGGCGCACCAGCGGAATTTCTCTCGGCGTTGAAACCATACTTCGGCTGATGACAGGATGATGGAATTATTTGATGCAGGGATTGGAGAGGTACTAAATTCAGGCCGGACTTTTTCATTTCACCCGTAGCCCATCCGATTATCCGATCATCAGGTCATGCTATCATATTGCGCGGTGTCCTAATCAGTACGAAGCCAGATTGTTTTCACCGAGGTAATTGCATTCAACGCTGAAATGACTTCATCCGCTTCCGATTTTCTCACCGCAAATTCCAGCTCGCATTCCAGTTCGAATTTCTGTTTCGACTGATGCAGATCGTAATCCTTCAGGGTTTTCATCACCGCATTCATGGCATCGTACGGGAATTCCAGTCTGTAAATTTCCGTGATCTGTTTCTCCGTGATGTTGGCTTTCGCAAGGCAATCCGCCGCAGCCGACCGGTAAGCATTGATCAATCCGCTTACGCCGAGGAGTGTCCCACCGAAATAGCGTACAACAACAATGAGTGTGTTTGTGATTCCCGCGGAGAGAATCTGGTTATAAATCGGTTTTCCCGCTGTACCCGATGGTTCTCCGTCGTCGTTTGCCCGGTAGGAATCTCCGTTAACTCCCAGTCTCCATGCATAGCAATGGTGATTGGCACCGGGATGCTCTTTCTTCAGTTTCTGAATGATTTCTGAAATTTCTCCGGTCGTTGAAACGGAATACCCGAACGCAAGAAATTTGCTGCCACGATCGCGGTACAAACCCTCAGACGGCGAAGCGAGTGTCTTATATGTATCATCAAACAGCATCAGGAAAATGCAATCATTGCAATGGCTCCAACCGACAATGCTATGCCCATCCAGTTGATCGCGGATAATTTTTCGCGGAAAATCATCCTTGCACTAATGGCAGAACAAACTACGATCCCCATGTTATTCACCGGGTAAAATGCGGATGAATCCATGATGTGGGTATCAAGCGCTTTGGCAACAGCGAAAATGGAGAAGTAATTCGGAATACCCAGTACAATTCCTCCCAGTACACTCTTCATCGATATACGTTCCCTGAAACGGACAGTACGATAGCTGATGACTGCAACTCCGACAAGAAAGGCGCAAGTGAAAGCAATGCTGAACACGAACGGAATCATCTCCTGTCCGGGAATTGTCTTCTGCAAATGATTGATCAGTGCATCAATTATTCCGCTGCCGATAAAAATGATAACCGGAAAATAAAGATACTTTGGATCAAAGCTGGTACCTGCGGATTTTCTTGACGACATCCACACAGCCAGCAAGGCGGCACAGATTCCGATGGCCTTGATCAGGTTCAGGTGTTCATCATACAGATAGAGCGCAAGGACTACCGGAATAACGACCGACATTTTGTTGGCGACTGTGGCAACTGAAATTCCGGCTACCTGTGCTGTCTTGGCGAGCGTAAAAAAAATACTGATAAAAAGTAAACCTAACAGTACGGGTATCCATAATATACCTCCGGCCCGCACTTCGAGTACGTCCATAGCCGGTATTCCGGCCACACAGACACCGGTAATAGCCGCAACGATGTAGTTCACAACAATTCCGTGCAGTGTATTCACTCCGAATCTCTCAAATCCTTTCAGGATGAGCAGCAGCAGGGTGTTGGTGAGAATGCTGATGAGTAACCAGATCATTGTGCAGGGTTGTAGTAAATTTTCACACTATCGGTGCCCGATTTGTATTCTTCTCCGATGGGAAAATCAAATTTCGGTGCGGCTACGCCGGCTGAAAGATTATCCGGGGAACAGAACACGCGGGCTTCGTCCCACAATCCTGCTTTGATAAACTCGTTGAGAATCGCAGCACCTCCTTCAACGAGAACCGACTGAAGATTCCTTTCGTGAAGTTCCTGCATTGCACTCATGAGAGGGTTGTTATCAAAATCGATGCGCACGTATTCGGCCCATTCGCCCGTGTAATTTTTATCCGGATTGAATACGATGGTGGGAGCCATTCCATCGAGGATCCTTGCGTACGAAGGAATTCTCTCCCGCCTGTCGAAAGTTACGCGCACCGGATTTCTTCCCTGTGTATACCGAACGGTCAATTGCGGATCGTCAGCGAGTACCGTATTCGTTCCGACAAGAATTGCTGATTCTTCCGAACGCCATTGATGTGATAAGACGAGCGATTCCTGGGAACTGATTCCGGCCGGGCGATCCTGTTCAGGAGATCGCACATGATCGATGAATCCGTCTGCACTCCGGGCCCACTTCAATATAATATAAGGACGCTTCTTCTTCATAGAAGTGACAAAGCGCCGGTTCAGAAACAATGCGGCCTCTTCTTCCACTCCGATTTTTACATCCACTCCATTCCGGAGAAGAGCCGCAATTCCTTTTCCGGCTACGAACGGGTTAGGATCGGGCATGGCAATAACTACATAAGGAATTTTTTTCGCGATAATGAGATCGGCGCAGGGAGGTGTTTTGCCGTGATGTGAACAGGGTTCAAGATTGACATATAAAGTACATGCTTTGAGCAGTTCGGTATTCGCGACTTTGCTGATGGCGTCGACTTCCGCATGGGGGCCGCCGAACTGACGATGGTAGCCTTCCGCAATGCGCTGGCCCTCGTGCACAATGACGCATCCTACCATGGGATTGGGAGCAACGCTTCCGAACCCCTTTCGGGCGAGTTCCAGGCAACGCTTCATGTGCTTATTGTGGTCAGTCATCGAACAAATTTAACCGTATTACGGATGATTGGTTTTCAATCGCAATGATATTGTTAAATTCGCGTCTCATCATCAGCTATGGCGGTTTACAGATTCAGAATCATTTTCGAGGACCAGGAAGACGTTGTCCGTGAGATCGAAGTTCTTGGTAAGCAAACATTCGAAGAGTTACATCGTACTATTCAGGAAGCGATCGGTTTCGATAATTCCAAGGATGCGTCTTTCTTCATGAGTGATGATTATTGGAGAAAGGGACAGGAGATTACAAACCGCAAGGCATTGCCGGGTGATGAAGACGAGGACGATGATTACCGTCGCCCGAAGAAAGTTCCGATCAGGCAGATGTCGGCGTCGCGCATTGCAGGATTTATCGATGATCCTCATCAGAAACTTGTATATGTTTTCGATCCCCTGGCGAAATGGACATTACTGATGGAACTCATCAAGATTCTTAACGATGATCCGAAAGTGAATTACCCGCGTACCGTGAAGTCATCAGGTGCAGCGCCTAAACAATACAAGCAGGTGGTTATTCCGCCGATTGAAGAGGATGACGATGAAGAGGATGAAGAAGATAAGAAGGCGCGTGAGAAGATGAAGTTGTTTGTTGCCGAAGAAGGATACGACGAAGACGCAGCAGAAGGAGCAGAAGAAGATAAGAGTGAGGATGCTCCGGTTGCCGATGCAGAGTCGGAAGAGGAAGAAGCTGCTGAAGATATGGAAGAGGGTGGCGACTTTGCTGAGCCCGACGCGGAGGAGTTTTAATGACCTCTCCTTTACTTGTGGTTGTATTGGGACCTACTGCCGTAGGCAAAACATCCGTTGCCATTCAGCTGGCTAAACATTTTAAGACTGAAATTGTTTCTGCTGACTCCCGCCAGTTGTTTCGTGAATTGCCGATAGGAACTGCCGCTCCGTCCGTTGAGGAAATGCAAGGTGTTCCGCATCACTTCATCGGGAATTTGTCAGTGGCGCAGCGATGCGATGCAGGCCAGTGGGCCGGCGAAGCGCGTAAAGTGCTGGATGAACTTTTTAAAAAGCACGATGTTGTGATTTGCGCCGGTGGAAGCGGATTGTACATTGACGCACTGCTGAACGGCATGGATGAATTGCCGGAGCGGGATGATACTCTCAGAAGAGAATTGCAGGATCTGTTTGCGGAAAAAGGAATCGGTGCACTCCAGGAAAAACTGAAGACCCTCGATCCGGAGTATTACGCGCAGGTCGACATCAATAATCACAAGCGTCTTATCCGTGGCATTGAAGTCTGTATTTTATCCGGAGGAAAGTATTCTGAGAAGCGATCCGGCAAACAGGCAGAATTACCGTTCCGTGTTGTGAAGATCGGCCTTGAAATGGATCGGGAAAAATTGTATGAACGGATCAATCAACGCGTTGATCAGATGATGGAAGCAGGCCTGGAGAAAGAAGCACGTTCCGTAATTGCATTCCGCGATAACAATGCCCTGGCAACTGTAGGCTACCGGGAGATGTTTGACTATTTCGATGGGAAGACGACGTTACCGCAAGCGATTGAGCTGATCAAACAGCATTCGAGAAATTATGCGAAAAGGCAGATGACGTGGTGGAGGAGAGACTCGTCGATCAAATGGTTTCATCCCGGAAAAGTGGACGACGTTATTCTATGGGTCTCCGGGAGAATGTGCTGATTTGTTAATGGGGTAATGGCTAAACGTACATGGAAGCTAATGGCTTTTGCGGTATGCAATAAAACGATGCCCGATCGCTTGATTGTTAGCGGGAAGTTCAGGTTGGTAAGCAGAAGTAGTAATTCTGCACGCGCTCTTTTCAGCACATTACCCCGTTAGCATATCATCACATTATTCAAACGACTTCTTGCGAAGATTCTTTTTTTCGGAATGTATCTTCTTATTATCCACCCGTTTCTTCTTCGCGGCTTTTGAAACTTTCACGGCGATGCGTTTCTTCGGTTTCTTCAGGGCAACTTCCAGAACGGAATGTAATTTCTTCACCACCGCCTCACGGTTCGCATGCTGAGAGCGTGAAGTGTCTTCTGTGATACGGAGAATACCTTCGTCGGTTAATCTGGAACGGAGCTTTGTGAGTAACGTAGATTTTTGCTCATCAGAAAGAACAGCGGATGCGGAAATGTCAAAATACAATTCCACGCGCGATGAAACTTTGTTCACGTGTTGTCCGCCTGCACCGCCGGAACGGACGGCCTTGAGAGTGTATTCGGAGAATGGAATGCTGACTTTCACGAGAAGTTTCCTGTTTCCGGTTTCCAGTTGTGCGAAGTTACTGCAAACCTGTGAATTCGTTATAAGCATGGCTACCTTCCCGACAATTCATGCTTTAACTGGAAACTGGAAACCGGAAACAGGGAACCGGAAACTTTTGATTAACTTTAGTTGTGCGTCCGCTGATTCTCCTTTCTTTTCTTACGTTGCTGAACATTTCTTTGTTCGGGCAGGGTCAAACGCGCACGACGAAGCAAACCACAAAGAAGTATTACGTTAACGGCAACCTGAAGTCAATTGCCGAAACGCATACAACGTTGCCGAAATATATCGATCCGCTGAATTTTTACAAGAAAACAAAAGTCTGCGTGATAGAGTATGATTCGCTTACCACGCACAAAGTGAAGGAGTGGACGCGCATCACCAAATTCGGGAAAGACGGAAAGCCCTGCCACGAAATATTTTATGAAGAAATTAATTACGATCAGTTTGGAAACCGCGTGAACTACGCGCGCTCACGTTGTGATAAACGGAAGGCGAAATACAAACAGTACAAGAACGGTAAAGTAGATTTCGTTCAGGTGGTGAAGCACAGAAAAAGACAATGAAGAAGCTGTTGATTATTGCCGGGATTTTGCTCTGGAAGTTTTCTGTTGCACAGCTCCCGGTTTTTGGTGCAGATTCCATTCTGAAACATTACCGGCAAAAGATGGACGATCTCCTCATCGGGGACTCTTCACTTTACAGCCAGGTCAAGATGGATATTTACGGAGTGACTGTTTTTCCCACGAAACCGCAAACGGCCGGAGATACGGCTCATGGTAAAGAACCGGACATCCGTGTAACCTGGCAGGAACTCCCCATCTACAAAAATGTAATAGCTTTTGAATCGCGGGAAAGTGCGATGGAGATTATTCTGAATAAAGGAAGTCGCAATTTTTCGGCTGCTATACAGAAACAGTATGGAAATGGGCTGATCAGCAAAGCGGCGACAACCTTCCGGCCACCTTTAAAACCGCTCGCGGGCATGCGAATTGCGATTGATCCGGGACATGTAGCAAACGACACAGCATTGGGACATATCGAGCAGAAATTCATTTCTATGAACGTTCCGGTGAATCGCAACAATCAGACAGATTCTGTGCCGGTTGCTTTTGCAGAAGGTCAGCTCACCTGGCAAACGGCAGCATTACTGGCTGTTCGATTGCGCAATGCAGGAGCGGAAGTTATTCTCACACGTAACGGACCTGGTATAACTGCGTTCGGAAAAACATTTGAGCAATGGAAGAAGGACGATTATCTGCGCACATTGGATTCTCTTCTGAAGGATGATCCGCAGAATCAGAATCTCCTGGATCTGAAAAGCGGCAGGATGAAAACAGATCGTTCCATTTTCCGGTTTGTGTTTCGTGATGCGGAACTGAGAAAGCGCTCAGAGATTATCAATGCTTTTCATCCCGATCTGACGGTAGTTATTCACTACAATGTTGACGAAACAAACGCACCCTGGTCACATCCTACTGCGAAGAACAATTGCATGTTGTTTGTACCGGGAAGTTTTGAAGCCGGAGAACTGGAAACACCGGAAGACCGTTTCGATTTTCTTCGCCTGCTCTTAACGGACGATCTTGAAAAAAGTATAGAGGTCAGCAACCTTGTGGGAATCCAGTTCAAACAGAAACTGGATGTTCCGCTTGCAAACCCGGATGATGCTACCTATCTCGCAACCAGTTGCCGAAAAGTTTACCGTCAGGGCGTATTCGCGAGAAATCTTTCAATGACGCGACTGATTCAGAGCCCCGTTGTTTATGGGGAGACGCTGTACCAGGATAACAGGTACGAGGCGAAATTGCTGGCGGATATGACAATTACCGATATGCAATCGAAGCAAACAACCTCAAAACGTGTGATGGAGGTAGCGGATGCATATTACGAGGGAATTTTGCAGTGGTCGTACAGCCGGTAAACGGCGGTCGGTACGAGCACAGTTGCGAATAGAACCGCCGCGATGCACCTGATTCCGGCGGTCACCCGGCTGCATCCGAAGCAACAAATTCAGTCCGGAATTGGTATATTGCATAGCCAAATTCCCATGAAAACAATCTTCACTTCACTTCTGATTTTCAGCGCATTTTTTGTTGCCGCGCAGAATTCTTCCGGTATTCAGGAACAAGCGCTCCATTACAATGGAATGGGTCCGCATGCTGATTCTTATTGGGACAGCATCCGGATAGCTGAAGGTGCGCCGGCAAATGTACAGGCACCCATACAGACGCAGGGATTTTGTTCCCTGAACAAACGTGTTTTCGGTTGGCATCCGTATTGGGTGGGTACGGTTTACAATAATTACCAATGGAACCTGCTGAGTGATTTGTGTTACTTCGATTATTCCGTAAGTCCGAATACCGGCAACAATACAAATGCGAGTTACAACTGGAGCGGGAGCGGCGCCGTTACTGCAGCTATTGCAAACGGAGTGAATGTGCACATCTGCGCAACGTTATTTTCCAGCCATGCTACATTTCTCGGGAGTTCTTCGGCGCAGCAGACTTTCATCAATAACATCATCGCCGACCTGCAGTCACGGGGCGGGAAAGGAGTGAACATTGACTTCGAAGGAATGGGCTCTGCGAACAGCGCACCGTTCACTGCATTCATGCAGAATCTCAGCACGCAGCTGCATGCGGCAATTCCGGGTTCGGAACTGAGCATGGCCCTGTACGCTGTTGACTGGAGTAACGTATTCGACATCCCGAATCTGACACCGTATGTTGATCTCTTCATCATCATGGGATACGATTACTATTGGTCGGGTAGTACAACGGCCGGACCGGATGATCCGCTGTACACATTTCAGACTTCGTATCCGCGCACACTGACAAGATCGATCGATTTTTATCTTGCGCAGGGAATGCCCACGAATAAATTACTGCTTGGCCTTCCCTATTACGGTCGCGAGTGGGAAACAACCGCCAGCACAATTCCTTCTGCAACGACAGGAAATTTTTCCTCATCACGCACCTTCAACACGATCATGAATAATGCGAATGGCTACTACAGCACGCCGCTTTATGATCCCGTAAGTTTTACGCCCTATTATTCTTTCCAGGTTTCTACGGCATGGAGGCAATGCTGGTGGGAAAATCCGTACAGTATGAAACGACGGTTTGATGTCGTCAATCAGCGTAATCTCGGTGGAATAGGTATCTGGGCTCTCGGTTATGACGATGGTTACACCGATTACTGGAATGCAATCAGCGAGCGATTCTCTACCTGCGCAACTGTTGCCTGTTCCGACACATTGTGGGATATGGGTGGACCATCGCGGAATTATTTCGATGATGAAGATTATGTTACGACAGTTGCACCAACCGGAGCGACACAGGTAACACTTGTGTTCTCGCAATTCGATATGGAACTCAACTACGATTCGCTTTACATCTACGATGGACCGGATGATACGTATCCTCTGATCGGAGCTTACACAGGAACGAATTCTCCGGGAACAGTTACTTCAAGCGGTTCTGCATTGGCTTTTAAAGTGCATACCGATGGAAACACCACAGCGCCGGGATTCACTGCGATCTGGTCGTGTGCAATTGACAATATTCCGCCGACGACTCAAGTGAACGGTCCTGCTTCATGGGTTACCCAGGATTTTCAGGCATCGTTCACCGATACGGATGTCGGTTCAGGAGTCGAGAAGAGTTATTACCAGGTAGCAGATAACAACGGAACAGAGTGGCGTGCGAATGATGCAGACGGTTTTCTGAATGACGACTTCAATGGATCTGCGATTCATACGCAGTGGACTCCGTACCAGGGAATCTGGGCAATCAATGCTGGCTCATTGGAACAATCCGATGAAGCAAATGCAAACACCAGTTTGTCGGCTCCGTTAACGCAGAATCTTTCGAACCGGTATTTATATCACTGGCAGGGCGCAATCAGCGGAACGGGAAATAACCGAAGGGCGGGGTTACATTTTTTTGCGGACAATGCATCGTTACCCAACAGAGGTAATGGATATTTTGTCTGGTTCCGCGTTGATCAGAGTCAGCTGCAGTTCTACGAAGTAACGAACGACGTGTTCACACTTCAGGCAACATTTCCAATGACGGTGAATGCAGGTCAGTGGTATGACTGGAAGGTGGTGTATGATCGCATCACCGGAAAAATGGAAGTGTACCAGAACAATGTCTTTATCGGGTCGTGGACAGACATGACTCCGTATGCAACAGGAAACTGTGTTTCATTGAGAAGTGGTAATTGCATCTGGCAGGTTGATAATTTCCATGTCTATCGTTCGCGGTACAGCAATGCAGCTGTTAACATCACAGTGGGTAATTGCCCTGCCTGTGATATACGGTTTGAAAATACTTCCCCGAATATTTCGTCAGGACTGATCCGTTCGATTAACCGCGACAGTGCAATGTTGTTCTCTAACATTTCCCAGGCATATATTGATGTGGACTGGACTGTTGCGGATTTCACAATGCCGTTGGACGGAAGTGCCGCTGACATTGATACTACAACTAACCTCGCGCTGATCGAAGGAAACTGGGCGTCGGCCATTGACACCAATTCAGGAATTGCGAACTACTGGTATTGCATCGGAACTACGCCGGGTGATTCAGATTTCGTGGCATGGACGAATAATACCTGGAACACTTCGTTTGCGGTTCCTGCATCGCTTACTGCGGGGCAATGGTACTACATCGGATTACGTGTTGAAAATGGAGCCGGTTTAATCACCCTCATTGATACCAGTGACGGACAGGTGGCCGATCTTGGTTTGGGATTGGAAGAGAGCGGAGGTGCTTTGAGTATTTATCCTAATCCGGCAACGAATGAAATTACGCTCGGCTCATTGAACACGGCATGGGTGGAAACCGTAAATATTTATGATGCTGCCGGAAAATTGGCATTATCTGTGCCTGTACCGCACAATGCATCGTTGAATGCTCCGATTGTAATCGACATAACGGGATTGTCAAGCGGAACATATACAATTGAAATTACAAATGGCGTTCAACGTGCGTTTACACCACTGATTAAACAATAATGCGCCGGATACTCACGGGGTTCATTCTTACATTCTGTACCATCGGATCAGCGCAACCCGCGCTGCCGATCAATCCGTGGGAATCTGTAGCGCCGGGAGGTTCGCAAATTTTCACGGACGTAAAAGAAGCATCAAAAAATGCATCTGCAGCTTACCGGCTTGAGATTACGGGCGGAGAACAGTTCCTTGATAAGAAATTCGCAACTAAAATATCTTCCCTCAAATCATTGATGGCGCTGCGCCTGAAGGATAATGGCTTAACGGAATTTCCATCTGCACTTCTGTCACTGAACGCACTGGTTTATCTGTCAAGCAGTGGTAATGCTTTTGCTACACTTCCCGATTCCCTGGGAATGCTGGGCAATCTGAAATTCCTTGAATTTCATCACGCAGCGTTCGATACGATTCCGGACGGTGTTTACGGTTTACCGCGGCTGGTTTCCCTCACGATCGGGAACAACAGCGATACGATCTGCTTTACGAATTCGGTAAAGTATTTTTCGAAGTCGCTGATTGAGCTTCGCATTTATAACACGTTATTCGACACGCTTCCGGAAGAGTTCGGCTCACTCAAAGCATTATCAAAACTGGTGATGTACAAGTGCAGGCTCCGGGATATTCCTGAACCGGTCCTGAATCTCGCCGGGTTAAGTGAGTTGTGGCTGGATAGCAATTCCATTACAACGATTCCACGTTCAATTTCTACGATGCAGGGACTGACTTACCTTTCCCTGCGTGGAAACCGCATCACGACCGTAACAAGCAGCATCTGCTTTCTGAAAAACCTGGTGGTTTTGGATCTCAGGGGAAATCCTATGGATCCTTATGAAGTAAGCGTGGTGCAGGCATTGCTGCCCAATACGCGCGTTTTATTTTGACTCCGAAGCGCGAAACGTGTACTTCCGTTCAAGATCAGCAATAAAGTGGGTCAGTTCCCTGGTGAATTCATCGAGTTGCAGGGCACTTTCTTTCATGTGACCGATTAATACTAATTTTTCTTTTTCGGACATTTTACGATCAGATTCTAAAATGTTCATCAGGCCCAGGCAGGTAGCTAACGGAGCCCTTACTCTGTGGGATGTGATGTGAAGCAGGTCGCGAAGTTTTCCGATGTATTCCAGCTGCTGTTCCTCTGCTTCTTTTCTATCCGTGATAATGAGACGCAGCGAAAGATAACAGGGCTTTCCATCCGTATTGATGGGGATGATAACCGTTTCTACCCAATAGAACGTTCCATCCTTTGCTTTGTTTTTTATTTCTCCGTGCCAGGTTTCTCCGTTTTTTATGCGCTTCCACATCTGCTGAAAAAAATCGGGATGGTGAAAACCGGAGTTGACAATATTATGATTATGCCCGATCAGTTCCTTGCTCGAATATCCGGAAACTTCGCAAAACCGGTCATTGACATACAGGATAGTGCCTTTCCCGTCACCGATAGATGAAATGATATTGACATCCACCGCACGTCGGTAGGCATTGAACAATTCTTCTATTGATGGAGTAGTATCGTCATTATTCTGAATGTCGTCCGGTTTGGAATCCATGTGATGGGTGATTTTTTCAAAACTACCTTTGATTGAAGTGGTGACCCATGATTTATATCATTAATCTGTGGGCTCATGCTCAAAACATAACACCGCTGACAGAATCGCTACCTTTGTGCCGTGAATACAGTAAACGACTCCCCTGAACAATCAGAACAGGAATTATTTGAACATCACCGGATTGTGGTAGATCCCGGCCAGGAAATGCTGCGTATAGACAAGTTTCTGCAGATGAAACTAAGTGCGAATATTTCCCGCACAAAAATTCAGGCAGGGGCAGATGCAGGAAACCTTTTGGTGAACGACAAACCGGTTAAGTCGAGCTACAAAGTGAAGCCCCGGGATGTAATTTCGGTTCTGCTTCCGGAACCGGTCAGGGAGTTTGAACTCATTGCAGAAGATATTCCGATCAAAATTGATTACGAGGATGATGACATTATTATCGTAAACAAACAACCGGGACTGGTAGTTCATCCGGGTCACGGAAACTTCACCGGCACATTGGTGAATGCATTGATGTGGCATTTTAAGAATCTTCCCAGGAACTCAGACCAGCGTCCGGGACTCGTGCATCGTCTCGATAAAGACACTTCGGGTGTAATGGTCATTGCGAAGACGGAATATTCCCTGGCATTTCTCGCGAAACAATTCTTTGATCGCACAAATGACCGTCGGTACAACGCCCTCGTGTGGGGTGATTTTGAAGAGGACGAAGGAACGATCACCGGACATCTGGGCCGGAGTACGAAGGACCGCCGTCTGCAGGAAGTTTTTCCGGATGGAGATTTCGGAAAGCCCGCGGTGACGCATTGGAAAGTACTTGAACGATTCGGATACGTTACGCTTGTGGAGTGCAAACTCGAAACGGGCCGTACACACCAGATCCGTGCGCACATGAAACATATCGGACATCCTATATTCAACGATTCAACATACGGCGGGGATTCCATCCGCAAAGGACCCGTTTATACGAAGTACAAGCAGTTTGTAGAAAATTGTTTTGCGATCTGTCCACGCCAGGCTTTGCATGCGAAGAGTCTGACGATTATGCACCCTGCCACGAAAAAATGGATGGAGTTCAATTCAGAACTGCCGGATGATATGAAGGCGTTGATTGAGAAGTGGAGACATTATGTAAGTCAACGTCCGATCAGTTAACAATCCCGTCGTTACTATCCTGTTCCGAAATTATTTCGGTTGTAGATTGAACTATTCGCCTGATGACAGCATCAAGTGCCTCTGATGATATTTTCAGTTTCTCCAATATTTCGGTATTGATCGGATCAGAAGGATTATTGAAATTGAAAAGCTGGTAAAGTCCCTGCACATTTGCAATAGGCGCCCTCACCTGGTGAGACTGCAGGAATGCAATTTCCCGCAGTTTATTGTTTTGCGTTTTCAGGTCGTTATAAGCGTAGACATTCGCAATAGAGACTGATGTGATATCTGCCAATGACTGCAACAACTGTAATTCAGCTACCGTTGGAGAATGAGGCTGAGCCCAGTAATTACCTATTGCACCAATGGGGTTCAGGGTTCTGATCGGCACCATCGCAAGACTTTTGACAAATGTTGGCCGGTAAATTTCTGCAGGTATTCGAACATCGAAATAGACATCGGGAACGATCGCCGGTTGTTTGTTCATCATCGTCCATCCGCTGATACAAGCAGACATCGGGAACCGTTGTCCTTTCCAGAGAGGGCTGATTGCGTCCTCTTCTGCGTAATAGCACATGTCATTGTCTCTGAGGACAAACGTTGCACCATCTGCACCGGTAAGATTTCTGGCAGCGGTCCGCACTGCAACCATGATAGTTTCGAGGTCGCGTGCAAGCGATAGCTGTTGGACCGTCGCCACAAGGAGTTTTAATTGATCGGAAGTCATATTCTTTTTTGGGGGTTAGCCTCGGACTGAATTGTATAAAAATAATTCATCTGTCCGATCATTCAGACAGAATCACTCACCTTCAGCCGAAAAAATGGCCATGTCCGGATTTTGTCCGGTGGGGTAACAATCATTCACTTGCATCGGGAATATTTCGTAGTCTGTTGCAATACGCATTGAACCCGAATATTCCGGCAGAGTTTACTGCATTGCCTGAGAGTTTCGCGTATTGTTGCTCATTCATGTTATGAAATTCCGTGATCCTTCGTTGGAATTCCTGCGGACTATTGCAGTAGAATCCGTTCTCCGAGTCAATGACCACTGAATTATTTTCCGGCAGATCAGTACTCAGCACCGGCACTCCATGATTCAGATATTGTTTCGCTTTGAAGCCGGATTTGGAACGCTGGAATTCATTATCGAGTAAAGTTGCGATACCAATGTCAAACTGTGCGATCGCATTCTGAATCTCTGTTTCGTTCTGCCAGTCGATTTGTCCGGGAACAATTAATTCAACGTTTGGGTTCGTAGAGAAATACTCCGTCAGCAATAGCCGATCCTTCTCCTCCGTTACACCCAACAGTGATAGTTTGACTTTGAAGGGAACGTGCTTCAATGCCGGAAAAAATTCACTCAGGAGACTCTCTTTGTGATCGCCACCAAATCCTCCTATCCAGCCGATGTGCAGGACATTATTCTTTTGCTTTTTGACAATAGCCGGAGAAGGTGCAGGTGAGGTGTTGAAGAACACGTTTGCATTGTATTGTTTCAGGTTATCGGCAATTTCCCTGCTGCCGGCCATTACCGCACTGCAATTCCGGCAGAACCAATAAATGTTTTCAGGAGGGAAAAGGAGATAATCGGCGTCGTCGATATCGTAAATCGTGTTCGGTTTTCTGACGAGTACCAGCAACTTCAGCAGATTAGCGTAAATAAAATCCGAGTGTACTTTCTGAATAACGATGAGAGAATTTTTCCGGCGAAAAAACAACGCGGACAGATAGGCGCACAGGAACTTCAGGATGACAGAAATCCTGTAGCCGGGATAAACAAAACAGCTGCCTATACCCTGCGTCTTTCGAAGGTATTCAAGCGGATATTTCCCCCGATAACGCACGCTCGGTGAATCAGGATTATAAAAGGCAAACCAGTAGATGAACGTAAACGTTTTCTTCAAATGTGCAGAGTTATGCAGCGAAGATCGTGAATGGACATCGCGCCCAATAAGTTAAACTCAAGGAATCTTACGCGTTAAAGAAGCCTGTCAATTACCCCAGATGTGAGGAGAATAATCAAAGCTGAACTTCACCCGGATATCCGGACGAAATCCTTTGACATAGTTTTTAAATCTGGTCTTTCCTTTCCAGGTATAATCACGATCAGTTGCGGTGTTCACATAAACACACGAGGCAGTAATTTTTTTGAGGCCCGGAAGATCGAAAAAACTGTAACGAACGCTGTCGATCGCGTCGTCGTCATTTCCCATCAATATGAGTGTCCGGAGATTTGAAAATGGTTTGAAGTTGATCGAATCCAGGATCCATGAAGGCTGGGCGATAATCATCGTAGTGTATTCGCTGTAGTTTTCACCGGTTGCCCTGGCGATGGAGTCATTCACTCCGGGTGTACGACCACGATATCCGTAATAAACCACAGAAGTATCGCCCCAGTGTTGTTCCTGTCCAAATGCGTAGGTCAGAACGATTGTTTTCTCCGGCGGGTGATGATTTGTTGCGGAAATAATAACAAGCCCAACGACTGCGAACAGAATTATGCGGATTGGTTTCACAAATCATATAACGCGGGAAGGAGTCGTGGATACAAAACTCCTTCCCGGATTACTACTATTGTGCGTTCCCCAACAGGAAACTGAAATCAGCTGCGTTGTGCTGACCGCTCACGGGCAACTTTGCCTTATAGTGACAACCTAAGCAACTTGAACTGGTCCACGGCGAGAACGGATGGTATTCGGCATGGTGGAAATAATAATCATCAGTGGAGTGCGGTTGATAATCAAATCCGACACTGTCCGGATGCGGCCCTTGCAGATAAGTTTCCTGAACACTGTTCGCGAGGAATTCAGGTTCCACATCTTCGAACTGTAACCATTGCGTACCGATGAGTTCATAGTTCGCCCAAACAGAACCGTGCAGCAGGCCCTGAAAATATTTATTGATGGCACCCACATCATCCTGCTGTACTACGGGATTTACGCGCGTAACCTGTGTAGGTATATGCAGGGGCTGACCTGTAGCAGGATTCAGTTCATCCGGAGAACCTGTGATCGGTTGATTCGGTAACTGATTGGACGCAGGATTGTAGAAGGAGTGTGTGAGATTATCTACATGCTCGAACGTTGACCACACCCACATACGTTGCGTCGCTGTCTTGTGCGAAATGTGCAGTCCTACGAGTCCGAGCGTCACCGGATTTGGACCCGGACTCGGATCTCCGCTTTCATCATTATAAACAATGGCACGTATGCAATAAAACTTTGTGGTGTCGTCGCCGGCTCCCATTACTTTCCAGGCTGCTTTGAATTCGATCGGGCCCTGGGTTCCATAGGAAGATGCACCGGAAGGAAAAACAACAGAATCTCCTGCCGAAAGAAAATTTTGTTGTCCTGTTTTGTTCCACAAGGAATTCTGCGTGATGTAATTGTACTCGTCATTATTGACACGGATTTCATACCGCACAAATCGACCGTTCTGATCAACAAGTGGTCCGCCGGAAGCCTGATCGAGATCGTGAGGCGATGGAGACTTTGCATTCATGTGAATGAAGCGGTTGATTCCGGTTTTACGTGCGAGCTCCTGTACTTTCGTGGGTAAATGCGCCATAGCCGTTTCTTTGTTTGCATTTGCGCACCAGGATGCAGGTTGATGACCCGCTCCTACGAAAATCTGATCGGAGGAGAGGTAGGTCTCCCACACTACAGGACCGGTTCCGGAAAGAATTGTTTTGGTCGTATCGGCACCGCAGGAATTCGGATCAGCAGGCCAGTTCATGGCAATAAATGTGCGCCAGGAAAATGTATCAGCTGTTGCCTGCTTCTCTCCGATGATATCGTAAGGAGGAACAGCCCAGGAACTGTTGATGGTAGTGGTGTTTACAGTTTTCGTAGTGTCACTGGTTTCAGGTGTGCTGCTGCAGCCTGTGGATGAGAAGAAGACGGTAGTGCATACAAACGATGCAACAACGCCAAGGGCGAGAATGGTTTTTTTCATGAGTTTAGTTTGGTAATTGGTTAGCGCAACCAAAGTAATACAAAACTTATTGCAAACCGCATGTAATTATCAATAAAATGTGATGAAAGGTAGCCGGAATTGTGAAAATCTCATTTCCAGGTAACCCAGATTTCCCTTTCACCTCTGAAAGGAAACCTTCCGTGTGCAACAAAACGGTTGTCGAGTGAAAGTACATCACCCGCTTTGAGCCTGATGTATTCCGCATGTTTCCAGATCGTATCCTGCACAATATTCATTTCCCGGCGGGTGAATTTTGTTCCGTCGCCGAATGAACAATACATAGCCAGCGATTGTGGTTTTGAGAAGCGGTATCTCCATCCGAGGAAAATTATTCCCGCAAGATAAATTCTGAATGAACCGAAAGATTTTTTCCGCAGAAATAATTTGCGTGCCTCCGCTATCACTGCAAAAGGATGAAAGGATGCGATCTGGCAGAAATACGTCCACGTCGCTTGATCTTCCAGGAAACGGAATGCCGGTCGTGTTTCGCTAATGGTGAGGCTGTTGTTTTTTCCCCAATGAAACTGCTGATCGAGTTCCCTGCATTGCTTCTCCACTTCTGATTTGTCATTCGTACCGAACAAATCTTCCCATGTCTTCAGTTGCGCAGGATTGAATCTTTGTTTTGTCCGCGACGAGCGATAGAGACGATGATACCGTACATCTTTTTCATGAAGACGTTTCCGGAATTCTTCAGGCAGATCTGCATACACTTTCCGGAAATCTACCAATGGCGTTTCTCCGCCCTGAACAGCTGCGCGCTTGCAATAGAAATGAATTTCTTTCGGATACTTCGGCAGAAAAGCCATTTCGCAATGAATTGGAACGGGATACTGTGCATTGATTTCGCTCGCCGTAAATACGCGTCCTGATTTTTGTTTGCGCGGGGAAGTTCCGCTGTAGGCGATTTCTTCGGATAAACTGCCGTGCACGAATTGTTCGAAGTCATTCGGTGCCCAATTGGGGTCTTGTGAGGAGAAGGTAACACCTTGCACGTTCAGTAATTGCGGTGATCCCTTTTTCATTTCAATCCTTGTAATATTGTTTAGCGGCCTGCTCCTTACTTCTGTTCATCTTGTCGTAAACCAAAGTAAATCTCGTTGCAAATGCCGGCACAGTAATGTCAATATCCCAGGATTTGTCAATGGAAGGTAATGCTTGTTTGCTTCTTTGGGTGAACTGAAACCATAATTATCCGAACAGAAGACGTCGAGCACAATTGTATCAACTGTAAATAAATCGAGTTTATACGCAAAGAGTGTGTTCACTTGTGTCCAGGCAAAAGCATGTTTCGAACCGTGAAGGTCTACAATAAATCCCTCTTCCGTGTATTCAAAAATGCCATGCTCATTCTGCCAGTCGGAGGAACGCTTGGATTGAGGGACCGCAATCTCCTTACCTCTGATAAGTTGAAATACGAAGAGTACAAATCCTCCGCCAAAGAGCAACAAACTACAGTATCCAATGAGCAGTGAACCCTTGTAAATAAGATAGACCGACAAGGCTGTCATTACACCGGCTGAAATGAGAAGTGTTTTACTTGATCTCATACATTAGATCATGGTTATGGATATTTCGCATGGAGGTCCGGAAAAGATCAATGCAATTTCTGTCGCTTCTTCATCATCTCCAGAAGAGCCTTCATGCGGTTTAGCCGG
>Ga0255338_1002638_pt1 | contig 24913 bp, 31 predicted proteins | sample MeOH1_35cm_T4_19_FD_203715 | JGI IMG/M metagenome (GOLD analysis project Ga0255338, IMG submission 203715) | Sandy soil microbial communities from University of British Columbia, Vancouver, Canada - MeOH1_35cm_T4_195 | ecosystem: Engineered > Artificial ecosystem > Sand microcosm > Unclassified ...
GGGCGAGCGGCAGCTCCTCGCGCGCGATGCCGCAGCCGTCGTCCTCCACCGAGATCAGGCGCACCCCGCCGGCCAGCAGCCGCACGGTGACCTGGGTGGCGCCGGCGTCGAGGGCGTTGTCCACCAGCTCGCGCACCACCGAGGCCGGGCGCTCCACCACCTCGCCGGCGGCGATCTGGCTGACCAGTTCGTCGGGCAGCTCGCGGATCGGCCGGCGCGGGGCAGGGGAGAGGACGGCGCTCATCGCCTGGATTCTAGGGGCCGCCGCCCGGCGATAATCGCGCCCCATGGACCTGGTGATGCTGCTGGTCGACTTCATCCTGCATGTCGACCGCTACCTCGAGAATTTCGTGACGAATTACGGCGCCTGGGTCTACGCCCTGTTGTTCCTCGTCATCTTCGTCGAAACGGGCGTGGTGGTGATGCCCTTCCTGCCCGGCGACTCGCTGCTGTTCGTGGTCGGTGCCCTGTGCGGGCTGGGCCTCATGAGCTATCCGTTCTCGGTGGGGCTGCTGATCGCGGCAGCGGTGCTGGGCAACCAGAGCAACTACACCATCGGGCGCTACTTCGGCCCCAAGGTCTTCCAGTGGGAGGACTCGCGCTTCTTCAACAAGCGCGCCTTCGAGCAGGCCCATGCCTTCTACGAGAAGTACGGCGGCATCACCATCGTGCTGGCGCGCTTCATGCCGTTCCTGCGCACCTTCGCGCCCTTCGTGGCCGGCGTGGCGCAGATGACGCGGCGCAAGTTCAGCTTCTACGACGTGACCGGCGGCGTCCTGTGGGTGGGCGGCATCGTCACCGCGGGCTACTTCTTCGGCAGCATCCCGTGGGTGAAGGAAAACCTGGACAAGATCATCTGGGCGATGATCCTGGTCCCCGGGGTCATCGTGCTGGCCGGGGCCTGGCAGGCGCGCCGGAAGGCGGCGCCGGCGCGCGGCTGAGCGCGCTCGCGGCCGGCGGCGGCCACGCTACATCGACGAAACCGAACGCAAGCCGACCGGCCTGAGCTGGCCGGCCGGCTCTGCGCGTACGACCCCGGGAGGGGCCCGACTGGCCGATCGATCCGATCCAGCCTCAGCGGTTCAAGGCGGCGCCGGGCTTCGTGAGCTGGTTGCCCAGCAAGGCGCCGGCACCGGCCCCCAGGACCGTGGCACCCGTGCCGCCGACGGCGTCGCCGACCAGGCCGCCCACCACGGCACCGCCGACGGTGCCGACGGTCTGGCGGTCCATGTTGGCGCAGCCACCCAGGCCCAGCAGAGAGACGGCCAGCACGGCCGCGGAAATGAACTTGGTCTTCATGAGGATCACCTCGCTGATCGCGTTGCTCGTACGGCCGCGGGAGGTGCGGCCAACCTGTCCACCCACTGTAGGAAGCCGGGCTCTGCGGGACTGTAGGAAGGCTTCCCCGTCCCATGTCGTCACGCGCAAGGGCGGCGTGAACGAAAAAACGGGGTCATGCATGACCCCGTCTGCCTGCCCCGCAGCCGGCGCTTGCGCGCCGCTGCGCGAGACTCAGCGCTTGGCGGCCTGGTTGCCCAGGTAGCCGCCGATCGCCGCGCCGGCGATCGTCGCGCCGGTGCCGCCCACGGCGTCGCCCAGCAGGCCGCCGACCACGGCGCCGCCCACCGTGCCGACGGTCGTGCGGTCCATGTTGGCGCAGCCACCCAGGCCCAGGAGAGAGAGGGCCAGAACGGCCGCGGAAATGAACTTGGTCTTCATGCTTTTCACCTTGGCTTCGATTCTTTGCAACCGCTGGAGGTGCGGCAACCTGTACGTGGGAATGTAGAAAGCCGCGCCAGCGCGGCTTGTAGGAACGCCGCGAAGCGGGCTGTCGTCTGGCCGCATCGCTGCTTGAGGGGCGAGGGAGGCGCGGCCGTGGTGCACGGCCGCGAACCGGCTACAGGGGCCGGCTGCGCGCGAGCGGCGGATTGCGCGAGAAATAGCGCTCGATGCCGCGCACCAGCGCCTCAGCCAGCTGCTCCTGGTAGTCGGCGCTGCGCAGCTTCTGTTCTTCGTCGGGGTTGCTGATGAAGGCCGTCTCCACCAGCACGCTGGGGATGTCCGGCGCCTTCAGCACCGCGAAGCCCGCCTGTTCCACCTGGCCCTTGTGCAGGCGGCCGACGCCGCCGATCTGCCCCAGCAGCTCGCTTGCGAGCTTGAGGCTGTCCTTGATCTGCGCGGTGGTGCTCATGTCCAGCAGGGCGCGCGTCACGTGCACGTCCTGCGACTTGATGTTCACGCCGCCGATCAGGTCTGCCTTGTTCTCGCGGTCGGCCATCCAGCGCGCGGCGGTGCTGGAGGCGCCGTTCTGGCTCAGCGCGAAGACGCTCGCGCCGCGCGCCGTCGGCGTCATGAAGGCGTCGGCGTGGATGCTCACGAACAGATCCGCCTGCACCCGCCGCGCCTTGTCCACGCGCACGTGCAGCGGCACGAAGAAATCGGCGTCGCGCGTCATGAAGGCGCGCATCGGGTTGCCGTTGATCGTCATCGCGTTGATGCGCTCGCGCAGCAGGTGGCCGATTCGCAGCACGACGTCCTTCTCGCGGGTGCCGCCGGGGCCGATGGCGCCCGGGTCCTCGCCGCCGTGGCCGGGGTCCAGCGCGATGATGATCAGGCGGTCGGTCTTGGCGTTCGCCAGCGCCGGCCGCGCCACTTCGGCCGCCGCCACGATGGGCCGGGGCGGGCGCTGCATCTGCTGCGCGATCAGCTCGCCCAGCGGATCGGCCGCCGGCGGTGCGGCGGCGGGCTTTTCCCGCAGCCGCTCGGCGATCAGCACTTCCAGCGGATCCACCGGCCTGGGCGGATAGAAGTCCACCACCAGGCGGTTCTTGTACGCGGCCACGGGCTGGAGCTGGAACACCTGCGGCACGGAGGCCTGCTTCAGCTCCACCTGCAGGCGCACCACGCCGGCGGCATGCTGCAGCACGCGGATGCCGGCGATGTGGGGGTCGTCCGCCTTCACCTTGGCCACCAGCTCGCGCAGCGTGGGATCGAGCGTGATCCCCCGGATGTCGAGCGCGAGGCGCTGCGGGCCGCTCACCGTGGTGGCGGCGAGCAGGCCGTCGGATTCGATCGTCAGGCGCGTGTACTCGGGCGCGGGCCACAGGCGCACCGCCACGATGGTGGCGCCGTGCGCGATCTGGTGCGCGCCCAGCAGCAGCACCACGCTGCCCTGCAGGAGGCGGCGGCGCTCGATCACGACAGCAGCTCCGCGCCGCGCGGCGTGTTGGCGCGCACGCTGACGCGCCGGTGCGTCTCGTCCGCATCGAGGGCGATGTGGATGTCGAGGTCCGCCAGCGGCAGCAGGCCGGCGGCCTTCTCGGGCCATTCGGCCAGCTTCAGCCCCGGGGCGGCGAAGAGCTCGCGCAAGCCCGCGTCCTCCCACTCGCGCGGGTCGTCGAAGCGGTAGAAGTCGAAGTGCCAGGCTGCGAGCCCCGGCAGCTCGTAGGGCTCCACCACCGCGTAGGTGGGCGACTTGATGCGGCCCTGCGCGCCGAGCGCGCGCAGCAGGTGGCGCACCAGGGTGGTCTTGCCGGCGCCGAGATCGCCATGCAGCGCGATGAAGGCCTCGGCGATCGCGGGGTGCGCGGCCAGGCGCTCGGCGAAGGCGCGCGTGTCCTCCTCACCCGCCCAGCGCAAGGGCCGGGAGGCGCTTTCTACAATCGGCGGGTGCCGGTCGACCGCGTTCAATTCGATGCTCATCTCCTGCTGGCCCGGATCAGTCAGTGGGCGCGCGAGTTGGGATTCTCCCAAATCGGGGTGGCCGGCGTCGACCTCTCCGCGGCCGAACCCGGGCTGCTCGCATGGCTTGGCAACGGATTTCACGGCGAAATGGCCTACATGGAAAGCCATGGGGTGCGCCGCGCGCGGCCGGCCGAACTGGTGCCCGGCACCGTCAGCGTGATTACCGCACGGATGGATTACCTTGCGGCCACGCCCGAGGGCTGGCAGGCGATTGAATTCGAACGATTGCAAAGGCCGCGTGAAGCAATTGTTTCGCTTTACGCGCGCGGGCGCGACTATCACAAGGTGTTGCGGGCCCGGCTGCAGAAGCTCTCCGAGCGCATCGCGGCGGAGATCGGCGCCTTCGGGCACCGTGTCTTCACCGATTCGGCCCCGGTGCTGGAGGTGGAGCTGGCCGCCCGCAGCGGCCAGGGCTGGCGCGGGCGGCACACGCTGGTGCTGAACCGCGAAGGCGGCTCGATGTTCTTCCTGGGCGAGGTCTACGTGGACCTGGCCTTGCCGGCGACCGCGCCGGTGGGGGACCACTGCGGCAGCTGCCGCGCCTGCCTGGACGTGTGCCCCACGGGCGCGATCGTCGCGCCCTACCGGCTCGATGCGCGGCGCTGCATCTCCTATCTCACCATCGAGCACGCGGGCCCGATCCCGCTCGAACTGCGGCCGCTGATGGGCAACCGCATCTACGGCTGCGACGATTGCCAGCTGGCCTGCCCGTGGAACAAGTTCGCGCAGCCCGCGGTGCTGCCCGACTTCGCGCCGCGCGCGACGCTGGTCGGCCAGCCGCTGGAAGTGCTGTTCGCGTGGACCGAGGAGGAGTTCCTGCGCCACACCGAGGGCAGCCCGATCCGGCGCATCGGCCACGAGCGCTGGCTGCGCAACATCGCGGTGGCGATGGGCAACGCGCTGCGCCAGCGCGAGGACCCGGTGCTGCGCGCGGCCCTGTTGGCCCGCAGCAACCACCCCAGCACGGTTGTTCGCGAGCACGTTGCCTGGGCGCTGCAGTCCGGGCCGGTTTCTTGACGCAGGCGCAGTTGCGCCTTCTTCGATCGGGGTATGTTGGGATGCGATGCATACGCCGATATGCATCGCATGCCTGCCGGTCCGGAGAGGCCCGATGATCGCTGCTGACAGGGGCCGGCTGGATTTCGCCGAAGCGGCCGTCCAGCCGGAAGCCGTGGCCGAGGCCACGGTGACTGTGACGCTGAGCCTTCAGGCGCTCGGCGCGCTGGGCGCGTACCTGCGCTCCGGCGCGGCGCGCGGCCTGCCCTTCGAGCGCCCGCTGCTGGAAGCGGTGTGCGGGGCGGCCGGCGCGGGCGGCGCCCAAGCGGGTGCCAGGCGGGCGCTCTCGCCGCGCACCGTGCGCCGGGTGCAGGAATTCATCGAGGCCAACCTGGCCCGCGACATCGGCGTGGCCGACATCGCCGCCGCCGCCTGCGTGAGCCCGCACCACCTCGGGCGCGGCTTTCGCCAGGCCACCGGCCAGAGCCTGTGGCAATTCGTGCTGGCGCGGCGCGCGACCCACGCGCGCCGGCTCATCGAGGCGCGGCCGCGCACCACGCTGGCCGAGATCGCGGCGCTCTCCGGCTTCGACTCCTACAGCCAGTTCATCGCCGCGTTCCGCAAGCTGCACGGCGTGACGCCGGGCGACTGGCGGCGCCGGCGCGAGGCGCAATAAGCCCGCGTTTCCAAAGCGCCGCGCACGATTCCGCAACCGGCGCTGCCCGGGCGTCCTAGATTGAAGCCATGTCAATAGCCATGGAGGAGGTTCCATGTCGCGTGCGTCGAAAGCCGCCGTCGGGCGGGTGTTGCTGTTGCTGGCCATCACGGCCAGCGCGATCGTCGCGGCCTGCGGCGGCGGCGGGGGCGAGCTGCTCACGCCCGGGGGCGGGGACAACCCGCCGCCGGTGAACCCGCCGGCGGCGACCAGCGTCGTCACCGGCACGGCCGCCAGCGGCGCGGCCATCGCCAACGTGGTGGTCACCCTGAAGGACAGCACGAACCGCGCGGTGACCGCCACCACCGCGACCTCCGGCGCGTTCTCGCTGAACACCAGCGACCTCACGCCGCCGTTCGTGCTGCAACTGTCGCTGCCGAGCGGCAGGCCCCTGTTCAGCGTCAGCACGGATGCGAACCGCACGGCCACGATCAACATCACGCCGCTCACCGACATCGTGGTGCGCACGTGGTTCGGCATGAACGGGCAGACGGCCGACAGCGGCTTCGCCGACCCGTCCGCCGTGCCGCCACCGGCTCCGGCGCAGGTGCGCGCCATCGCGCAGGTGCTGCTGAACACGCTGCAGCTTCCGATCACGGCCAACGCGGCGCCGATCGGCGATCCGCTGGACCTGATCGCCAAGCCCTTCGCCGCCGACGGGACGGGCATCGACAAGCTCCTGGACAACACGCGCACCACCGTGCGCAGCGACGGCGTCGACCTCGTGCTCACCGCGGGCAGCGCCACGCAGACGACGGCGCTGGCGTTCAACACGAGCACCAGCGCGATCACCGCCTCGAGCACCACGGTGCAGGGGTCGGCCACGACCACCTCGCAGTCGACGGACGTGGTCCCGGTGCAGGGAGCGCAGCTCACGGCGCTGGAACTGATCTCCGCGCGCCTCGCCGAGGCGGCCGCCACCATCAACAGCAAGGGCGCGGCGATCACGGCCGCCGACCTGGAGCCCTTCTTCGACGCCAACCTGCTGCACGGCGGCCGCAACCGGGCGCAGTTCCTGGCCGAGACGGTGGGCGACTTCCAGCGGGGCGTCACCCCGGTCACGATGACCGCCGAGCGGATCCGCTCGCTCGACCTGAGCGCGGGCAAGGCCGAAGTCCTGCTGCGCCTGACGCTGACGGTCGGCGCGCAGACCCAGGTCGACCGCGACACCTTCTTCTTCACGCGCGGCTCCGATGGCCAGTGGCGCTTCAGCGGTGACGGCCGCGTCGCCGCGGTGAACGTGCAGGCCGAAGGCCGCCGCAACCAGGGCACGTTCACGGGCGACAACGGCCCGTCCATCAACGCCGACGTACGCGCGCCCGAGGGTGTCGTGACGTCCGGGACGGTGAGCGGCGGGACGGCGACCTTGGTGCTGGGCCGCGGCGCCACCGAGGTGCTGGCCGGCCAGCGCTTCGACTCCTTCTTCGCCAACACGGGTCCGATCACCACCACGCCGCTGCCGGCGGCCGGCCAGCCCATTTCCGTCGCGCTGACGACGGCGGCAAGCGGGACGGTGACCTACACGGTGCCGCTGAACGCGTTCACGACCGAGCTGATCCAGATCACCAGCCCGACGGCCACCACTTTCAGCACCGGGCCGCTGACGGTCACGTGGACGCTGCCGACGACCTACGCGGTCCAGACCACGCAGCTGAGCGTGCACATGTTCACCGGTCCGCAGACCTCCCCCGGCTCGCTGGAGTGCATCGTGGATACCCCGGTGGCGGCGTCCGCGAGCTCGGGCACGGTCACCATCGCGGCCACCTGCGAGAGCCAGCCGGTGGTGGAAGTCAACCTGAACGTCGCCACCAACGGCGTGAACGGCGAGCGTTCGATGGTGGTCTATTCCATGACCCTGCCGTGACCCCCTCGGCCCGCGCCTGCTCCGGCAGGCGCCGGCGCGGGCGTCCCGGGGGCTGGTGCCTCAAGACCTCAGGAGCAGTTGCCCTCGACCAGGTTCTGCTCCACCTCGCGTAGTTGCCGCTGGTACATCTGCACCGTCTGCGGCCGGCCGCCGGCCTGCAGGCGGGCCTCGATCGCCGTGCGCTGCACGCGCAGGTTGGGACAGGCCAGGCTCGGCGGCCCCTTCTTCCGCGGCGCCGCGGACGCGGCGGCCGTGGCGCTGGCCGGGGCCGAGGCGGGTTCGAGGGCAGCTTGGGCCGCGGGCGTGGGAGCGACGTGGGCGGATTCGGGCAGGGGCGTGCTGGCGGCTCGCCGCGCCGCGGCCGGCGCGCTGGCGCCCGCCTGCGGGGCCTCGCGGGCAACGGGGCCGTCGCACGGACGATCCTGGAAGACGTTGCCGCACCGGTACAAGGCCGCTGAAGCCGGTGCCGCCAGGCACAAGGCCACGGCGCCGAGCAACGCGGGCATCTTGTTTTTTTCCATCCCGCTCTCCTAACGATGAGGAGATCGTAAACGCCTCAGCCGGTCCCGCCCAACACCCCCAGTGCAAAAGGCAGGCTTGTCATACCCAAAACCGTGGAGAGTGTCACGAGTCCGGCCACATAACCCCCGTTGTAGCCCATGCGCGAAGCGAGCACGTAGCAGCTGGAGGCGGTGGGCAGGGCGGCAAAGAGCAGCAGCACCGTGGTCTGCGCCGCATCCAGCCGCAGCGCCCAGGCCAGCAGCGCCGCCACCAGGGGCAGCAGCAGGTGGCGGATGGCCAGCAGCCCCGCCGCCAGTGCCTTTTGCTGCGCGAGATGGCCGAACTGCATGCCGGCGCCGGCGGCCATCAGGCCCAGGGGCACCGAGGCGCCGCCGACCCGGTTGACGGTCGGCTCCAGCCAGGCGGGCACCTTCAGGCCGGCGAGGTTGGCGGCCAGGCCCAGCGCCGTGGCGATGATCAGCGGGTTGCGCAGCAGCGCCCGGGCGAAGCCGGTGCGCCCGTGGCGGGCCATGGGCCAGACCGCGCCCAGGTTGACCAGCGGAACGGAAACCCCGATCAGCACGGCGATCAGCAGCAGGCCCTGGGGGCCTGCCAGCCGCTCCGCGAGCGCCAGGCCGATGAAGGAGTTGAAGCGAAAGGCCACCTGCGCCGCCCCGGCGTGCTCGCGCGCATCGATCACGCGGGCCAGACCCGGGAGGTGCGGCAGCAGGTAGGCGAGGGCGATGCCGCTGGCCCCCAGCAGCAGGCCGGCCGCCACCATGCTGGAGGCGTTGCCCAGGTCCAGCGGGCTGCGCACGATGGACTGGAACAGCAGCACCGGAAAGAGGAAGAAGTACACCAGCCCTTCCACCTGCTCCCATACCGTGCGGTTGAGGGCGGTGTGGCGGCAGATCAGCCAGCCGCAGAGGATCAGGGAGAAATCAGGCAGGAGGAGCTGGACAAAATGCACGGGCGCGAGGATAGCCGACGCACCGGCGCCGGCCCGTCTGTCGTCCGCCCAGGCTGCCGGCGTCTTGTCAACGCAAGCTTGCGGTTGGCTGAGGGCCGGGGCGCTTCGCCGCCGCGTGGCACGGTCGGGCCCGCATCTGCACTTACGATCGACATCTTCAGCAAATCGCAAGGAGACTGGAATGAAACGACGTGTCTGGATCGCCGCCGCGGCCACGCTGCTCGGCGCCGCGGCTGCTCCGGCGCTCGCGCAGGGCTACCCGAACAAGGTTGTCAGGCTGACGGTGCCGTTCGCGCCCGGCGGCACCACCGACATCATCGCCCGCGTGATCGCGGATCCCCTGGGCAAGTACCTGGGCCAGCCGGTGATCGTGGAGAACAAGGCCGGCGGCGGCGGCATCGTCGGCGCCCTGGACACGTCGCGCCAGGCGCCGGACGGCTACGTGCTGGGCATCGCCACGGTGTCGACCACGGCCGCCAACCCGGCGATCAACCCGAAGATCCCGTACAACCCGCTGACGGACTTCACCCCGATCATCAACATCGCCGCCACGCCCAACATCATCGCGGTGAACCCGAAGTTCCCGGCCAAGGACTACAAGTCCTTCATCGAGCTGGTGAAGAAGAACCCGGGCAAGTACTCCTTCGCCTCCTCCGGCACCGGCGGCATCGGCCACCTGCAGATGGAGCTGTACAAGAGCCTGTCGGGCGCCTTCATCACGCACATCCCCTACCGCGGCGCGGGCCCGGCCCTCAACGACGTGGTGGCCGGCCAGGTGCCGATCATGTTCGACAACCTGCCCTCGGCGCTGCCCTTCATCAAGGAAGGCCGGCTGGTGCCGATCGTGGTGGCCGCGCCGCAGCGCCTGAAGGAGCTGCCCAACGTGCCGACCTTCAAGGAGGTGGGGCTGGAGCCGGTCAACCGCCTGGCCTACTACGGCATCCTCGGCCCGAAGGGCCTGCCGAAGGAGGTGGTGCAGAAGGTGCACGACGCGACGAAGAAGGCGCTGGAGGATCCGGCGGTGCGCAAGCGCATCGAGGACACCGGCTCGATCATCGTCGGCAACACCCCCGAGCAGTTCGCCGAGCAGATCCGCAACGAGTACGCGGTCTACAAGAAGGTGGTCGAGGGCGCGCACCTGAAGCTGGACTGACGCGGGCGGCGCGCCGGTGAGCGAGGCCATCGACGCCTTCATCGACGCCCTCTGGCTCGAGGAGGGCCTGGCGCGCAACACGCTGGCCGCCTACCGGCGCGACCTCACGCTCTACGAGCAGTGGCTGGCGGCGCAGCGGGGCCGCCGGCTGCCCGCCACCGAGGAACACGAGCTCCTGGCCTACTTCGCCGCCCGCGCGCAGGGCAAGGCCACCTCGGCGAACCGGCGGCTGACCGTCTTCAAGCGCTATTTCCGCTGGGCCCTGCGCGAGCGCCTGATCACCGCGGACCCCACGCTGCGGCTGCAATCGGCCAAGCAGCCCGTGCGCATCCCCAAGACCCTGACCGAAGCGCAGGTCGAGGCGCTGCTGGCCGCCCCCGATGCCGACACGCCGCTGGGCCTGCGCGACCGCACGATGCTGGAGCTGATGTACGCCAGCGGCCTGCGCGTGAGCGAGCTGGTGACGCTCAAGACCTTCCACCTGGGCCTGAACGAAGGCGTGCTGCGGGTGCTGGGCAAGGGCAGCAAGGAGCGCCTGGTGCCGTTCGGCGAGGTGGCGCGCGACTGGATCGGGCGCTACCTGGCCGAGGCGCGCCCCGCCATCCTCGCGGGCCAGCAGAGCGAAGACCTGTTCGTCACCGCGCGCGGCCACGGCATGAGCCGCGCGATGTTCTGGGTGATCGTGAAGAAGCAGGCCGCGGCGGCCGGTATCACCGCGCCGCTGTCGCCGCACACGCTGCGCCATGCCTTCGCCACCCATCTCCTGAACCACGGCGCCGACCTGCGCGCCGTGCAGATGCTGCTGGGACACGCGGACATTTCCACCACCACCATCTACACTCACGTGGCCCGCGAGCGGCTGAAACTGCTGCATGCGCAGCACCACCCGCGCGGCTGATCGGACCTGGGAGCAAGCCACGGCATGACGCACCTTTCGCGCCGCGCCCTGCTGGCCGCCATCGCGGCGGCCCTGGCCCTTCCCGTGCGCGCGCAGCAGTGGCCCGGCCGGCCGGTGCGGCTGATCGTGCCCTACCCGAGCGGCAGCGTCAGCGACCTGATCGCACGCGCCCTGGCCGTCCGCATGGCCGCCCAGGTCGGCCAGTCCGTGGTGGTGGAAAGCCGCGGCGGCGCCGGCGGCACCATCGGCATGGAGGCGCTGGCGAAGGCGGCGCCCGACGGCCAGACGCTCGCCTTCGCGGCGACCAGCCCGCTGGTGCTGAGCCCCGTGCTCGGCAAGGTGCCCTACGACCGCGAGCGCGACTTCACGCCGGTGGCCAGCGTGATGGTCTCGCCGGTCCTGTTCATGGCCACCAATGCGATGGCCGTGCGCGACTTCCGCGATTTCCTGCAGCGCGCCCGCGACTGGCCCGACACGATCCGCTGGGCGACGCCGGGCCTGGGCTCGCTGGGCCACCTGATGCTGGAGGAGGTGCAGGCCACCGCCCGGGTGCGGCTGGTGCACATCCCCTACAAGGGCGGCGGCCAGCAGATCAACGACGCGCTGGGCGCGCAGTTCGAGGTGCTGACGACCAGCGCGGCGCCGGCTCTCATCGACTACATCAAGGCCGGGCGGCTGCAGGCGCTGGCCGTGGGGGCGCCGCGCCGGCTGGACAGCCTGCCGCAGGTGCCCACCTTCGCGGAGCTGGGCTTTCCGCGCGCCAACCTGGCCTCGCACTTCGGCATCTTCGCGCCCGGCAACCTGCCGGTGCGGCTGCTGGACCGCATCAACAGCGAGGTGAACGCGGCGCTGGCCGATCCGGTCGTCCACGCCCGCATGGTGCTGGGCGAGAACCTGGCCACCGGCGGCGGCGCGCGCGACTTCGCCCGCCAGATCGCGGCCGAGGCGGACAGCACGCTGGCCATCGTGCGCTCGGTCGGCCTCCACGGCGAATAGGGTCGGCCACGCCGAACAGGGTGTTGCGCGGCCGCGGGAACGCGCCGGCGGGCCATGGCATCTATGCCCGCAGACCCGGTTTCCCGGACCAGACGGTCCGGCTGGGCTCCAAGGAGAAACCACTCATGATCCGCACCCTGTCCCCCATCCTCCTGGCCGTGCTGACGGCCTTCGCCATGTCGGCCCAGGCCCAGAGCGGCCCGAGCGACCCGCAGATCGCCCACATCGTCGTCACGGCCAACCAGATCGACATCGATGCCGGCAAGCTGGCCAAGCAGAAGTCCAAGAACAAGGAAGTCGACAAGTTCGCCCAGCAGATGATCACCGACCACGCCAGCGTCAACAAGCAGGCCGTGGCGCTGGCGACCAAGCTGAAGGTCAAGCCCGAGGACAACGACACCAGCAAGAGCCTGGTGAAGGGCGCCGAGGAGAACATCGCCAAGCTGAAGAAGCTCAAGGGCGCGGAATTCGACAAGGAGTACGTCGCCCACGAGGTCGCCTACCACCAGGCCGTGCTCGACGCGGTGGACAAGACGCTGATCCCGTCGGCCCAGAACGCGGAGCTGAAGGGCCTGATCGAGAAGGTGCGCCCCGCCTTCGTGGCCCACCTGGACCACGCCAAGCACCTGCAGGCCGAACTGGCGAAGTGACATGGACACGGGCGCGCGCAAGCTGCTGCTCGCCGCCGGCCTGGCCGCAGCCTGCGCGCTGCCCGGCCTGGCCGCCGCGGCCACGCACACGGTGGTGATCGAGGGCATGAAGTACCTGCCGGCGACCCTCACCGTCAAGAAGGGCGACAAGGTGGTGTGGCAGAACAAGGATGTGGTGCCGCACACGGCCACCGCGAAGGGCAAGTTCGACTCCGGCGACATCGGCAGCGGCAAGAGCTGGAGTCACACCATGACGAAGGCCGGGACGTACGACTATGTCTGCACCTACCATCCCGGCATGAAGGCAACGGTGGTGGTGAAATGAAGACTATGAACCTGCAGACCCACTCCGTCCCCAAGGAGCTGGACGACGCCTCGCTCGCCAGCCGCGTGTGCGCGGGCGACACCGCGGCCTTCGAGCTGCTGATGCGGCGCTACAACCAGCGCCTGTACCGCCTCGCGCGCTCCATGCTGCGCGATGCGGCGGACGCCGAGGAGGCGGTGCAGGATGCGTACCTCGCCGCCTACCAGTCGCTGGGCGCGTTCCGCGGCGAGGCGAGCCTCGCCACCTGGCTGTCGCGGGTGGTCGTCAACCAGTGCCTGGCGCGGCTGCGCCGGCAGGCGCGCCGGGACAACATCGTGCCGATGGTGGCGATGGGTGGCCCGGACGAACAGGAGGTACCGGGTATGCCAGCCGACGACAAGGACACGCCGGACCGGGCCCTCGTGCGGGCGGAGCTGCGCGCGGTGCTGGAACGCAAGCTCGACGAACTGCCCGAGGCCTTCCGCACGGTCTTCGTGCTGCGCTCCGTGGAGGAGCTGACCGTGGAGGAGACGGCCCGCACGCTCAACCTGCCGGAAGCGACGGTGCGCAGCCGCCATTTCCGCGCCCGCAGCATGCTGCGCGAATCGCTGGCGCAGGACATCGATGTCGCCGAGCGCGACGTGTTCTCCTTCGCGGGGGACCGCTGCGATCGGATCGTGGCCAGGGTGATGGCCAGGCTGGAACCCAAGTCCTGAGGCCTGCGGCCGGGGTCAGGCCGGCGCGCTGCTGCGCCGCGCCCGCTCCGCGGCGACGATGCGCTCGATGGAGCCGGGCGCGAGGCCGCGCGAGCCCAGCGCATGCGAGGTGAGCAGCAGCCCCGCCTCCAGCATCTCCGGCACCACGCGGGTGGCGCCGGCGGACTCCAGCTCGCGCGCATGCGCCTCGTCGTGCGACCGGGCGAAGATCGGCAGTTGCGGCGCCTGCTCGCGCGCCGCCTGCACCACCCGCCGCGCCGCCGAGGGCGAATCCATGGTCACCACCAGGCTGGTGGCTTCGTCGAGCTTCAGCTTGCGCAGCAGCTCCGGCCGCGCGGCGTTGCCGTAGTAGACCGGGAAGCCCTGTTCGCGCAGCCGGGCGGCGCGGTCGCCGTCGTGTTCCACTGCGATGTAGGGCACGCCCTGCTGCGCGAGCACCTCGCCCAGCATGCGGCCCACGCGGCCGAAGCCGATCACCACCACGTGGCCGGCGGCCGGCGGCAGCCGGTTTTCCTGTGCCTGGCGCTGGTGCTCCAGCGAGTCGGCGTCGAGCCTGCGCCCGAGGCGGTGCGCCAGCCGCGCCAGCAGCGGAGTGACCAGCAGGCTCAGGCTCACCACCAGGAACATGAACTGGCCGATGCCGCGGGTGAGCGTGCCGGCCGCCATCGCCGCGCCGATCACGATGAAGGCGAACTCGCCGCCCTGCCCGAGCAGCAGGCCCGCCTCCACCGCCTGGCCGCGGCGCAGGCCGGCGAACTTCAGCACGCCGGCGGCGATCAGCGCCTTGATCGCCAGCAGCCCGGCGACCGAGAAGGCGATCCACAGCGGCTCGCGCAGCACCTCGCGCGGGTCGATCTCCATCCCCACCGACATGAAGAACAGGCCCATCAGCAGGCCCTTGAAGGGCTCCACCGTGATTTCCACCTCGTGGCGGTATTCGGTCTCGGCCAGCAGCAGGCCGGCCAGGAAGGCGCCCAGCGCCATCGAAAGCCCCGCGGCGGCCGTCGCGCCGCCGATGCTCAGGACCACCAGCAGGCACAGGGCGGTGAACACCTCGGGCTGGCGCCGGCGCGCGAAGGTGCGGAACAGGGGCCGGATCAGCCGCGGCCCGAGCACCAGCACCAGCACCACCACCATCAGCGAGGCGGCCAGCTGGAAGCCGAGCTTCTGCACCAGGCCGGTCTCGGCCCGGCGGCCCACCAGTTCGACCAGGATCAGGATCGGCACCACGGCCACGTCCTGGAACATCAGCACGGAAAAGCTCGCCTGCCCCACCGGCGTGGCGAGCGCGCGCGATTCCACCAGCAGCTGCATCACCACCGCGGTGGACGACAGCGACAGCACGAGCCCCAGCACCAGCGCCACTCTGGGGGTGTTGCCGAAGGCCCAGGCCAGGGTGCCGATGGCCAGGCCGCTCAGGAGCACCTGCGCCGCGCCGGCGCCGAACACCCAGCGCCGCAGCTCCCACACGCGCTGGATCGACAGCTCCAGGCCGATCAGGAACATCAGGAAGATCACCCCCAGCTCCGCCAGCGCGTGCACGCCCTGCTCGCGCGGGAAGGTGAAGAGCGACAGCAGCGGGAAGTCCTTCGCCAGGCTGCCGCTGCCGTAGGGCCCGGCCACCACGCCGACCACCAGGAAGCCGATCACCTGGTTGATGCGCAAGCGCTGCAGCAGCGGGATCAGGATGCCCACCAGCGCCAGGAACAGGAGGGTCTCGCGGAGAAAGGGCAGGGAGGCGGGATGGTCCATCGGATGCGCGGCGGCCCATTCTAGGAACGGGCGCCGCCCGCGGGGCTGAGCTGGATCAGGCGGAACGCGGGCGGCGCCGGGCTGCGCGCACGCGGACGGGGCGGGGGCGAGCGCGAAACCCGGAATTGGGTTACCATCGCGTGGCTGACGTTCCACAAGAGTCTGCATCTCCAGGTTTCTCTTCCCCTGCTCCCGCGCCTGCGCGGCGAGTCGTAGTCGAATCTCCCTCCGATGGTTTTCTTGGCGTTTGCACCGTGCGGCCCAGCGCTGCCCGGAAACTTCCATCGAAAGATCGACATGACGACATCCCAGACCGCAACCTCCCAGACCGGCACCGTGAAATGGTTCAACGAAGGCAAGGGCTACGGCTTCATCGCCCCGGACGACGGCGGCAAGGACCTGTTCGCGCACTTCCGTGACATCCAGGGCGCCGACGGCTACAAGACGCTGGCCGAGAACGCGCGCGTGCAGTTCGAGGTGACCCAGGGCGCCAAGGGGCCGCAGGCCTGCAACATCCGGACGCTCGCCTGAGGGCGCGCCACGCGGAAGGTCCGCTCCTTCACCCCAGGCCGGCCCGCCGCACGGGCCAGTGCCTCCCGGCGGCCCTTGTGCCGCCCCCGGACACGTTGTCCGGCCCTGGTCGGCGGGCTTCGTGCGCCCGCGGACGAGAAGCAGCATGCGATGCCGCTCCACAGGCTCTTTCCAGCACCTTCGGAGTTGCCATGCAAGACCTCTTCCCCCATATCCGGCCGCGCCAGGTCGGCAAGTACCTCGTCTCGCCCCTGATCAGGGTGCTGGAAAACGGCTGGTTCGCCGGCTCGGTGTCCATTCGCTCCGGTTCGGGTTCCGGCACGACCGATCGCGTCCTGCGCCTGACCCGCCTGTTCCGCTGTGCGGATCAGGCGGCGGCGCATGCCGACGCCGAAGCCATGCAGTGGATCAGCGCGTCCCGGCTTCCCGTCGCGGCCTGAGCCGCGCGTCATCACCCCGAAGGAGCTTTGCATGGCCAAAGAGGAATTGATCGAAATGCGCGGCCGCGTGGCCGAAGTGCTGCCTGACTCGCGCTTCCGGGTGACGCTCGACAACGGGCACGAGCTCGTTGCCTACGCCGGAGGCAAGATGCGCAAGCACCGCATCCGCGTGATCGCCGGCGACGACGTCACGCTGGAGCTCTCCCCGTACGACCTGAACAAGGGCCGCATCATGTTCCGTCACCTGCCGGAGCGCCGCGGGCCCGGCGCGCCGCCGAGGCGCCCCCCGACCAGGCGCTGAGCGCGGCGTTGGCGTTACGCCAACAAGGTGCTCGCGGCCATGGCCGGCGACAGCAGCAGGACGCCGGCGAACGACTTGCCGTAGCCGGACTCGAAGTGCGTGCGATCCCCGGTGATCAGGGCAGCGCATCCCAGCCTGGCTGCGGCGGCGAGCACAGGCCTGTCCTTCGGGGCAAGCCAGTCCAGCCACGCCTCTTCGTTCGGCAGATCGGTCCCGGTCGTTTCCACTTCGACCACCGTCAGCAGCCTGGCCAGGTCCTCCAGCGGGGTCCCGGGTGACTTGCGTGCCAGGTTGCGACGCGCCTCCTCGACCACGAAGCCGTCCGCCACCAGGATGTGTCCCTGGGCTTGCAGGAGTTGCAGCAATCTCCTGATCGCCCCGTCGGACTTCGCTGCGGAAAACAGGATGTTGGCGTCGAGGAAGATGCGCATGCGGCGCTCAGCGCAGCGCCCGTTTCCGCAGGACGCTGTCGAGCTCGGCCTCGGCGGCGTCGAATTCGCGCTCGCGTTGCGGCGAGTACAGCTCCACCGGCAGGGTCACTGCCGGACGCAGCAGCAGGCCCTCTCCCGTAGCTTCCGCGATCAGCAGGTCATCCGCTTTCAGACCGAGCTCCTTGCGCAGCTTGGCAGGCAGGGTGATGACACCGCGGTCGGTGATGCTGACGATGACCCTCATGCTGCGAATGTAGTGGAAATGCAGAAATTCTGCAAAACGGCAAGCCCGGCGATCAGCTACGGCCCGCGCGCGCGCCGGCAGCCAGCCAGGCCAGTTCTTCGGCCGAGAACCCGGCCGCGAGCCGCGCCTCCTCGTTGAACGGCGGCTGCAGCCGCGGCGCGGCGTAGCGCTCCACCAGCACGGCGTAGTGCGCCACCGGGTCCAGCCCCTCGCGCTCGCACAGGAAGCGGTACCAGCGGTTGCCGATCGCCACGTGCCCCACCTCGTCGCGCAGGATCACATCCAGGATCTCCACTGCGCGCAGGGCCGCAGGCGTGCCCACCTGGCGCAGCCTGGCCTGGATCTGCGGCGTGGCGTCCAGGCCGCGCGCTTCCAGCGTGCGCGGCACCAGCGCCATGCGCGCCACGACATCGCCCTTCGTCTTCTCGCACATGGACCACAGGCCGTCGTGCGCAGCGAAGTCGCCGTAGGCATGGCCCAGCGTGGCGAGATGGTCCGCCAGCAGCGTGAAATGGAGCGCTTCTTCCGCGGCGACCCGCAGCCAGTCGTGATGGAAGGCTTCGGGCAGGCCCTCGAAACGCCACACCGCGTCGAGCGCGAGGTTGATCGCGTTGAACTCGATGTGCGCGATGGCGTGCAGCAGGGCCGCGAGGCCCTCCGGCTTCGCCGGCGAGCGGCGCGGCACGCGGGCGGGATGCACGAGCTCCGGCCGCCCGGGCCGGCCGGGCAGGACGGCCGCCGGCAAGGGCGCGGAAGGGGCGAGGGCCAACTGCCGGGCTTGCGCGAACAGCGAGCGTGCCTGCGCGGCCTTGGCCCGCGGGTCGGGCTCGCTGAGGGCCCGCAGGGCCTCCTGGCGAAGCTCCATTCCTACAATTCTAGTTTTTTGCCCGGGGCAGGATTCGAATGGCGATCTACGAAATCGACGGCACGGCGCCGAAACTGGCGCAAGGCGCATGGGTCGCCGACAGCGCGGAGGTGATCGGACAGGTGGAACTGGCGGAGAACGCGAGCGTCTGGTACGGCTGCGTCGTGCGCGGCGACACCGAGCAGATTCGCATCGGCCGCAACACCAACATCCAGGATCTCTCCGTGCTGCATGCCGACCCCGGCGCGCCGCTCACCATCGGCGACAACGTGACGGTCGGCCACCAGGTGATGCTGCACGGCTGCACCATCGGCGAGGGCACGCTGGTCGGCATCCAGGCCGTCGTCCTGAACAACGCGAAGATCGGGAAGAACTGCATCGTGGGCGCCGGCAGCGTGGTCACGGAAGGCAAGGAGTTCCCCGACAACTCGCTGATCGTGGGCTCGCCGGCCAAGGCGATCCGCACGCTCGACGCGGAGGCGGTGGCGAAGTTCCAGCGCATCCCCCCGCACTACGTGCAGAACGCCAGGCGCCACGCCCGCGCCAGGAAGATCGGCTGATGTCCGAACTCCACAAGTTCCTGTTCGAGGGCCTGCCGGTGCGCGGCAACATCGTGCGCCTGACGGACGCCTGGACGGAGATCCTGTCGCGCCGCCGCGCCGACGACGCCGCCTCCACCTGGCCCTGGCCGGTGGTGGAGCTGCTCGGCGAGATGGCCGCCGCCGGCGTGCTGATGCAGTCCAACATCAAGTTCAACGGCGCGCTGGTGATGCAGATCTTCGGCGAGGGGCCGGTGAAGGTGGCGGTGGCCGAAGTGCAGCAGGACCTGAGCCTGCGCGTGACGGCCAAGGTGGTCGGCGAGGTGGCCGCCGGCGCACACCTGCAGGAGCTGGTGAACGTGGGTGGCCGCGGCCGCTGCGCGATCACGCTCGACCCCAAGGACCGCCTGCCGGGGCAGCAGGCCTACCAGGGCGTGGTGCCGCTCAACGCCAGCAGCGGAACCGGCGTGCCGCGGCTGGCCGACGTGCTGGAGCACTACATGCGCCAGTCGGAGCAGCTGGACGCGAAGCTGGTGCTGGCCGCCAACGAGACGGTGGCCGCCGGCCTGCTGATCCAGCGCCTGCCGGCCGAGGGCGGCAGCCACGCCGCCGCCGGAACCGAGATGGATCCGGCGCAGCAGCTGGAGCACTTCAACCGCATCGCCACCCTGGCCGGCAGCCTCACCGCCAAGGAACTGCTGGAGCTGGACGTGGAAACCATCCTGCGGCGCCTGTTCTGGGAGGAGAAGCTGCTGCGCTTCGAGCCCCAGGTCCCGCGCTTCGCCTGCACCTGCAGCCGCGAGCGCGTGGCCGGCATGATCCGCGGGCTGGGCGAGGAGGAGGCCGAGAGCATCCTGGCCGAGCGCGGCGAGATCGACGTCTCCTGCGACTTCTGCGGCCAGCACTACCGCTTCGATGCGGTCGATTCGGCGCAGATCTTCACCGCGCGGGAAGACCGGCCGCCGGGCTCTTCGACCATGCATTGACCTGGGCGCGCGCCGCCGTCGGTACATTCCGACACGCGCGCGGCGCCTCCGCTGTCACCCAAATCACTACGTCGCGCGTTGCAAGCAGCGGGGCGGCTGCCGCCCTGTCAACCTTGGGAACAATGATGAACAAGCTGCTTGCTGCCCTGATCGCTTCGCTGGCCGTGTCCTTCGCCTTCGCGCAAGGCGCCACCCCGGCCACCCCCGCCACCCCTGCCACCGCGGCGACGCCGTCCACCGGCGCTGCGGCCAGCGGCACTTCCGCCGACAAGCCCGCCGCCAAGAAGTCCACCAAGGTCGCGAAGAAGTCGACCAAGAAGTCGAAGAAGATGGCCAAGAAGGACAAGAACTGAAGTCCCGGCGCGGCGCGCGAGCCAGGCCCTGGCGCTTCGGGCTCGCCGCCTGCGCGGAGACGACGACGCTGCTCGCGGGCACGAAAGTGCTCGCGGGCATGGCGTCGGTCGCGGGGAGGGCGCCTGCGCGCCTCACTTCGCGATCTGGACCAGGATCTCGTTGGGCCGCACCATGCCCAGTTCGGCGCGGGCCTTCTCCTCCACCATCTCCAGGCCTTCCTGCAGGTCGCGCACTTCGGCGGCGAGCTGTTCGTTGGCCTGCTGGGCGGCGGCGTTGCGCGCCTTCTGCTCGTCGAGCTTCTGCCGCATCTGGGCGACGTCGCCGACGCTGCCGCGGCCCAGCCAGAGCTGGGCCTGCACCACGGCCAGCAGGCCGACCAGCAAGGCAGCGACGACGCGTCCGCTCAAGAAGCCTTCCGCTCAGCGAAGGTTGTAGAAGGCCGTGCGGCCCGGGTACTGGGCGATCTCCCCCAGGTCTTCCTCGATGCGCAGCAGCTGGTTGTACTTGGCCATGCGGTCCGAGCGCGACAGCGAGCCGGTCTTGATCTGGCCGGCGTTGGTGCCCACCGCGATGTCGGCGATGGTGGAGTCCTCCGTCTCGCCGGAGCGGTGCGAGATCACCGCGGTGTAGTTGGCGCGCTTGGCCATCTCGATGGCGGCGAAGGTTTCGCTGAGCGTGCCGATCTGGTTGATCTTGATCAGGATCGAGTTGGCGATGCGCTTGTCGATGCCTTCCTTCAGGATCTTCGTGTTGGTGACGAACAGGTCGTCGCCCACCAGCTGCACGCGCTGGCCCAGGCGCTCGGTCAGCAGCTTCCAGCCGTCCCAGTCGCCTTCGGCCATGCCGTCCTCGATGCTGATGATCGGGTACTTGCCGACCCAGGATTCGAGCGTGTCGACCCACTGCGCGGGGGAGAGCTGCTCGCCCTCGGAGCCCGAGAGGTCGTACAGGTTCTCGCCTTCCTTGTAGAACTCGCTGGAGGCGCAGTCCAGGCCCAGGGCGATCTGCTCGCCCGCCTTGTAGCCGGCGCGCTCGATGGCCTGCAGGATCATCTGGATCGCGGCCTCGTGGTTCTCCACGTTGGGCGCGAAGCCGCCTTCGTCGCCGACGGCGACCGACATGCCCTTGTCGTGGATGATCTTCCTGAGCGCGTGGAACACCTCGGCGCCGTAGCGCAGCGCCTCGCGGAACGACGGCGCGCCCACCGGGATGATCATCAGCTCCTGCAGGTCGAGGTTGTTGTTGGCGTGCGCCCCGCCGTTGACCACGTTCATCATCGGCACCGGCAGCATGCAGCCGTTCATGCCGCCGAAGTAGCGGTACAGGGGCAGGCCCGATTCCTCGGCCGCGGCGCGCGCCACGGCCATGGAGACGGCCAGCATCGCGTTGGCGCCCAGGCGGCTCTTGTTGTCGGTGCCGTCCAGGTCGATCAGGGTCTTGTCCAGGAAGTTCTGCTCGGAGGCGTCGAGGCCCAGCACCGCTTCGGAGATCTCGGTGTTGACGTGCTCCACCGCCTTGAGCACGCCCTTGCCCAGGTAGCGCTTGGGATCGCCGTCGCGCAGCTCGATGGCCTCGCGCGAGCCGGTGGAGGCGCCCGACGGCACGGCCGCGCGGCCCATGGTGCCGGACTCCAGCAGAACGTCGCACTCCACGGTGGGATTGCCGCGCGAGTCCAGGATCTCGCGGCCGACGATGTCAACGATTGCGCTCATTCGAGTTTCTCTTTTCGGAGTTCAAGTCAAACTGCCTTCGGTTTTCAGGTGCCTTCGATCAGCACCAGCCGCATCACGGCCGCGCCCTCGCGCGCCTTCTTCGCGGCCTGGTATTCGGGCGAGTCGTAGAAGGCGCGGGCCTTCTCGACGGAGGGGAACTTCAGCAGCACCGTGCGGCCGGGCGTCCAGTCGCCTTCGAGCACCTGCACCGGGCCGCCGCGCACGCACACCTCGGCGCCGTGCGCCTTCATGGCGATGGTGGACAGCCGCTTGTACTCCTCGTACTGCTGCGGATTCGTGACGTCGACGTTGGCGAGGATGTAGGCGCTAGGCAAAGTCGTTCTCCAGCAGGCGGTTCTTCTTGGTCACACGATCGAGCGCCACCAGCGTCTCCAGCAGCGCGCGCATGTGCTTCAGCGGGACCGCGTTGGGGCCGTCGGACAGCGCCTTGGCGGGATCGGGGTGGGTTTCCATGAACAGGCCCGCCACGCCCACCGCCACCGCGGCGCGCGAGAGCACCGGCACGAACTCGCGCTGGCCGCCGGAGCTGGTGCCCTGGCCGCCGGGCAGCTGCACCGAGTGGGTGGCGTCGAACACCACCGGCGCGCCGGTCTCGCGCATGATCGCCAGCGAGCGCATGTCCGACACCAGGTTGTTGTAGCCGAAGCTGGCGCCGCGCTCGCAGGCCAGGAAGCTGTCTTCCGGCAGGCCCTTCTCGCGCGCGGCCTCCCGGGCCTTCTGGATCACGTTCTTCATGTCGCCGGGGGCGAGGAACTGGCCCTTCTTGATGTTCACCGGCTTGCCCGATTGGGCCACGGCGCGGATGAAATCGGTCTGCCGGCACAGGAAGGCGGGCGTCTGCAGCACGTCGACCACCTGCGCCACCGTGGGCACCTCGGCCTCGGTGTGCACGTCGGTGAGCACCGGCACCTGCAGCTCGCGCCTGACCTTGGCCAGGATCTCCAGGCCCTTTTCCATGCCGGGGCCACGGAAGCTGGCGCCCGAGGAGCGGTTGGCCTTGTCGTAGCTGCTCTTGAAGATGAAGGGGATGCCCAGCGAGGATGTGATCTCCTTCAGCTGGCCGGCCACGTCCATCTGCAGCTGCTCGGATTCGACCACGCAGGGGCCGGAAATGAGGAAGAAGGGCCGGTCGAGACCAACCTCGAAACCGCACAGCTTCATGTCAGCCCACCACCTTGAGCGATTTGGCGCTCGTGCCCTGCCGCTGTGCCTGGTGCTCGCAGGCGGCGCGGATGAAGGCGTTGAACAGCGGATGGCCGTCCCAGGGCGTGGACTTGAATTCCGGGTGGAACTGCACGCCCATGAACCAGGGGTGCACGTCCTGCGGCAGCTCGACGATCTCCGTCAGGTGCTCGCGCTGCGTGAGCGCGGAGATGACCAGGCCAGCCTTGCGCAGCTGGTCCAGGTATTTCACGTTGGCCTCGTAGCGATGGCGGTGGCGCTCGGTCACCACGTCGCCGTAGATCTGGTGCGCGAGCGTGCCGGGGGCGACGTCCGAGCTCTGCGCGCCCAGGCGCATGGTGCCGCCCAGGTCGGACTGCTCGCTGCGGGTCTGGATCGCGCCGCTCGCGTCCTGCCACTCGGTGATCAGCGCGATCACCGGGTACTTCGTGTGCGGGTCGAACTCGGTACTGTTGGCGCCCTCCAGGCCGGCGACAGCGCGCGCGTATTCGATGGTGGCCACCTGCATGCCCAGGCAGATGCCCAGGTAGGGCACCTTGTCCTCGCGGGCGTGGTGGGCCGCCAGGATCTTGCCTTCCACGCCGCGCTTGCCGAAGCCGCCGGGCACCAGCACGGCGTCGAACTTGGCGAGCTGCTCCACCGTCTCGGGCGTGATCGTCTCGGAATCCACGTAGTCGATCTTCACCCGCACGTGGTTCTTCAGGCCGGCGTGGCGCAGCGCCTCGTTGAGGGACTTGTAGCTGTCCGACAGGTCGACGTACTTGCCGACCATGGCGATGTTCACCTCGCCGCGCGGATGCTCCACCTCGTACACCAGCTGGTCCCAGCGCTTGAGGTTGGCCGGCGGCGTGTTCAGGCGCAGCTTGTCGCAGATCAGGCCGTCCAGGCCCTGCTCGTGCAGCACGCGCGGCACCTTGTAGATCGTGTCCACGTCCGGCATGGAGATCACGCCCCACTTCGGCACGTTGGTGAACAGGCTGATCTTGTCGGCCTCGTCCTCGGGGATGTTGCGGTCGGCGCGGCACAGCAGGGCGTCGGGCTGGATGCCGATCTCGCGCATCTTCTGCACCGTGTGCTGGGTGGGCTTGGTCTTCAGCTCGCCGGCGGCCTGGATGTAGGGCACGTAGGTGAGGTGGACGAAGGCGGAGTTGTTGGGGCCCAGCTTCAGCGCCATCTGGCGCACGGCCTCCAGGAAGGGCAGCGACTCGATGTCGCCGACCGTGCCGCCGATCTCGACGATCGCGACGTCCACTTCGCTGTCGGTGCCCATGCCGGCGCCGCGGCGGATGAATTCCTGGATCTCGTTGGTGACGTGCGGGATCACCTGCACCGTCTTGCCCAGGTAGTCGCCGCGGCGTTCCTTCTCCAGCACGCTCTTGTAGATCTGGCCGGTGGTGAAGTTGTTGGCGCGGCGCATGCGCGTGGTGACGAAGCGCTCGTAGTGGCCCAGGTCCAGGTCGGTCTCGGCGCCGTCGTCGGTGACGAACACCTCGCCGTGCTGGAAGGGCGACATCGTGCCCGGATCCACGTTGATGTAGGGATCGAGCTTGATCAGGGTGACTTTGAGGCCCCGCGACTCCAGGATCGCTGCGAGGGAGGCTGAGGCGATTCCCTTGCCCAGGGAGGACACCACACCGCCGGTGACGAAGACGAATTTGGTCATGTCGATCGGGAGGTGCGCGCTCCCGGGGAGGTGGTAAAGCGAGATTATACGGGGGAGGGGCTAGAGGCCAGAGGCTGGAGACCAGGGCAACGACACGCTGTCTTCCCCTGGCTCTAGTGCGGCGTTCGACGCTGTTCGGAACCTATCCGGCATTCCCGCTCAGGCGCACTGGCGTCCTGGAACTGTCTGCGTCCGCTGAGGTCGCGGCAAAAGCGACGTGATCAATGCGACGGGAACAGGGATGCCACCTCAAGCGACTGCGTTGCGGTGCCGCGCTGCGCCCGTTGCCTTCGGTCCGGCACAGGACGGCTTTGTCCGTCTCACTCCATGTCCCCCGGCACGCCCCTGCGGGCCGTGCCTCCTCCTTTACTTCCGGAGACGGACA
>Ga0255338_1002639_pt1 | contig 24913 bp, 20 predicted proteins | sample MeOH1_35cm_T4_19_FD_203715 | JGI IMG/M metagenome (GOLD analysis project Ga0255338, IMG submission 203715) | Sandy soil microbial communities from University of British Columbia, Vancouver, Canada - MeOH1_35cm_T4_195 | ecosystem: Engineered > Artificial ecosystem > Sand microcosm > Unclassified ...
GGGACCCAAACTCGCATCGCCTTAAGGCGATACTCAAACATGGGTCCCTCTTTTCCGCTCTTTTCGCCGGATCCCGAGGCGCCCCATACGGCCTGGTACACCTTGACGGCTCGCTTCGCATCGCGGGTTGGTGTGGCCCGCCCGTCGGGCGCTTCACACGGCTAAACCGAATCGTGGATCGGTTGCGGCGCTTTCATCTGAGGTTTACGGAGTGCGAGTGCAGGGCTTTGGGGGGGGGCGCTTTACGCCCGCCTGAAAAACGCACTGACAACCAGCCCCGTGGCCGGCGCTGGCCGGTTCGCCAACATCAATCGCCCGCCATTCCGCTGCAGGATGCGGTTGACAATCGACATGCCCAATCCCGCCCCCTTCGCTTCACTGCGCGCGCCATCCAGCCGGTAGAAAGGCCGCGTCAACAACGGCAACTGGGCTTCCGGCACACCATTGCCATGGTCGGCCACCGTCAGCACGGCTTCTTTGTCTTCTATCCGCGTGCTGATCTCGACGACCGCCACCCCGTTGTCCTCATCCTTGGCATAGCGCCGCGCGTTTTCAACGAGGTTGTCGAGGATGCGCTGCACTTCCATGCGGTTGGCAACGGCCATCACGGGGGCGCTGGCGCGTACATGCACGCGCACATCGTCGTGCGCGCCATAGACGCCGACAGCGTCCTGGACAAGGGCGGAAAGGTCGACGGGTTCGACGGTCTCCAGCGCCGGCCGGGCGTAGTTGAGGAATTGCCCGATGATGGCGTCCATCTGTTCGATGTCGGCGATCATGGCCTCCCGTGTGGTGTCATCCACGGGCGACATTTCGGTTTCCAGCCGCAGCCGCGTGAGCGGTGTGCGCAGGTCGTGCGAAATGCCGGCCAGCATGACCACGCGGTCGTCGTCGAGCTGGCGCAGGTCGCGCACCATCTGGTTGAAGCTGTGGTTGGCCTGCGCTACCTCGCTGGCGCCGTGCTCGGGCAGGGTGGGCGGGTCGCCCCCGCCGCCGATGGCGCGCGCCGCGTTGGCCAGCCGCTTGAGCGGGTGGTTGACCAGCGACGTGATAAAGGCGGCGCCGATGATCGACAGCAGCAGCGCGGCAATACTCCACCAGAGCCACTGGATGCCGGGCACGCGTTCGAACCGTTCGGGGCTGATCGCGACCCAGTAGTCGTCGCCTTCGATCTCGAAGCTGACCCAGACACCCGGGATGTCGTTCACCGTGGTCGCGATCACGGTGCCTTCGCCAAGCCGGCTGCGAATCTCCTGCTGCACCAGTGGGGTCAGGAAGGGATTTGTCGTCGCTACGGTGAAATCGTCGTCTTTCTCGCGCGGGTAGACCTTGATGCCTTCGTTCTGCACCAGGTCGAGCAGCAGGAAGCGCCGCCGCGCGGGGTCGGAATAGAGCAGGGCTGCGCGCGTGAGCTTGACCACGCTGACCACCTGCATGGCGACCTGCTGGGCGCGCGGAGCGCGTTCGAAGAGCCGGTAGCTCTGGAACCAGATACCCAGCGAGATCGCCAGCAAGAGGGCGATCAGCATGAAAGTTCGCCAGAACAGCGAACCGAACAGGCGCGTAGCCGTGCGGCTGATGACAGTCGCCACGATCCGCGGTGCCTTACTTCACGCCATCGGGGATGAAGACGTAGCCGAGGCCCCAGACCGTTTGTATGAAACGCGGATTGCCCGGATCGGGCTCGATGAGCTTGCGCAGGCGCGAGATCTGCACGTCGAGACTGCGGTCGAATACCTCGTATTCGCGGCCACGCGCCATTTCCATGAGCTTCTCGCGCGACAGCGGCTGGCGCGGATGCCGGGCGAAGACCTTGAGCACCGAGAACTCGCCGGTGGTCAGGGTGATCTCTTCGTCGTTCTTGGTCAGCGTGCGCGTAGCGAGGTTGAGCACGAAGTCGCCGAAAGCGAAGGTTTCCGGGGTTTCGGAGGGGGCGCCGGGGACTTCGGCGGGGCCCTTGCGGCGCAGCACCGCGTGGATCCGCGCAATCAGCTCGCGCGGGTTGAAAGGCTTGGGCAGGTAGTCGTCGGCACCCATCTCGAGGCCGACGATGCGATCGACATCCTCACCCTTGGCGGTAAGCATGATGATGGGCGTCTGGTCGTTGGCGCCACGCAGCCGGCGACAGATCGACAGGCCATCCTCGCCCGGCATCATCAGGTCGAGTACTAGCAGGTCGAAACGCTCGCGCAACCAAAGCTTGTTCATCGCGGTGGCGTTTTCTGCTACCAGTACCGTGAAGCCCTGTTCGCCAAGGTAGCGGCGCAGCAGGTCGCGCAGACGGGGGTCGTCGTCTACGACGAGAATCTTGTGACTGGTATTTTCCATGGCGGTATCTTAGCGACAAACGCTTTCGGTCAAAATGGCTTAACAAAAGGTTACATACTTTACCGCGTGGTATGGGGGCGCGCATCTACCCTGCGTTTACACTGCCGCATACCGTTTCCGCAGCCAGTCCCACGGGTTTTTCGTGGGTTTCCGCCGTGAAAACTCGCTGCCATGAGGCGGCGAGGCGGGGCTACCGGATTTCCGGCTTCCGGCGGTCCTGCTACTGCCGCTTCCGAAGCCAAAACCGCCATTATCAATGAAAGTCACCCGCAAGCGCGCCGGGCGTACCTTTTACCGCGCCGGCGCGGCTGTCGCGCTGCTGCTTGCTGCCAGTGCGGGATACCCGCAATCGCCTGGCATGGCGCACTTGCTGCCTGGTCCCGGCAAGGCCGGACTCCGTGACGGCGGCCCGCACAACGGGCAAGATGAGGCGCGCGCGCGCGCCGGAAAGTACCGCACCGAGCGCGATCTGAACGAGCGTCTGCCCCGCGCACTTCCAAACGACAAGCTCTCGCCGGACGAGCGGCGCAAGCTGCGCCAGAACCTGTATGAACTGGGGCGGGAGATGTACCAGGGCGGCTAGGCCGCGCATATGACGCAGCTTGGCATAGTGCGCGGCATCCGGCTATCGGGGTGCGTCCTACTTCTGCTGTAGGCCCGCCTGCAGCAGCCGCCGGCGTCCAGCCCGCGGCGTCCCGGTCCTTCCCAAGACTTTCCCGCCGGTTGCCGTGCCGGCGTCTTTCAGGGCAGGCCGGCGTGCGGCACTTCCACTTCGGTCATCAGGATATGGCCCAGGCGGGAGGCGCGGCGCTCGGCCTCATCGAAATTCGGCGCCGCGGCCAGGAACAGCGTGGTGCCTCGCGGGCCACCCAGGGCTGCCGCGAATATGCCCGTCCCGCAGGCGATCTCTTCAGCGATATGGCCGCCGGGCATCACCCGCAATACACGATTACCGATAGCGTCGGCCACCCACAGCGCGCCTTCCGCGTCCTGCGCGCAGCCATCCGGCGCGACCTTGGCGCCGCCCAGCACCTGAGCCAGCTCGGTGCCGGCAGGCTGGCTGCCGAACAGCGCCCAGTCGCGGCGGGGGCCAAGCGAGCCATCCGCGTGCAGATCGAACGCCGAGATCCGGTTGCCAAGCGTCTCCCCAACCACCAGTGACTTGCCGTCCGGCGTAATGACCGAGCCGTTCGGAAAGAACAGGCCGTCGGCCACCACGGTGACCGTGCCATCGGGATCGACCCGCGCCAGGCTGGCGGTGCGCATGGGCGCGCCGGCCATCAGGTCGAAGCCGAAATTGCCCACATAGGCACGGCCGTGCTGGTCCACCACCATGTCGTTCACATGCCCGCTGGCCACTGCTGAGAGGTCGGCATGCACGCTGAGGCTGCCGTCCGCTTCGCGCCGCAGCAGCTTGCGGTCGCGCATCGAGACGATCAGCAGGCGCCCGTCCGGCAGCCAGCCCAGGCCCGAAGGCTGCTGGGGTACCTCGGCGATCGGCTCGACGGTGCCATCCAGGCTCACCGCCATCACCCTGTGCGTGTAGAAATCCGAGAGCCAGAGCCGGCCCTCGTGCCAGCGCGGGCCTTCCAGGAAGGTGTGTCCCTCGGTCAGTACCGACAATTCGCGGCGCGCCATGCGTGTCTCCTTTGTGATCTTTCGATCTTGTGATTGGATGTGCCTACATCCAATACGATTTGTGCCGGGATCGCAAGCGTGCCGCAGGGGGGTGTCAGGCGCGCGGCTGGAAATGCCGCAGGAAGTCGACGAAGGCCTCGGCGGCCTGCTGGGCGTCGTCCGCGGTGATGGTCTCGAGCGGGTTGTGGCTGATGCCACCGTTGCCGCAGCGCACGAAGAGCATCGCCACGTCGGTAATGCGCTGCATCATCATGGCGTCGTGCCCCGCGCCCGAGGGCAGTTCGTAGGCTTGCAGGCCGCGCTTTTTCAGCACCGCGCCAAACTGGTCCATCAGCCAGCGCGCGCAGGGCGCGTTGTTCACCGGCGGCACGCGTTCCACCTCGGCAGCGAGGCCGCGGCGCGCGGCGATCGCCTGGATGCCGGCCACGATGTCGGCAATGGCGGCCTCGCGGATGCCATCCTCGCCAGCGCGGATGTCCATGGAAAACACGCATTCGGCGGGGATGACGTTGCTTGAGCCGTTCGGCACCTGCAACTGGCCCACCGTGCCGACCAGCGCGGGCACCTCGGCGCAGCGCCGTTCCACCAGCAGCACCATTTCGGCGGCGGCCGCGGCGGCGTCCTTGCGCATGGTCATGGGGGTGGTGCCGGCGTGGCTGGCCAGGCCTTGCACGCGGACCTGGAAGCGGCTGCTGCCTGCAATCTGCGTGACCACGCCGAGCGGCAGGCCGTGGTGCAGCAAGACCGGGCCTTGCTCGATATGGACTTCGACAAAGCCATGCAGGGTAGCGGGGTCCACCGCCGCGGCTTGCAGGGCTTCAATGGCGCCCGCGCCCGGCAGGCCAGAGGCGGCCAGCGCTTCGCGCAGCGTCACGCCATCGGTGTCGGTGCGGTCCAGCAAAGCCGGGTCGAAGCGCCCGGCCAGCACGCTGCTGGCCAGGAAGCTGGTCTTGAAGCGCAGCCCTTCCTCTTCGGCGAAACCCACCACGTCAAAGTGATAGGGCAGGCGGATGCCGGCGGCATTGAGCGCGCCCACTACGGCAACCGGCAGCAGGATGCCGAGCCGGCCGTCATAGCGGCCGCCGTTGCGCACCGTGTCGAAGTGCGAGCCGGTCATCAGCACGCGCGCCGCATCGCCCACGGCCGGATCGGCGGCATAGCGGCCGATCACATTGCCGATGGCATCAATGCGAACCTGCATCCCCGCCGCCTCCATCCATTCGGCCAGCCGGGCCTGCGCGGCGCGGTGGGCGGGCGTCAGGTAGGCGCAAGTCAGGCCACCTTCCATGTCCGAGAAGCGCGCCAGGGCGGCAGCCTGGTCAAGAATGGCCTGGCCAAGCGGAAAGGGGGGCTGGGGAGATTGGGTCATGGCGGTTGCGCGGAAGGGAAGGCAGAGACAATGCGGAAATCCTCACGCCCGGAAGCGGGCGTGAGGATTCGTGATGATACCCGGGGGCGGGCCGCCAGGAGCCCGTCGCGCCCGGCGGGCACTCAGGCGGCAGTCAGCGATTGCCCATCCAGGTCTTCCATGCGATCCACAGCTTGCGCATCGGCGTCAGCGAGATGCGCTGGTTCAGTACCTGGAAGCCGCTGGCCTCGACTTCATCAAGCAGTGTCTGGTAGATCGCGCCCATCACCAGGCCGGCGCGCTGGGCGCGGCGATCGGCGCGGGGCAGCAGCGCCAGCGCTTCCCGGTAGAGCGCGCGGGCCTGTTCGGCCTGGTGGCGCATCAACGTCACGAAGCGGTCCGAATGGCTGGCCTGGTTGATCTCGGACACAGGTACCTGGAAGCGCTGCAGCGTGTTGACCGGCAGATAGATCCGGCCGCGCCGGGCGTCCTCACCGACATCGCGCAGGATATTAACCATCTGCAGCGACAAGCCCAGCTTTTCCGCGAATTCGAGCGTGCGCGGATCCTGATAGCCCAGGATGCGCGCGCTCATGGTGCCGACCACGCCGGCCACGCAATGGCAATAACGCGCGAGCGCGATGTCATCAAGGTAGCGCGACTGGGTCAGGTCCATCTCCATGCCTTCGAGCACTTCGCCGAACATCGACTGCGTCAGGCCGTATGCCTGCACGTGTGGCTGGAGCGCCTTGGTGACGGGGTGGGTGGGTGCGCCATTGAACATCTGGCCAAGCTCGCTGCGCCACCAGGCAAGCTGTTGGTGGGCAACGCTGGCGTCCTGGGTGTCGTCCACCACATCATCGACTTCCCTGCACCAGGCGTAGAGCGCGGTGATGGCCTGCCGCCGCTCCGGCGGCAGGAACAGGAAGCTGTAATAGAAACTGGAGCCGCTCTGCGCGGCTTTCTCTTGGCAATACTGATCGGGCGTCACGCCGGTCTCGGGTCGGTGATTGGGGGGCTTTATGCCTGCGGGCGTCGCCGCGGCCTGTCTGGCGGAACATGGGGGCCGGCCTGGGTGCAACCGGCGGCACGCGTCTTCGCGGGACGTGCCATGGCAGCGCCAGGAGCCGGGAACGTGGGTGAAAGCCGCCCCGCGATTCGTGGCGAGGCCGCGCGAGCGACGGGCCGGATTGTAGCATTGCCCTCTAATGGCCTTGCGGTGCGTCATCGGCGCCAGCCAGCAGCGATGGCTGGCGCGGCAGGCTGCGCGCCAGCCGGCAACAATGGCGTCTGCGACATTACGCCGCGCCGCGCCGCTATTTTTTGCACCACATTGGATCCCCGGCTGGTTTGTCACCTGAATAGTGCTTTTTTCGTTACATGTTTTCCCGGTGTGGTTTGACGCCTTCGGGTGGTCGCCTATATATTGCTGACCGGCGAGTTATTAACTAACGCGCCGCCTTCCACAGTGCCCGCTGTTTCACCGATTCCTCGCTTAACTCATGCCAGTGCCTTCTCCCAGGCCGGAAGTTGCGGCCGTCGATGTGCCTTTTTCCACGGTGGTGGATGCCAGCGGAGTTGCTGCGGCGATGGCGGATACCGCCCTGCGCGCGCTGCCGGCCCGCGCGCGGCTCATGGTGCCGGTACTTGCCGGCTTGCTGGTGCTGGGTGGCTGCAATCGCCAGCCCGAGCGCCCACCTGAAATCCGCCCCGTGCGGTTGATGCAGGTGCAGCCCGGCGCGGGCAAGACCGATCTCGAGTTCTCCGGCGACGTGCGGCCCCGGATCGAATCACGGCTGGGCTTTCGCGTCGGGGGCAAGATCGCGGCCCGCCTGGTCGATGTGGGCGCCACCGTCCGCAAGGGCCAGCCGCTCGCAAGGCTCGATCCCACCGACCTGAGCCTGGCGGAAGCGGGCTCGCGTGCCCAGTACGACGCGGCCAGGACCGATCGCGACCTCGCCGAGGCCGATCTCAAGCGTTACAACGAACTGTTCGCCAAGAAATTCATCAGCGCTGCCGAGCAGCAACGCCGCCAGGCCACCTATGACTCCGCCGTCTCCCGCCTGCGCCAGGCCGAGGCCGGGCTGCGCAACCAGTCCAACCAGACTGCCTATGGCGTCCTGACCGCCGACGCGGACGGCGTGGTGACGCTGATCGAAGCGGAGGTTGGCCAAGTGGTCTCGGCAGGCCAGTCGGTTGTCCGGGTGGCGCAAACCGCCGAGAAAGAGGTGGCGGTCGGGTTGCCGGAAGACCAGGTCGAGCGCCTGCGCGGCATTTCCGACGTGACGGTGCGGACCTGGGCCGAGCCCGGCCGTCCCCTGCCAGGCCGCGTGCGGGAGATATCCCCGATGGCCGACCCGGTTACGCGTACCTATGCGGCCCGCGTCAGCGTGCCCAACCCGCCGCCGGACTTCAAGTTCGGCATGACCGCCGTGGTGACGTTCACCCGCACCGGCGACAACGCCACGCTGCGCGTGCCGCTTTCCGCGCTGCTGCAGCAACAGGGTAGCAACCAGGTCTGGGTGTATGACGCTGCCAAGGGCACCGTGCAGCCGGTCGCGGTCACCCTGGGCGAACTGCAGGGCAACGAGGTCCAGGTCAGGCAGGGGCTGTCCGCCGGGCAAACCATCGTCACCGCGGGCGTGCACCTGCTCAAGCCCGGCCAGAAAGTGAGGCCGCTGCAGGCGGTGGCGTCCGCGCCGGCCGTGCGCAACTAGGGCGCGCAGCATGGACCATTCCCGTTTCAATCTCTCCCGCTGGGCCCTGGAGCACCAGCCGCTGACCCGTTACCTGCTGGTGGTGCTGCTGCTGGGCGGGCTCTTCGCGTTCTTCCAGCTCGGCCAGGACGAAGACCCGCCCTTCACCTTCCGGGTGATGGTGGTGCAGGCGTTCTGGCCTGGCGCCACCGCCGAGCAGATCGCGGTGCAGGTCACCGACAAGATCGAGCGCCAGTTGCAGGAGGTGCCCTACGCCGACAAGATCCGCAGCTTCTCCAAGCCCGGCGAGACCACGGTGATCTTCCAGCTCAAGGACACCGCGCCGGCAAAGGACACGGCGCAGATCTGGTACACGGTGCGCAAGAAGGTCGGCGACATCGCGCAGACGCTGCCGCCGGGCGTGCGCGGGCCGTTCTTCAACGACGAGTTCGGCGACGTGTACGGCTCGATCTACGCGCTGTCCGCCGATGGCTTCAACTACAAGGAACTGCGCGAATACGCCGACCTGGTGCGCCAGCAACTGCTGCGCGTGCCGTCGGTGGCCAAGGTCGCGCTGATCGGGCTGCAGGACGAGAAGGTCTATATCGAATTCAACCAGGCGCGCTTTGCCCAGCTCGGCCTGGACATCAATGCGATCTCGGACCAGATATCCCAGCAGAACAGCATGACTGCCAGCGGCGTGCTGGTGACGCCTGGCGACAACCTGCAGGTGCGCCTGTCGGGACAGTTCGCCAAGGTGGCCGACCTGGAAAACCTGGTGCTGCGCGGCCCCAACGGCACTGCCAACATCCGCCTGGGCGATATCGCCCACGTCTACCGCGGCTATGTCGATCCGCCGGCGAGCAAGATGCGCTTCCAGGGCAAGGAAGTGATCGGGCTGGGCATCTCGATGGAGAAGGGCGGCGACATCATCGCGCTGGGCAAGAACCTGCGCGCCGCGACGGATGGCTTGCGCGGGCAGTTGCCGGTCGGCATCGAGCTGGATCAGGTGCAGAACCAGCCCGACGCGGTCGAGCGCTCGGTTGGCGAGTTCGTGCATGTGTTGATCGAAGCGGTGGTGATCGTGCTGGGCGTGAGCTTTGTCTCGCTCGGCCTGCACACCAGGCCGCTGCGGCTGGATGTGCGGCCGGGGCTGGTGGTGGCGCTGACCATTCCGCTGGTGCTCGCCGTCACGTTCCTCTTCATGAACATGTTCGGCATCGGGCTGCACAAGATATCGCTCGGGGCACTGATCGTGGCGCTCGGGCTGCTGGTCGACGACGCCATCATCGCGGTGGAGATGATGGTGCGCAAGCTGGAGGAGGGCTTCTCCAAGATGGAGGCGGCCACCTTTGCCTACACCTCCACCGCGATGCCGATGCTGACCGGCACGCTGATCACCGCCGCCGGCTTCCTGCCGGTAGGGCTGGCGCGTTCCACCGTGGGCGAGTACACCTTCGCCATCTTTGCCGTGACCGCGATGGCGCTGGTGCTGTCCTGGCTGGCCGCGGTCTACTTCACGCCCTACCTGGGCTACCTGCTGCTCAAATCCAGGCCGGCCGGCGAGGGCGAGCAGCATGAGGTGTTCGATACGCCGTTCTACAACCGCTTCCGCCAGTTGGTGAACTGGTGCGTGACCTGGCGCAAGACGGTGATCGTCATCACCCTGGTGGCCTTTGGCCTTGGCCTGTACGCCTTCAAGTTCGTCGAGAAACAGTTCTTCCCGGATTCGAGCCGGCCGGAGCTGATGGTGGAGTTGTGGATGCCCGAGGGCACCAGCTTCGCGCAGACCGAGGCCGAGGCCAAGCGCTTCGAGGCCGCGCTGCGCGGGGACCGCGAGATCGCCAGCCTGACCACCTTCGTGGGCAGCGGCGCGCCGCGCTTCTACCTGCCGCTCGACCAGATCTTCCCGCAGACCAATGTGGCGCAGGTGATCGTGATGCCGGCCGGGGTGGCACTGCGCGACCGCGTGCGCCAGCGCGTCGTCAGCCTGCTGGCGAGCGAATTCCCGCAGTTGCGCGGACGCGTCAAGCTATTGCCGAACGGGCCGCCGGTAGCTTATCCGGTGCAGTTCCGGGTCATCGGGCCGGATGCCAGCGGCGTGCGCAAGCTGGCCGACGAAGTCAGGGCCGTGATGAGCGCCAACCCGAACACGCTGGGCGTCAATGACAACTGGAACGAGAGCGTCAAGGTACTGCGCCTGGATATCGACCAGGACAAGGCACGCGCGCTCGGCGTCAGCACCACCGCCATCGCGCGCGTGACGCAGACCGTGCTGAGCGGCGTGGCCGTGGGGCAGTACCGCGATGGCGACAAGCTGATCGACATCCTGATGCGCGCGCCGCGCAACGAACGCGACGCCATGTCCGACCTGCAGAACATGCAGGTGCCCACCGCCAGCGGCCGCGTGGTGCCGTTGACCCAGGTAGCGCGCATCGCGTTCCGCTCCGAGCCTGGCGTGATCTGGCGCGAGAACCGCGACTTCGGCGTGACCGTGCAGTCCGATGTGGTGGAAGGCATCCAGGGCCCCACCGTGACGGCGCAGATCAATCCCAAGCTGGACAAGCTGCGCGCCACGCTGCCGGCGGGCTACCGCATCACCGTGGCCGGGGCGGAAGAGGAAAGCGGCAAGGCTGGCGCGTCGATTGCCGCGCAGTTGCCGCTGTGCATCTTCATCATCTTCACGCTGCTGATGCTGCAGTTGCACAGCTTCTCGCGCTCGCTGATGGTGTTCCTGACCGGGCCGCTGGGGCTGATCGGGGCGGCCGCCACGCTGCTGCTGCTGAGCGCGCCGATGGGCTTTGTGGCGCAGCTTGGCATCACCGCGCTGCTGGGCATGATCATCCGCAACTCGGTGATCCTGGTCGACCAGATCGAGCAGGACATCAGCGCCGGCGCGCCGGTCTGGGAAGCCATCGTCGAGTCGGCCGTGCGCCGCTGCCGCCCGATCATCCTGACCGCCGCGGCCGCCGTGCTGGCCATGATCCCGTTGTCGCGCTCGGTGTTCTGGGGGCCGATGGCGGTGGCGATCATGGGCGGGCTGGTGATTGCCACGGCGTTGACGCTGCTGTTCCTGCCGGCGCTGTATGCGGCGTGGTTCCGGGTGAAGGCGCCGGAAGCGGGCGCGGCAGTCCTGGCACGCTGAACATGCCCTGGATCGTGCTCGGACGGCTAACGCCGCCGAGCACGCATCGCGCGCCTTACATCAATTCAAAACTCACATCCTGCGCCCCTTCCCACAGCACCTTGGTGCCCAGCGCGCGCAGGTTCTCCTTGCCTTCCACGATCGTCAGGAAATGGTTGCCCGCCAGTTGCCCCATCTTGCTGGCGAAGCAGCAACTGCCGTACGCCAGGATGATCTCGGTTTCACTGTAGCCACCGGGGTAGAACAGGATGTCGCCCACCGACGGGTGGCTGGTGTGGTTCTCGAAGTCCACGCCCAGCTTGAATTCGCCCAGCGGAATCCAGCAGCCTTCGCCGCTCCAGCGGACGTGGATCAGCTTTTGCCGGTAGGGCAGCAGCTTGGTGAAGGCCGCCACGGTCTGTGGGGCATCGGGATTGGTTTCGGCGACAAACTGGTAACCGCCGGCGGTGATACGGATGCGGGCCATTCAGGCTCTCCTTGGGGGGAATCGGGGTAGTGGTTCAGCTTAGTGCCATCACCAGCTTTTCTGCAAATGCAATCAGGCTGCGGTCGCTGCCGGCGGGGCCCATCAGCGAGATGCCGAGCGGTGCGCCGGCGCGGCTGGCCAGAGGCAGGCTCAGGTGGGGAAAGCCGGACAGGGGCGCCAGGCAGAGGGTCTGGGCGGAGCGGTTGCGGTAGGTCTCCAGTTCCTCGCCGGCGGCGTCCGACAGCGGCGCGATGTCCGGCATGGTCGGCAGGATCAGGATGCCGTCGTTGCCGAGCAGCGCCGCGAGGTGGGCGGTGAAGGCGCGGCGGATGGCACTGGATGCTTCGAATTGCGCGGCCGTGACGCTCTTGGAGAAGGCAAACCGTGCGGCCACGTCCGGGCCGAGCTGCAGGCCGTACTGCTCGATCATGGCGCCGTCGGTTTGCCAGGCTTCCCAGCCTTGCACATAGCGGAAGGCCCACCAGATATCTTCCAGCGCGCGATCCGCGACCGTGACGGGGGTGGCTTTGCCGAAGGCGGCCTCGATGCCGCCGACCACCGGCAGCAGCGCGTCCAGCGCGGCAGGGGTGGGCATGCGGAACAGGTCTTCGGCGAGCAGCAGGCGCGGGCTGGCGGGCAGCGGCCTTGCATCGTCCCCGAGCAGCACTCCAGCCACGCGCGCAAAGGTGCCGATATCGCGCGCGAAGAAGCCGCAGGTATCGAAACTGTCACACAGGGCCAGGCATTGCGCGAGCGAGATGCGTCCGTGCGTGGGGCGGATGCCGAACAACCCGCAATGGCTGGCCGGGGCGCGCACCGAGCCGCCGGTGTCGGTGCCTAGCGCGAAGTCGCAAAGCCCGTTGGATACCGCCGAGGCCGAGCCCGACGACGAGCCGCCGGTGATGCGTCCCGGTGCCGCGCCATTGACCGGCGCACCGTAGTGGGCATTCTTCCCGTTCATCGAGAACGCCAGCTCATCGGTGTGGGTCTTGCCGACGAAGGCGGCGCCGGCGTCAAGCAGGCGTTGCACGGTTGGGGCGGTGGCGGTCTTGACGCCCGACATCGCCAGCACATGGGGGTTGCCCCCGCCGGTGGGGTAGCCGGCGACGTCGAACAAGTCCTTGGCGCCGAAGGTGAGGCCGGAGAGCGGCCCGCTCGCGGCGTTGGCGACCGGCGCTGCCGGGTAGGGAAGGAAGGCGTGGGAGGGATGGCTGGCCAGGTTCATGGATGCGGTTAGCGGTGTGGGAAGCAATCAGTAAAGGTGATATTGGCACGGACTGCACGGCGGGCAAAGCATGCAACTTGTGGCCGTGCGCTCTTGCACGGAGCGCACGGCTCAAGCCACGGCCTGCGCGATGGCAACTGGCTCGGTAGCCAGTACGCAGCTTACGCGATGACCGCCGCCCAGCGCGACGCTCTGCGGCACTGCCTCCAGGCATTGCGCACGCGCTTGCGGGCAACGCGGGGCGAAGCTGCAGCCGGGCGGCAAGGCGGACAGGTCGGGCGGCGAACCGGCAATGGTCTGCAGCCGCTGGCCCCGGTCCATGCCGTGCTGGCGGCTTTGCAGCAGTGCCATGGTGTAGGGATGGCGCGCGGCCCGCAGGATGGTGCGGATCGGGCCTTCCTCGACAATGCGCCCGCCGTACATCACGGCCACGCGCTCGGCGATCTCCACCGCCGCGCCGATGTCATGGGTGACGAACACGATCGACAAGCCCAGCTCGCGCTGCAGTTCCCGCAGCAGGATCAGCACCTGGATCTGCACGGTGGCGTCCAGCGCGGTAGTGGGCTCGTCGGCCAGCAGCACCTTCGGGTTGGCCGACAGCGCCAGCGCGATCATGGCGCGCTGGCGCATGCCGCCGGACATCTCGTGCGGATAAGCCGCCAGCCGCCGCTCCGGGCTGGGAATGCGCACCGCCTCCAGCGCCCGCAGGGCGCGCTGGCGCGCTTCGGCGGCGGACACGCGGGCATGGGTGCGAATGCATTCGATGATCTGCTGGCCGACCGTGTAGACGGGGTCCAGCGCCAGCAGGGGCTCCTGGAACACCATTGCCACCGTGCCGCCGCGCAGGCGGGCCAGCCCGCGCGAATCCAGCGCGGTGACGTCGGCGCCGTCGATGCGGATCTCGCCTTCCATGCGGGTGCGGCGCGGCGGATGCAGCCGCATCAGCGCGCGCAGCGTCACGCTCTTGCCCGAGCCGGATTCGCCGATCAGGGCGAGCGCCTCGCCCGGCGCAACTTCCAGCGATACGCCGTTGACGGCGCGGATGGTCTTGCCGCCGCCGGAGAAGGTGACGCGCAAATCGCGCACCGATACCATGGGCGCGGCAGTCTGCGGTTCTGGAGTGTGGTTGGATGCAGTCACGGTGAGGCCCTCAAATCGTTGCAGCGAGCGGACTGGCGGCCGCCGGCATCTGCCGGCTGTGGCCGCCGCCGGCGTTGGCCATCAGGCAGGCCACGGGATGCCCGGCCAGCGCGTCCGACAGCACCGGCGCGCGGCGCGAGCACACGTCTTCGGCCATGGCGCAGCGAGGATGGAAGCTGCAGCCGGACGGCGGGTTGATCGGGTTGGGCGGATCGCCCGCCAGCGGCGCGACCAGCGTGCGGTGGTCCGGATCCATTGCCGGCATCGAGGCCAGCAGCGCGCGGGTGTAGGGGTGCGACGGGTTGGCGTACAGCGTCTCGGTATCGCCCACCTCCACCACCTTGCCCAGGTACATCACCATCACGCGGTCGCACAGGTAGCGGATCACGTTCAGGTCGTGGCTGATAAAGACATAGGTGAGGTCAAATTCGGCCTTGAGGTCGAGCAGCAGGTTCAGCACCTGCGCTTCCACCGATTTGTCGAGTGCCGACACGGCTTCGTCGAGGATCACCAGGCGCGGGCGCAGTACCAGCGCGCGCGCGATGTTCACGCGCTGGCGCTGCCCGCCGGACAACTCGTGCGGATAGCGCCCGGCGAAGCGCGTTGGCTCCAGGCCCACGCGATCCAGCAGGGCGCGGGCACGCGCGGTGGCTTCGCTGGCGCTGATGCCGTGCACGCGCGCCGTAAAGGCGATGGATTCCTCGATGGTCAGGCGCGGGTTGAGCGAGGAGTAGCTGTCCTGGAAGACCATCTGCACCTGGCTGCGGTAGCGCTTCATGGGCAACTGGGCCGATCCGACGCCCAGCGCATCGAAGATCAGCTCGCCCCTGTTCTGCTCGATCAGTTGCATCAGCAGCCGCGCGGTGGTGGACTTGCCGCAGCCGGATTCACCGACCACGCCCAGGGTCTCTCCCTTCCTGACTTCGAAGCTGACGCCGTCGACGGCGCGAACCTCGCCGCCGCGCTGCCAGGGCAGCTTCGATTTGAGCGGGAAGTGCTTGATCAAGTCGCGCGCGATCACCAGCGGCTGCGCCGGGCCGCCCACGTCGGCATTGAGCAGGGTGTCGGTCATGGCATCGGTCATGGCATCAGTCCTTGATTTCCATCGCCGAGCGGATGCCGTCGGCGAGCAGGTTGAAGGAGATCGAGGTCAGGAAGATCATCGCGCCGGGCAGCGCGGCAACCCACGGCTGCGTATAGATCGCCGTGCGCAGCGTGTTGAGCATCAGGCCCCATTCCGGCTCGGGCGGCTTGACGCCAAGTCCCAGGAAGGACAGGCCCGAGGCCAGGATCATCGAGACCGAGATCAGGCTGGTGGCATAGACAAAGATCGGTCCCAGCACGTTGTTGAGCACATGGGCGCGCACGATGGTCAGCGACGACGCGCCCGAGGCGCGTGCCGCGTCGACGAACTCGCGGTTGCGTACCTGCGTGGTCACGCTTTCCGCCACGCGCACGATCTGCGGCACGAACACGATGGTCAGCGACAGCAGCGCATTGCCCACACCCGCCCCCAGCGTGCCCGACAGCGCGATGGCCAGCAGCACCGAGGGGAAGGCGTACAGGATATCGACCAGCCGCATGATCACGGTATTGGTCCAGCCGCCGGCGTAGCCCGCCACGATGCCCAGCGCGCTGCCGACCGCGAAGGCGATGAGCACCGGCGTAATGCCCATGAACAGCGACAGGCGGGCACCCAGCATCAGGCGGGACAGCATGTCGCGCCCGAGTTCGTCGGTGCCAAGCAGGTAGTGCTCCGTGCCGACGGGCTTGAGGCGCTTGAGGATGGAAGCGGCGTAGGGATCCGCCGGCATCAGCACTGGCGCGAAGATCGCCATCAGCACCAGCGCCAGCAGGATCAGCGCGGCCAGCATCGCCAGCTTGTTGCGCAGCAGGCGCCGGCCTACGGTGGTCCAGTAGCCTGGCGAACGCTGCACGACAGGCAGCGCGGCGGGCTTCGTCAAAGTCATTTCCATGGAGACTCCCGGATTCCTTGATAGCGTCAATTACGGCGTCAGTTGCGCTGGATGCGCGGGTCGAACAGGGTTTGCAGCGCATCGACCAGCAGGTTCAGCAGCACGAAGAACACGGCGAGCACGAGGATGGTCCCCTGCAGCAGCGGGAAGTCGCGCTGGAAGATCGCCGAGTTGAGCAGGAAACCCGTGCCGGGCCAGGAGAACACGGTCTCGATCAGGATGGAGCCGCCCAGCAGGTAGCCGAGTTGCAGGCCCATCACCGACAGCGCGGTAGGCGCCACGTTTTTCAGCACATGGCGGAACACCGCCAGTTCCGACAGGCCGCGCGCCTTCAGGCCGACGATGAATTCATTGGAGAGGATTTCCGCAACGAGCGCGCGGATGGTGCGGGCCACGATGCCCATCGGGATCACCGACATCGTCACCGCCGGCAGCACCATGTACTGGATATGTTCCCAGTCCCACGCCCAGTCGCCGGAACCACCCGGGCCCGCTCCCGTGGCGGGCAGCCAGCCGAGGAAGACGGAAAACACGATCACCAGCACCATGCCCAGCCAGTAGTGCGGCATGCTCACGCCGAACACGGACAGGAAGGAGGCGGTGCGATCTGCGGCGGAATCCCGGAAGTAGCCGGCCACGAAGCCGAACAGGCAGCCGAAGGTAAAACCGATCAGCGTGGCCACCGCGGCCAGCCGGACCGAGTTGATCACCGCCGTCATCACTTCGCTCATCACCGGGCGGTTGGTGGCGATGGAGGTGCCGAGGTCCCCATGCAGCGCGCGGGTGAGCCAGTGCAGGAATTGTTCGAGAAAGGGCTTATCGAAGCCATACAGCGCGGTGAGCTGGCGGCGCAGGTCCTCGGAAGCATCGGGCGGCAGCACCGACACCAGCGGGTCGCCTGGTGCGATATGGACCAGCGAGAAGCAGAGCAGGGCGACCCCTAGCAGGATGGGGATCGCATAGATGAAGCGGCGCAGCAGGTAGAACATGATCGTGGCCGGGAAGGCAGGCGCGGGCGCCTGCCGTGGTTTGCGGGGTGACTGGCCGATGCGTGCCGGCCGGACATTCTCTTGATTGCGCTGTGCGTGGCCGGCCCGGGACCGGCCACGCACGCGAGCTGCGTAATGCGCTGCTTAGTCCATCGACATGGTGGCGATGTCGATAAACCAGCTCTGCGGCTGCACCACGCCCTTGACCTTCCTGGAGATGGCGCGCGGGCCGACGTCATGCGCGATCAGCACGAAAGGCGCTTCTTCCACGATGCGCGCATGCAGCCTGGCCAGCGCCGCGTCGCGCCCCTTGTCGTCAAACGAGGTGCGCGCGGTTTCGATCAGCTTGTCGAACTCCGCGTTGCCGAAGTAGCCCCAGTTGTTCGAGACCGGCGGCTGCGTCTTGGTGCTGACAAAGCGGACCATGGCGAAGAACGGATCCATCGCCGCAAAGCTCACGTTGACCGCGTTGGCGCCGTGCGCGCTCGGGTCCTTGGCGCCGATGCGCCAGTTGGTGAAGAGCGTGTTCCATTCGACCACGTCGAAATCGACGTCGATGAAGCACTCTTTCAGGTTCTGCTGCACATACTCGTTCATCGGCAGCGGCTGCATCTGGCCAGAGCCCGAAGCCGAGACCTGCACCTTCACCTTGAGCGGCCTGGCGGCGGAGTAGCCCGCTTCCTGCATCAGCTTGCGCGCGGCGTTGGCGTCGTACCTGATATCGAATTTGGGATTGCCCCACCACGGGTTGCCCGGCTCGACAATGCCCTTGGCCTCGGCCATATAGCCGCCCAGCAGCGTCTTCAGGCCGGAACGGTTGACACACAGGTTGGCGGCCTGGCGCACGCGCTTGTCGAGCCAGGGCGATCCGGGCGCGAAGGACAGCTGCCACGGCCACATATGCGGTTGCGCATTGGCGTAGACCTCGAAGCCGCGGCTCTTGATCTGCGCCACCGCATCCGGTGCCGGCGCCTCGATCCAGTCGACCTGGCCCGACAGCAGGGCGGCGGTGCGCGCATTGGCTTCGGGCATCGGCTGCATCACCACCTTGTCGATCCTGGGCACGCGCCTGGCATCCCAGTACTGCGCGTTCTTCACCAGTTCCAGCCGCTCGCGCGGCACGAAGCGGCTCATCTTGAACGGGCCGGTGCCCGAGGCGTCGGCGGCGAAGGCTACCCACGCTTGCTTGGAACGCTCCGCCGGATCCGTCACCGAGGCCGGTACCGCAGCGAGCTTCTTCTCCCATTGCGTGGGCGAAGCCATGAACAGGTTGCTCAGGTTGTACGGCAGGAAGGAGTCAGGCTCCGAGGTGATGAGCTCAATGGTCAGGTCGTCGATCTTCCTGGCCGAACGCAAGGTGGGCATGCGCGAGGCGGTCACGCCGACCTGGCTGGGATCGAACTGCCTGGCGGTCTTGTCGAGCACCTTGCCCACGTTCCACACCACGGCATCCGCATTGAACGGCGAGCCGTCGTGGAACTTCACGCCGGGGCGCAGCTTGAAGACCCACCTGGTCTTGTCCTTGGCATCGACTTTCCATTCCGTGGCCAGGTCGGCAATCAGCAGGCTCGGGCCGTTGCCCTTCGAGAGATCCCACTGGGTCAGCCCGTCGTACATCGGGATGCCGGTAAAGCGGTTGCCTTCGAAGCCCTGGTCGGGCTGGCCCAGCGTGCGCGGGATGTCGGCGGCGGTCATGCCGATGCGCAGCACCTTCTCGGCCATCGCCGTGCCTGGCAACGCAAGCAGGGAGACGGAGGCAATGGCAGCGGCGGCAGCGAAGGTTTTCAGGCCGGGTTTCACGCTTCTTACGGGGTCGGAAGAAAAGACGGTCACGGGCAAGGCTCCTGGGTGGGGGAAGGGTAGTCGGAGGTAATCAAGCAAGTCACATGCCAGTTGCGTTTCGAGTTGCGTTTCGAGTTGCATTTCGAGCCGCGTTTCGTGGCGCTTCAAGGCTGACCGCTGGTGTTCCGCCGTCTCTCCCTCGCCGGCCCTGTATGAAACATGGACCAAAGGATTCGCATCGCCTATGGCCTGCTTTTTGCTGAGATCCCTGCCTGTCTCCCAACCAACCAACCGGCTTCCCGACATGGACCAGCAATACCTTCCCCGCATCAACGCAGCACGCCTGTGGCAATCGCTGATGGACCTGGCGCAGATCGGCGCGACGCCCAAGGGCGGCGTGTGCCGCATCGCCCTGACCGAGCTGGATCGCCAGGGCCGCGACCTGGTGGTCGGCTGGTGCCGCGAAGCGGGGCTCGCCGTGCGTACCGACGAGGTCGGCAACGTGTTCGCGCGCCGCGCGGGCAGCGATCCCGGTGCGCGTGCGGTGGCAACCGGCAGTCATATCGACACCCAGCCCTCCGGCGGCAAGTTCGACGGTAACTTCGGCGTGCTGGCGGGCCTGGAGGTGATGCGCACGCTCAACGACCAGGGCATCGTCACCCGCGCGCCGCTGGAGCTGGCGTTCTGGACCAACGAAGAGGGCACCCGCTTTACGCCGGTGATGATGGGCTCGGGCGCCTTTGCCGGCGTGTTCGGGGCGGAGTTCATACGCGGCCAGCGCGACCTGGACGGCATCAGCGTAGGCGAGGCCCTGGAGCAGATCGGCTATCGCGGCGAACAGCCCGTGGGCGAAGTGCCGGGCGGCATGTTCGCCGCCTACTTCGAGGCGCATATCGAGCAGGGGCCCGTGCTGGAAGCCGCCGGGCTGCCGATCGGCGTGGTCTCCGGCGCGCTCGGCCAGCAATGGTATGACGTGGCCGTGACCGGCATGGACGCCCACGCCGGCCCCACGCCGCTGGCGCTGCGCCACGACGCCATGCTGGCGGCGGCGCGCATGATCGACGAGGTCAATCGCATCGCCGTGGCCGAGGCACCGCACGGGCGCGGCACGGTGGGCTATGTGCAGGTCACGCCGAACTCACGCAACGTGATTCCCGGGCGGGTGGATTTCTCGGTGGACTTCCGCAATCTGTCGCAGGCGGGGCTGGACCGTATGGACGCAGCCATGCGGACCACGTTCGCGGAGATCGCGGAACGCGGCGCGGTGAGCGTGGAGATCCGCCAGGTGGTGAAGTTCGAGCCGTGCGTGTTCGCGCAAGAATGCGTGGACAGCGTGCGCCGCGCCGCCGCCGCGCTGGGGCTGCCGCATATGGACGTGGTCAGCGGGGCAGGGCACGATGCCGTCTACGTGGCGCAGCGCGCGCCCACCGGCATGATCTTCGTGCCGTGCAAGGACGGCATCAGCCACAACGAGCTGGAAGATGCGCTGCCCGAGCACATCGAGGCCGGCGCGAACGTGCTGCTGCAAGCGATGCTGGAGCACGCGCGCTAAGGCGCGCCGCCCGCGCCGCCGCGCGTCAATCTCAGTGGGCGATCGAACGCGAGATCGCCCACGCGCATTCGATCACCATCGGCGCCAGCTTCTTCTGCGCCTCGGCCATGCTCCAGCGGCTGGCGGGCGGCGATACATGCACCGCGCCCACCGCCTGCCCCTGGCTGTTGACGATGGCCGCGCCCACGCCCATATCGCCCAGGAACAGTTCCTCGTTATTGCAGGCATAGCCCACCCTGCGGCAAGCCACCACTGTCTCGAAGATCGCCGCCACATCGGTCAGCGTGGCCGGCGTGCGCGCCACGCGCGCCGAATTCTCCAGCATCGCCATGACCTGCTCGTCGGGCAGGGTGCTGAGATACGCGCGGCCGCTGCTGGTGCAGTACATGGGAATACGCATGCCGACGGGCGTCAGCACCGGGATGTATTTCGACGTCATCAGCTGCGCCACGTAGACCATCTCCAGCCCGACCGGCTCGGTCAGGTTGGCGGTCTCGCCGCTGGCGTTGGCGAGCTGCGACAGGTAAGGGCTGGCGGCCTGGATCAACGCATCCGCGGACAGATAGTTGTAGCCGATTTCCATTACCTTGGGCGTCAGCCGGAAGCGCCGCGTCTGCGGGTGCTTGGCCACATAGCCCAGCGTCTCCAGCGTATGCACGGTGCGTTGCGCGGAGCTCTTGGTCATGCCGGTCAGGCTGGCCAGTTCGGCCAGGGTGAGCGTGCGATGCACCGCGCTGAAGGCCCGCAGGACATCCAGGCCTTTCTCCAGCGACTGGTTGAACAGCGGGTCCGTGCGAGTGGCTTCTTCGCCGCTTTCTTTTGGGGTGTCTGGCGATCCGTTGCTGGGTTCCTGCTTGTCTTGCCGGGTCATGTTCGGGTTCCGCGTCGTCGTCGTACCGATCGTGGCGGCACCATCGCTGGGAGTCTGCACCACGATGAATGCATATTGCACCAATATACGACTGTATCGATTATCGATTTTATGGATTGGCATCAATGATATTCGGCCCGGCTTCCGTTGGGAATAGCGGCGCCGCTAAAGCTGCCGGACTTTCGCCGCACGTGTCTCCGGAATTTGCCGGAAATCATTGTCCAGTAAGACTTTCCGGACGATATGAGAATGGAAGCGTGGTGGGCGATGAAGCAAGAATATGACAAGGCAGCCCATGCGGGTGCCACAGGTTTAAGTGTTTACCCGCAGCCAACACAGGTTGACGCTCAGTGAAATATCAGACTAGTATCACAACAACTTCAACACGCAGGAACCATCATGTCGAACCCGATCCGGCTGGTCGGCGGCGCTGATCACAATGCTGATCCGCCATCGCGGGCGGCGACCGGCGCCGCGATGCGCGAGCATGCCTATGCCGAGATCAAGCGGCGCATCATTTCCTGCGAGTTCCGGCCGGGCGAGCCGTTGAACGAGGCGCAGGTCGCGGCATTGCTCGGACTGGGCCGCACGCCGGTGCATCAGGCGCTGCACCGGCTGGAAGTGGAAGGACTGGTGTCGATCATGCCGCGCAAGGGCGTGCTGGTATCGCCGCTGTCGCTCAATGAAGTGCTCGACATGATCGAAGTGCGCGCCACCAACGAAGTGCTGTGCGCCACGCTGGCATGCGAGCGCGCCCACGAGAGCGATCTCAAGGCCATGCGCGAGATTGTCGAGCGCTCTCCCGACCTGATCGCGCGGCGCGACATCGCCGGCCTCGCCGCGCTCGACCTCAAATTCCATACCGCCATGTCGGCCGCCTCGCGCAATCGCGTGCTGGCCGACCTGCTGCGCAGCCTGCATGAGAAGCAGGCGCGCTTCTGGTTTCTCTCGCTATCCGACCCGCAGCACCTGGAAAACGTCTACCAGGAGCACCGGGTGATCATCGACGCCCTTGAGCGGCGCGACGTACCGGCGGTGCGCGAGGCCATCCGCGAACACATTGACGAATTCCGGAAGAACATCATCCGGACCATCTGACCGATTTTCTCCGCAACAGATAAGGTAGTAACCAATGCCGACACTTCACTTCCAGGTAGCCGGCGAGGGCGAACTCGTCCTCGATATCCAGCGCCTCATCATCGCCGGCTGGACTGGCCGCGACGCCGACGCCGTCAACCATCACATCCGCGAGCTCGAAGAGATCGGCGTCAAGCCGCCCACCACCGTGCCTTGCTTCTACCCGCTGGCCGCCTCGCTGCTGACCACCGACGCGCTGCTCGAAGTGCCGCGCGAGGATTCCTCCGGAGAAATCGAATTCGTGCTGCTGGCGGCCAAGGACGAGATGTACATCGGTGTGGGCTCCGACCACACCGACCGCAAGGTCGAAGCCTACGACGTCACCGTCTCCAAGCAGATGTGCGCCAAGCCCCTGGGTACCGAACTCTGGCGCTTCGCCGACGTGGCAGCGCACTGGGACCAGTTGCAGATGCGCTGCTGGCGCACTCGCAACGGTCAGCGCGAGCTCTATCAGGAAGGCCTGGTAACGCGCCTGCTCGACCCGCGCGACCTGATCCGGCGCCTGACCGGCGAAGACAAGCTGCCGGCCGGCACCGCCATGTTCTGCGGCACGCAAGCCGTGATCGGCGAACTGGGCAGCGGCGAAGCCTTCGAAGTGGAACTGCATGATCCGGTACGCAAGCGCACGCTGCGCCATGCCTATCGGGTGGAATGCCTGGCGGTGGCGCCATGAGCGCCGCGCTGCCAACCATCGCCGCGCTCGCCGCCGATCTGGCTGCCGGCCGCACCACCAGCGTTGCGCTGACCGAGCAGGCTCTGGCCCGTATCGACGCCCACCGCAACGGCGGCGGCGCCGCGTTCCTTGAAGTCGACGCTGCTGGCGCGCTCGCCGCGGCCCGCGCAGCCGACCAGGCCCGCGCCGCGGGGCTGGTGGCATCGCCGCTCGCCGGGCTGCCGATCTCCATCAAGGACCTGTTCGACGTGCAAGGACAGGTAACCCGCGCTGGCTCGAAAGCACTGGCCGGCGCCCCCGCGAGCGCCGACGCACCCGTGGTGGCACGCCTGCGCGCTGCCGGCGCCGTGCTGATCGGGCGCACCAATATGAGCGAGTTCGCGTTCTCCGGGCTCGGCCTGAACCCGCACTACGGCACGCCGCGCACGCCCTTCGACGAAGCACGCATCGCCGGCGGCTCCACGTCGGGTGGCGCGGTCAGCGTGGCGCTCGACATGGCCGTGGCCGCGCTCGGCACAGATACCGGCGGCTCCATCCGCATCCCCAGTGCGTTCTGTGGCCTGACAGGCTTCAAGCCAACCGCAAGCCGGGTGCCGCTGGCCGGCGCCGTGCCATTGTCGACCTCGCTCGACTCGGCCGGCCCGCTGGCACGCTCGGTTGCCTGCTGCGCGGCCTTCGACGCCATCGTCAGCGGCGAAACGCTGGACAGCCGGCCCGCGCCGCTGGCAGGGTTGCGCCTGCTGGTGACGCGCGATTTCGTTTGCGACGGCCTCGACGCCGAGGTGGCGCAAGCCTTCGACGCAACGCTGGCCACGCTGTCGCGGCTCGGTGCGCGGATCATCCCGTTCGACTTCCCCGAACTCAAGCGCCTGCCGCAGATCAACGCCGGCGGCGGCCTGACCGCGGCCGAAGCGTGGCACTGGCACAAGCAACTGCTGGCCGAGCGCGGCAACGACTACGACCAGCGCGTCGCCATGCGCATCCGCCGCGGCGAACAGCTTGGCGCGGCCGACTACATCGAACTGCTGGCCGAACGCCGTGCCATGCAGGCCCGCGCCGCCGGCCTGCTGCGCGAAGCCGACGCCTGGCTGATGCCCACCGTGGCAGTACGCCCGCCGCGCCTGGACGCGCTGGAAAGCGACGAAGCCTTCTTCGCCACCAACGGCCTGGTGCTGCGCAACCCCAGCGTGCTCAATTTCCTCGACGGCTGTGCGGTATCGCTGCCGTTGCCGGCGGCAGGGCAGGGCATCGGCCTGAGCGTAGGCGGCCTGAACGGAAGCGACGCGCGCGTGCTGCAGGTAGCCGGCGCCATCGAAGCCGCGCTGCGGTAAGCAGGCGGAAAAACCGAGGGCCGCGACCAAGCAGCGCGGCCCCGTCAATCAACACCCAAGGAGTACCACCGATGTCTTCCGTGATGACCGGCGCCCCTGTCGCCGTGGAGAACCCGGCCCACACCCCGGCCGAGCGTAACGAGGCCTACCGCAAGATCGCGGTACGGCTGATCCCCTTCCTCGTCTTCCTGTTCGTGCTCGCCTGGATTGACCGCGTCAACGTCGGCTTTGCCAAGCTGCAGATGCTGCAAGACCTGCAATTCAGCGAAGCCGTGTACGGCTTCGGTGCCGGCATCTTCTTCATCGGCTACTTCCTGTTTGAGGTCCCCAGCAACCTGCTGCTGGAAAAGATCGGCGCGCGCCGCACGCTCGCCCGCATCACCATCCTGTGGGGCTTCGCCTCCATGGCGATGATCTTCGTCAAGACGCCGATGCAGTTCTACGCCCTGCGATTCCTGCTGGGCGTATTCGAAGCCGGCTTCTTCCCCGGCGTCGTGCTCTACCTGACCTACTGGTTTCCGGCCCAGCGCCGCGCACGCATCAACGGCCTGTTCATGACCTCCTTCGCCATCGCCGGCGTCATCGGCGGCCCGCTGGCCGGCTTCATCATGAGCAG
>Ga0255338_1002640_pt1 | contig 24907 bp, 20 predicted proteins | sample MeOH1_35cm_T4_19_FD_203715 | JGI IMG/M metagenome (GOLD analysis project Ga0255338, IMG submission 203715) | Sandy soil microbial communities from University of British Columbia, Vancouver, Canada - MeOH1_35cm_T4_195 | ecosystem: Engineered > Artificial ecosystem > Sand microcosm > Unclassified ...
ACGGGCGCGTCGTCCGCGGCCTTGGCCATCTCCTCGATGTTCTCGTCCTCGTCCTTGGAGACCTCGATGTCCTCGTCGGCCATCTCGTTGACGATGTCGCCCAGCGAGGGGCCCTTCTCCGCGTAGTGGCGCTCGATGGCCTCGCGGATGGAGATCTCCGAGGCCACCACGGCCTCGATGGTGTAGCGGGTCTTGAACTTCAGATCGTCGATGGCGTTGATATTGGACGGATCACACATCGCGACGACGAGCGACGAGCCCGCGCGGTTGACGGGGATGACCAGGTGCTTCTCGGCCATCGCCTTGGGGACCAGCTTGATGATCTCCGGGTCGATCTCGAAGCCCTTGAGGTTGATGGCCGGCACGCCGTACTGCTTGGAGAGGAAGTCGGTGAGCTTGGACTCCTCGATGGCGCCCGTCTTGACGAGGGCCGTGGCAATCCGCGTGCTGTTCTTCTGGCTCTCCTCCTGCGCCTTGCGCAGCGCCTGAACGGTAATGAGGTTCTCGCGGACCAGCAGCTCACCCAATCGACCGGACATCCAGAACCCCCAGTAAAGGAGAACGAGCAAGGCCCCTCGGATGCGTCAGGCTGCCGAGGGGCGCGGTGAGACACAGGCGCGTTGGAAGAACGGCTCCGAATAAGAGGGGACGGAGGCGCGGCCTGTCAATGTAAGTGCCAGCCCCTTCCAGGGCCTGTACGGCCGGAGGCCGCCAGGACATCGAGAAGATGGAACAGAGGTGTGATACGCAGGCGGGGCGTTGCGACCCTCGCTTCACACCGAACGCGCTCATGAGCAGACTGATTTTCGGATTGTTCGCGCCGCCACTTCTCCTCCTGGAAATCGCCGTGCTGCGCGGACATCCCCTGACCGCATGGGTCCTGGTCAACGCCGCGGTGTTCCCGTTGATACTCGTGTTCAGCATGGTGCTGCATGAAGCGGGTCACGCGATCGCCGCCCGCCTGCTCGGCCTGGAGGTGCCACGCGTCGAGCTCGGCCAGGGGCGGCGCCTCCGCCAATGGCGCTGGGGCCGCACGACCCTTGCACTGAACTCGCTGCCGAGCGCAGGGTTCACCTACCTTGCGAGTGATGGTGTCAGTGGCGTGCGTGGCCGGCTGTGGTTGACCATCGCCGCCGGGCCGCTCGTGACGGCCGCGATCTGGGGGGCCGCACTGCACGGGGATCCATCGCCTTCGGTGGGCGAAGCGATCTTCCCGACGTTGGCGTTCACGCGTGGACTTGCCGTTCGGGAGGTGTTGGCCTTCGTCAACGGGTGGCTGTTGGCCTTCAACCTCGTCCCGCTCCCCACGTTGAAGTGGCTCCCTCTGGGCAAGAACGACGGCGCGAGGCTGCTCACGGTGCCGTTCGTCCCGCAGCGAGAGCTGGACGCGATGGCCGTCTCCACCGCGATCCTTGAAGCCGAGGACCTGCGGTGCTCCGGCGATCTCCCGGGCGCGCAGCGCGTGCTGGAGGCGGCGCTCTCTCGAGCGCCCGGGTCGTGGGTCGTGCGCAACTCGCTGGCCATCGTACAGCTGCAGCGAGGGGAGCTGGCCGCGGCGCGCGAAGCGTTCTTGGAGCTTCTCGCGGAGGAGCCTCCCGCGCCGGAGCTGCGGTGGCTGATGCGCAACAACCTCGCCTGGGCGGACTTCCGGCTCCGCCGTGAGGAGCTGCGCGGGGAGGCGGACACCCATTCCGCCGCCGCACATGCACGGTTCCGGCGAACCCCTTTCGTGCTGGGCACGCGCGGCGCGGTGCTCGTATGGCTCGGGCGCGTGGCCGAGGCGGTTCCGCTCCTCGAGCAGGCGTACGCGATGAGCAGCGAACCGTTGAGCCGGGCGCTCAACGCGTGCTGCCTGGTGCTCGCCGCCACGTCGCGAGGCCGGCTGGATGACGCCCGGCATTGGCTTGCGAGAGCGCGGGAGAACCCTTCGGCGAGCGAGCTGTTGCCGGAGGCCGAGGCGGCTGTTGAGGCGCTCGCGAGCGGTGCCAATGGAGAGCGCGTGCGCTTGGATCACCAAGCGCCGTAAGCGCCCCGGTGCCACGGCTCGACATTCGAGCGGTTGCCCTGGCCCAGATCCTTCGTGAGGGAGCCATACGCGGCGGAGTTGTACACGTTCAGGCCGGTCCAGATTCCGGGTCCGCAGGGGAGCAGCTTGAAGTTGCCGTTCGGCACGTCCCGGAAGACCTCGCCGACCGTATGCGCACCGCTCACATCATCATTCGCGGTGAGGGCGGGAGGAATGCTCGGGGCGTTGCTCGCGAAGCCGAACATGAGGTTGTTCTCGCTCGAGGTGATCGTCCCTTCGATGGAGCTGATGTAGATCGCCGACCACTGGCTCCCCTCGCTGAAGATGATGTTGTTGGTCAGCTTCCAGCGAACCGCACCGCTGGAGCCTCCGCCGGACCCGGACAGCCCGTGAGTCGTGCTGAGGATGGTGTTGTTCGTGAGGATGGCGTCCATGCCGCACCCCTTGAACTCCACTCCCGCGGCCCTGCTCCAGGAATCCTGCTGCGCCATCTCGATGATGTTGTTGGAGAGGGTGATCCGCGGAGCCGTCGAGCCCTGGTTGCACGAGCCGCTGCCATCGATGCCGTTGTTGATCCAGTAGTTGGCGATGCTGTCCGAGCAGATCCGGTTCGACGACACCTCCGCCGTACCGGCGTGGTTATCGAACTGGATGGCGCGGACGCTGAGCCCGGCGCTCAGGGTGGTGCCCACGCCCTGGACATAGATGTCGTTGCAGAGCAGCTTGGACGTCTGCCCCGCGGGGGCGCTGGCCTGGATGGCCGCGAAGTGGTTGCTCTCGGTGTCGCTGTAGACCACCTCGATGTAGTTGCGGATCAGCGAGCCCGCGCTGACGGAGTGCCAGCTCGACACCCAGCCCAGGTTGGCGGGGCGCGACACCAGCCGGAACCCGCCCAGGACGGCGGCGCTATCGGACAGGTTGACGGCGCCCGTGAGGGTCGTCTGGAACAGAGCGGGGTTCCAGCTCCCGAAGGTGGAGTTGAAGCCACCCTTCACCGTGAGCGGACGATTGATGACGACGGAGGCCGTGGAGTAGGTGCCCGCGGCGACGCGGATGCTGCTGCCATTGGGAGCGGCTTGGAGGGCGCGATCCAGGCTGGCCCAGGCGGTGCTCGGGCTGGTGCCGGCGTTCAAGTCGCTGCCGGTGGCGGCATTGACGTAGTACTGCGTGCCGGGAGTGGCGATCGCGCAGGCAACCTCGTTGACTGGCGGGAACTTCAGCCGGCAGGTGGATTGAATCGGCTGGGCCAGCACAGGGGTTGCGAACAGCAGGCTCGTGGCGAACCAGAGCGCCACGGAGGGGGGCTTTCGGGACATGGGCTTCTCCTGAGGAGACAAAGCAGGTGGGGATCAACCAGCGCGTCCTCAGACCGAAAAGCCGTTGAAAAGATTCAATCCCGGGAACAGCGGATTTTTGGTGTGCACCCCGTGGGTGCCCTCGTAGGTGAAGACGCTCTCGAGGTTCAGCATGTGCCGCACGGGCGGGTACGCGTCCGTGATGCCGTTGGCCCCGTAGATGCTCCACGCATAGGAGGGACCGCCGCCCGGACTTCTTCGGCGAGAGATCCGCTTGGCCGATATGCTCGAGCTGGAGCCTCGTGGCTCCAGCGAGCTCGAGGCGTGAGCGGTGTGGCGCCCAGAGTATGAGGGCGGGAGTATGCTCACGTCCTCATGAAGAGACTCTCTGGGCTCTGGCGGTGGCTGCTGGTGGTTGTTGCGCTGGCGGCCTGTGCGACGACCCCGTCGGGGAGCGAGGGGCCGGGCTGCGAAGAGGCAGCCGAGCCCGCTCCTTACGAGGAGGCGTGCGCGCATGAGCGCAGTCTGGTGGCGCTGTGCGCCGGCGAGCAGTGCGGGTTGTACCGGTGCTGGGAGGTGAAGGAGCATCTGGCCCAGGTGCCAGTGGTGCTCGCCCGGTACCCCGTGGGCGGACTGCCCAATCCCCAGCTCGGGGTCCAGCGGAACTGGGGAAGCGCGCAGGAACTGCCGCAGGACACGCGGCCGGTGTTCATCATCCCGTGGAGGCACAAGCCGCCGCTGCTGCCGAGTCAGCAGCAGATGCTGGAGGAGGCGGCTCAGGAGCGGGCCAAGCCGCACGAGAAGCACCACATCTTCCCGCGGGCTTTCAGGGAGTGGTTCGGACTCCGGGGCATCGATATCGACGAATACGTGATCCCACTGGAGGTGGAAAAACACCGAAGCATCCACCGGGGGCCAAATGGAGGGCCGTGGAATGCGGCGTGGGACAAGTTCATTAAAAAGCGCCGCCCATCACCACCACCGAAGGAAGAGCTCTACCGGTATGCAGGACAGCTTATCTACGAGTTCGAGCTGTTCGGCCCAGTGATGCCGTATTGGAAACAACCGCCACCTCTGCCCCAGGGGTACTGAGGCCATGCGATTCTACCTGCTGGACGATGTCCCGAACCGGCGTTACTCGGGCTACTACTCCTACGGACACAGGTGGTACCTGCCAGGCATTCATTGCCCGGTGTGCAATAGGACGGGAGCCTGGACCGGGAATGCCTACCCCTCGGTAGACTTGGCGCACCTGCCGGCTCAGGAGCAGAAGAAGTATTCCGCGCGGGTCGAGGAGGACTATGCGGAGTTCGAGCGGTTGCGCGAGCAGGTGCGCCCGTTGGTGCCTTACGGAGTCCATCTCTGGCCGGGGACATGTTTCGGTCCCATGAATGGTTCAGCCCAGGGTGAGTTCGGCCCGGTGGTCCTGGTTCATGCATGGGAGCTGTTGATGAGGCGTGAGCCTTTGGAGCGCCTGCAGGCTGAGGGCTTGATGGGGCTGAAGGGGTACCGCACAGAGCTGCGCTTCCGCAAAAAGAACCCGCCGGAGTTGCTGGAGATGGAACTGCTGCCCCGCGGAGAGCTTCATCCGGACTGCTTGCCGCCGGAACTCCCCCCGCCCTGTCCGAAGTGTGAGGGCGACGGTTTCGAGCTACCGGAGGAGCCCATCTTGGCTGCAGCCACGCTGCCGCAAGACTTGGACCTGTTCCGGTTGGCTGGCTTTGAGACGATGATCATCGGCACCGAGCGCTTCGTGGAGGCGGTGCGGCGCCTGGGCTTCGAGCAGGACCTCGCCTTCCGCGAGTTGCCGGTGCGCGGCGCGTAGCACGCGCCTCGGCTTACTTGGGCTGGGTTACTGCGTCGCAGCTTTGTGCGTATTCCGGACCAATTCGATCACCGATTCCGGAGGGGTCGATCACCCGGACGGAGCGTGAAGATTGGATGCTCGGCCCCTGTAAGTCCGCTCCACGACTGGCGGGAGCGGCCTTCCAGGAACCTCGGCGGGGCGAGGGAATGTGAGGGGCAAGCAGTGACCGGAGGTGATCGGGTGGGTCCGGAATCGGTGATCGATTCAGCCGGAATACGCATACGAGGTAAGGGCGCGATTCTGCTAGAGGTTCCGCACCGCCCGGCGCGGGTTCGATTCCCGCCGCTTCTATGCAGAACAACCCGCCGCTCTGGGCCGAGTTCGCTCCTAACGAGGGGGGTGCGTTTCGCATGCGGGGACCAAATCGGTTCTTGGCGGACCAAATTTGGACCAAATCCGGAGGCAGAACGGCCAGGGGGGCAACGCATAGAAAGGAGGACCCGGGCCCCCTTGTGTGCGGCAGACCGGCACGGAGCGGAGCGCGGCCTGCCTCAACGCCCGCGGCCCGCGTACACGCCGAAGGCCTGATCCACGGCCGCCACCCAGGAGTCGAAGTCGATGGAGTGGTGTGCATGGAGCGCCGCCGGGAGGCTCGCCATCACCAACAGGAAGCCATCGACGCCCAGTGCTCGCGCCTTCCAGAGCGTCCCGAGCGCACCTTCCGTGTCTCCACAGGCAATCTCCACCCGTAGCACCTGGCCCAACGCATGCGCGTACCCGGCCATGGTCGCGACGTCCAGGATGGACGCCACGGGCCGTTCGCTGGCCAGGACTTCTCGCTCCAGGCCGAGCGCGAGTTCCCGGGCCCGCTGCTTCGCGCCGAGCTGGAGGTAGGCCCCCGCTGCATCCGCCAGGAGCAGGCAGCACAGGCCATGGGGCTCGACAAGCCGGGCCTGCTCAGCCGCCTTCTGGCACCCGGCAAGCTTCCGCGACAGGGAGTACCCACCCGCGGCGGGCGCGAACCGGGACCAGAACAGGCTGCGCACGGCGGGGGGAAGCGACTTGAGGAGCGACTCATCCAGTCCCTCCTCGGAGAGCGCCTGCTCCACCAGCGTCACCGCGATGGGGTACTGCTTCCCCGCATACATCCCCGCGAGCCCGTAGTCGCAGATGTTCACACCGGGGACGATCAGCCTGTTCTTCCAGAAGCCACTGCTCTCCTCCGAGGCTCCCAGGCGGAGCAACTCCGGCAGCGCCACCCGGGGGCTCCCCATCCGCAAGTGCTCCACCATCTTGCCCAGCTTACCTCCGTGCGGTTCTGAGCCGGGCGGCCACCTCTTGTCGAGCAGGGCGACGGCCCTCTTCCAGAGGTCCGCGGCTCTTGGCGCGTCCACCTGCCACACCTGACCCGCAACGAAGGCGAGCTGGACCGGTTCGCTCTGGGGAGCGTCCACGCTTCCCTCTGGTGTCGTGGCCGCCAGGTCAAGCCACCTTGCGCTCCTCTCGGGATCCACGGAGTGAAGGCACCGGGCCAGCGCCGCCTGGAGGTACCGGCGATGGACGGGCCCGCGCACGGACTGCAGCACCTCTGGGAGCCGGCGTACGAGCGGCGCTGGCCACGTCGACAGCGCGGCCGGGAGCTCTTCCACGAAGACGAGGTCCTCGCGATCCCAGAGCGCGAGCGTCTCCACGAGCCACTCCCATGCCTCGGAGGACTCACGCTCCTGGAGCTGCCCGAGCACCCGCAGCCGCCAGCGCACGAGGCTGTCGGGGTCGATCCCCCGCTGCTCGAGGAACGCTGCCTTGCGGCCCCGGTCGTCGGGTCCTCCCTCCGACGCCAGCGCGAGGTGGAGTTTGCCCAGGCACCAGAAGGACACGTTGGGCCACTCGGAGAAGCGCAGGGCGGCTTCGAGGTAATCCCGGGCCCGGGCGGGAGCGCTCGCCGCGAGTTGCCTAGCGACCTCCAGCGCGACTCTCGACTTCAGCTCTAGGTCGGTCAGGGACTCGACGTAGGGCTCCAGAAGGTCCCCATCCGTCTCGAGCTGCAGGCGCACCAGCGTGGGCAGCCCCACCATGAAGTCATTGTCGAGGTCTTGGATGCCGTAGGAGTCCTCTGGCTGCTCACGGTGCATGGCCAGGACTTCCCAGACGTGCTCCAGGGTCCGCTGGGCCCGCGCCGGATCAAGCTGGAGGTCGACCTCGGCGGCCTCAAGCAGGAGGTCCAGTGCATTCGTGTTCTCGGGGCGGTACGTGGCTCGCACCCTCTTCACGGTTTCAAGCGAGTACTCCATCAGCGAGGAAGCGGTATCGCGGAAGCCCAGCTCGTTCACGTACCGCGTGGCCCGAATGGCAAGCTGAAGCCGGTTGCGCATGAGGCTACTGTTGACCCTGAGTTCATCGACAGTGGGTGTTTTGGCCAATAGCCAGCGAATCACCTGATGCAGGTGTTGCAGGAGCCTATTGGACACTCCGGCCTTCTCTAGCGCGGTATCCAGGGCCAGCATCCCGGAGAGGGGCGCCGCCTCCAGCGGCACGGGCCTCTCACGGATGGCCTCCTCCGCTGCGAAGGGGTCGGCTTGCGACCAGTAGCGAAGCAGGGGAGCCAGCACCCAGGACACGGAGGGAGTACGCCTAGGTAAATAATAGATATGGGCGAGCGCTGCTCGGAACCAGAGGTTCGCCATGTCCAGGTCCGTGGCGCTCCAGAGTCGGGCGCCCTCCACGTAGGCCTCAACGGTGAGAGGGCCGGCGGGCGCGCGGAGGAGAATCCGGGCGACCCGCTCCAGGATGCCCGCCATGAAGGGGGCCTGGGTGGCTTCGCAGGCCTTCAGAAGCCGGGAGACGTTCACAAGCGTCGAGCTGGGCTCCCGGGTTGCCCGCTCAATGCCCTCCTGAAGCAGCTGCTCCACGAGCTTCTGCCCCTGGGCGCCAAGACTCGCCAGGCCCCGCAGGACGGGCACGTACCAGAGGTAGATGTCCACTCCGCGGGCGCGGCCCGGCAGGTACTCCAAGGCCCGCTCCGTCTGGTGGAGCCTGACCATGACCTCCAAGGCGTGCCGTGGAATCTGCCCCTCGGCGCTCCCGACCACGGCGCCTGTCAGCGCGTAGCGGCTGATCTCCCGGCAGGACTCCTCGAAGGGCAGCTTTCTCGCGCAGCCGGCCGCGGCCTCCAAGTCTCTCAAGAAGGCGCGGTTGGAGCCGAAGTGCTTCCGGCAGAGCTCCCGCCAGGGACTGTCGATGAGTTCCATGAGCAGGCGCTGCTCCGGCTCTCCTCCCCGCGCCAGATGGGACGTGCCGAACTGGAACCCGTACGCGTCAAGGCGCTCCAGCCCTCCGTCATCGCAGTTCCGCCCCACGTGTGTGTGGGCCTGGCGCGGGTCGACATGCCACACCGCCTCGCGGGTCTTCTCGTGAGTGAGGAAGTCCCGCAGGGACTTGTGATGGAACGTGTAGCGCGCCTCCTGCTCCTGGAGGTCGGTGTCCAGGAAGGGCTTGAGCAGGGAGAGCACCTCGGAGATGCGATTGCGAGAGAGCCCGCTGAGGCGTGCGAGCTGCTGGCCCGTGAGTGCGTCGTAGGCCACGGCGAGGACCTCGAGCACCGGGTGGAAGAGCTCGGCATAGCGGGGGCCCTGAGCCCGGACGAGCCCACCGAGGATGCGCTCGTAGATGCTCTCCAGGCCGCTGGGAAGCCCTCCCTCGCGCAGCAACGCGCCCTGGCCCGCGCGCAGCGACTCGAAGAACTGGCGCGCGTACAGGAAGTTCTGCTCGCTGCGCTCCGACAGCTCCCGGCGCAGTTCCTCGGGAGGCCATTGGAGGGCCGTCAGCTCCCGGCTCACGTCCGGGGAAGCCAGCCCCTGCTCCATGAAGATGGCGATGGCCCGTTCCGTGTCCTCCCGGTACTCCGGCGCATCCACCTCCAGCACCGGCGCCCCATCCTGCTGGAAGCGATCCAGGTGAGGCCCTCGGCGGGACGTCACCACCAGGAGCGCGTTGCCCAGGTCCGCCAACTCGGAGCCCAGCGGGAGGATGTCCACGATGCGCTGCCCGCCGCTTGGATCCGAACCGGGCAGGGGCGCGTCCTCGTCGAGCCCGTCAATCCAGAAGACGACCCGCTGGCCCGAGGCCAGCTCGCGAAGCCGCCGCAGGGGCTCGAACCAGGCCATCTCGCGGAAGGTCAGCAGGGGAATGTGGCGGTACTCCTCGACAAGCTCGCCGATGCGGATGCCCGCCACCTTGCCCTCGACCCTTTGCGCCTCAAAGTCTACTTCAAGGCTCACCTCCTCCCGCCGCCAGGGCACGGTGACGTAGCGCTCGACGTCGATGCCTACCACGCGGCCCGTCGTCCCCACGTCATGGATGGTGCCGCTGACGCTCATCGCCATCATCTCGGGGAAGAGCGCGCCGCCGAAGGCGGCCTTGAGCTGGAACCCCAGCGAGGTGAGGAACGCATAGGGATCCCTCCAGAGGGTGGACTCCGAGTGCCCCACCCGCAGGAAGTGGTGCAGGTAGCCCTCGCGCTGGATGAAGTGGGAGGCCAGTGCGGTTTTTCCACTCCCGAGTTCCCCGACAATCAACTGACAGGGGTTCGCCGGCTCCAGGAGGCTCCGGCGGACCTCCCGCTCCAGCAACGGACGGGGAACGTAGCGCTCCGTCGCCCGCTCCATGACGGCCCGGAAGTCAATCGCGCCCGGCACGGCCGCCGACGGCATCAGCGCTCCTCCGGCTCGCCGCCCCCGATACGGATGCCCGTCACCTCGCCGCCCACGTCGCGGGCCTTGAGGCGGACCTTGTCCCGGGACGTCGCCCGGGCCGTGCGAGTCCGCTCATCCACGCCCAACACCGTGGCGCCCTTTCGGATGTGCGCGGCATCCAGCCGCACGTCCCGCCCCTCGGCCCTTCGCGGAGCCCTCCGGTGCCGAAGGATCTCGCCTAGTCCCCAAGCGACCAGGGCGAGGGCGAAGACAACGACGACAGCCGGTAACAGCGGCCGCAGCGCCCCCGAGACGGAGGTAGCCACGACCGCGAGGACTAGGACGACGCCCAAGGCCAGCAACAGCGGCTGGGACTTCAGCCTGTTCGCGACCGTATTGATGGCGGTCGGGATGCCCGCGGGCTCCTTCGATGCCTGACTCCCCGTGCCCATGGATGATCCCTCGCGTAGAAGCGCTGGCAGCCAGCGCGGTCCGGTACTCCAAGGGTTGAGTAGCGATGACCCCGAATGTGACGGTAGGCGCCCCTCGTCCGTCCCGCCGCCGACTGAGGCGGCAGGCGGTGCCTCATCGCGCTCTGTTGATCAACACCAGCTAGCGGTGCGCTCCCACGGAGTTCCGCGAAGCCCGCTCTGGGAGTGCCGTGCCTGGCAGTCCGACGGAAACTGCGTTCGACCGCGTTGGATCGCCCTCGCCAGAAGCTCCGGGCGCGGGTTCGATTCCCGCCGCTTCCTGCGACTTACCGGCGGAACTTGTCCGTGGCCTCGACGAGCGCGGCGGTGGTGCCGGGCTCGTAGGCCGAGTGCCCCGCGTCCGGGATGATCTTCAGCTCCGCCTCGGGCCAGGCCTTGTGCAGCGCCCAGGCGCTCTCCACGGGGCAGGGCATGTCGTAGCGGCCCTGGACGATGACGGCGGGGATGTGGCGGATGCGCGGCACGTCCTCCAGGAGCTGGTTGTCGCTGCGGAAGAAGCCACGGTTCACGAAGTAGTGGCACTCGATGCGCGAGAAGGCGAGCGAGTATGCGTCCTCACCGTAGTGCGCGATGACCTCCGCCTTGGGCAGGAGGTAGCTGGTGCGGGCCTCCCAGATGCTCCAGGCCTTGGCTGCCTCCTGGCGTGCCCGCGCGTCGCTGCCCGTCAGCCGCCGGTGGTAGGCCTGGACCAGATCTCCGCGCTCCTCGGGAGGAATGGGGGCCAGGAAGTCCTCCCAGGCATCCGGGAAGAACATGTGCGCACCGTGCTGGTAGAACCAGTGAATCTCCTGTTGGCGCACCAGGAAGATGCCGCGCAGCACCAGCTCCGTGACGCGCTCCGGGTGCTTCTGCGCGTACGCCAGGGAGAGCGTGCTGCCCCACGAGCCGCCGAAGACTTGCCACCGCTCGAGGCCCAGGTGACGGCGCAGCGTCTCCATGTCCTCCACGAGGTGCCAGGTGGTGTTCTCCTCCACGCTCGCGTGCGGAGTGCTCTTCCCGCAGCCCCGCTGGTCGAACAGCACGATGCGGTACGCCGCCGGATCGAAGAAGCGCCGCTGCTTCTCGTCCGTGCCGCCGCCGGGCCCGCCGTGGACGAAGATCACCGGCTTGCCCTTCGGGTTGCCGCTCTCCTCGAAGTAGAGCTCGTGGAGCGGGGACACGCGGAGGCGGCCGGTGTTGTAGGGCTCGATGGGGGGATAGAGGGTGCGCAGGGCCATGGCGGGGGGCACACTAGCAGAGCCTTCAGGCGCGCTTGCCTGCCTGCTCTCCAGGCAGAGGGCAGGAACCTTGCTGCGCCTGCTGGCGGGAATGACCACCTGATGGGTCATGAGTACGAGATCCGCGGGCGCTCACGCACAGAGTCCCGGAGGTCTTCGCAAGATCTTCCGGGAGAATGGGCTGTCCATCGTGATGTTCAGCCTCTTCGTGCTGTTCTTGCTGGGCCAGAGCCTGACAGGCCTGCACTCCTACAACGAAGAGCAACGCGATCACGGGCAACCCGCCGTGAGCTACGGCAAGTACCTCCAGTCTGGCGAGTTCATGGAGGTGACCTTCGAGAATTGGGAGAGCGAGTTCCTCCAGATGGGGGCCTTCGTCGTCCTGGCCGCCGTCCTCAAGCAGAAGGGCTCGGGCGAGTCGAAGAAGGTCTATGGCGAGAACGAGGTGGACAAGGATCCCCGGAAGGAAGCCCGGCCGGACTCGCCCGCCCCTGTCCACCGAGGCGGGTTGGCGCTCCAACTCTACTCCCGCTCGCTGTCGCTCGCGCTGTTCGGCCTGTTCTTCTTCTCGTTCGCCCTGCACGCGGTGGGTGGGCTCAGGCTCTTCAACGAGGAGCAGCTCCAGCACGGGCAGCAGGCCGTGAGCTTCTGGCAGTACGTGTCCGGCTCCAAGTTCTGGTTCGAGTCCTTCCAGAACTGGCAGAGCGAGTTCCTCTCCGTGGGAGTGCTCGTGGTGCTCTCCATCTTCCTGCGCCAGAAGGGCTCGCCCGAGTCGAAGCCGGTCCACGCGTCGCACGGGGAGACCGAGGGCGCCTGAGTGTGACGGAGCGCCCGCCGGAGAGGCGCGGTGGACCCCGGAGAGCCCACCGCGCCCGCGCCGTGCCAGGTCAGGGCACCCGGCAGGCCTCCCGGAGCTCGGCCACCGCCGACTCCAGCGCCACCTGCCGCTGAGCCCCGCTTCGCTCGCGGAGCTGGACCGAGCGCGCCGCCTGCTCCCGCGGTGCAGGTCGAAGCGCTCGGGCAGCACGAAGTCGCGCTGGATCGTCCCGCACTGCCACTCGCGGACGGAGCGGTCCTTCAGGATGAACTCCAGCCGCCGGGTGGAAAGCCGGACCGGAGCGGGGTGCTGAAGCGTTTCGCGGTGCGCCCCGTCCGGTGGTTCCGGCGGGGCTGCGGTGTCCGCGCGCTCAGCTCACGTGCGCACGACCGCCGGCCCGCCAGTGCGGGTGGTGGTGGTCGTGGGGGTGGTGAGCTGGACGTACTTCATGGCGGACAAGATGCAGCGACGCGACAGCCCCGTTACGCTGACCTGCATCGTCCTATAGGGCTGGGCGCAGGCCGCGCCCATGATTCCTAACGTGGTGGGCATGAGGGCTCACCTGCGCTCGCAGCCATCGAAGGTGTTGCTGTTCTTCGTGCTGGCCGCAGCGTGCTCGAGTGCTCCCTCGCTGGAGCCTCCTCTCAGCGTGGAGGCGCCTCCTGTCTGGGGGGGCCCTCCGGTCTGGCTTGAGAGTGCGATGGTGAAAATCCGGCCCCAGACGCAGCCGGGCACCTTGCGGGAGCTGTCCCTGTTCGCGGCACGCAACGAGTTCGTCTCCTTCCAGGTGGCCTTCCACGGCGGGCAGACAGGCCTGACCGTCAGCGGCGTGAGCCTCCACACCTTGCAGGGCCCCGGCCTCATCGCGGGAGGGAACATCACCCTCTATCGGGAGGCCTTCCTGGACATCACCCGGCCCTCCAGTCCGGACCCGAAGCCGGGGCTCTGGCCCGACGGGCTGATTCCGGACATCGACGAGCTCGTCGGAGAGAAGCGCCTCGCCTTTCCCTTCGCTGTCCCTCCCGGCGAGGCCCGCGCCATCTGGGTGGATGTGCATGTCCCGCAAGGGACGCGCCCGGGCTCCTACCAAGGCAGCATCTGGGTGCAGACGGGCGAGGGTGAGCCCTCCGAGCTGAGGCTCCAGCTCCACGTCGTGGACGCGCTCCTGCCGAGCACCCCCTCGCTGCAGACAGCCTTCTTCCTGGGGCCCCCTCACGTCTGCCTGGCCTTCAGCGGGAACCAGGAGTGCGACGAGGAAGTACTGTTGCGGCTGATCCCGCTCTTCTACCGGCTGGGCCTCGACCACCGCATCACCCTCGCTGGAGGCTTCCCGCCCTTGTCGGCTCAGACCACCTGGGGCCCGCTGGACTGGAAGACCTTCGAGCTGATGTGGGGGCCGTTCCTCAACGGCACAGCGCCCTTGCGCCTGGCCGGAGCACGCATGACGAGCTGGCAGTACCTGGGCCCGTCCAGCGCCGACAGCCTCGTGGACTTCACCCGGGAGACGCTCCCGCGGGGGTGGTTGCCCCGCGCCTTCAACTACGTGGGAGACGAGCCGCCGCTCTTCTCGACCTTCGACGAGATACGGCGGCGCGCCACGCTGACGCGGCAGGCTGCGCCCGAGCTGCGGACGCTCGTGACCACCCAGATCGATCCGCTCGAGAGGGAGGGCCTGGAGGAGCTCGTCGACATCCTCGCCGTGCTGATCAACAGCTGGACCCCCGCGCCTCCGGAGAGTGGCCCGCAGCGGGAGCGCTACGAGAAGTTCCTCTCCCGGCCGAACCGGGAGCTCTGGCTGTACCAGAGCTGCTCGAGCCATGGCTGTGGCTCCCCCGCGCCCGAGAACCAGCCGGGGCAGGGCTGGCCCTCGTATATGATCGACCGGCCGGCCGCGAAGGCTCGCGCCATGGAGTGGGTGTCCTTCCTGGAGGGCGCGAAGGGCGAGCTCTACTACCAGACGGCGGAGGCGCTCGACACCGCGTGGACGGACCAGCTCCGTTACGGCGGCAACGGGGACGGCACGCTCTTCTACCCGGGGAAGGCCTCCATCATTGGCGGGACCACGGACGTGCCGGTGCCCTCGATCCGCCTGAAGCTCATCCGCCTGGGCCTCCAGGACTACGAGTGGCTCCGGGCCGTAAGCGACGCGGGAGATCCGGAGTACGCGCGCAGGGTGGCACGCTGGGTCGTCCCGGCCGCCTGGCGCGTACCCGATGATGGGGCCCTCTTCGAGACGGCGCGCCTGTGTCTCATGCGCCGGTATCTCGAGCTCTCGGGGGGCCACAGGCCCGGCCTGCGGCCCCGGCCCATCGAAGTTCCATGCCCCGAGGACCTCGCGCCCTCGCCGGGAGGCTAGGCGTTCTCGGTGGAAGGGGGCGGGATGCCCTTGCCCGCGTGAGCCACGATCTTCAGCTCCGAGTGGTCATCCAGCGCCAGTCCGTCTCCCTTCGGCTGCGTCTCGGTGACCGAGATGACATCCCCCCGGTAGAGCTTGAAGAAGCGCTCGTTCTTCTCCGTGCGGTGCTTGTCCTGCATGGCCAGGCCCACGCGGCCCTCGGGGCCACAGCCGATGTAGCGCTGGCGCCCCTTGCCCTCGAGCGGCTCGGAGACGATGCGGAAGAGCCGGCCCTGGGGCAGCTCCGGCCAGGCCTCTCCCTTCGGCGCGAGCATGAGGTAGCTCATCTTCAGGGACTCCTTGTGCAGCCCCGCGGCCCGAGCCAGCTCCTCCACCACGCGCGGCATCGGCCACGAGCGCTCCGCGTGGCACCAGTCGGTCTCCTTCACCAGCGCCGGGCAGTTGCCCCGGAACATGCATGGCGCCCGCACCGCGTAGCCCTTGCCCACCAGCACATCCCTCACCTTGAGCAGGGCGCGCGAGGTCTCCCTCAGGGCCGGCTCCAGCACCAGCAGGCTCCCGCCCTTCTTCACCTGGGCCAGCACCTGCTCCAGCAGCGCCGCCCGGGGGCCGATGGCCCCGTCCCCCGTCCCGTACAGCTCATTGAGGACGTGGCCCATGGTGATGAGATCGAACTGGCCCTCGGGGGGTGGCGCCTTGCGCGTCGGGTCCCACTCGCGGGTGGCCAGCGCCTCGCCTGCCTCCGCGGCCAGCTCCCGGGCGAGCGCCAGCGCGGGCTTGCTCCGGTCCGCCGCCGTCACCTCCTGGGCCCCGGCGTCCAGCGCGGCGAAGGCCAGCGGGCCCGGGCCGCTCCCCAGGTCCAGCACGTGCCGGGGGCGGTTCGGCAGCTCCCCGAGCGCTTGACGCGCCTGGGCATAGGACACCGGCCAGTAGAAGAGCAGGTAGGCGCCCAGGAGCTTCGGGTCGTCCATGTACTTGGCGCCCGCGAGCTGCCGCTCCCGGGTGAGGCCGAGCGAGAGCTGCTTCACGCCCGCCCCCACCTCCTTCACCTCCTGGGGCGTCAGCCGCGTCTCCGGCCCGTCTCCCTTGCGGCGAGCCTTCCTCCAGACGGCGATGAGCCGCGGCATCCACCGCTCGAGGTCCTTGCTATAGGCGTCGGCCATCGACACTGACTCCCAACGAAGGGTCGCCTCCCGACGGCGACCGCGTTAAACCCCTGTCCCACATGATTTCTGTCCGAGGCCTGCGCAAGCACTACAAAGTCCACAAGCGCCCGCCCGGCCTCAAGGCCGCCTTCCGGTCGCTCTTCCACCGGGACTACACCACCGTCAAGGCGGTGGATGGCATCTCCTTCGAGATCCAGCCCGGCGAGCGGGTGGGGTTCCTGGGGCCCAACGGTGCGGGGAAGACCACGACGCTCAAGGTGCTCTCCGGGCTGCTCCACCCCTCCGAGGGCGAGGTGAGGGTGGACGGCCACGTGCCCCGCCACCGGGAGGTGGCTTACCTCAAGAAGATCATGCTCGTCATGGGGCAGAAGCAGCAGCTGCTGTGGGATCTGCCCCCGGCGGAGACGTTCGAGCTCAACCGCGCCGTCTATGACGTGCCCCGCGAGCAGTTCAAGCAGACGCTGGACGAGCTGGTGGCGCTGCTGGAGCTGGAGGAGCTCATCCAGAAGCCCTCGCGGCAGCTCTCGCTGGGCGAGCGGATGAAGTGCGAGCTGGCGGCGGCGCTCATCCACCGGCCCAAGGTGCTCTTCCTGGACGAGCCCACCATCGGCCTGGACGTGTCGATGCAGGTGACGATGCGCTCCTTCATCAAGGCGTACACGGAGCGGCACGGCGCCACGCTCATCCTCACCAGCCACTACATGGATGACGTGGCGGCGCTGTGCCCGCGCATCATCGTCATCGACAAGGGCGTGCTGACGTACGACGGGGGCCTGCAGGCGCTGGTGCAGCGGGTGCGGCCGGAGAAGCGGGTGGTGTTCCGGCTGGAGCGGCCGGTGGAGGCCGCGAGCCTCGCCTCGCTGGGCCGGGTGGTGTCCCACGAGCCGGGCTCGGCGGTGCTGCAGGTGCCTCCGGAGGCGGTGAGCGCCACCATCAGCCGCGCGCTGTCGAGCCTGCCGGTGACGGACCTGACGGTGGAGAACGCGCCGCTCGAGGAGGTGATGAGCGAGCTGTTCGCCGAGACCAAGGCCCGCAGGGCCACCGCGGACGGAGAGGGAGCCCCGTGAGCCTGCGCAACACCGTGCGCGCGTTCCCGACGCTGCTGCGCGTGGGGGTGGCCGAGGCGCTCGCCTACCGGGCCGAGCTGCTCATCTGGGTGCTGTCCACCACCATGCCCTTCATCATGATGGCGCTGTGGACGGCGGTGGCCCGCGAGGCGCCCGTGGGCCCCTACACGCAGCAGGGCTTCGTGGGCTACTTCCTCGCCACCTTCGTGGTGCGCCAGCTCACGGGGGCCTGGGCGGCCTGGCAGATCAACTACGAGGTGCGGCAGGGCACGCTGGCCATGCGGCTGTTGCGGCCCATCTCGCCGCTGTGGGCCTACGCCGCGGAGAACCTGGGCGCGGTGCCCATGCGGACGCTGGTGGCGGTGCCGGTGGCGGTCCTCTCGGTGCTCGTGGTGGGAGAGCAGGCGGTGCCGCGGGAGTGGTGGGGCTGGCCGCTGCTGCTGGTGGCCCTGCTGGGCAGCTGGCTCATCACCTTCCTGGCCAACGTGTGCATCGGGGCGATGTCCCTGTTCATGGAGAGCAGCCGGCATGTGATGGATGTGTGGCTGGTGCTGTTCTTTGTCCTGTCCGGGTACATGTTCCCGGTGAAGGTGCTGCCGGCCTGGATGGCCACGCTCGTGGACTGGCTGCCCTTCCGCTACCAGATCAGCCTGCCGGTGGAGGTGATGACGGGCGTGCGCACCTTGCCGGAGACGCTGATGCTGCTCGGGCGCCAGTGGATCTGGGTGCTGCTGCTGGGGACGCTGGCGGTCACCTTGTGGCGGCGGGGGCTGCGGCGCTTCGCGGCGTACGGAGGGTAGGGGGATGCTGCGGCGCTATTCGAGACTGCTCGGTGTGCAGCTGCGGGCCTCCAGCCTGCTGGCCATGCAGTACCGCGGAGATTTCCTGCTGGAGGGCCTCATCTCCCTCTTCTGGACGTTCACCGCGATGGCGCCGCTCTTCGTCGTCTATCAGGAGCGCAAGGCCATTGCCGGCTGGAGCTTCGGCGAGGCGCTGCTGGTGGTGGGGTGGTTCACCTTGCTGCAGGGCGTGCTGGAGGGGGCGATTACCCCCAGCCTCAACGGGGTGGTGGAGCACATCCGCAAGGGCACGCTGGACTTCGTGCTGCTCAAGCCCGCGGACGCGCAGTTCCTGGTGTCCACCACGCGCTTCGAGCCGTGGCGCTCGACGAACGTGCTCACGGGGGTGGCCATCTTCGTCTACGCCTTCCACCTGCTGGGGCGCGGGCCTTCCATCCCGGGGCTGTTCGCCGCGCTGGTGCTGCTGGGCACCAGCACGCTGCTGCTCTACTCGCTGTGGATCCTCACGGTGAGCGCCGCCTTCTTCGTGGTGAAGGTGGACAACCTCACCTACTTCTTCCAGTCCATCTTCGATGCGGCGCGGTGGCCCTCGTCGGTCTTCAAGGGGCCGCTCGCCTTCGTGTTCACGTTCATCATCCCGCTGGCGCTGATGACGACGTTCCCCGCCGAGGCGATGCTGGGACGGCTGCCGCTCCGGGCACTGGTGGCGGCGGTGGTGGGCTCCATCGTGTTCGCCTTTATCTCGCGCCGCGTGTGGCTGCGCTCCATCGGGCACTACACGTCCGCCAGCAGCTGAGCGGTGCTGGGCCTGTGGCGTCCGCCCGCTGGCGCGCTATCCCCTGGAAACCCCTGAGGTTAAGGCTGGGTGTGAAACCACCCAGCACAACTTTTTCTCAGGATCAGCGATAAGCCTGATTGGAGAATCAATTTCCAGGCGCGAGGCGTATGGAGACGAAATCGCTGCGTTCGGGCACCCGGTCTGTCCGATACCCCACGGTCATCCAGCGCGTGCTGCTCGGGGTGGCGTTGCTCGCGGCGTCCCTTGCCTCCGCGGCGGATGCGCCCCAGCGCGTCGTGGCCATCGTCCCGCTGGGCCCGGTGAAGCAGGAGTACCTGGATCGCGTGGCCCAGGAGCTCCAGGCCCGCATGAACGTGCAGGTCCGCATCGAGCCGCAGCGCGAGCTGCCCCCGGAGGCCTTCTACACGCCGCGCAAGCGCTGGCGCGCGGAGAAGCTGCTCGAAGCCCTGGATGCCAGCCCGCCCGCCGGCGCCTGGAGGGTGGTGGGCGTGACGGAGGCGGAGATCTCCTCCACCAAGGGCGACATCTTCGACTGGGGCATCGCAGGCCTGGGCAACATCGGCGGGCCGAGCTGCGTGCTCTCCGCGTTCATCTATAAGAAGCACAGCAAGAAGGAAGACGTGCTGCTGCGCCGGCTGGGCGATCTGGCCGTTCACGAGTTCGGCCACACGCTGGGCTTCCCTCACTGCGAGACGCAGGGCTGCGTCATGGCGGACGCCAAGGGCAAGGCCATCAAGTCCGCGGACGAGAGCTCCGGCCAGTACTGCGCGCAGTGCCTCGAGACCCTCTCCCCCGAAGACCGGGCCCTCATCAAGAAGCAGCCGTAGGGCCTCGCCTCCACCCTCGCAACACCCACTCACCACCAAGGAGTCCGCATGAGACACACCCAACCTCTGCTTCTGGCGCTGCTGGCCGTGAGCGCCCTCTGTCTGGCCACGCCGGCCCACGCAGGCGCGGCGAAGACGACGTACCCCGTCGTGTTCGCGCACGGCATGGCTGGCTTCGACAACCTCCTCGGGTACGACTACTGGGGAGATGACTACGGCACGTTCGTGGGCGATGCCTGTGACGAGCTCCTCGAGGTCTACTGCAACGAGGACCTCAACAGCGGGCAGAAGGCCTTCGTCGCTCAGGTGCAGGCGTTCCAGACCTCGGAGGTCCGCGGCCTGGATCTGGCCAACGACGTCGAGGGCTTCATGGCCACCGTGGGCGCCAGCTACGTGAACCTCGTGGGGCACTCGCAGGGCGGCATCGACATCCGCAAGGCCGCGCGTGTCCTGCGTGAGCGCCGGGGCTACACGGCCGTCAAGGTGGCCATCAGCGTCTCCTCGCCGCACCGTGGCTCGCCCGTGGCCAAGTACATCCTCGGGCTCGGGCCCGGCGTGACCAGCGTCGTCGACGCGCTGGCCCGCTACTACGGCGACATCATCTACCAGTCGGGCAATGACGGCATGGCGGGCGCCAAGCAGCTCGTCTACAACGACTACGATCCGAACGACGGCAAGACCACGGGCATGAAGGCGTTCAACACCGCCTACCCGGTCAGCACCTCGTACGCCACGCGCTACGCCTCGCTCATCACCGCCCAGTACGGCGGCAACGTGAACCCCGCCCTCTACCTGCTCAAGGAGTTCTTCTTCGACATCGATGGGGATGGCTACTGCCTGGACGACTGCGACAATGACGGCGCTGGCGGCAAGGGCGACGGCATCAAGAACGAGAACGACGACGATGGCCTGGTGGGCATCAACTCCCAGCAGATGGGCTACCGGCTGGCGTACACCGAGTACGCCCTGGGCTTCGACTACATCGGGACCGACTCGGGCCCGGGCTACGTGGGCAGCCTCAACGCGCCCACGTCCACGCAGATGTCCTCCATGTCGAGTGTCATCATCCAGGATCACCTGGACGTGGTCGGCGTGGGTCCGGATACCTTCGATGAGCCGGAGTTCTACGCGGCCATCATCGACTACATCGCCTACTTCGACTGATCGCAGCACACGGAGGTGTCCGGGGGGTCCGAGCAGGCGGACCTTCCGGGCCCCCTCGCCACCTTGCCCGGCTTGTGGCAAGCAGAGAGCCGCATGAGGACGCGGACCCAGAAGATTCTCGGTGGCTCGGCGGTGGCCCTGGTGGCCCTGATCGCGGGCCTGTACCTCGCCTTCCGGGGCTCGGAGCCCGCGGCCCAGCCTTCCCCCCCGGGGGCTCCTGGCGCCAGCGCTCGCGCGGATCGTCCGCCTGGGCCCGCTCCCGTCTCCAGCCCGAGCGCGGCTCCGCGCATCGGGGACGAGCCTGCGCCGGCCGCTCCTGTGCTGTCGGGAGATCCGGACAAGGAGCTGGAGGAGCTGGCCACCTTCATGCGCAACCGCTTCGGCGCGAAGCTGAAGGAGCCCTACGTCCAGATCAAGATGCTGGAAGACCTCATGCGGTTCTTCCAGAAGCGGAGCCCGGATCGCTGGCAGGAGGAGCTGCTGGCGTTCCTCAAGAAGGCGTTCCCGGAGATGTACGACGAGCTGGCGGGCATGCTCCGCAACCGCGTGGACTACGAGAAGTGGGTGCGGGACAACGACTCGTACCTGCGCGGGCTCGGTGACAAGGAGCGCCGCACCGCCATGTGGGACGCGCGCAACCGGCTCTTTGGCAAGGAGAACGCGGAGCGCATCTGGGCCTCCGAGCTGAAGAACCAGGCCCTGGCGGACACGCTCGCGTCGCTCGAGGCGAAGCAGGACGCCAACGTCGCGCAGAAGCTGTCCACGTACAAGCAGCGCCTCCACGAGATCTATGGTGAGCAGACGGAGGCCTACCTGGAGCGGCACCAGCAGGAGACGATGAACCGCTTCCTGGATCTGCCCTCCGTGCAGAAGGACCTGACGGCGATGGCGCCCCAGGAGCGCTCGCAGAACCTGCGCACCATCCGCAAGGAGATGGGGCTGGACGAGGAGGCCCTCCAGCGCTGGGACGAGCTGGACAAGACCCGCGACACGCGCTGGGACGCGGGCACGAAGTACATGGCGGAGCGCGAGGCCCTGACGAAGCAGCTCTCCGGCCCCGCGCTGGAGACGAAGCTCCAGGAGCTGCGCGCGCGCTACTTCGGCACCGAGGCGGAGATCATCGGCCAGGAAGAGGCCAGCGGCTTCTTCCGCTTCGAGCGCCAGCGGCAGTGGGGACGTAACTGAGCGGGCGTCCTCGCCCCTTCGTCCAATAGCGGGCGGCGCTGCCGTGTCGATCTTGCCAGCAGGCCCTGGCGTCCCAAGGGTCCTCCTGATGGAACGACACCGCGCCCAGCCCTGGTTGCTCCTCGCGAGCCTGCTGATAGGCCCTGCCTCGCTCGCTTGCCCGGACTGCCCCACCTCGCGGGTGGTGCGCGCCTCCGTGCTGGGCGAGGGCTTCTGGAGCTACCTGGTGATGGCGGTGGTGCCCTTCCTGCTCATCGGGGCGCTCAGCGCGCTGCTGTACCGTATTGGACTCCCGCCGCGCGAAGGGGCTCCCGCGCGCCATGAGGAGGAGCCTGGAGCCAGGATGTGACGGACGGAGGGTAGGGCGATGGCGGAAAGAGCACGGCATCACGGGGCGATCATCTCGGCGGGCGTGCTGCTCGGCGCGGGCCTGGGTGGCTTCTTCGATGGCATCCTGCTGCACCAGATCCTGCAGTGGCACCACATGCTCTCCTCCCAGCTTCCGCCGACGGAGCTGGTGAGCATCAAGGTCAACATGTTCTGGGACGGCCTCTTCCACGCCTTCACGTGGCTGGTCACCGCCCTGGGGCTCGGACTGCTGTGGCGCGCGGGCCAGCGCCCCGAGGTGCCCTGGTCGACCCGGACCCTCGTGGGCTCGTTGGCCATCGGCTGGGGCGCCTTCAACCTGGTGGAGGGGCTCATCGACCACCAGCTGCTCGGCATCCACCATGTCCACCCCGGCGCGGGGCAGCTCGCGTGGGACTTGGGCTTCCTCGCCTCCGGAGTCCTGCTGCTGGGCGTGGGGTGGGGGTTGATCCGGGCGGGCCGCAGGGACACGCGCCCCCGCGGCATGGCCGTGTACCCCGGCGCTCAGGACAGGCTGGCGCCGGGGTACGGCAGGTGAGCCGTTAGTCTCGGCGGCGCTTCGCTCTCGAGATCTGCCAGCCGGCGAGGGTGCGGTTTCGCTCGAGACGCTTCTGCTCGCGCTGCGCGGCGCTGCTCGCCTGACGCGCATGGTAGGCCTGCTCTCGCTGGAGCTTCTCGAAGCTCTGGAGCCGCTCAGGAGAGAGCTCCCCGGCCTCCACCGCGGCTCGCACCGCGCATCCCGGCTCTCGCCCGTGCGCGCAGTCCGAGAAGCGGCAGCCCTCGGCCAGCGCGAGGACCTCCGCGAACGCCTGGCTCAGGCCCTCCTTCTCGTCCCCCCACAGCCCGAGCTCGCGCATCCCAGGCCCATCGATGAGCAGGCCTCCCTGCGGGAGCACGAAGAGCTCCCGGTGCGTGGTGGTGTGGCGGCCCCTGTCATCCGCGGAGCTGACGGGCTGGGTGGCCAGCCGCGCCTCTTTCAGGAGCCGGTTGACGAGGGTCGACTTGCCCACGCCCGAGGAGCCGAGCAGCGCCCCGGTCTTCCCGGCGGGCAGCTGCGCGAGCAGCTCCTCGAGCCCCGTGCCTTGCTGGGCACTCAGCGCGAGCACGGGGACTCCAGGAGACAGCGCCTCCACCTCGAGGAGGCAGGCGGAGACGTCCGGGTGGAGGTCAGCCTTGCTGAGCACCACCACGGGCATGGCGCCGCTGGCCCAGGCCATGGTGAGCGCCCGCTCGATGCGCCGCGGGTTGAAGTTCCCATCCAGCCCCGTGACGAGGAACACCACGTCGAGGTTGGCGGCGATGAGCTGGCCCTCGTGCTCGCTTCCGGCCTCACGTCTTATGAGGACGCTGCGGCGGGGGAGGACCGCGTGGAGCAGCGCTTCACCGTCACCCGAGGGCGGTGGCAGCGCGACCCAGTCGCCGATGGTGGGCAGCGCCTCGGCGTTCGGGGCGTGGTGGAGGAGCCGTCCCGAGGCACGCGCGAGCAGCGCCCGCTCGGAGGTCTGGACGGTGAGGAGCCCTCGCTCCTGGCGCACCACGCGGCCGGGGACGAGAGGAAGAGGGGACTGAGAGAGGAGAAGCGAGAAGGCGTTGGCGAGGTCTGGACCCCAGCCGAGGGATTCGAGAGACAGAGACAAGGGAAGGACTCCGGACAGAGCGGTGCCTGCGGCGCACCTGGTTCTTCAGGGCACCCAGCGGGAGGCAAGGCTGCTGCGACGGACCTTCGGGGCCGGCTAAGCGGCCTGCGCCCTCTGGGCGAACAGGACAGCGACCGCGGCAAGATCAATGGGAGCGTTCATGGATTGCCTCCGAGTGCTCGCGGGGCGGCGTCCATCGCCGCTCGGCACCCCAGCCATAGCACGGACCAGGGAAGGACGAGGCAGTGTCGGCGCCTGTCCTACCCCCTCAACGGGAAAATCCCTTCGAAAAATTCCCCGCAACCAACCCGCAGCTGCCGGGTTTGAGAAGCCGTGAGCGCGATGCGACGGCGCTCAACGCTGTCTCAACCTCACGAACCCCGAAGGAGCAAAGTCATGATGCGGATGAGCAAGTCGATGATGCTGGGTGCTGCGCTGGTGCTGGCTGCTTGTGGCAAGGACACGGTGGAGGACACCGAGTACGTCGAGGCCACGCCGGACCTGTCCGGCACCGCGCTGGAGATCAACAGCCAGGCTGCCGGCGAGGAAGGTGCCGCGCTGATCGCCGAGGGCTTCGGCGTGAGCCAGGGCGAGCTCAACGGGCAGGGCCCGGAGTTCCTCGAGAACGCGCGCCTGCAGGTCAAGGCGCTCAACGGCGCGCTCAAGGACGCCATCACCCCCATCGTGGAGCTGGTGAACGCGGGCGGCGCGGAGGCCCAGCCGGGCGACGTGCTGGTGTACGGCCCGACGGATCGCGCCAACGCCACCTACAAGTTCACCATCAAGAAGGTGACGCAGCAGCGCTTCGTGTGGAAGCTGGAGGCGCGGACGCTGGGCAGCACGGATGACGCGGCGTACAAGGTCGTCGCGGCGGGCGGGCTGACCAAGGGCGAGCTGGCGCACCGCGGCCGGGGCACCATCGGCATCAACCTGGACAACCTCAAGGCGGTGGCGCCCGCCACCACCGGCCAGGGCAAGCTGCTGGCCTCCTTCGCGCACAGCGCGACCCATGACAAGGTGCTGGCCTACCGGCTGGCGGCCTTCACGCCGAACCTGACCCACCACGAGCCCGTCACCGGCGCCTTCGTGGGCCACCGCCGGATGCCGTCGGGCGCCACCCGCATCCGCGTGTTCGGCAAGTACAACCTGAAGAACACGGCGACCACCGAGAAGGAGAACGTGTTCGCCTCCATCCG
>Ga0255338_1002641_pt1 | contig 24904 bp, 34 predicted proteins | sample MeOH1_35cm_T4_19_FD_203715 | JGI IMG/M metagenome (GOLD analysis project Ga0255338, IMG submission 203715) | Sandy soil microbial communities from University of British Columbia, Vancouver, Canada - MeOH1_35cm_T4_195 | ecosystem: Engineered > Artificial ecosystem > Sand microcosm > Unclassified ...
AGATAGAACACGTCGCCGGGGTAGGCTTCGCGGCCCGGCGGGCGGCGCAGCAGCAGCGAGACCTGGCGGTAGGCGACGGCCTGCTTGGACAGGTCGTCATAGATGATCAGGGCGTCCTGGCCGCGGTCGCGGAAGTACTCGCCCATGGTGCAGCCGGAGTAGGCCGACACGTACTGCATGGCCGCCGATTCCGAGGCCGAAGCCGCCACCACGATCGTGTACTCCATGGCGCCGTACTGTTCGAGGGCGCGCACGATGTTCTTGATCGTGGACGCCTTCTGCCCGATGGCGACGTACACGCAGGTCATGTTCTGACCCTTCTGGTTGATGATCGTGTCGACGGCCACCGCGGACTTGCCGGTCTGGCGGTCGCCGATGATCAGCTCGCGCTGGCCGCGGCCGATCGGCACCATCGAGTCGATCGCCTTCAGGCCGGTCTGCACCGGCTGGCTCACGCTCTGGCGCGCGATCACGCCCGGGGCGACCTTCTCGATCACGTCCGTCAGCTTGGCGTTGATCGGGCCCTTGCCGTCGATCGGCTGGCCCAGCGCGTTCACCACGCGGCCGATCAGCTCGGGGCCGACCGGCACTTCCAGGATGCGGCCCGTGCATTTGACGGTGTCGCCTTCGGAGATGTGCTCGTACTCGCCCAGGATCACCGAGCCGACCGAGTCGCGCTCCAGGTTCAGCGCCAGACCGAAGGTCGGCGTGCCGTCGGCCGTCGGCGGGAACTCCAGCATTTCGCCGGCCATCGCGTCGGACAGGCCGTGGATGCGGCAGATGCCGTCGGCCACCGAGACCACGGTGCCCTGGTTGCGGATGTCGGCGCTCGCCGAAAGCCCTTCGATGCGGCTCTTGATCAGTTCGGAAATCTCTGCGGGATTGAGTTGCATGACTCTTTCCTTTGTATGGGGTTGCTTGGGCGAGCCTGGCCGCCGTCAGGCGGTGAGCGCGACCTTCATTTGTTCCAGGCGGGCCCGCACCGAGGTGTCGAGCACTTCGTCGCCGACCACCACGCGGATGCCGCCGATCAGCGACGGATCGTCCTGCACGGTCACGTTCAGCTTGCGTCCGAAACGCTGCTCGAGCGTGCGGTTCACCTCGGCGAGGTCGGCCGGCGCGATCGGGAAGGCGCTGTAGACCGTGGCGTCGGAAGTGCCGCTGCGCTCGTTCTTCAGCGCGCGGAACTGCCGCGCGACCTCGGGCAGCGCCGGCAGCCGGCCGTTGTCGATCACCATGCGCAGGAAGTTGGCGCCCTGCGCGGGCAGCGAGACCCGCGCCGCCTGGGTCACCACCTCGAACACCTGCTCGTCGGTCACCTTCGGATTGCCGGCAAACTGCAGCAACTGCTCGTTGCCCGCGACGGCGCCCAGCGCGTCCAGCCAGAAGGCGGCGCCTTCCAGGTCGGCGGCGGCCGACTTGAACAGCGCCTCGGCGTACGGGCGGGCGATTGTGGCGAGTTCAGCCATGGTCGTGCGTCCCGGTTACAGCTCGGTCTTGAGCCGGCCGAGCAACTCGGCGTGGACGGCCGGATTGACTTCCTTGCGCAGGATCTGCTCGGCACCGCGCACCGCCAGCGCGGCCACCTGCTCGCGCAGGGCTTCGCGCGCCTTGACGGCCTGCTGGTCGGCATCGGCACGGGCGGCGGCAACGATCTTGTTGCCCTCCTCGGTGGCGCGGCCCTTGGCCTCCTCCACGATGGCCTGCGCGCGGCGCTCGGCATCGGCCAGCAGCGCGGCGGTCTCCTGCCGCGTCTTGGCGAGCTCGGACTCGACCCGCTGGTTGGCCGCGGAAAGTTCGGACTTGGCCTTGTCGGCCGCGGCCAGCCCTTCGGCGATCTTCCGGGCGCGCTCGTCGAGCGCGACGGCGATCGGCGGCCACACAAACTTCATCGTGAACCCGACCAGGATCAGGAACACGATCATCTGAATGATCAGGGTACCGGTAATGCTCACTTGTTCATCCTTCGCCCCGCGGCGCGTGCGCGCGCCGCCCGGGCACGAGGTTGCTGCAACGCTGGTCCCAGACTGCTTACTTCGGCAGGTTGGCGATCTGGCCCAGGAACGGGTTGGCGGTGGCGAACCACAGGGCGATACCGGTGCCGATGATGAACGCCGCGTCGATCAGGCCGGCCAGCAGGAACATCTTGGTCTGCAGTTCGTTCATCAGCTCGGGCTGGCGGGCCGCGGATTCGAGGTACTTGCTGCCCATGATGCCGATGCCGATGCAGGCGCCGACGGCACCCAGACCGATGATCAGGCCGGCGGCCAGGGCGACAAAGCTGATAACTTCCATGATTGCTCCTAAGGGGACTTGGTTGGTGGTTGGAAAAGGAAAGGGAAAACCGGGAAACGCCTGCTCAGTGCGCGTCGTGCGCCTGGCCCAGGTAGACCAGCGCCAGCATCATGAACACGAAGGCCTGCAGCGTGATGATCAGGATGTGGAAGATGGCCCAGGCGGTGCCGGCGATGATGTGGCCGATCGCCAGCCCGATGCCGGTGGCCGAGATCGACCAGGCGCCGCCCATCAGGGCGATCAGCAGGAAGATCAGCTCGCCGGCGTACATGTTGCCGAACAACCGCATGCCGTGCGAGACGGTCTTGGCGACGAACTCGATGATCTGCATCGCGAAGTTGGGGATCCACAGCGCCGGGTGCGAGCCGAACGGCGCCGTGAACAGCTCGTGGACCCAGCCGCCCAGGCCCTTGATCTTGATGTTGTAGAACAGGCACAGCAGCAGCACCGACACCGACAGGCCCATCGTGATCGACAGGTCGGCCGTCGGCACGACGCGCAGGTACGCGTGGTGCGGATCGCCGCCGGCGCCGCCGTAGACGCGCTCCCAGATCCAGGGCAGCAGGTCGACCGGCAGCAGGTCCATCGCGTTCAGCAGGAAGATCCACACGAACACGGCGAGCGCCAGCGGGGCGATGAACTTGCGGCTGGCGGCGTTGTGCACGATGCCCTTGGCCTGCGAGTCGACCATCTCCACCAGGATCTCCACCGCAGCCTGGAAGCGGCCCGGCACGCCCGAAGTGGCCTTGCGGGCGGCGCGCCAGAAGATCCAGCACATCAGCACGCCCAGCGCGGTCGCGAAGAACAGCGAGTCGAAATTGAAGACCGAGAAGTCGACGACGTTGCCGGCCTTGTGGTTCTGCAGGTGCGTCAGGTGGTGAATGATGTATTCACCAGCGGTCGGTCCGTGTTCAGCAGCCATGTTTCTTCAGCTCAGTTTTTGACGTTTGCGGGGCGCGTACGCCAACGCGACCCAGTACACCTTCATCGTCAGCACCAGGCCGACCAGCAGCGCCGGCCAGCTCAGGTGCGCCACCAGCCTCGGCGCCACCGCCATCAGGGCGATCGACGAGGCCATCTTGATCATCTCCCACACCATGAACCCGAAGGCCGCGGTGCCTGCATTCAGCGATGCGAAACGGCCGGTCAGCCCCCGCGCAAAAATGGCCGCGGGGATCACCACGGCCAGCGCGCCGTATCCGGCGGACCATCCGACCGACTGCCGCCCGCTGACCGCCCAGGCGACCAGGGCTGTCACCAGCCCCACGACTGCCTGCGCCGCCACCACCCACCATGGCGACACCATGGGGACCTGCTCGCGCAGCCGGCGCGCCTGGTCGGCGGTCAGCGGCTTGAACGGGGGCTCTTCGTCGATGGTTTCAGGCAGCGGAGCGACTCTTTTCTTGGACTCCACCGTGCAGCCCTGAAATTTCACAAAGCTCCTGATTATAAGAAGAAACCCGGGGGTGCCCACCGGCCGGGCAGCTCATGCCGTGCGGCAAGGCCGCCGGTGTTGTCGGCGCACACCATCGGCGGGACGACAATCGGGGCCATGAACCCATCCGAACTCCCCGATCTCCCCTGCTTCCTCAACGGTGAATTCGCGAGCCTGCGCACGGCCAAGGTCAGCGTGATGGACCGCGGCTTCGTCTTCGGCGACGGCGTGTACGAAGTGGCGCCCCTGTACCGCGGCCGGCCGTTCCGTTTTGCCGAGCACATGGCGCGCCTGGAGCGCAGCCTGGGCGAGCTGCGCATCGCCAACCCGCGCAGCCGCGAGCAGTGGCGCGAGCTGGTGGAGCGGCTGGCGGCCGCGCAAGCGCAGCAGGCCGGCCTGCGGGTCGAGGACTGCGACCAGATCGCGTACATCCAGGTCACGCGCGGCGTGGCCATGCGCGACCACGTGATGATCCCCGGCCTGGAGCCGACGGTGTTCGCCTTCGTCAACCGGATGAGCCCGCCGTCGGCGCAGGAGCGCCGCGAGGGCGTGGCCTGCGTCACGGCCGACGACTTCCGCTGGCAGAAGGCGCACATCAAGAGCATCAGCCTGGCCGGCGCCGTGTTCGCGCGCCAGATCAGCGCCGACGTCGGCGGCTACGAGACGGTGATGTTCCGCGACGGCTTCCTCAGCGAAGGGGCGGCGGCCAACGTCTGGGTGGTCAAGGACGGCAAGGTGCTGGGCGCGCCGCGCGACAACCTGGTGCTCGAAGGCATCCGCTACGGCCTGATCGAGATGCTGTGCCGCGACGCCGGGATTGCGTACCAGCTGCGCCGGGTGTCCCGCGAGGAGGTGCTGGCCGCCGACGAGCTGATGCTGTCGAGCGCGACCAAGGAGGTGCTGCCCATCACCCTGCTGGACGGCAAGCCGGTTGGAAACGGCCGGCCCGGCCCCATCTACGAACGGTTGTACGCGGGCTACCAGCGCGCCAAGCAGAACTCCTGACATGCCAGTCCCCTTTCCCGGCCCGGGCCAGGTCCCGGGCGAATCGCTGATCGAGTACCCCTCGGCTTTCCCCATCAAGGTGATGGGCGCCAAGGTGGACGGCTTCGTCGAGGCCGTCACAGCCATCGCCCGACAGTTCGATCCGGCATTCGATCCGTCGACCGTCGAGCTGCGCGACAGCAAGGCGGGCAACTACCTGGGCATCACCATCACCATCACGGCCACCAGCCGCGAGCAGCTCGACGAGCTGTACCGCACGCTGTCCACGCATCCGATGGTGAAGGTGGTCCTGTAGCCCGATGCGGGTCGAGCTGCGCGGCCGCATCGGCTACCAGGCGGCGTACGCCGAAATGCAGGCGTTCACGGCGCAGCGCGCGTCCGGCACGCCCGACGAGCTGTGGCTGTGCGAGCATCCGCCGGTGTTCACGCAGGGCGTGGCCGGCCGGCCCGACCACCTGCTGGCGCCGGGCGACATCCCGGTGGTCGCCACCAACCGCGGCGGCCAGGTGACCTACCACGGGCCCGGCCAGGTGGTCGCCTACCCGCTGGTCGACCTGCAACGCGCCGGCTACTTCATCAAGGAATACGTGTACCGGCTGGAGGAGGCGGTGATCCGCGCGCTGGCGCGCTACGGCGTCACCGGGCACCGCCTGCGCGGCGCGCCGGGCGTGTACGTGCGGCTGGACGACCCGTTCTCGCACCTGCGGCTGGCGCCCCCGGCGCCCGGCGGCGATCCGTTCGCCGGCCTGGGCAAGATCGCCGCCCTGGGCGTGAAGGTGAGCCGCCATTGCACGTACCACGGCGTGGCGCTCAACGTCGCCATGGACCTGGAACCCTTCAGCCGCATCAACCCCTGCGGTTATCAGGGCTTGCGAACGGTCGATCTTTCTACAATCGGGGTTTCCACCAACTGGAACGAGGCCGCGCCGGTGCTGGGCCAGGAGCTCGCCGCCCTGCTCGCGTCCTGAAGACGGATCCCCCTATGTCGAACGACGTCGTGCGCGAAGCGCAGTCCCCCGAGAACTACCGCGCCGAGGCCAAGCAGAAGGCCGCCGCCAAGCTGTCGCGCATCCCGGTCAAGGTGCAGCCCGGCGAGGTGCTGCGCAAGCCCGAGTGGATCCGCGTGCGCGCCGGCTCGCCGACCACGCGCTTCTACGAGATCAAGCAGATCCTGCGCGAGAGCAACCTGGTCACGGTGTGCGAGGAGGCGTCCTGCCCCAACATCGGCGAGTGCTTCGGGCACGGCACGGCGACGTTCATGATCATGGGCGACAAGTGCACCCGGCGCTGCCCGTTCTGCGATGTCGGCCACGGCCGGCCCGACCCGCTCGACGCGGCCGAACCGCAGAACCTGGCCCGCACCGTCGCCCGGCTAAAGCTCAAGTACGTGGTGATCACCTCGGTCGACCGCGACGACCTGCGCGACGGCGGAGCCCAGCATTTCGTCGACTGCATCGGCGCGGTGCGCGAGCTGGCGCCCGGCACGCGCATCGAGATCCTCACGCCCGACTTCCGCGGCCGCGACGACCGGGCCCTGCAGATCCTCACGGCGGCGCCGCCGGACGTGATGAACCACAACCTGGAAACCGTGCCGCGCCTGTACCGCGAAGCGCGGCCCGGCAGCGACTACCAGTTCAGCCTGAACCTGCTCAGGAAGTTCAAGGCGCTGCATCCCGGCGTGCCGACCAAGAGCGGCCTGATGGTGGGGCTGGGCGAGACCGACGAGGAGATCGTCGACGTGATGCGCGACATGCGCGCCCACGGCATCGAGATGCTCACCATCGGCCAGTACCTCGCGCCGTCGACGTCGCACCTGCCGGTGCGGCGCTACGTGCATCCGGACACCTTCAAGATGTTCGAGGCCAGGGCCTACGAGCTCGGGTTCAGCCACGCCGCCGTGGGCGCGATGGTGCGTTCCAGCTATCACGCCGACCGGCAGGCGCAGGCAGCCGGCGTCGCCGACACCGGGCAGGGCTGAGCGCCGCGCGCGGCCGACCACCGGCCGACGATGGCCGGCCGCGCGTCGTCGCCGGCGAACAATGCGAAGGTGGTGGCGCCGTCTTCCGGCGTGCCGCGCAGCACCACCGGCGAGCCGTGGAATACCGGCCCCTTCAGCCACGCGTCCAGTCGCTGCGGCGCGGCCGGGTCCGGCGCCGGCAGGCGGGCCAGGCACTGGCCGAGCACCAGTTGCGGATGGTGGAAGGCCCGGCGGAAGCCGAACAGGCGCGCGTACGGGGTCCACAGGTGGATGCCGTTGTAGTCGCCGGTCAGCCGGCCGAAACGCAGGCCGGCCCCATCGCCGCTGCGCCAGCGGGCAATCTCCCGCTCGCCCGCTGCTGGCGCCCTGGCCGGTTCCAGGGCCGGCCCGGCTTCGCCAAAGCGGCCGCGCCAATAGAAGGTGACCACGCTCTCCCAGGCGATGCGGCCGGCGAGCCCTGCGGTGGTGTGCAGGTCGACTTCCAGCCCCTTGTCCAGCACCCGGTGGCCGGCGACGCGCGTCTCCAGGTCGAGCATCGAGCCGACGGCAATCGGCAGATGCTGCACGAGCTGGTTGCGCACCTGCAGCGCGTTCCAGATCGGCAGCGGCCAGCCGCGGTGCGTCAGCAACGCCATCAGCAGGCGGAAGCCGACGACGTGCAGGTACAGCACCGGGACACACCCGCCTGCCGGCAACCCGGTGAGCGCGAGGAACTGGCCGACCTCGCAGCGGTCGACCGGCAATCCGTGCCACACGAATCGCAGCGGCGGCAGGTCGGACGGAAGGCGAAGCGGTGCCGCGCGGTGGAACGCGCCGATCATGTAGGCCAGCGCCGACGGCCGGCGCCGGAACTCCACCAGGACTGCCATGGGCATCTCCTTTTTGGCGGGGGGCGGCAGCGGACCGCCCCGCGAAGCGCGATGGTGCCGCGCGCGAGGCCTCCTGATCAAGGGTGTCCGGTTGCCAAGGCGACTCGGCCTGCCGGACGCCATCCATCGCCCGTTAAGCTCGGACCATGTCCGCCAACCTGTACGCGCTCGGCGCGATCGCCCTGTGGGCCACCCTGGCCTCGCTGGGCGTTGCGTTGCGGCACCTGCCGCCCTTCCTGCTCACCGGCCTGGCCTTGCTGATCGGCAGCATCCCGTCGTGGCCGCTGGCACGCCAATGGCGGGTGCCGGCGGCGACGCTCGGGCTCGGGCTGTACGGGCTGTTCGGCTATCACCTGCTGCTGTTCATCGCCCTGCGCCACGCGCCGGCCGTGGAGGCCAACCTGGTGAACTACCTGTGGCCCCTGCTGATCGTGGTGCTGTCGCCGGTGCTGCTGCCCGGCATGCGGCTGCGCCCGCTGCATGCGGTGGCGGCACTGGCCGGCTTCGCCGGCGCCGCCATCGCGATCCTCGGCGCGGCACCGGGCGCGGGCGGCGGCTGGTCCTGGGGTTTCCTGCCGGCGCTGGCCTCGGCAGTGGTGTGGGCTAGCTATTCGCTGCTGACGCGACGCGTGCCGTCCTTCCCCACCGCCGCCATCGGCCTGTTCGGCGCCGCCTCCGGCCTGCTCTCGCTGGCCTGCCACTGGGCGTTCGAGCCGCCGGCGACGCTCGCGCCGGGCGACTGGGTCCTGGTCGCCGTGATGGGGCTGGGGCCCCTGGGCGCCGCCTTCTTCCTCTGGGACAAGGCGCTCAAGCTGGGCGATCCGCGCCAGATCGGCATCCTCAGCTACATCACGCCGCTGGCGTCCACGCTGCTGCTGATGACCGTGACCGGCCAGCCCTTGCGCTGGAGCATCGGCCTGGCGGCCGCGCTGATCATCGGCGCGGCCGTGCTGGGCACGCGAGCCGCAGCGCCGCGGCCGGTGGCGATGCGGCGCTGATTCCCCGCAAAACGGTCAAAAGACCTCGCACCGCCTCCTGGTGGTAAACCCTTTGTCGGCGCGCCGACGGCGGCCGCTAGCATGCAGCGCCATTTGACAAAAGGGAGGCATCCATGATCAAGCACATCGGCTTGGCGTTCGTCGTCGTCGCCGCGCTGGCGGCCGGCTGCGCGCAGACAAAACCCACCGTGTCGGCCGCTGCGGCGCCGGTGAGCGGCAACGCGCCGGCCTGGCAACAGGGCCGCGGCACCGACATGTCGGGCTCCTCGCTGGCCCCGCTGGCCGGCAAACTCACGGTGACGCCGGCCGCGGACATCCCGTTGCACCAGCTGAAGCTGCCGCCCGGCTTCAAGGCCGAGGTCTGGTCCACCGGCACGCCGGGCGCCCGCGCGATGGCGCGCAGCCCGAGCGGCAAGATCTACGTCGGCACGCGCGGGATCGGGCGCGTCTACGAGATCACCGATCACGGCGCAAGCCGCACCAGCCGGGTCGTGGTCGACAAGCTCAACCAGCCCGCCGCCGCCTTCCACGACGGGTCGCTGTACGTGTTCGCGATCGACAAGGTGCTGCGCTACGACGGCATCGACCGCAACCCCGGCGTGCAGCCGGTCGACCTCACGGCGAAGTTCAACCTGCCGCCCGAGCAGCACCACAACTGGAAGTACGTGCGCTTCGGACCCGACGGCAAGCTCTACGTGCCGTTCGGTGCGCCGTGCAACATCTGCATTCCCGGCGAACCATACGCGCAGATCCGCCGCTACAACGCGGACGGCTCGGGCATGGAGGTGATCGCGCGCGGCGTGCGCAACACCCAGGGTTTCGACTGGCACCCCGTGACCAAAGAACTGTGGTTCAGCGACCATGGCCGTGACTGGATGGGCGACGACACGCCCGAGGACGAGCTGAACCGGCTGAGCCGGACCGGCCAGCACTTCGGCTTCCCCTACTGCCACGCCAACGGCGTGGCCGACCGCGACATCCGCAAGTCCGACGCCTGCGACGGCGTGACGCTGCCGGTCAAGACCATGGGCGGCCATGCCGCCGTGATGGGCGTGCACTTTTATACCGGCTCCATGTTCCCGGCCGAGTACCGCAACACCCTGTTCGTGGCGCGCAAGGGCTCCTGGAACCGGACGAAGAAGAACGGTTACGACGTGGTGATGGTGCGGTCCGACGCCAATGGCAGCAACGCGCAGGTGACCCCGTTCGCCACCGGTTTCATGAACGAGCAGGACCAGTCGTTCTGGGGCCGTCCGGTGTATTTCCTGCAGCTGCCAGACGGCTCGCTGCTGCTGTCGGACGAGCAGAACGGCGCGATCTACCGCATCACCTATGCCGGGACCTGAACGGGTCGGGGCGGCAGGCAGGGCCCTGACGGCAGTGGCCCTGCTTGTGTTCGTGGCCGGCGCGCCGGCGCAGCCGGCCCCTGCGCTGGCCGCGGCGTGCGTGGCCTGCCACGGCGCGGGCGGCAACTCGCAGCAGCCGCTGGTGCCGTCGCTGGCCGGGCAGCCCCGGCTGTTCATCGAGAACCAGCTGGTGCTGGTGCGCGAGGGTTTGCGCGAGATCCCGCAGATGAAGGGGCTGCTGGATGGCCAGGCCGACGCCGACCTGGTGGCGCTGGCCCGCTATTTCGCGGCGCAGCCGCCGGTGCGGGCGGCTGCCGGCGCGCGCGACGCGGCCGCCTACCGGCGCGGCGAGGCGCTGTCGGCCACGATGCACTGCGGCAGCTGCCATCTGCCGGACTACGCCGGGCGTGAACAGATCCCGCGCCTGGCCGGCCAGCACGAGGCGTTCCTGCTGCAGGCCATGAAGCAGCTGCGCGACCATCCCGGCCCCGGGCGCGACACCATCATGGCGGCGTCGCTGTACGGCCTGAAGGACGCCGACCTGGCGGACCTCGCGCACTTCCTCGCGCACTTCGGCGCGTCAGCTTCCTAGCAGCGCCGCCGGCTCATCGGCCTCGACCACCTGGCGCGCCCACGGTGCCAGCCGCGCCGTGTCCGAGCGCAGCACCTCCTGCTTGACGGCCAGGATCTGCGCCGGATGCATCGAGAAGCTGCGCAGCCCCAGCCCGAGCAGCAGCCGCGTCACCGTCGTGTCGCCGGCCATCTCGCCGCACACGCTCACGCCCTTGCCCTGCGCATTGCATTCGGCGATGGTCTCGGCCACCAGCCGCAGCACGGCCGGATGCAAGGGGTCGTACAGGTGGGCCACCGATTCGTCGGCGCGGTCGATCGCCAGCGTGTACTGGATCAGGTCGTTGGTGCCGATCGACAGGAAGTCGAAGTATTTCAGGAAGATCTTCAGCGTCAGCGCCGCGGCCGGGATCTCGATCATGGCGCCGAGCTTCACGGCGCCGTGCGGCACGTGGCGCCGCTGCAGTTCCTCGCGCGCCGCGTCGACCAGCGCCAGTGTCTGCCGGATCTCGCTGGCGTGCGCCAGCATCGGGATCAGCAGATGCACCGGACCGTGCGCGGCCGCCCGCAGGATCGCCCGCAGCTGCGCCAGGAAGGTGGCCGGATCGGCCAGGCTCAGCCGGATGGCGCGCAGCCCCAGTGCCGGGTTGAGGTGGGTTTCGGCGCGGGCCCCGTCATCCAGGGGCTTGTCGGCACCGACGTCCATGGTGCGGATGGTCACCGGCCGGCCCTGCATGCCTTCCACCGCACGCCGGTAGGCCTGGTACTGCTCCTCCTCGTCGGGCAGCAGGCCGCGCCGGCCCATGAACAGGAACTCGCTGCGGAACAGGCCCACGCCCGCCGCGCCGGCCGCGAGCGCCGCCTGCGCATCCTCGGGCAGCTCGATGTTGGCCAGCAGCTCGACCTTCTGGCCGTCGATCGTGATCGCCGGCGTGTGGCGCAGCCGCGCCAGCCGGCCGCGCTCGAGCTCGCCCTGGCGCTGCTTGAAGCCGTATTCGGCCAGGATGATGGGCGACGGATCGACGATCATGACCCCGGCGTCGCCGTCGATCACCACCCAGTCGTCCTGCCGCACCAGCTGGCTGGCGCCGCGCGCACCCACCACGGCCGGGATGTCCATGCTGCGCGCGACGATCGCGGTATGCGAGTTGCGCCCGCCCACGTCGGTGACGAAGCCGGCGAACACGCTCTGCTTGAACTGCAGCATGTCGGCCGGCGACAGGTCGTGGGCGATGATGACCAGCGGCACGTCGACGCTGTCGTCCAGCAGCAGCTCCTGCGGGGTCTTGCGGCGCGCCGCGACCGGCTGCGCCGTGGGCGATGCCACGCCCTTCATGTACCGCAGGATGCGCTCGGCCACCTGCTCCAGGTCCGCCTTGCGCTCGCGCAGGTACTCGTCCTCCATTTCGTCGAACTGCCGCGACAGCACTTCCAGCTGCGTCGTCAGCGCCCATTCCGCGTTGTACAGGCGGTCGGTGATCCAGTGCTTGACGCCGCTGATCAGCTCCTCGTCCTGCAGCAGCATCAGGTGCACGTCCAGCAGCGCCGCCAGCTCGTGCGGGGCCTCCCTGGGCTTCATCTGGGCGATCGTGTGCTGCAGCCGGCCGATCTCCTCCACCACCGCGTTGCGGCCGGCGCGCACCCGGTCGATCTCGGACCCGACCTGGCCGGGCTCGATGAAGTAGTGGGCCACGTCGACCCGGCTGGATGCCATCAGCACCGCGCGGCCGATGGCGATGCCGCGGGCGACCGGAAGGCCGTGGACGGAGAAGGTCATAGGATGGGCCCGCCGAAGCCTGCTGCGCGCGCCGTGCGTCGAGCCCGGCACGCTTGGGAATGAAAACGCGGGTCGATCCCCCTGCGGGGGGCCCTCGCCCTGCGCGTTTTCATTCCCCCTCCCCGAACTTGTCCTGGATCAGCGCGAGGATCGCCTCCATCGCCTCGCCCTCCTGTTCGCCCACGGTCTCGATCGTGACCTCGCTGCCCAGGCCGGCCGCCAGCATCATCACGCCCATGATGCTCTTGCCGTTCACCCGGCGATCGCCGCGGCTGAGCCAGACCTGGCACGGGAAGCTGCCGGCCAGCTTGGTCAGCTTGGCCGAGGCGCGGGCGTGCAGGCCCAGCTTATTGCTGATCGTCGTGGTTCGGGTGGTCATGGGTCCTTCGCGGCTGATTCTGGGGTGCGGTCACGGCCACCTGCATCACGCCCTGGGTGCCGCCCACCACGGCCCGCGACACCAGCGCGTCCAGCGGTTCGTGCCGGTAGCACACGCTGCGCAGCAGCATGGGCAGGTTCACGCCGGTGATCAGGCGCGAGCTGACGCCGTCCACCAGCTTCTGCGCCACGTTGCTGGGGGTCGCGCCGAACATGTCGGTGAGCACCAGCACGCCCTGGTGGCGACCCGAGCGGGTCAGCTGGTCGATGGCGATGCGGGCGGTGGCCAGCGTCTCTTCGGGGGGCAGGTTGGGCTGCACGTCGATGGCCGCCAGCGCCTCCTCGCAATCGGGAAACACATGCACCGCGCAGCTGCGCAGGGCGTGGGCCAGCGGCGCGTGCGCGATGATGAGGATCCCGTTCATGGGCTGGAATTATCCGCCGCGCGCAGGAACCAGCCGTAGGACAGCACGCCCGCCGCCAGGAACGCCGTCATGGCGCCCCGGAAGGCGGCCGGCTCGCTCCAGCCGAGGGCGCCGAAGCCGTCGACCAGCAGCCCGATGCCCCATTGCACGACGAACACGCCGATGAAGATCACCAGGTTGTAGGCCGACAGCGCGCGCCCGGCCAGCGACGGCGGGAACACCATCGCCACCGCCGGCTGCGCCAGGGCGAGCGAGGTGGACGACATGCAGAACAGGGCCCAGGACAGCGCGCCCGCATGCGGCCCCGCCACGATGACCAGTGCCAGCACGATGAAGCTGGCGGGCGTGCCCAATGCGATCAGGCGGTCGGCCGTCAGGCCCTTGCGCGTGAGCCAGGGCATGGCCAGTCCCCAGGCAAGGAAGGTGCACAGCATCAGCGCGTTGATGATGAACAGTCCGGTCGCCGATTCGAGCGGCGCATATCCGGCCACCCGGATCATCCAGGGGCCGGCCCACAGGGTCTGGATCGCCACCATGCCGCCGAAGCAGACGGCACCGACCGGCGCCATGCGGCGGAAGTAGGGATGGCGCCACACCTCCCGGTAGCTGCCAGGCTGCGCGGACCCGCCCGCCGCATGGCCGCCGTGCCAGGACGGCACCGCCCAGGCGATCAGCACGATCGACAGGCCGACCAGCGCCGCCAGGCCCCAGAACAGCGGCCGCCAGCCCACCAGCGGCATCAGCCACTGCACCGGCAGCGTGGACGCCAGCATGCCGAACGAGCCGGTCATCAGCATCCACGAGTTGGCGCGCAACTGGGCCGTCGGGTCCAGCCAGCGGCGAAACCCGGTCAGCGGCGCCATCAGGCAGGCGCTCACGCCCACGCCGCACAGCACGCGGGCCGCGAGCAGGCCCGAGAAGCCGGAGGCCAGCGAAAACGCCACGCAGCCGGCCACCGCCAGCAGCAGGAAGCCGTTGATCACCCGCTTGGGGCCGTAGCGGTCGAGCCAGGTGCCCAGCGGCAGCTGGGTCGCGGCAAAGCCCAGGAAATAGCCGCCGGCCAGCAGCCCCAGGTCGCGGGCATGCAGGCCGAATTCGGCGGTGAGCGTCGGCGCCAGCGTGGCCGTCACGGCGCGCAGCAGCGCCGAAAAGAAGTAGGCGAACGCGAACGCCAGGAAGACGACCACCGCGCTGCGACGGGCGAGCAGCGTCATTCGAAGCGCGGGCCGGCGGCGCCGCGGCGGGCGGGCGCCGCCATGGTCGACGGTTGAAACATTGGGGCGATTATCGTGATCCGGGACAATTCCTCCCATGACTTCACTTGCCGGCATCCGCGTCCTCGATCTGTCCCGCGTCCTGGCGGGCCCCTGGTGCACCCAGAACCTGGCCGACCTCGGCGCCGACGTGATCAAGATCGAACGCCCCGGCACCGGTGACGACACGCGCACCTGGGGCCCGCCGTTCCTGCGCGACGGGGCCGGCCGCGACACCGCCGAGGCGGCCTATTACCTTGGCACCAACCGCAACAAGCGCTCGGTGACCTGCGACATCGCGCAGGCCGCCGGGCAGGCGCTGGTGCGCGAACTGGTGCCGCATTGCGACGTGTTCATCGAGAACTTCAAGGTCGGAGACATGGCGCGCTACGGCCTCGACTACGCGGCGCTGGCCGCGCTGAATCCGCGGCTGGTGTACTGCAGCATCACCGGCTTCGGCCAGACCGGACCCTACCGGGAGCGCGCCGGCTACGACTACGCGATCCAGGGCATGGGCGGCCTGATGAGCGTCACCGGCGAGCGCGACGACCTGGGCGGCGGGCCGCAGAAGGTAGGCGTGGCGGTGGCCGACCTGTTCACCGGCATGTACGCGACGGTGGCGATCCTGGCGGCGCTGCGGCATGCCGAGCGCACCGGCCAGGGCCAGTACGTGGACATGGCGCTGCTGGACACGCAGGTGGCCATGCTGGCCAACCTGGGCGCCAACTACCTGGTCAGCGGCAAGGTGCCGGGGCGCGCCGGCAACGCCCACCAGAACATCGTCCCCTACCAGGTGTTCGAGGTGGCACCGGCCGCGGGCGGCCAGCCGGAGCACGTCATCCTGGCGGTGGGCAACGACAGCCAGTACGCCAAGTTCTGCGAGGTCGCCGGCCGGCCGGACCTGATTGCCGATGCGCGCTTTGCGAAGAACCAGGACCGGGTGCGCAACCGCGCCGTGCTGGTGCCGCTGCTGGCGCAGATCATGAAGACCCGGCCGAAGGCGCAATGGCTGGCCGCGCTGGAGCGCGCCAAGGTGCCGTGCGGTGCGATCAACGACCTGCAGGAGGTGTTCGCCGACCCGCAGGTGGCCGAGCGCGGCATGGTCACCCATTGGGACCATCCGCTGCAGCCCGACCTCAGGCTGGTGGCCAGCCCCATGAAGCTGAGCGCCACCCCGGTGCGCGCCGAGCTGCCTCCGCCGATGCTGGGGCAGCACACCGAGCAGGTCTTGCGCGAGCTGCTGCGTTGGGACGATGATCGCCTGTCCCGGTTGAAAGAACAGAAGGTGATCTAGATGGCGAACTTCATTCTTGTGCATGGGGCCTGGCACGGCGGCTGGTGCTGGCGCGACGTGGCCTCGGCCCTGAGTCGGGCCGGCCACCGGGTGCACCCGGTTACCCTGACCGGCGTGGGCGAGCGCATGCACCTGATGACGCCGGCGATCACGCTCGAGACGCACATCACCGACGTGGCCAACGCGATCGCAATGGAGGAGATGGACCAGCTCGTGCTGGCCGTGCACTCGTACGCCGGCATGATCGGCACCGCGATCGCCGACCGCATGCCGCAACGGCTGCAGCACCTGGTCTACGTCGATGCCGTGGTGCCCAGGCCGGGCGAGAGCTGGAGCAGCACCCATGCCGGTCCGACGCGCGAAGCCCGGCTGGTGGCGGCCGAGGGGTCGCCGGACTTCAGCTTCCCGCCGCCCGATCCCGCGGTGTTCGGCCTGGCCGCGGCCCAGGCCGAGTGGGTCAGGCGGCGCCAGACGCCGCACCCGGGCCACACCTATCAGGCCGCGCTGGACTTCGATCCGAAGCGCGTGGCGGCGATCCCCCGCACCTTCGTCAGCTGCACGCGGCCGGCGCTGGCCACCATCGACGCCGTGCGCCAGCGCATCCTGGACCGCGGCTTCTGGGACGGCGCCTGGCATGCCGGCGGCGGTGCGCGGCTGGTGGAGCTGCAGACCGGCCACGACCCGATGATCAGCGCCCCCGAGGAACTGACCCGCATCCTGCTGGACTGCTGCTGAGGATGGCGGCCACCGCGGCCGCGTTGCCTCAGTCCTTGCGGTAGGCGTCGTGGCAGGCCTTGCAGGCCTGCGACACCGGACCGAATGCGACCTTCAGGGTTTCCGGGCTGTTGGTCCGGGCGGCCGCGATCAGCTTGGGCGCCTCGGCCTGCAGCCGGTCCTGGTGCTCCTTGAACTTCGCCTGTTCGCTCCAGATTTCGGCCTTGGCCCGGGTCTCGCGGCCCTTGTCCGTCCCGGAGCCGAAGGCCGACCAGGGCAGCCTGGAGAGGGTCGCGACCAGTTCAGCGTTGGCCAGCGCCGCCTGCTGGTCGTAGGGGACGCGGCCATTGACCATCGCCCCGATGCGGCCGAAATGCTGGCTCATGAGGACCATCACGCTCTGGCGGTACTTGATGGCGTCCTCGGGCTTGGCGAATTGCGCCGCGGCCGGCGCTGCGAAGGCGGCGGCCGCGGCCGCGCCGACAAGGGTGGTGGCGAAGTTCATCCGGCTGTTCTCCTTGGTCTGTGGCGAATGAAGTGGTGCTGACCGACCGTTGCGGCAAAAGTTCGCATCCGGGCGCCGGTCTCAGGGAATGTCAGGATGCCGATGCGACCGGCACCCGGCGCTTACCATCGGCCCACGCCACTGGAGTCGCCATGCCGCAGCACCGCATCCGAATCTGGGACATGCCGACGCGCCTGTTTCACTGGGTCCTGGTGGCCTGCGTCGCCGGCCTCGTGGCCACCGGCTACCGCGGTGGCGCCGCGATGGACTGGCACGCCCGGATCGGCTACGCGGTGCTGACGCTGCTGCTGTTCCGGCTGGTCTGGGGGTTCGCGGGCGGGCACTGGTCGCGCTTTGCCTCCTTCGTGCGGGGCCCGGCGCAGGTGGTGGCCTACCTGCGCGGCGACCTCCATGCGGACTCCCTGCCGGGACACAACCCGCTGGGCGCGCTGTCGGTGCTGGCCATGCTGGCCGTGCTGCTGGCGCAGGTCGCCACCGGCCTGGTGGGCGACGACGAGAGCTCGTTCACGGGGCCGCTGAACCGCTTCGTCGGCACGGCCGGCGGCCTGGCGGCGACCTGGTACCACAAGCGGATCGGCCAATGGCTGATCGTCGGGCTGGTAGCCCTGCATCTTGCCGCCGTGGCGTTCCACCGCTGGCGGGGCGAAGACCTGATCGGCCCGATGGTGCACGGCGACAAGAGCGTCGCCGGCGCGGCGCCGGCCTCGCGGGACGACGCGCGTTCGCGCAGCCTCGCGCTGGCGGTGCTGCTGGCCTGCGCCGCGGCTGTGGCGGCGCTGGTGCGGCTGGGCGGCTGACGGCAGCGCGCGGCCCGGGCGGTGCGACCGGATGCGGCCACGGTACACTGGAAGGTCCTCGAAGCTTCCCGCACCCGCTTGGATACCCAACAGATACCGACCGCCCGGCTGCTGACGCCGGCCGGGCGCGACGAACTCGACGCCGTTCGGGACATCTTCCGCGAATACGCCGCCGGCCTGGGCGTCGACCTGTGCTTTCAGCAGTTCGACGAAGAACTGGCCGGCCTGCCGGGCGAGTACGCGCCGCCACGCGGTGCGCTGTTGCTAGCCATGGTGGGCGGCGCCGTCGCCGGCTGCTGTGCCCTGCGTCCGCTGGACACAGCCGACTACCCGAATGCGGCGGAAATGAAGCGGCTGTACGTGCGCCCGACATTCCGTGGCACCGGCCTGGGCCGGCACTTGGCCGAAGCCGTGCTGGACGCCGCCCGCCAGCGCGGCTATGCCAGCGTGCTGCTGGACACGCTCAACGACATGGAATCGGCGCGGGCCCTGTACGAGGACCTCGGGTTCGAGGAGATCCCGCCCTACTACCACAACCCCATCCCGGGGGCACATTACCTGAAGGCAGACCTGTGAGGTCGGCCTTCAGGAGGCCCCCGGGTTCTAAGGGCCAGGGGCGCCAGAGCGTTCCCTGAAGCGCTCAAGCACTGACTTGCTTGAGCATCGTCTCCGCGTCGCTCACCTCGAACCGCCCGGGCGCCTCGACGTTCAGGGCCGCGACCTTGCCGTCCTTGACCAGCATCGAATAGCGCGTGCTGCGCAGGCCCATCCCCTTGGCGGTGAGGTCCAGTGTCAGCCCGGTCGCCTTGGCGAACTCGGCGCTGCCGTCGGCCAGCATGCGCACCTTGCCGCCGCTGTGCTGGTCGCGGCCCCAGGCGCCCATGACGAACGCGTCGTTGACGCTGACGCACCAGATCTCGTCGACGCCGGCCTTCTTCAGTTCGTCGAACTTCTGCACGTAGCCCGGCACATGCTTGGCCGAGCAGGTGGGCGTGTAGGCGCCGGGCAGACCGAACACCGCGATGGTCTTGCCGGCGGCGACCTCGGCCACCTTGACCGGGTTCGGCCCGATGCTGCAGCCGTTGCCCTCGACTTCCGAATATTCCTGCAGCGTCACCGCCGGCAGCGCGTCACCAATCTTGATCATTCGATTCCCCAAAAGAAACGGCCCACATTGTGGGCCGTTTCGCTTGGTCGTGCAGCGCGAGGCGCTTTAAACCTCGGCGGCCTTCTCGACCAGCCGGGTCACGACCCAGTTCTTGGTCTTGGAAATCGGCCGGCTCTCGACGATCTCCACCACGTCACCGGTGTGGAATTCGCCCTTTTCGTCGTGCGCGTGGTACTTGCTCGACTTGGCGACGATCTTGCCGTACAGCTCGTGCTTGACGCGCCGCTCGACCAGGACCGTCACGGTCTTGGCGCGCTTGTCGCTCACCACCTTGCCGACCAGGGTGCGCTTGAGGGAGGGTTTGGCTTCCGTCATGGTCGCTCCTTACTTGGCCGCGCTCTTGGCGCGTTCTTCGGCCTGCTTCTGGGCCAGGATGGTCTTGGCCCGGGCGATGTCGCGGCGCGTGACGCGCAGCGTGCCGGTGTTGTTCAACTGTTGCGTAGCCTTCTGCATGCGCAGGCCGAAGTGGGCCTTCTGCAGTTCCTTCACCTCGTTCTCGAGGCCGGCGACGTCCTTCTGGCGCAGTTCAGCAGCTTTCATCTCTCTTCACTCCTGAATCAGGCGCCGATCATGCGGCTGACAAACGTCGTGCGCAGCGGCAGCTTGGCCGCGGCCAGGCGGAAGGCTTCGCGCGCGAGTTCCTCGGACACGCCGACGATCTCGAACACGACCTTGCCCGGCTGGATTTCGGCGACGTAGTACTCGGGGTTGCCCTTGCCGTTGCCCATCCGAACCTCGGCGGGTTTGGTCGAGATCGGCTTGTCGGGGAACACGCGGATCCAGATGCGGCCGCCGCGCTTGACGTGGCGGGAAATCGCGCGGCGCGCGGCTTCGATCTGGCGGGCCGTCAGGCGGCCGCGGTCCGTGCACTTCAGGCCGAAGTCACCGAACGCCACGGAGTTGCCCGTCGTGGCGATGCCGGTGTTGCGGCCCTTCTGCTCCTTGCGGTATTTGCGGCGAGCGGGTTGCAGCATGTTTACTCTCCTTTACCGTCGGCCGGGGTGGTCCCGGCCGGCGCGGCTGCCTTGCGCACGCGCTTAACGGTAGATTTCGGTGCCTCGGCACCTGGGGTTGCTTCGGCGGGCTTGTCGCTGCCGTCCGCCGGCGCGGCATTGGTCGTGGCGACGGCCGGCGTGCGCGGACCGCGCGACGGGCCACCGCGGCGATCGCCGCCGGGGCCGCCACGGCGGTCGCCGTCACGGCGCGGACCGCGCGGACCGCGGCGCTCCTCGCCTTCGGGGCGCGGCGTCGAATCGAGCGACGGTGCGTCGGTGCGGCCGAGCGTGTCGCCCTTGTAAACCCACACCTTCACGCCGATCACGCCATACGTCGTCTTGGCTTCGGAGAAGCCGTAGTCGATGTCGGCGCGCAGCGTGTGCAGCGGCACCCGGCCTTCGCGGTACCACTCGGTGCGCGCGATCTCGATGCCGTTCAGGCGGCCGGCGGACATGATCTTGATGCCCTGCGCGCCCAGGCGCATCGCGTTCTGCATCGCGCGCTTCATCGCGCGGCGGAACATGATGCGCTTTTCGAGCTGCTGGGTGATCGAGTCGGCGATCAGCTGGGCATCGACTTCGGGCTTGCGCACTTCCTCGATGTTCACCGCCACCGGCACGCCCAGGCGGGTGGCCAGTTCGCGCTTGAGGTTCTCGATGTCCTCGCCCTTCTTGCCGATCACGACGCCCGGGCGGGCCGAGAAGATCGTGATGCGGGCGTTCTTGGCGGGGCGCTCGATCAGCACGCGCGAGACGGCGGCGTTCTTGAGCTTGCCCTTGAGGTACTCGCGCACCTTGATGTCTTCGGCCAGCATGCCGGCGAAGTCGCGGTTGTTCGCGTACCAGCGGCTGGCCCAGTTGCGGCTGACGGCGAGGCGGAAGCCGGTCGGATGGATTTTCTGTCCCATGTTCTTCCTGCCTTAGTTGCCGACCGTCACGTACACATGGCACGTGGGCTTGCTGATGCGGTTGCCGCGGCCCTTGGCGCGCGCGGTGAAGCGCTTGAGCGTCGCGCCCTGTTCGACGTAGATGGTCTTGACCTTCAGCTCGTCGATGTCGGCGCCGTCGTTGTGCTCGGCGTTCGCGATCGCGGACTCCAGCACCTTGCGCACGATCAGCGCCGCCTTCTTCTGCGTGAAATTGAGGATGTCGAGCGCCTGGTCCACCTTCTTGCCGCGGATCAGGTCGGCGACGAGGCGACCCTTGTCGACCGAGAGGCGCACGCCGCGCAGGACTGCACGTGTTTCAGACATGATGGTTCACCTTCACTTCTTGGCGACTTTCTTGTCGGCCGGATGTCCCTTGAAGGTGCGCGTCAGGGCGAATTCGCCCAGCTTGTGGCCCACCATCTGGTCGGTGATGTAGACCGGCACGTGCTGCTTGCCGTTGTGCACGGCGATCGTCAGCCCGATGAACTCGGGCAGGATCATGGAGCGGCGCGACCAGGTCTTGATCGGCTTCTTGTCCTTGGTGGTCACGGCCTTGTCGGCCTTGGCCACCAGGTGGTGGTCGACAAACGGACCCTTTTTGAGAGAGCGAGTCATTTGCTACCTCTTACTTTTTCCGGCGCGACACGATCATCACCTGCGTGCGCTTGTTGTTGCGGGTCCGGTATCCCTTGGTCAGGTTGCCCCACGGATCGACCGGGTGGCGACCTTCGCCCGTCTTGCCTTCGCCGCCACCGTGCGGGTGGTCGACCGGGTTCATCACCACGCCACGCACCGTCGGGCGGATGCCCATGTGGCGCTTGACGCCGGCCTTGCCGAGCTGGCGCAGGCTGTGCTCTTCGTTGGCGACTTCGCCGATGGTGGCGCGGCATTCGATGTGAATGCGGCGCACCTCGCCCGAGCGCATGCGGACCTGGGCATAGGTGCCTTCACGCGCCAGCAGCGTCGCGGACGTGCCGGCCGAGCGCGCGATCTGAGCGCCCTTGCCGGGCTTGAGCTCGATGCAGTGGATCGTCGAGCCGACCGGGATGTTGCGGATCGGCAGCGTGTTGCCGGCGCGGATCGGGGCTTCCGAACCGGAGACCAGCTGCGCGCCGACCTGCAGGCCGCGCGGGGCGACGATGTAGCGGCGCTCGCCGTCGGCATACACCACCAGGGCGATGTGGGCCGTGCGGTTCGGGTCGTACTCGATGCGCTCCACCTTGGCCGGGATGCCGTCCTTGTTGCGGACGAAATCGACCACGCGGTAGTGGTGCTTGTGGCCGCCGCCCTTGTGGCGGGTGGTGACGTGGCCGTTGTTGTTGCGGCCGGACTTCTGGAACTGGGGCTCCAGCAGCGGCGCGTAGCCTTCACCCTTGTGCAGGTGGTCCCGCGAGATCTTCACCATGCCGCGCTGGCCTGGCGAAGTCGGTTTCATCTTGATGACTGCCATGATTTACGCGGCCTCCCCGGTGAGGTTCAGCTCCTGGCCTTCCTTCAGCACGACGTAGGCCTTGCGCACGTTGTCGCGGCGGCCCACCGAGCGGCCGAAGCGCTTGGTCTTGCCCTTGGTGTTGACCACCGACACGCCCTTGACCTCGACCTTGAACATCAGTTCGACGGCGGCCTTGATCTCCGGCTTGGTGGCGTTCTGCAGGACCTTGAAGGTCACCGCGTTGCTCTTGTCGGCCACGTGCGTGGCCTTCTCGGACACTACCGGCGCCACCAGGACCTGCATCAGCCGACCCTCGTCGAACTGACGGGCGGCGGGAGTGGGATTGATTCGGCTCATGCGAACATCTCCTTGAGCTGGTCGATCGCGCCCTTGGTGACGAGCACCTTCTTGAAGTGCACCAGCGACAGCGGGTCGGCGTAGCGCGGCTCGACGACCAGCACGTTGGCCAGGTTGCGCGAGGCCAGGTACAGGTTCTCGTCCACTTCCTCGGCGATCACCAGGACCGAGTCGAGGTTCATGGCCTTGAAGCGCGCGGCCAGCTGCTTGGTCTTGGGCGAATCCACCTTGATGGAGTCGACCACGGCCAGCCGGCCTTCGCGAGCCAGCTGCGAGAAGATGGACGCCATGCCGGCGCGGTACATCTTCTTGTTGATCTTCTGGCTGAAGTTCTCTTCCGGGCTGTTCGGGAAGATACGGCCGCCCCCGCGCCACAGCGGCGACGAGGTCATGCCGGCGCGCGCGCGGCCGGTGCCCTTCTGCTTGAACGGCTTCTTGGTCGAGTGCTTGACCTGCTGGCGGTCCTTCTGGGCGCGGGTGCCCTGGCGGGCGTTGGCCTGGAAGGCCACCACGACCTGGTGCACCAGGTCCTCGTTGTATTCACGGCCGAACACGGTCTCGGGGGCGTCCACCTTGGACGCGGCCTGGCCCTGCTCGTTCAGGAGTTCGAGTTGCATAGTACTTCGCTCCTGCTACTTGGAAGCGGCCTTCGGCTGCGTCGCAGCCGCCTGCGCCCTGGCCTTCACGGCCGGACGCACGGTGACGAACCCGCCCTTGGAGCCGGGGATCGCGCCCTTGATCAGCAGCAGCTGGCGGGCTTCGTCGATGCGGATCACGTCGAGGTTCTGGGTGGTGACGGTGTCGTCGCCCAGGTGGCCGGTCATGCGCTTGCCCGGGAACACGCGGCCCGGGTCCTGCGCCATGCCGATCGAGCCAGGCACGTTGTGCGAACGACTGTTGCCGTGCGACGCGCGCTGCGAGCTCATGTGGTGGCGCTTGATGGTGCCGGCGTAGCCCTTGCCGATGCTCGTGCCCTGCACGTCGACCTTCTGGCCCACGGCGAAGACTTCGGCGACCGGGACGGCCTTGCCCGCGGTGTACTTGGCGGCGGCGTCGGCCGTGACGCGGAATTCCTGGATGATCTCGCCGGCCTGCACGCTCGCCTTGGCGAGGTGTCCGGCGGCCGGCTTGGCGACGCGCGAAGCCTTGCGCGCACCGAACGTGACCTGCAGGGCCACGTAGCCGTCGTTCTCCTGGGTCTTGACCTGGGTCACGCGGTTGTCGGACACGTCCACCACCGTGACAGGAACGGCGTCCCCGTCATCGGTGAACAGGCGCATCATGCCCACCTTGCGGCCCAGCAACCCCATCGAGGTGCTCAGACTCATGTTGTTACTCCGTTGCTTTCGCCGCAGCCGCTGCAATTGGCTTCTGCGTTGACCCTGCCGCGGGCGGCCGGTGTTCGAAAGTAGGTTGATAAAAGCTCCGCCCAAACGGACGAAGCCGTAAATTATAACCCGCCCCCGGCATTCCTGCCAAGAGCGGGCATCGAGTTTGCTTGGGAGGGTGGTCTCCCCGCCCAGGCGGCTTACTGCAGCTTGATCTCGACGTCCACGCCAGCCGGCAGGTCGAGCTTCATCAGCGCGTCGACGGTCTTGTCGGTGGGGTCGACGATGTCCATCAGGCGCTGGTGCGTGCGGATTTCGAACTGGTCGCGGCTCGACTTGTTGACGTGCGGCGAACGCAGAATGTCGAAACGCTTCATGCGGGTCGGCAGGGGCACCGGGCCCTTGACGATCGCGCCGGTGCGCTTGGCGGTGTCGACGATCTCGGCGGCGGACTGGTCGATCAGCTTGTAATCGAAGGCCTTGAGGCGGATGCGGATTTTCTGTTGGGTTGCCATCTTTGTTCCTAGTCAGTCGGGGTCAGAGCACATCGCTGCGCGAGTGATCCGACCCCAAGGCCTCACTCCATGATCTTCGCGACGACGCCGGCGCCCACGGTGCGGCCGCCTTCGCGGATGGCAAAGCGCAGGCCCTCTTCCATGGCGATCGGGGCGATCAGCTTGACGGTGATCGTCACGTTGTCCCCGGGCATCACCATCTCCTTGTCCTTGGGCAGCTCGATGGCGCCAGTGACGTCCGTCGTGCGGAAGTAGAACTGCGGGCGGTAGTTGTTGAAGAACGGCGTGTGACGCCCGCCCTCGTCCTTGCTCAGCACGTAGATCTCGGCCGTGAAGTGCGTGTGCGGCTTGATCGAGCCGGGCTTGCACAGCACCTGGCCGCGCTCGACTTCTTCGCGCTTGGTGCCGCGCAGCAGGATGCCCACGTTGTCGCCGGCCTGGCCCTGGTCCAGCAGCTTCCTGAACATTTCCACGCCGGTGCAGGTGGTCTTGAGCGTCGGCTTGATGCCCACGATCTCGA
>Ga0255338_1002642_pt1 | contig 24901 bp, 29 predicted proteins | sample MeOH1_35cm_T4_19_FD_203715 | JGI IMG/M metagenome (GOLD analysis project Ga0255338, IMG submission 203715) | Sandy soil microbial communities from University of British Columbia, Vancouver, Canada - MeOH1_35cm_T4_195 | ecosystem: Engineered > Artificial ecosystem > Sand microcosm > Unclassified ...
CCGACCCGGAAGAAGCGGTGGCCCGCGCCAACGCCTCGCCCTATGGCCTTGGCGGCTCGATCTGGTCGACCGACCTCGACCGCGCCTACAAGCTCGCCGAGAAGATGGAGTCCGGCTCCGTCTGGGTGAACAAGCACGCCGAACTCGCCCCGAACATTCCCTTCGGCGGCTCGAAAATGTCCGGCATCGGCACCGAACTCGGCGAAGAAGGCCTCGCCGAATTCACGCAGTTGAAGATCATCAACATCGCGCGTTGATTTGATCCGACTCTACGAAACATTGCGCCGCCGCTCGGAAACGGGCGGCGGCGTTTGCGTGCAAAAGATCATTTGTTGAGGATGTTCATCACTTGATTGGCCAAAGTGCGGAAGCGTCGGGCTTCTTCCTCCCCCAATTCTGTGTATGGGTCGTGGGCAGCCCGATTACCGATAACTCGAAGGTCGTCGAGAAGCGCTGACGTCTGCGAGTCGATGAGGCCATCGTTGCGAAGAATGCGCGTGAGCGTCAGAAGCGACTTGGATTTCGTGGGCGCCATTTGGGTGACGCTTGCGAGGTCTCGAACGGCCTCTTCCAAATCGGTACGCACTTCTAGAATTGCAGCCCTCGGTGAGATCTCGACTAATCTGTCGAATTTATCTTTTTCTTCAGGCGTTGGCTCAATGACCGGGGCGATGGGGGCGGGCAAATTTGCAGCGTCGATTTCAGCTTGCGTCAGGCGAAAGGAAACCTCGAAATCCTTGTGCTTCAATTGAAGTAAAGGGAGTAGAGATGACAATTCTCTTCTAAAGACGAGACCTGCACCGAATAGCGCTGCGGGCCACGCCAAGGATGTTGCAGATTCGACGATCGAAGCAACAAATTGATAGGTGTCCATGTTTCCCCCTCGCGTGGCCATGAGCAGAGTTTAGAGAAAGTATGGGCTTTGAGAAGTGGCGCGGCGGGCAAGGGCTGAACTATCACTGTGTCGGAATTTGTCCGCCCACATACCACCACTACCACCATCCTCTGTGGCGATAGGCATAGCGCTCGTGGCGCTCCGCCATCGGGCGGCAGCGGTCGCCGTCTTCGTCGCAGACAAGCTGGCGGCAATCGTCGCCGTCCCAGTCGCATTCGGTTCTGACGGTCCGCTCGGGCTGCACATAGCGGCAGTCGTCGCCATCCCAATCGCACTGGACCTGGGGGCGATAGCCCTCCTCGTCATCGTCGGCGCGGGCGGCTCCGGCGCCGAAGCTCAACGAGCCGATGGTGACCGTCGCGGCGATTGCGACGAGCAATGTGAGTCTTTTCGATCCGTTCATGGCGAAACTCCGACGCAAGGCCCCCGAAGCCAGCGAATGAAGCATGGGCTTTGCTGGCTGAACCGCTCGTGAACAGGACGTTTAGGCTCGCACCATCGTCGATTGCGGGCCGGGGCGGCGTTTGTTGCACTGGATTTTCGAGAGGAAACTGGTGCCCACGGAGTGGATTGAACACTCGACCTCTCCCTTACCAAGGGAGTGCTCTACCACTGAGCTACGTGGGCCGTTTCTGTTGCCCCGGCAGCCGGGGAGCGAAAGGGAAGGTCGGGCCGAAGCCGAACCTCTTTCGGGCGCGCGGAAAGTGCCACAGCCAACCCCCTTCATGCAACAGGGAATGGCAGGTTAAGGCCATGCTGTTGACGCCCGGTTTCACATAGGCCATATGCGGGGCTCAGATGACGCCTCGAAAGGGCCGAGAGCCATGAAAAACAAGGCCGACGACAACCGTACCCGCGCCCCCCATGGCCAGGGTCCCGCCCGGGGCCAGCAGGCCAAGGAAGCCCGCCTCGCCGAGGCGCTGCGCGCGAATCTCCGCAAGCGCAAGGCGCAGGCCAAGGCCCGCGACGCCGAAGGCGACAAATAAGCCCTTCGAGACGGGCGAGGCGTTCGGGGCCAAAATGACCGGCTCCCCGTGACTCTTCGGGCGCGCGCCCCTATAAATCCGTGGTCGCCCGGGGCATTCAGGCCCCGTGCCCAGCGGACCCATCATGGACACCATTCACATTCGCGGCGGACGCCGGCTGTCAGGCTCCATTCCGATCAGCGGCGCGAAAAACGCGGCCTTGCCGTTGATGACGGCGGCCCTTTTGACGGCCGAGCCGGTGAAATTCACCAATGTTCCGGCGCTGACCGATGTGCGCTCGCTGGGCAGGCTGCTGGGCGTGCTGGGCTCGGACGTCCAGCGCGACGGCGATTCGGTGACCATCGCCACGCCTGAAATCACCTCGACGACCGCGCCTTATGAAATCGTCTCCCAGTTCCGCGCGAGCTTCTGGGTGCTGGGGCCGCTCGTCGCCCGCTGCCGCGAGGCCAAGGTGTCGCTGCCGGGCGGCTGCGCGATCGGCGCCCGGCCGGTCGATCTCTATATCAAGGGCCTCCAGAAGATGGGGGCCGAGATCGACCTCGTGGAAGGCTATGTGCTGGCGAAGGCGCCTGAGGGCCTGAAGGGCACGGTCATCCGCTCGCCCATCGTTTCCGTCGGCGTTACCCATACGCTGATGATGGCGGCGACGCTCGCCGAGGGCGAAACCGTGCTCGAGAACGCGGCGCGGGAGCCGGAAGTCTCCGACCTCGCCCATTGCCTCGTCTCAATGGGGGCGAAAATCCAGGGCATCGGCACCTCGACGCTCCGCATCGAAGGCGTCGAGAAGCTCCACGGCACGACCCATCGCGTCATCGCGGACCGGATCGAGGCCGGCACCTATGCCATCGCCGCCGCCATGACGGGTGGCGAGGTGACGCTCGAAGGCGTCAACGCGGAGACTTTCGACGCGGCGCTGTCGGTGCTGCGCGCGGCAGGCGCGGGCGTCGATGTCCAGCAGGGGCAGGTGCGCATCTACCGCAATGGCGAGCGGCTTCAGGCGACGAATGCCGTCACGCAGGTGTTTCCCGGTTTCCCGACCGATCTTCAGGCGCAGTTCATGGCGCTGATGACGACGGCGGAAGGCGAGTCCGAAATCACCGAGACGATTTTCGAAAATCGCTTCATGCATGTGCAGGAACTGGCGCGTTTCGGCGCGGATATTTCGCTTCATGGCGACAAGGCGCTGGTGCGCGGCGTCGAGAAGCTGAAGGCGGCTCCCGTCATGGCGAGCGATCTGCGTGCCTCCGCCGCGCTTGTTGTGGCTGCGCTCGCCGCGGAAGGCGAAACGACGATCAACCGCGTCTATCATCTCGACCGCGGCTTCGAGCGGCTGGAAGAAAAACTCAGAGCCTGTGGCGCCGATATCTGGCGCGCCAAGGCATCGTGAGAGCAGGGGACCGATGAGCGATTTGCGGCTGAGTGCGGAAGACGCTGCCGATCTCGAAGTGATCTCGGCCTTCTTGCAGGATGCGGTGACGCGCGTCGGGGATCTCGCCTATCTTCCCGGCGCACGGCGCTTTGCCATGGTCGTGAACCGCTTCCGCTGGGAAGGTGAGACATCGACCAGCAAACAGGCTTCCGCGCAGCGCACCCATGAGCGCGTGCGCACGGGGCTTCATTTCGAGAATGTACTGAAGGCGCAGGCGCGGGGGTTGAAGCGGGATAATCCGCAAGGCGTGTTGAACCTTCTCGCCATTCGCTTCGAAGAACTTGATACCCCTTCGGGCATCGTGGTTCTCACCTTTTCCGGCGGCGGCGAGCTCAGGCTTGAAGTAGAAGCGCTCGATGCGCATTTATCCGATCTCGGCCTTGTCTGGCCGACGTCGAATCTTCCCGCTCACGATCTAAGTTAATCATCATGGCCATCAGACTTGACGCGAGCGACAAGGGCTTCGAGAAAGCCTTCGAAACGCTCCTCACCGCGAAGCGCGAATCTTCCGTCGACGTCAATGACGCCGTGGCGAAGATCATCGCCGATGTGCGCGCGCGCGGCGACGCGGCGCTGATCGAGCTTACCAACAAGTTTGACCGCCTTTCGCTCAGGCCGGAAACGCTCCGCATTCCCGATGCCGAACTCGACGCTGCTCTTGCGGCTTGCGACGCGAAGACACTCGACGCGCTGAAAATGGCGAAGGCCCGCATTGAGGCCTATCACGCGCGGCAGAAGCCTTCCGATGATCGCTTTACGGACGCGCAGGGCGTCGAGCTTGGCCATCGCTGGACGGCGGTCGGTGCTGTCGGTCTCTATGTGCCGGGCGGCACGGCCAATTATCCGAGTTCGGTGCTGATGAACGCTGTGCCTGCCAAGGTCGCGGGCGTCGCCCGCGTCGTCATGGTCGTGCCGACACCGGACGGCAAGGTCAATCCGCTGGTGCTGGCGGCCGCGCGGCTCGCGGGCGTCGACGAAGTCTATCGCGTCGGCGGCGCGCAGGCGGTTGCGGCGCTCGCCTATGGCACGGCGACGATCAGGCCGGTCGACAAGATCGTCGGTCCCGGCAACGCTTTCGTTGCGGCCGCCAAGCGCCAGGTCTTCGGCATTGTCGGCATCGACATGATTGCGGGCCCCTCCGAAATTCTCGTCGTTGCCGATGGGAAGAACGATCCGGACTGGATCGCCGCCGATCTGCTTTCGCAGGCCGAGCATGACGAAAGCTCCCAGTCGATCCTCATCACCGACGATGCCGCTTTCGCGGCTCGCGTCGAGGAGGCGGTGGCCGCGCAGTTGAAGCTTCTGCCCCGCGAGACGACGGCGACGAAGAGCTGGACCGATTTCGGTGCCGTCATCGTCGTGAAGTCGCTTGCCGACGCCGTGCCGTTGGTCGACCGGCTCGCGCCCGAGCATCTCGAAATCGCGGTGGACGATCCCGAGCCGCTTGCCGCCCGCATCCGCAATGCAGGCGCGATCTTCCTTGGTCGCTATACGCCGGAAGCGGTGGGCGACTATGTGGCGGGCTCGAACCACGTGCTGCCGACGGCGCGCAGCGCCCGCTTCTCCTCTGGCCTCAATGTGCTCGACTTCATGAAGCGGACCTCGATCGTGCGCTGCGATGCGGACTCGCTCGCCGCCATCGGCCCCGCCGCCGTGGCGCTCGCCGCCGCCGAGGGGCTCGATGCTCATGGCCGGTCGGTCTCGATCCGGCTGAACAAGTAGCAATCCGGTCGATGCGCGGCTCGCCTATGCCGCCCAAATCGGCTTAAAGTGGCCGCGCCGAAACGCTTGCAGACAGGTCCATGGATAGATCGGACGACAGGTCGAACTTCCGTATCGCCGAGCTTGTGCTCGACGAGAAGACGGTCGTGCGCCGCAGCCCGGATGTGGAGCATGAGCGCAAGGTCGCGATTTTCGATCTGCTGGAAGAAAACAACTTCGCGCCGGTCGGCAGTCCGGGCGGGCCTTACGTGCTCCACCTCGCCATCGAGGAGAGCCGGCTCGTCTTCGATGTGAAGCTCAATGGTGGCGAGCCGCATGGCAGGATCATGCTGTCGCTCACGCCCTTCCGGAAGATCATCAAGGACTATTTCCTGATCTGCGAGAGCTATTACGACGCCATCAAGACGGCGGCGCCCGCCCAGATCGAGGCGATCGACATGGGCCGCCGCGGGCTCCACAACGAGGGCTCGCAGCTCTTGAAGGATCGTCTGTCCGGCAAGGTCGAGATGGATTTCGATACGGCTCGGCGTTTGTTCACGCTGATCTGCGTTCTTCATATCAAGGGTTGATGCCGTGGCGGCCAGTGAGAAGCTTCCGGGGTCTGTCCTCTTCGTCTGCAATCTCAACGCAGTGCGCTCGCCCATGGCCGAAGCGCTGGCGAAGTCGCTTTACGGCAAGCGGATATTCATCGATTCCGCAGGACTCGAACCTCATCCCCGCGATCCCTTCGTCATCAATGTGATGACCGAGATCGGCGTCGACATGGCCGAAGATCACCCGATGGATGTCGAGGAAATCAATATCGGCTCCTTCGACCTCGTGATCTGCCTGACGGAGGAAGCCCGCGCCCGCGTTGTCGAGCTTACCCGTGGGCAGGCGGTCGATATCGACTTCTGGCCCACCATCGACCCTTTCGCAGGGGGCGAGCAGGGGAGCCGCGAGCAGAAGCTTGAGGCCTATCGCCACCTTCGCGACGACCTGCGCCGCCGCATCGAGCAGCGCTTCGGCGCCGCCGAAAAGAAGGCGAGCTGACGCGGGCGGGGCTGTCAGGGGAAAACGCCCCGAATTTCCGCACCAAATCAAAGGTTTGACCCCGTGCCGCAGTGGGAAATGGGCCACGGCCCTTGATTTTGGCCGGGTTTATGCTCATTCTCCGGCCAAATCTCGAAGGAATATGAATGTCCAAAGAAGAACTACTTGAGTTTCCGGGCGTGGTGACGGAACTGCTCCCGAACGCGACGTTTCGCGTCAAGCTCGAGAATGAGCATGAAATCATCGCCCATACCGCCGGCAAGATGCGCAAGAACCGCATCCGCGTTCTGGCGGGCGACAAGGTGCTCGTCGAAATGACGCCATATGATCTGACCAAGGGCCGGATCACCTATCGCTTCAAGTAAGCGGACGGCGGGAATCTGCCAGCCCGTGCCAATTACGAGCCCGAGCCCTGCAGCGCCGTCATGACCGCTCCCGCCAGACAACGCCTCGTCCTTGCCAGCGCTTCGCCGCGCCGTATCGCGCTGCTTGCGCAGATCGGCGTCGATCCGGACGAGGTGCGCCCTTCCGACATCGACGAAACGCCTCGTAAAGGCGAACTGCCCCGCGAACATGCGCGCCGCCTCGCCCGTGAAAAGGCGGAAGCCGTGGCGAAGCTCGAGCCGGGCGCAATGGTGCTTGCCGCCGATACGGTGGTTGCGTGCGGACGCCGCATTCTTCCCAAGGCTGAAACCGAGGGCCAGGCGCGGCAATGCCTCGCGCTACTCTCGGGCCGCGCACATCGCGTCTATACGGCCGTGACGCTGATCCGGCCCGATGGAAAGCAGATAGAGCGCGTCAGCGAAACTCGCGTCGCCTTCAAGCGCCTCTCCGCGGAGGAGATCGACCTTTACGTCGAGCATGGTGAATGGCGCGGCAAGGCTGGCGGCTATGCGATCCAGGGCCATGCGGCAGTTTTTGTCCGCTTGCTGACCGGTTCTCATTCGGGCGTCATCGGCTTGCCGCTTTACGAGACGGCGGCGCTTCTCACCGGGGCCGGCTTCCCGCTCTACCCACCGCGCTGACAACGGTGTTAGGATTGTCGATATAGGGTATTGAGAGGGAGGTTGATCGGCATATCGGGGGATGGGCCGGTCGCTCAAGGGGTTTCATGTCCGAGGAAGTGCTGATCAATGTAGGCCCCGGCGAGACGCGTGTAGCGGTCGTCGAGAATGGCCGGCCCGTGGAAATTATCCTCGAGCGCACGATGGAGGACGACCTCAAGGGCAAGACAGGCCGCGCAGGTCACTCGCTCCTCGGCAATATCTTTCTTGGCCGCGTGCAGCGTGTTTTGCCGGGCATGCAGGCTGCTTTCGTCGAGATCGGGCTGGAACGCGCAGGTTTTCTCGGCGCGCGCGAAGCCAAGTGCCTCTGCGAACTCACCCAGCTCGACGAGCATATGCTGCCGCCCATCAGCGCCTGCGTCACCGAAGGCCAGACGATCCTCGTCCAGGCGACGAAGGATCCGATCGGCGACAAGGGCGCGCGGCTTTCTGCAAACGTCACCCTTCCGGGGCGTCTGCTTGTGCTCGTGCCGAACCAGTCGGGGGTCGCGCTTTCACGGCGCATCGAGGACGAGGACGAGCGCGCGCGCCTGACCGCTCTTGTCGAGGAAATGATCGCCCGTTTTGGCTCGATGGGCGTCACCGGCGAGCCGGCGGGTTTCATCGTCCGCACGGCGGCCATTGGCGCGACGGTGGACGACATCGCAGCCGATGCCCGGATGCTGGCAGATGAATGGCGCAAGGTGCGCGAGGTCGAGAAGCGCTCGAACCCGCCCTGCGTCGTCTTTCACGATCTGGATCCCGTGTCGAAGACGCTGCGCGACTATGTGAGTTCCGATACCGCCCGTGTCCTCATCGACGATGCCGATGCCTTCGGCGAGGCGCAGCGATACGCGCGCCGCGCCATGCCGGAATTGCTCGACCGTATTCAGCTCTTCAACGGGCCGGGCGCGCTTTTCTCGCTCTATGACATAGACGGCGAGATCGAGCAGGCGCTGGAGCCGCGCGTCGAGCTGAAGTCGGGCGGCTGGATCACCATCGAGACGACGGAAGCGCTGACCGCCATCGACGTCAATTCGGGCCGTTACACGGCGGCGACGGGTCTTGAGGAAACAAGCGCCAAGATCAATCTCGAAGCGGTGGACGAGATCATCTATCAGCTTCGCCTGCGCGGCACGGGCGGGCTGATCGTCATCGACTTCATTCACCTGAACGACCCGGTGAATATCGAGAAGGTGCTTGAGGCGCTGAACACGGGCTTTGCGCATGATCGCGTGCCGACGCAGATTTCCGGCATGTCGGAGTTCGGCCTCGTCGAAATGACGCGCAAGCGCGTGCGCGAACCGCTGAACAAGCTGCTGACCGAGCCTGCCTATGCAAATGGCCGTCCGCGCCGCAAGACCTGCGCGACGGTTGCCAATGAATTGCTGCGGAAGATCGCCGCGGAGGCCCATGCCACGCCCGGCCGCGCCATCATCGCCCGCGCCTCGCCCGACGTCATCGACTGGCTGGAGCGCGGAAATTCCTATCTGATCGACAGGCTGCGCCAGAAAGTCGCCGTCAGCCTGCAATTCGTGGCGGAACCGACCTTCACCCGCGAGCGTATCGACGTCGGCGCGGTGCAGTAGGAATTCGTCATGACCGACAATGTCGTGCCCTTGCGGCCGAGCCGCCCCTGTCCGATTTGCGGCAAGAAATCGGCGCCGAGCTTTCATCCTTTCTGCTCAAAGCACTGCGCCGATGTCGATCTCAACCGCTGGCTCAAGGGCTCCTATGCGATTCCCGCCGTCGAGCCGCCGGACGATTGGGACGGCGCGGTGGACGAGGATCCCGAAGAGAACTGAAAAAAAGGCCGTGTCGTGAGACACGGCCTTATGAGTTTCCGCTGTACGGGAGGAGCCATAAGCGGGGGACAGAGACAGCACGGTCGGGCAATAGGGAGGAACAACATTGCCCGGCCAAACGCCAAGGATTTAACTCTATCAACTTGGTAGAATATGTAAACAACAAAAATGCATCGGCAATAAAATAATTTCGCGAATATTTCTTGTGAATTAGACTGCGGTGAAGGTGTTGTCGACGAAGATATGGCTGCCGTTGACGAAGCTCGATTCATCGCTGGCGAGGAAAAGCGCCGCCTGCGCCACTTCCTCTGGCTCGCAGAAGCGGCCTTGCATGGCCTTCATTGCGGCCTCCGAGGCGTCGACACCCTGCGCGGAAAGCTCCGTCACCTCGCGGATGCCGTGCGCCGTGCGGATGAAGCCGGGGCAGACGGCGTTCACGCGAATGCCCTTGTCGCGATATTCGACGGCGAGCGCGCGGGAGAACTGGTGCACGGCGCCCTTGGTCGTGCAGTAGAGCACCTCGAGCGGCGTTGCCGTGATGGCGGAAATCGACGAGGTGTTGACGATGGAGCCCTTGCCCGCCTTGAGCATGGTGGGCAGCACCGCCTTGCACATCAGGAACATGCTCTTCACGTTGACGGCGTGGAGCCAGTCCCACTCCTCTTCCGTGGTTTCGAGGAAGGGCTTCACGACGATGGTGCCCGCATGGTTGAAGAGGACGTCGATGGTGCCAAAGGCATCGAGCGTTTCCGCGACGGCGGCGTTGACCTCGTCGGCGCTTGAGACGTCCGCCTTGACGCCGATGGCCGTGCCGCCCGAAGCGACGATCTTCTCGGCGAGTTTCCGCGCCGCTTCGCCCTGCCGGTCGATGATGGCGACCTTCGCGCCTTCCCTGGCGAAGAGAAGCGAAGCCGCTTCGCCGCAGCCGCCTGCGCCACCGGAAACGAGCGCAACCTTGCCCGCGAGCCGTCCCGTCCTTGCATCCGCCATGAGAGTCTCCATCTGTTTCGCTCCTGTAATTGAGAGGGGCGGCGCAGCCGGTGTCAATCAGCCAGCGACCCTCGGCGGCTGTCACGGGCGCAAGGCTACAAATATGATCGGGATATGCTATATCGCCTCAAATACCTGCCCATCCGGAGAGTGAGATGATGAGCGCGCCCAGTTCCGAAGCCTTCGCCGCCGCTGCCGCAGGCGTCATCGCCATGGCGCGTTACGCAGGCGAGCGCCACTGGGTGCCTGCGACCAGCGGCAATTTCTCGGTGCGTATCGACGACCGCTTCGCCGCCGTGACGGCGACGGGCGCCGATAAGGCCAATCTGACGGAAGCCGATGTGATCGCCGCGGAGATTACGGGTGCGAAGCATCCCCGCGCCTCGGCCGAGGCGCCGCTGCATCTCATGCGCTACGCCGTCGACCCTTCCATCGGCGCCATCGCCCATATCCATACGCTGCCTGCGACATTGCTTTCGCGCCGCCATGCGGCCAAGGGCTTGCTTCGCCTCGAAGGCTGGGAATTGCTCAAGGCATTCTCCGGCATCACGACGCATGAGACGGCGCTCGATATTCCGATTGTGCCAAACGATCAGGATACGGATCGGCTTGCTGCGCACGTCGAGGCGCGGTTGAAGGTCTCGGGGGCCGTGCCGGGCTATCTGATCGCGGGGCACGGGCTCTATGTATGGGGCGCGAGCGCGAAGGACGCGATCCGCCATATGGAAGCCTTCGATTTTCTTTTGACCGCCGAACTCTATGAGGAGAACGCGCGATGACGCAGCTCACCGTCTACGCCGACACCGATCCGTCGAAGGTCTTGATTGAAACGCGCGAAGCCGCCGAGATTGCCGATGTTCTTTCCGACCTCGGCGTCATCTTCGAGCGCTGGAACGCATCCATTGCGCTGCCCGATGCGGCAGGCCAGGACGAAGTGCTGAAGGCCTATGAGGCCGACGTGAAGCGCATCATGGAAGATGGCGGCTACAAGTCGGTCGACGTCGCGCGCGTGACGCCCGATCACCCCGACCGCGTGGCGCTGCGCCAGAAGTTTCTCGCCGAGCATACGCATGACGATGACGAGGTGCGCTTCTTCGTCGAAGGCGCCGGCGCCTTCTATCTGCATGTGAAGGGCAAGGTCTATCGCCTGATCTGCGAGCGCAACGACCTCATCAGCGTGCCTGCCGGTACAACCCATTGGTTCGACACGGGCGAGCGCCCGCATTTCTGCGCCATCCGCATCTTCACTTCGCCTGACGGTTGGGTCGGTCATTTCACCGGCGACGATATTGCGACGCGCTTTCCTCTCTTCGAGAGCGCCGCATGAGGATCGCAGCGATCCTGACCGATGTCGAAGGAACGACGACGCCCATCTCGTTCGTGCATGAGGCGTTGTTTCCCTATGCGCGCGCGCGCATTGCGGAGTTCTGCAAGGCGCATGAGGCGGAGCCCGAAGTCGCGGAGGCGCTTGCCGCTGCCCGCGCGCTCGACGGTCATCCCGAGATCGATCTCGACGCGACGATCGCGCTGCTCATCCGCTGGATTGATGAGGACCGGAAGGCCGGCCCGTTGAAGACGCTGCAGGGCCTCATCTGGCGGAGGGGCTATGAAGAGGGCGTGTTGAAAGGCGCGGTCTATGAGGATGCCGCCGATTATCTCAATCGCTGGCATGCGAGCGGCCTCAGCCTCTTCGTCTATTCTTCCGGCTCGGTCGAAGCGCAAAAGCTGATCTTCGGTTATTCCGACAAGGGCAATCTCGCGCGGCTGTTCTCGGGCTTCTTCGATACCGCCGTCGGCGCGAAGCTCGAGACGGCATCCTATGAGCGCATCGCGCGGGAAGTCGGCCTCAGGCCAGCCAGCATTCTGTTCCTCTCGGACCATCCGGGCGAGATCGAGGCGGCGAAGGCCGCAGGGCTTCAGGTCGCGCGCATCGACCGGGCGCTCGGGCTCGACGAGACGCATCGCGAGGATGGCGTTCTCGTCGCCGGTTCCTTCGCACCAGTCGATCGCGACTTTTTCTAGGCCTCAGCGATAATCCGCTTCCACGGTCGCGTCTTCATGCGTGGCCGCGGAGAGCGCGCGGAATACGAGCGTCAGCACGGCCGCGACGGCGAGATTCAGGATCACCGTGTAGAGCGCGGCATAGCCCGGCATGGTCACGCCGAAGATCGTCAGTGGCCATGTCGAGGTCTTGAAGCCGAGCGACCATGCCATCCAAGTGCCCGTGCCGATGCCTGTGGCCCAGCCGATGAGCAGCGCACGCGGATCGAACCAGCGCGTATAGAGGCCGAAGAAGATCGCGGGCAGTGTCTGGATGATCCAGATGCCGCCGAGAAGCTGAAGCTGGATCGCAAGGCGTTGTTCGAGGTTCAGCACGAAGACCAGCGCGCCCACCTTTGCGACCAGTGAAATGATCTTCGCCATGCGCGATTCCGCTTCCGCCGAGCAGTCGGGCGCGATGAATTCCTTGTAGACGTTGCGCGTGAAAAGGTTCGCGACCGCGATCGACATGATCGCGGCGGGAACCAGCGCGCCGATGCCGACGGCGGCGAAGGCGACGCCCACGAACCAGCTCGGGAACTGGTCGAGGAAGAGGGCAGGCACGGAGAAATTTGCGCCATAGAGCTTGAAGCCTTCGGCAAATTCCGGCTTCGCCGAAACGCCGGCGGCGAGCGCCATATAGCCGAGAAGCGCGATGAGGCCGAGCACGAAGGAATAGGCCGGCAGCAGCGCGGCGTTGCGACGGATCACATGGCCCGAGCTTGCGCTCAGCACGCCCGTCATCGAATGCGGATAGAGGAAAAGAGCGAGCGCGGAGCCGAGCGCCAGCGTCGCATAGGCGCTATAGCCGCCGAGGCTGCTGCCGGCCGGCGGCGTGAGCGTCAGCTTTTCGGGCGCGACGGACGCGAAGATTGCGCCATAGCCGCCGAGCTTTGCCGGAATGATGATCACGGCCGCAATGACCGTGATGTAGATCAGAAGATCCTTCACCACGGCGATCATGGCAGGCGCGCGAAGGCCGCTCGTATAGGTGAAGGCGGCGAGGATGATGAACGCGATGATGATCGGCAGATGTCCATGCACGCCCATGGCGCCGATGACGACTTCCATGCCGACAAGCTGAAGCGCGATATAGGGCATGGTGGCGAGCATGCCGGTCGCCGCGATGGCCAGCGCGAGTGGTCGGTAGCCATAGCGCCCCTTCACGAAATCCGCCGCCGTGACATAGCCGTGGCGATGGGCGACGGCCCAGAGGCGCGGGAAGATCACAAAGACCATCGGATAGACGAGCACCGTGTAGGGCACGGCGAAGAAGCCCATGGCGCCCGCGCTGAAGACGAGGGCAGGCACGGCGATGAATGTATAGGCCGTGTAGAGATCGCCGCCGAGCAGGAACCAGGTGATGATGGTACCGAAGCGGCGCCCGCCAAGGCCCCATTCGTGAAGCTGGCTGAGGTCGCCCTGCCGCCAGCGTGCGGCAAGGAAGCCGAGAATGGTGATGAAGCCGAAGAGGCCGGTGAAAACGTAAAGCGCGGTCCAGTTGATGGTCATGGGCTTACTCGGTCGCGAAATAGACGGCGATGGTCAGCACCGCGCCAAGGGCGATCCAGAGCAGCTGGTACCAGTAGAAGAAGGGAATGCCGGCAAGGGCAGGCTCGGCCGAATTGAAGAACGGCACCCAGAGCATTGCGGGGAAGGGCAGGAAGATCAGAGGCACAAGCCAGCGGCGCTTGTGCGGTCGCGCGTCATTATTCTCGTCTGCCATGATATTCCCCCGTTTCGAGCCAGAACTCACCCGGCGGGAACATTAGTGGCTGGCATTCGGGCTGTCACCTGTCGAGGAGATGAGCCTCGCGTCCTATTCTCCTGCTGCCACCACCGCGTCCGCCCGGCTCCTGTCGAAGCGCTTGCCCAACCGGTCGAGATACACATAGAGAACCGGCGTGATGTAAAGCGTGAGCAGCTGCGAAAGGATGAGGCCGCCCACGACGGCAAGGCCGAGCGGCTGGCGCACTTCGCCGCCTTCGCCGAAGCCGATGGCGATGGGGAGCGTGCCCATGAGGGCCGCCATGGTCGTCATCATGATGGGGCGAAAGCGGATCACGGCGGCGCGGAAGATCGCCTCGTCGGGCGCCATGCCCTCGCCCCGTTCCCGCTCCAGCGCGAAGTCGATCATCATGATCGCGTTCTTCTTCACGATGCCGATGAGCATGATCATGCCGACAAAGGCATAGAGCGTGAGCGGCAGGCCAAAGAGATAGAGCGTGAGCAGCGCACCCACCGCCGCCGAGGGCAGGCCGGAGAGAATGGTCAGCGGATGGATGAAGCTCTCATAGAGAATGCCGAGCACGATATAGACGACGAGAATCGCAAGGCCGAGAAGCAGGCCGAGCCCGCTCATCGAACTCTGGAATGCCTGCGCCGTGCCCTGGAAGCTTGACGAGATGGTCGCCGGGAGCTGGATCTGGTCCTGCACCTTCTGGATGGTCCTCACCGCGTCGCTCAACGCGACGCCGGGTGCGAGGTTGAACGAGATGGTGACGGCGGGAAGCTGGCCCAGATGGTTTTCGGTCAGCGAGGTCGCGATATGGCTCGTCTGCGTCACGGCGGTCAGGGGCACGAGATTGCCCGTGTTCGACCGCAGATAGAGCCGTTGCAGCGCCGACTCGTCCTGCTGGTAGCGTTTCTGCAGTTCCAGCACGACCTGATACTGGTCGGACGAGGTGTAGATCGTCGAAATCTGGATGCCGCCGAATGCAGATGACAGTGCGCCCTGAACCTGTTCTGGGGTGATGCCGAGGGCGGCGGCCCGGTTGCGGTCGATCTTGACGCTCAGCGTCGGCGTCGAAAGGTCGAGATCGCTGGTCACGTCCTGGAAGCCCGGCGCCGTCGACAGCGCGTTCTGGAGCCGCGTCGCGCTGCCATAGAGCGTCGATACGTCGAGATCCTGCAGCGTGTATTGATAGGTCGCCTTGGAGGATTGTCCGCCGACCTGGATCGCGGGCGGATTCTGAAGATAGACCTTGAAGCCGGTGATCTTCGCGAGCTTGGGGCGAAGTTCCTGGATGATCTCGTCGGCGTTAAGCTTGCGCTCGGAACGCGGCTTCAGCCGCATGATGATCGTGCCGGCATTGATGCTTGAGCGCGACCCGCTGGGCCCGAGGATCGACATGACCGCCGCGACGTTCGGATCGGCCATGATGATCTTCACGGCCTCTTTCTGGTGGCGCGCCATGTCGTCGAACGAAATGCCGTTCGGCCCTTCGGTATTGGCGCGAAGCTGACCGATATCGCCGCTCGGCAGAAAATCCTTGGGCATGAAGTTGAAGAGCATAACGGTCGCGACGATGCTCAGCAGGAAGACCGCGAAGACCGCGCGGTGATGGATCATTCCCGCGCGCAGCGTGCGCTCGTAGCCGGCCTCGAGCGTTGCAAAGGCGCGCTCGCTCCAGGCGAGAATCGCAAGCTGGCGGCCTTGACCATGCCCTGAGCGGATCATGCGGCTGCAGAGCATCGGCGTCAGCGTCACCGAGACGATGCCGGAGACGACGATGGCAAGCACGATGGTCACAGCGAATTCATGCAGCAATCGCCCGACAATGCCGCCCATGAAGAGAATGGGGATGAAGACAGCGGCGAGCGACACCGTCATCGAAAGAATGGTGAAGGCGATCTCCTTCGATCCCTTCAATGCCGCTTCGAATGGACGCTCGCCGTTCTCGACATGGCGCATGATGTTTTCGAGCATGACGATGGCGTCGTCGACGACGAAGCCGACGGCAAGCGTCAGCGCCATGAGCGAAAGATTGTCGAGGCTGTAGCCGAGAAAAGCCATGCCCGCGAAGGTGCCGACGATCGAGATCGGCAGCGCGAGCGAGGGAATGATCGTCGCCGACAATGTGCGCAGGAAGAGGAAGATGACGAGCACGACGAGCGCCGCCGCAAGCACCAGTGTGAACTGCACGTCATGCACCGAGGCGCGGATCGACTGGCTGCGGTCATAGAGAATGTCGAGCGAGATTGCGGCGGGAAGCTGCTTCTCGAAATCCGGCAGGACCTTGTTGATCGCGTCGACCACCGCAATCGTGTTCGCGCCGGGCTGGCGCTGGATGCCGAGAATCACGGCGCGATCCTTGCCCGACCAGCTGGCGGCCTGGTCGTTCTCCACGCTGTCCACGACATCGCCGATGTCGTCGAAGCGCACGGGCGCGCCGTTGCGCCAGGCGACGACCTGACGGCGGAAAGCCTCCGCGTCGACAAGCTGACCTTCCGCGCGGATGACGGTGTTGCGGGTCGGACCGCTCAGCGATCCGGTCGGATTGTTGACGTTGGTGGCCTGCGCCGCCGCCGTCACTTCGTCTATGCCAAGCCCGCGTGCAGCGAGCGCATCGGGATCGACCTGAATGCGGACGGCGTATTTCTGCGAGCCGTAGACATTCACCTGCGCGACGCCATCAATGGTCGATATCCGGCGCGAGAGAATGGTCTCCGCATAGCGGTTGACCTCGCTCATCGGCAGGATCTTCGAACTCAACATGATGAAGAGAACGGGTGAGTCCGCCGGATTGACCTTCCTGATCGTCGGCGGGCTCGGCATGCCGTCTGGAAGCTGGCGCTGGGCGGCGGAGATCGCGGACTGCACGTCCTGCGCCGCCGCGTCGATATTGCGGTCGAGCTTGAATTGCAGCGTGATGCGGGTCGAGCCGAGGCTCGACGTCGAGGTCATCTGGTCGATGCCGGCGATGGTCGAGAACTGGCTTTCGAGCGGCGTCGCGACCGCCGAGGCCATCGTCTCCGGGTCGGCGCCCGGAAGCGATGCGGAGACCGAGATCGTCGGGAAATCGACGGCGGGCAATTCGCTCGTCGGCAACTGCATGTAGCCGAAGGCGCCGAAGAGCACGACCGCGACCATGACGAGCGTCGTCATGACCCGGCGGTGGATGAAGACCTCGGAAATATTCATGAGGCCGCCGGTCCCTTCGCAGCGATCTTGACGCCCATGCCCGGCGCGACGCGGAGCTGGCCGTCGACGATCACGTTTTCGCCTTCCGTCACCGCCCCGTCGATGGCCGTGAGGTAGCCGGCCTGATCGAGCACGGTGATGTTGCGCAGCTCGACTTTCATCGCCGGGGTGACGACATAGACATATTGTCCGTCCTGACCGGTGTTCACCGCGTCGCGCGGCACCGCGATCACCCGCTTCAGGTCGTCGATGCGGACGCGCACATCGACATATTCGCCGGGCACGAGCCGCATGTCGGCGTTGTCATAGGTGGCGCGGAGTTCGATCGTGCCGCTCGCCGCGTTGATCGTGTTGCCGATGAAGTCTATCGGCGCGACGACTTCGCCGTCTTTCTCGCCATGCGTCTTGAGCGAAGCAACAAGGCTCTTGCTTGCCAAGGCCTGCTGGAGCTTCGGCAGGTTCTGCTGGGCGAGCGCGAAGGAGATTTTCACCGGCTGGATCTGCGTCACGGTGACGAGCGGCGTTCCGCTCGCGGAGGTGATGATGTTGCCGACATCGACGAGGAAGGGCCCCGTCTTGCCATCGATGGGCGAACGGATTTCCGTATAGCCAAGCTGGAGCTCTGCCTGATCGACGGCGGCGCGGTCCGCGGCAACGGTGCCCGCCAGCGCCTTCGATTGGGCGATGGCCGCGTCGCGTGTCTGTTCGGAGACATAGCCGTTCTTGACGAGCTTGTTGGCGCGGCCGAGGTCGAGCTGCGCATTGGCGAGCTGCGCCTCGTCGCGCTGTAGGTTCGCGCGTGCGGCCCGGAGCGCCGCCTCGTAGGGTGCGCGATCGATCTGGAAGAGGAGGTCGCCCTTGCGGACGAGCTGCCCTTCCTTGAAGCCTGCGCCGACGATCTGCCCGTCGATGCGCGACTTCACCTGGACCGTGGCATTGGCGACGACCGTGCCAACCGCCTGCGCGTAAACGGGAATGTCGCGTCGCTGCGCCGGCGCAATGGCGACGGAGGGCGTGTCCGCGCCCTTGCCCTTGTGCGATGCCTCGCCGCCGAAATAATTGCGGGCCAAGAACCCTGCGACGAGGACGGCGCCTGCAACGATGAGAATGGTGCGGGGGGAAACCCTGCGGCTGCCGATACTCTTGCTATCACTGGTCATTGATTTTCCGCGCCATTTTGGGCCGCTCCCGCGCGTCCAACGCACGGACCGGTCGCTTGCCGTCGCGCGACGGGAAGCGACCGCCATGTTTGTCGTTATCGACCGCTCCGCGCTCTCCGGTCAATCGCGATGAACGAAGCGGGATGTGACTTCATGGAATTGTCACGCCTGAACCTGATGGGGGGCAAAGCGCTTGACGGCGGCGGGTCCAAGTTGTACCAATCAGTACAAATTGGACCAATCGGTACAAACAGGAGAGCTCCCATGTCGCCGCGTCCGCCTCTGCCGCCATTCACCGCCGAAACAGCCGCCCAAAAGGCTCGCCTTGCCGAAGACGCCTGGAACAGCCGCGACCCGTCGCGCGTCGCGCTCGCCTATACGGAGGAGAGCATCTGGCGCAACAGGGCCGAGTTCGTGACGGGTCGGGCGGAGATCGTCGAGTTTCTCAGCCGCAAGTGGCGCCGCGAAATCGAATATCGGCTCATCAAGGAAGTCTGGGCATATGAAGGAAATCGCATTGCCGTGCGCTTTGCCTATGAGTGGCACGACGATTCCGGCCAATGGTTTCGGTCCTACGGCAATGAGAACTGGGAATTCGACGAGGAAGGCCTGATGCGCCGTCGCATCGCCAGCATCAACGATCTGCCCATTGCGGAAAGCGAGCGCAGATTCCACTGGCCGCTCGGCGCCCGGCCGTTGGATCATCCGGGCCTTTCCGATCTGGGGCTTTGAGGTCGATGTCCAGAAAACCCGTCGAACGTGGCGATCTGCCGCCGCTCCTTGCGGAGGTCTTTCGCAAGCATGGCTATGAGGGAGCGAGCCTGGCCCTCATCAGCGAGGCGACGGGCCTCGGCAAGGGGAGCCTCTACAACTTCTTTCCCGGCGGAAAGGAGGAGATGGCTGCCGCCGTGCTCGCCGATGTGGATGCATGGTTCGAGGGCAATGTCTTCGCGCCCTTGCGCGACAATGCCGACGCGGAGACGGCCATTTCCGGAATGCTGGATGCCGTCGACGCCTATTTCCGCTCGGGTCGGCGCGTCTGCCTGGTGGGGGCCTTTGCTCTCGACGATGCGCGTAGCCGCTTCGCCGAGCGCATACACGGCTATTTCGCATCTTGGGTCGATGCGCTCGCCGCCGCGCTTGCGCGGGCAGGGCGGAAAGACGCCGCTGCGCTGGCCGAGGAGGCCGTGAGCCTCATTCAGGGCGCCATCGTTCTGTCGCGGGCGCTGGGCGATACGGGAACCTTCGACCGGACCATTCAGGGTCTGCGGAAGCGACTGACCGCCCGGCGGCAGGCGTAGCGCCGCTCCGCTTCGCTCCCGGCCGAGGTGCCTCGCGGCGTATTGTCTCGGCGCTGCGATAGATATTGCAAATCATTCGCAAACACGATAGCCAACAGGTTCATAGCGGCAACATGCCGTGCGGTGCGCAGTGCCGGATTTGGTTGGTTACGGGTCATGGTCATCATAGACACGAGGTCGAGCAGGGGCGGGGCGGGCAGTGGCCGTGCGGGCGCGCAGGGCCCAGAAATCTGGTTCCGGTCGGGCACAGAGCGGCCGGGGCTCTTTCCGGGCCTGGCCCGCGTGCTTGAAGCCTTCTTCACGCGCTACCGCAAATTCCTGCCCTACGTTCATCTGGGCATGTTCGTCGCCTTCCTCGTCGCCATTGTCCTTCCGCTCTTTCTTCCGCTTCCGCCGGAAGACGCGACGCCGCTCAACAATTTCACGGTCGCCGTCAATTTCGCCTTCTGGGGCATCTGGTTCCCGCTCGTCTTCCTTTCGGTGATCTTCACCGGCCGCAGCTGGTGCGGCGTGCTCTGTCCGATGGGCGCGGCGTCGGAATGGGCGAACAAGGTCGGCTTGCAGCGGCAGATCCCGCGCTGGATCAAATGGGAAGGCACGCCCATCGTCAGCTTTCTCATCATCACCATTCTCGGCCAGACGGTCGGCGTGCGCGATCATCCGCTCGGCATTGCCGAGGTCTTCGGCGGCACGCTTCTCGCCGCGATTACCATGGGCTTCATCTATGGCCGCAAGAAGCGCGCATGGTGCCGTCACGCCTGTCCCATCGGGTTGCTGCTCGGTGTCTTCTCGCGCCTCGGCGCGGTGCAGTTCGCGCCCAAGAGCAAGCATCCGGGCGGTGACGCCTATGCCGAGCGCGGCATCTGCCCGACCATGATTTCGATCCCGCGCAAGGAAGAGTCGCGCCACTGCATCGAGTGCTTCCGCTGCGTGAAGCCGTCCTCGCCCGGCGGCCTTTTCCTCCGCCTGCGCACGCCCGGCGAAGAGGTCGCGAATATCCGCGATCACAATCCGAACGCTGCCGAAGTCTGGTTCCTTTTCGTCGGCACGGGCGCGGCGCTGGGCGGCTTCCTCTGGCTCATCCTGCCCAGCTATCAGACGTGGCGCATGGTGCTCGGCACATGGGCGATCGACCGCAACATGTTCTGGGTCGGGGAGCCGGGGCCCTGGTGGCTGATGAGCGTGCATCCGGAAGCGCGCGAGGTTTTCACCTGGCTCGATTTCACGATGATCGTCGGCTACATGCTCGGCTGGGCCGCGCTTCTCGCGGCGGGTCTTGCGCTCGCAACCGGTCTTTCGGCCTGGATCGCCGGTCGCCTCGATGGCGAAGGCAGCTTCCGCGCCCGCTTCGTCGAACTCGGTTATCAGTTCGCGCCGGTGGCGATGGTTTCGCTTCTCCTCGGCCTCGGCGGCAAGCTCTTCGACACCGCCGTGGCAGCCGGCGCGCCCGCCGCTCTTGTCGGCGATTTCAAGGCCGCGCTTCTCGCCGGCGCAACGCTTTGGGGCCTCGTGCTCGGTGCCCGCATTCTCGCGCGTCAGGGCGTCCCATTTTATTCCCGGCTGCTCGCCCTCGCCCCCGGCCTCGCGGGCAGCATCTTCATCGTCTTTTCCTGGTGGCCCGCCGTCGTGGGCGCCTGAGCTTCTTCGTTCAAGTCAAAAGGACCGATGCCATGACATCTTTGAAACAGCGTCTCGCGGTCTTGCCGCTCGCCTTGTCGCTCGCGGCGATTGCCACGCCTTCCCTTGCGGGAGAAGTGGCCGTCGGCAATCCGGTTGAGAAGAACGGCATGAACATCGCCGCCGTCTACCTGCAGTCGGTCAAGATGGCGCCGGAACTTCCCGGCATGGACAAGCCGACCGACATTCACCTCGAAGCCGACATCAAGGCGCTGCATGGCAATGAGAACGGTTTCCGCGAGGACTCGTGGATTCCTTATCTGACGGTCACCTACACGATCGAGAAGATCGGCTCGAACTGGAAGTCATCGGGCCTCTTCCTGCCCATGTGCGCCAATGACGGGCCGCACTATGGCGACAACGTCAAGCTCGACGGCGCGGGCAAGTACAAGGTCACTTTCAACATTCAGCCGCCCGCCTATAACGGCTTCTACCATCACGTCGACAAGGAGACGGGCACGAAGGAATGGTGGGAGCCCTTCCAGGTGTCGTGGGACTTCGCCTATGTCGGCACCGGCAAGAAGGGCGGCTACTGACGTCTCGCGATATGACGCAATGAAAAGGCCCGCCGGAGATTTCCGGCGGGCCTCTTTGTCATAAGACGGTCGACTCAGCGCAAGCTCAGCTGCACTTGCCGTCCTTCTTGCAACCCATATAGGCGCCTGCCGCCGCGCCCACTGCGCCGCCGACGATTGCGCCCGTGGCGAGGCTCGTGCCGGCGACCGCCGTCGCTGCAAGGCCGATCGCGCCGCCGATGGCGCCGCCCGAAAGCGCGCCCTGGGTCGTGTTGTCCTGGTTGGTGCAGGCAGTCGTACCCAAAAGCGCCAGTACCGCTACGATTGTCACTGCTTTTCTCATCGAAACCTCCGTGCATGCGCCCCCCTCAGAGCGCGAACCTTCAGCGACGCGAATCGCTTCCGGCCGCTTCGCTAAGATCGAAGGCTCGCAGTCATTCCGGTCGAGAATGTGGCTGAAATCTGGCAATAAGGCGGACTTGTGTTGAAGCCCCTGCTCGCGGAAACTCCCGGCGTGACCAGATCAAGACCCTCATCGAGGCCCGGCCGAGCGGCGCGGCGGCCCGCCAAAGCGCCCCGCAGCAGGTTCCGCAGAGTGGTCGGCAATCTCCTGCTGCTGCTCTTCGTCGCTCCGGCGCTGGTCATTCTTCTCTATCGCATCGTCCCGCCGCCGGTGACGCCCCTGATGCTCATCCGTCTGGTCGAGGGTTATGGCATCTCGAAGGACTGGGTGCCGCTCTCGCAGATTTCGCCCAATCTTCAGCGCGCCGTCATCGCCTCCGAGGACGCGAAATTCTGCCGGCATCGCGGTTTCGACTGGGATGCGGTCGACAATGCGATCGAGCGATTGCAGCAGAAACATCGACGGGTGCTGGGCGCCAGCACCATCAGCATGCAGACATCGAAGAATCTCTTTCTCTGGCCGGGGCGCACCTTCCTGCGCAAGGGCGGCGAGGCCTATCTGACCGTCTGGCTCGAAGCGCTGCTGCCGAAGAAGCGCATTCTCGAACTCTATCTGAACGAGATCGAATGGGGGCCGGGGATCTATGGTGCGGAAGCTGCGGCGCAGGCTTATTTCGGCGTGAGCGCGGCCCGGCTCACGTCCCATCAGGCTGCGCTGCTGGCGGCGGTGTTGCCAAATCCGCTCAAATGGCATCCGGGCCAGCCGGGCGACTGGACTCGCGCCCGTGCCTACACGATCGAGGCGCGCATGCAAAGCGTGGCGCTGGGCAGGGACACACCCTGTCCGTAACAGGATGGATTTCAGCCCTCGCGCGCCGGTTCGGCTTCGGCGGGCGCGGTGCCGAGGCTCGCTGCGGCGAGCGCGCAGAGTTCCGCCTCGGTGCGTGAAATCTGCCAGCCGGCGATCTCCACCATATCGTCATGCATGAATTCATCGCGCACCCGCGCCCCGATGGCGGCGCGCATCACGTCCGACGAGTCGCCCGGATGCCAGCCATGCGAGCGCAGTCGCTTGGCGATCTTCTGCGCGAAGGTGGAGGTGTTTCCGCTGCGCTCGGTCGAAACCATCCATTGCCGTCCCACCTCGGCGGCCCGCGCCGGATCGGCAAGCGTGGCGATGAGTTCGTCGGCAAGCGTCTGCCGCTCGCGGTCGAGCAGGGGCAGCGCAGCGGGGAGTGCGGCCGCCGCGAGGCCCGCGCCGGTGAGGACCAGAAGCTGGCGGCGAGAGATGGCGTCCGACATCGTCAAACCCCCCTCGAAAAGCGCGTCTGGACGTGATCGGCGAGCCGGAGCGCCAGCGCGACGATGGTGAGCGTCGGGTTGACGGTCGACGAGGTCGTGAAGACGGAGCTTCCCGCGACATAGAGGTTTTCGACGCCGTGAACCTTGCAGTTGGCGTCGACGACGCCCTTGCGCGGGTCCGCGGCCATGCGGGTCGTGCCCATGTGGTGGTTGCCCCAGCCCTCGGCCTCGTCCCATTTGTCGAGGTCGGGCAGGCGAATGCGCACACGGCCTTCGCCCCAGGCGCCGAAGGCGCGGGCAAGAGCTTCGATGTTCTGGCGAAGATTGGCGCGGTCGCTGGATGAGAGGCGCCAGTCGATCTTCGTGCGGTTGAGGCCGAGCGAATCTTTTTCGGTCGAGAGCGTGATGCGGCTGTCGGGGTTCGGCGCCTGCTCGGTCGCGCAGCCCGTGCCATAGCGCACGGCAAGCACCGGACTTTCGCTCGCCCTGGAACTGGTCGAGCGGATGAGCTGCGCAAGGCCCGGCTCGATGTCGCGGGAGGGCTCCGTGTCCTTTTCCTCCACGTCGATGTCAGTGCGGACTTCCTTCTGCTTGTAGAAAGTCATGACCGTGCCGAGGCGGCGGTTCTTGCGCAGATATTCGGCCGTGAACATGAAGACGCCGCGGACATGGGCGCCGGCCGACTTCGTGTAGGTCTGGTAATAGGGTGCGACAAGGGACGGATCGGTGACCATGATCTCGCAGGGTCGCTCGATATGGGGATGCTCCATGAAGTATCGCCCCACGAGCCCGCGGCCATTGCCGAGTCCCGCCTTCTCGACGCTGTTCGACAGGAGCAGCATGCGCGCATTTTCGATGCCGCCGGTCGCAAGGATCACCGTTTGCGGGCGCACCTCGAAGCGGCGGCCGGTCAGCGTGCCGACGCGGAGCCGCTCCACTTTCGTCGCCTCGGCGTTGGGCACGATCTCCATCACGTTGGAGTTGAGATAGGTCCTGATGTTCGAGGCCTTCTCGATGTCCTGACGATAGGTCGCGCCGAAGCGCGTGGGCGGGCTGTATTCGAACCAGCGCGTCATAACCTCGCGGCCAAGGTCGAGCGGTTGATACTTGCCGTCTTCGGAAACCGCCGCTGGGTCGTCATAGACGAAGGGCCCGACCTGGCAGATTTCGTTGGCTTTCACGTAATAGGGGTCGAGATCGGCGCGGGTGATTGGCCAGCCCGAATGCGGCACCCAGTCGCGCTGCTCGAAGTCGATCGGCTCGAGGGGACGGCACCAGCCGCCCCAATGGTTGGTCGAGCCCCCGAAATAGCGAAGCCGCGAGGTGTCGAGCGTATAGGGGATGCCCACGCTTTCGCCGGAATAGAGCTCCTGCGTGTCGGGTTCGAAATCGAGGCCACCGCTCTCGATGAGCACAACGCGCGCATCGGCATTGCGAAGGGCGCGGGCGATCGAGATGCCAGCTGCGCCGGCGCCGATGATCGCGATTTCCGCCTCGACGACTGTGCCGTCGGGGACGTTGCGGCCATCGATGAACATCTGCTCGCCCCTTTCGGCGTTTGGGTTACCGGTCCGGAACCGCGCATTCAGCTCTCTCGCCGGGGGCGAGGTCGTGAATAATCCACGGTCTAGTTTCCTATCTTTTCCGCACGTGTCAATTTTACGACCGAACGGCGGAA
>Ga0255338_1002643_pt1 | contig 24888 bp, 20 predicted proteins | sample MeOH1_35cm_T4_19_FD_203715 | JGI IMG/M metagenome (GOLD analysis project Ga0255338, IMG submission 203715) | Sandy soil microbial communities from University of British Columbia, Vancouver, Canada - MeOH1_35cm_T4_195 | ecosystem: Engineered > Artificial ecosystem > Sand microcosm > Unclassified ...
CACGCCGGTCTACCTGCGCGACGTGGCGCAGGTGACCATCGGCCACGAGGTGCGGCAGGGCGCGCTGGTCAAGAACGGCCAGACCGAGGCCGTGGGCGGCATCGTGATGATGATGCGCGGCGGCAATGCGAAGGAGGTGGTCAGCCGCGTGAAGGCCCGCGTGGCCGAGATCAACCAGCGCGGCATGCTGCCCGGCAAGCTCCAGATCGTGCCGTACTACGACCGCAGCGAACTGGTGGACGCCGCGCTGTGGACCGTGACCAAGGTGCTGCTGGAAGGCGTGGTGCTGGTGGTGATCGTGCTGTTCCTGTTCCTGGGAGACGTGCGTTCGTCGATCATCGTGCTGGCCACGCTGGTGCTCACGCCATTGCTGACGTTCATGGTCATGAACCGGCTGGGGCTCTCCGCCAACCTGATGTCGCTGGGCGGGCTGGCCATCGCCATCGGGCTCATGGTGGACGGGTCCGTGGTGGTGGTGGAGAACGCGTTCGGGCGATTGGGCCATGCCGGCAAGACCGGCCTGACCAAGACCGAGATCCTGGTCAAGGCCGTGCAGGAAGTGGCCACGCCGGTGATCGTGGGCGTGGGCATCATCATCCTGGTGTTCCTGCCGCTGATGACGCTGTCCGGCATGGAGGGCAAGATGTTCGCCCCGCTGGCGTTCACGATCTCGATTGCGCTGGCGATCTCGCTGTTCCTGTCGCTGACGCTGTCGCCGGTGCTGTCTTCGTACCTGCTCAAGGGTGGTGCCGAGCACGACACGCGCATCATCGCGTTCATGAAGCGCAACTACCTGCGCATGCTGCATTGGGCGCTGGCCAACAGCAAGAAGACCGTGCTGTCCGCGGTGGGCCTGTTCATTGCCACGATCCTGCTCGTGCCGCTGCTGGGCACCTCGTTCATCCCCGAGATGAAGGAGGGCTCCATCGTGCCCGCCATCGACCGCGTGCCCAATATCTCGCTCGAGGAATCGATCAAGCTGGAGAAGACGGCCAACAAGCTGGTGCTGGAGGTGCCGGGCGTGAAATCGGTGGTGTCCGGCGTGGGCCGTGGCGAGAGCCCGGCCGACCCGCAGGGCCAGAACGAGTCCACGCCCATCGCCAGCCTGAAGGACCGCGACGAATGGCCCGACGGCTGGACGCAGGACGACATTGCCAACGCCATCCGCGAGAAGCTCAAGGCCATCCCGGGCGTGCAGATCGTGATGGCGCAGCCGATCTCGGACCGCGTGGACGAGATGGTCAGCGGCGTGCGGTCCGACGTGGCCGTGAAGATCTTCGGCGACGATCTGGACAAGCTGCGCGAACTGGCCGGCCAGATCGCGCGCGTGGCCGGCGGCATCCAGGGTTCCCAGGACGTGCGGGTCGAGCGGATCTCGGGCCAGCAATACCTGTCGATAGAGATCGATCGCCAGGCGATTGCGCGCTATGGGCTCAATGTGTCGGACATCCACGACATCATCGAGATTGCCATTGGCGGCAAGCGCGCCACGGACATCTTCGAGGGCGAGCGCCGCTTTGCGGCGGCCGTGCGCCTGCCCGAGGACTTCCGCGACAACGTGCAGGCCATTCGCCAGTTGCTGGTCCCGGCGCCCGATGGCGTGCAGGTGCCGCTGCAGAGCGTGGCGAAGATCGAGGTGACCGACGGCCCCGCGCAGATCAGCCGCGAAATGGCCAAGCGCCGCGTGGTGGTGATGATCAATGTGAAGGACCGCGACCTGGGCGGCTTTGTGGCCGAACTGCAGGGCGCGGTCGAGAGCAAGGTCAAGCTGCCCGAGGGCTACTACTTCGAGTGGGGCGGCCAGTTCCAGAACATGGAGCGCGCCATGGGCCACCTGAAGATCATCGTGCCGATCACCATCGCCGCCATTTTCTTCCTGCTGTTCCTGCTGTTCAACTCGGTGCGGTATGCCACGCTGATCATCACGGTGCTGCCGTTTGCATCGATCGGCGGCATCATCGGGCTGTTTGTCACGGGCGAATACCTGTCCGTGCCGGCGTCGGTGGGCTTTATCGCGCTGTGGGGCATGGCGGTGCTGAACGGCGTGGTGCTGGTGTCGTACATCCGCACGCTGCGCGAATCGGGCATGTCGCTGCGCAACGCGGTGGTGCGCGGGGCGACGCAGCGCTTCCGGCCCGTGATGATGACGGCGACGATCGCCATGCTGGGCCTGGTGCCATTCCTGTTCTCGTCGGGGCCCGGCTCCGAGGTGCAGCGCCCGCTGGCCGTGGTGGTGATCGGCGGCCTGATCACGTCCACGCTGCTGACGCTGGTGATGGTGCCGGTGCTGTATCGCTGGTTCGACGACCGCAAGCCCGAGGCGCGCGACATGTCGGTGTGATCGGCGTGATCGCCGGCCCGATGGCCGCAGTACAATAAGCCCCGGCCGGCACGCAACGCGCGTGCCGGCCGTTTTTTGTCCCGGAGTGAACTCATGACTTTGCCGGTTCCACGGCAGGGGCGTCGCGTGCTGGCGGCGCTGGCTGCCACGACGCTGTGGCTGCCGATGTTGCCGATGATGGCGCCGCCAGCGGCTTCAGCGGCCGAACCTCCCGTCAATATCGAACTGGGCCAGCGCGGCGGCAAGCCCGAGGCCCCCGAGGCGCCTGTCGCCTGCATGGAGGCCGTGCGCGCCAGGCTGCCCAATCCCGACCGCTTCCGCTGGGTGCACGGCACCACGCGCCGCGTGGCCGAGGACTTCTACAGCGTGGTCGGCAGCATCGAGTACGTGTCCGCGTCTGGCCAGACGCGCAAGGGCGATGCCCAATGCGACGTCATGCGCGCGCCCGGCAACCAGTTCATCGTGCCGAAGGTACGGTTGCCGCAGTAAGCGGCTGCCGATTTCCGGCACGCCCCTCTCAGGCCCGATCCAGCTCGTCGCTGTTCCACCACGCGTCGAGCAGCGGCTGGAAGCGGTTGTCGGGCGCGGGCGGCACGCGCGTGCTCCTGCGCGCGGGCGGCAGCTCGCGTCCGGTCAACTGGTAGTACACGGCCGCGGGCAGGGTTCCCGGGCCGTAGGGCACATGGTCGATCACGCTCATCTGCCGCGCGGCCTTCAGCGCACGGGTCGTCTCTTCGGCGGTCAGTCCGCTGGCGTCGGCCAGCGCGTCGCGGCGCAGCGGTCCCCCGCGCTGCAAGCCGGCGATCAGCAGATGCACGCATTCGCGCGTATTCCGTTTCATAGGGGCGCATTTTTCCGCACCTGCACCGCGCTGCACAATCCGACCTGACATTTGTTTGCAATCCGTTGCGCGGTTTCATGGCAGATGCCCTCCCTTGGTGGGAGGTATTGAGGCTTTTGATGCACTTTTCTGGAAACTGTGCGGCGCCCGTTCCACATCGGGCGTGCCCCGCTTGCATTGGCGGCGATACTGTATAAATATACAGTATCGAAAAACGTCCAAATCCCGGATTCCTGGCCGCGCCGCCTGCGGCGTATGCCGGGTTCATCACCATGACTGCGCTCCCGCACCTGCCGCTGCCCGCGGAGGACCGTGCGTCCCCATCGATATCGCCCTCCGGGCCCGATCACCGCAAGACGGTGAGCGAGCTCGAGCATTGCTATCCCGGTTTGTGGCGGGCCGGCCAGCTTGGCCGCGCCGGCCGGTTGCCCGTGTGCGCCACCGGCTATGACGCCTTGACGGCCGAACTGCCCGGCGGCGGCTGGCCGGCCGGGGCGGTCACGGAACTGCTGCTGGCGCAGGATGGCGCGGGCGAATTGCGGCTGCTGATGCCGGCGTTGCGCACGCTGGCCGCGGCGGGGCGCCGCATGGCGCTGGTCAATCCGCCTTACCTGCCCAATGCGGCGGGACTGGCGGGCTTGCCCGCGCGCCAGCTCTACTGGGTGCGGCCGCCGGCGGCGGCCACGCTGGCCGCGCGCCGCACGGACATGCTCTGGGCCGCCGAGCAGATGCTGCGCAGCCAGGCGTTCGGCGCCGTGCTGGTGTGGCTCGGTGCCGCGCGGCCCGAGGCGCTGCGCCGGCTGCAGGTGCTGGCGCAGGCCGGCGATACCGTGGTGTGGGTGCTGCGCCCCCTGCGCATGCTGCAGGAATCGTCGCCGGCCGTGCTGCGCCTGGCGCTGTCGCCGCTGCCCGGCAACGTGATGTCGATTGTCTTCCACAAGCGCCGTGGCCCCGTGCGGGACACGCCGCTGCTGTTGCCGCTCGATGGCATGGCGCATGTGCCCGAACGTGCCGCCGCTCCGGCGGGGTCTCCTGTTGTTTCACCTGCCGTTGCGGCAGAGTCCGATCATGCTGCCGACGTTCTGGATCGCGGTGCATCTGCCGCGCCTGCCGCTGGACGCGCTGCAACCGAGCTGGCCTGAAGCCGCCGGTGCCGCTGGTGCCGCGCCTGCCTCGGGCACGCTGCAACAGGCGCTGCCGGTGGCGGTGATGGCGCACGAGCGCGTGGTGCTGGCCAACGGCCCGGCCATGGCGCTCGGCGTGGGCTACGGCATGCGGCGCGGCGGCGTGCAGGCGCTCTCGGCGGACATCGTGCAACTGGAACGCGATCCCGTGGCCGAAGACGCGCTGATGACCTCGGTGGCGCTGACGCTGCTGCATTTCACGCCGACCGTGGCGATCGACCCGGACCCCGAGTCGGCCACCGTGATGCTTGACGTGACCGCCAGCCTGCGCCTGTTTGGCGGCCATCGCGCGCTGTGCCGGGCCATTCGCGCGCGCGTGCGGCAACTGGGCACGTTTGCGCAGGTGGGCAGCGGCACCACGGCGCAGGGCGCGGCGTGGCTCGCGCGGCAGCCGCTGCGCCGCACGCCGCGCGGCATCGTGCGGCCCGCGCGCCGGGCCATCCAGCCCGCACGCATGACGCGCCTGCTGGACGCCCTGCCCGTGGAATGCCTGCACACGCTGGCCGATCCGGCCTGGCTCGAGGGCGTGGGCTGCCGCACGCTGGGCCAGGTGCGGCGGCTGCCGCGCGCGGGGCTGTCGCGCCGCATCGGCACGGCGCTGCTGGCGCGGCTGGACCAGGCCTATAACAAGGCGCCGGCCGGATTTGCATGGTTCGAGGCGCCGCCCGCGTTTGCGCAGCGCATGGAGTTGCCAGGCCGCATCGACTCAGCCGACGGCGTGCTGGCCGGCGCGCAGCGGCTGCTGCTGGCGCTCTCGGGCTGGCTGGCCGCGCAGCAGGCCGGCGTTACGCGCTGCGTGCTGGTGCTGGAGCACGAGCGCTACCGGCTTGGCGAGGACACCGACAGCACGCCCGTGCCGCTGGGCCTGGCGCAGCCCAGCCGCGACCCGGTGCATTTGTCGAAGCTGCTGCGCGAGAAGCTGGACAAGGTGCGGTTCCACGCGCCGGTGGGCGGCCTGGCGCTGCGCGTGGAGGCGATGGAGACCTGCGTGCCGCAGAGCGACGCGCTGTTTCCGGAGCCGGGCGCCGAGCCGGCCGAGCTGGGCCGCCTGCTCGATACGCTGATGGCGCGGCTGGGCCGCGACAACGTGTTGCAACCGTGCCCGCTGGCCGACCATCGCCCCGAGCGCGCCAGCCGGTGGCGCCCGGTGGACGAGGCGCCGGTGCGCGGCGCGGCGTCCACGGCGGCCGCCGGCGCGCCGCCGCCCGAGCGGCCGTTGTGGCTGCTGGAGTCGCCCCGGCCGTTGCGCGTGCAACGGCACCGGCCCGTGTACGAGGGGCCGCTGGTCATGCTCACGCGCCCCGAGCGGATCGAGTCCGGCTGGTGGGACGGCGCGCTGGCCACGCGCGACTATTTCATCGCCGAACGCGCGGACGGCCTGCGCTGCTGGGTTTATCGCGAACGCCCGGGGCAGGAGGAGGGCAGCGAGTATCGCTGGTTCCTGCACGGACTGTTCGCCTAGTTATTTGCCTGAGTTGCATCCATCATGCTGTCGTCGCTTCCCGGCCTTTCCTCGCTGCTGCCCTCGCTGCCCGATTATGCGGAGCTGCACTGCGTGTCCAACTTCACGTTCCTCACCGGGGCCTCGCATCCGCAGGAACTGATCGCGCGCGCGTTCGAACTTGGCTACAGCGGGCTGGCGCTGACCGACGAATGCTCGGTGGCCGGCACGGCCCGCGCGCATCATGCGCTCAAGATGCTGCGCGAGGAGAGGCCGGAGGCCGAGGCGTTCAACCTCATCATCGGCAGCCGCTTCGTGCTGAGCGCATCGCCCCGGCACGCGGAGGCCATGCCGCCATCTCGGCTGGTGCTGCTGGCGCGGAACCGCGAGGGCTTCGGCAATCTCTGCGAGTTCATCACGCTGGGCCGCACGCGCGCGGAGAAGGGCAGCTACCAGCTGCATCCGTCGGACATTGCCAGCCCGGACCCCGACCAGGCGCATCTGCGCGGCATGCCCGATTGTCTGGCCATCCTGCTGCCCGACTACTGCGCCGATCCCGACGCGCTGCGCGCGCAGGCGCTGTGGTGCCGCGAGACGTTTGGCGCGCGCGCGTGGATCGCGCTGGAACTGCTGCAGGGTCATGCCGAGGCGCTGCACCGTGCACGGCTGCAGGCGGTCTCGGCGGAAACCGGCGTGCCGCTGGTGGCGGCTGGCGCCGTGACCATGCACGTACGCTCGCGCAAGCCGCTGGCCGATGTGCTGACCGCGATCCGGTTGGGTCAGCCGCTGCCCGCGTGCGGCATGGCGCTGGCGCCCAACGCCGAGGCGCACCTGCGCATGCGCCAGGTGCTGTCGCGGCTGTATCCGCGCGAGACGCTGGCGCAGACGCTGAAGATTGCCGGCCAGTGCCGCTTCTCGCTGGACACGCTGCGCTATGAGTACCCCGAGGAACTGGTGCCCGATGGCGAGACGCCGATCAGCTACCTGCGCAAGGCGGTGAAGCAGGGCATCCTCGAACGCTTTCCGAATGGCATGAAACCCGAGTGGAAGGCGCAGCTCGAAGGCGAGCTGGCACTGATCGAGGAAAAGCACTACGAGCCGTTCTTCCTGACCGTGCATGACATCGTGCGCTTTGCGCGCCAGCAAGGCATCCTGTGCCAGGGGCGCGGCTCGGCGGCCAACTCGCTGGTCTGCTACTGCCTGCATATCACCGAGGTCAGCCCCGGGCAGGCCAACCTGCTGTTCGGCCGTTTCCTCTCGCGCGAGCGCGACGAGCCGCCCGACATCGATGTCGATTTCGAGCACCAGCGGCGCGAGGAGGTGATCCAGTACATCTACGGGAAGTACGGCCGCCACCGTGCCGCGCTGGCGGCTTCGCTGATCACATACCGCTCGCGCAGCGCGCTGCGCGACGTGGGACGCGCGCTGGGCATCGATCCGGGCGTGGTGGAGCAGGTGGTCAAGGGCCAGGCGTGGTGGGACGGCGGCAAGGCGTTTCTTGCGCGCATCACGCAGTACGGGCTCGATCCCGACGCGCCGGCCGTGCAGCAGTGGGCCAGCCTGGCCGAGCAGTTGCGCGGATTCCCGCGTCATCTGTCGCAGCACGTGGGCGGATTCGTGATCGCGCGGCACAAGCTGTCGCGGCTGGTGCCCATCGAGCGCGCGGCCATGGCGGCGCGCAGCGTGATCCAGTGGGACAAGGATGACCTGGAGTCGCTGGGGCTGCTGAAGGTGGATGTGCTGGCGCTGGGCATGCTCACGGCTATCCGCCGCGCGCTGGCGATGATCCCGAATCCCGATCCGGCGCGGGCCGGGCTGCCGTGCCGCATGGAAGACCTGCCCGAGACCGACGGCGAGACCTACGCGATGATCTGCAAGGCGGACACCGTGGGCGTGTTCCAGATCGAGTCGCGCGCGCAGCAGTCGATGCTGCCGCGCCTGCAGCCGCGCAATTACTACGACCTGGTGGTGGAGGTGGCGATCGTGCGGCCGGGGCCGATCCAGGGCGGCATGGTGCATCCGTACCTCAAGCGGCGCGAGGCATTACGCCGCACGGGCAAGCTGCCGACCTATTTCAACGAGGTGATCCGCCGCGTGCTGGGGCGCACGCTGGGCGTGCCGATCTTCCAGGAGCAGGTGATGCAGCTGGCCATCGACGCGGCCGGTTTCACGCCGGGGCAGGCGGACCAGCTGCGCCGCTCGATGGCGGCATGGCGGCGGCGCGGCGACCTGAAGAAACACCAGGAGGCGCTGGTGCATGCGCTGACCACGCGCGGGTATCCCGAGTCATTCGCGCTGGCCATCTGCAAGCAGATCGAGGGGTTTGGCGAGTACGGGTTCCCCGAAAGCCACGCGGCCAGCTTTGCCAAGCTGGTCTATGTGAGCGCGTGGATCAAGTGCCATCATCCCGATGCGTTCCTGTGCGCGTTGCTGAACAGCCAGCCGATGGGCTTCTATTCGGCGTCGCAACTGGTGCAGGACGCGCGCCGGCATGGCGTGGTGACGCAGCCCGTGGACGTGACGATCAGCGACTGGCACAGCACGCTCGAGGTGCGGCGCACGGATCAGCGGTATCGTGACGTGCGGCTGGGCATGCGCCACGCGCGCGGCATGCGCGAGGAGGCCGCGCTGCGCATCGAGGCGGCGCGCGCCGAGCGGGCGTTCGAGAGCGTGGATGACCTGGCGCGGCGCGCGCGGCTGGACCGGCACGATATCGATGTGCTGGCCGCGGCCGATTCGCTGGTGTCGCTGGCGGGGCATCGGCGACAGGCGCGCTGGCACGCGCGCGGCGCGGCGGTGCAGGCCGCGCATCGCGATCTGCTGTACGAGGCGCCGCCGGACGAGGGAGAATTGCTGCTGTCCGCACCGAAGATCGGCGAGGACGTGGTGGCCGATTATGCGAGCCTGGGACTATCGCTGAAGAGTCATCCGCTCACGCTGCTGCGCCGGCGGCTGACGGCGCTGAAGTATGTGACGGCGCAGCAGCTGGCGCGCTGCGGCAATGGCCGGCGCGTGCGCGCCTGCGGCATCGTCACGGTACGCCAGCGGCCATCGACGGCCAACGGCACGATCTTCACGTCGATCGAGGACGAGACCGGCGCGGTCAATGTGATCATCTGGCCAGACCTGGTGGAGCGCCAGCGGAAGGAGGTGCTGGGGGCCACGCTGCTCGGGGTCATCGGAACATGGCAGCGGCAGGGGGAGGTGAGGCATCTGGTGGCCCAGGAACTGGTGGATCTGAGTCCGCTGCTGGGGCGGCTGATGGCGGTGAGCCGGGATTTTCATTAGGGTTGGCCGTACAACTTGCCGCTACGCTCCCAATCAAAGCTCCAGCACCAGCTTCCCGCCCTTCACCGCCCGCGAACAGCAAGCCATCATCCGGTCATTCGCCTCGCGCTCGCTGCGTGTGAGCACCACGTCGCGATGATCCACGCTGCCGGCCAGCACGCGCACTTCGCACGATCCGCACAGCCCTTCCTCGCAATCGCTCTGCACGTCGATGTTGGCGCAGCGCAGCGCGGTCAGCAGCGTCTGGTCGGCCGGCACCTCCACCGTGAGGCCGGAATTCTTGAGCTCCACCGTGAATGGCGCCTCCTTCGACGGATCGAGCGTGCCGAGCGCCGACACGAAATGCTCCACGCGCAGCGCGCCGTCGGGCCACGTGGCGCAGTGTTGCTCCAGCGCCTCGATCATCCGCGCCGGGCCGCAGCCGTAGATCTGCGTGGCCGCATCGGGCGTGCCAAGCAGCGTGGCAAAGTCCGCACGCCGGCCTTCATCGCCCGCATAGACGCGCAGGCGGTCGCCATGCAGCGCGGCCAGCGCATCGAGCATCGCCATGCCGCCGCGCGCGCGGCCGCAGTAGTGGAACGTGTAGTCGATGCCCAGCTCGCGCGCGCGCCGCGCCATGGCGCTGATCGGCGTTACGCCGATGCCGCCCGCGATGAAGATCGCCTTGCGGCAGCTTTCATCGAGCCGGAAATGGTTGCGCGGGCCGCGGACCCTGAGCCGCTCGCCCTGGCGCAGCACGTCATGGACCCATGCCGAACCGCCGCGGCTCTCCGCCTCGCGCAGCACGGCAATCTCGAACGCGCCGGCATCGGCCGGGTCGCCGCACAGCGAGTACTGGCGCGAGATCCCGGTACCGCCGCATTCCACGTCGATATGCGCGCCCGGCGCCCAGCGCGGCAACGGCTTGCCATCCGGCGCCACGAGCCGCAGCCGCACCACGCCATCGGCCAGTCGATCGATCCGCTCCACCACCATGGTGCGGGCGATGGCCTGCCCGGTCGGCTCGCCGATCCGCACCGCGTCGCGCCAGGCCAGCACGGAGGGGTCGGTGCGCTCGGGATTGCGCGCCGGGTCCCATTCGACCCACAGATGCTCTGGCCCCCGGAACGACGTGTTGGGCATGTAGGTGAAGCGCTGCCCGGCCAGCCGCATGTGCGGCAGCCGGCGCGTCAGTTCCTCGAGGAACACCTGCATCTCCATGCGCGCGAGGTTCTTGCCCATGCACTGGTGCGAACCATAGCCAAACGTCAACTGGTCGCTCGCATTGTCGCGGCGGATGTCGAACAGGTCCGCATCGGCGAAATGCCGTTCGTCATGGTTGGCCGATGACGTCACGATCAACAGCTTGCTGCCGGCCGGCAACGCCATGCCGCCGACTTGCGCATCGCGCGTGACCAGGCGCCGCCATGCCGCCACGGAGCCGTTGTGGCGCAGGCATTCCTCCACCGCGTTGGGAATCAGCGCCGGGTCCTCGCAGATCTCGCGCCAGGCATCGGGATGCTGGAGCAGCAGCTTGATCGCGTTGGCCGACGCATTGGCCGTGGTTTCATGCGCCGCCACGATGCCCGCCATCATCATCGAATGCAGGTACGAGTCGGTGACCACCTCGGGCAGTTCCCGCTGCTTGCGCAGGCCGTACTGCATCCAGCCTGGCCCGTCCGGGTTCTCGCGCATCTTGTCGAGGATCTTGCCGGCCAGTTGCCAGAAGTTGCCCACGGCATGCGCCACGGCCACCTGTTCCTCGGGCTTCGGCCGGCCCCACGTGTTGACCGTATGCGCGATCGAGTACTGGCGCAGCCGGTCCATGTCTTCCTCGGGCACGCCGAGGAAGTGCAGCGCCACCGTGAGCGGCACTTCCCAGAGCATCTGGTCCACCAGGTCCGCGCGGCCATCGTCGATGAAGCGGTCCACGTATTCGCGCGCCAGTTGCCGCACCATCGGTTCATGGTGCGCCAGCTCGGCCGGCGTGAACGGGGCCATCAGCGCGCGGCGGCGCGGCATGTGGGCCGGCTCGTCCTCGTTGACCAGCGTGCGGTTCATCGCATAGCCATACGAGGCCAGCACCGCGTTGGCCTCCTCGCCCGTGGGCGTGATCTTCTCCAGCGCGATGGATGGGCTGAACGTGAGGTTGTCGCGGAAAATCGCCTGGATGTCGGCGTAGCGCGTGACCACCCAGTAGCCCAGCTTCGGGCTGTAGAACACGGGCTCCTGCTCGCGCGACCAGCGCACGTAGTCAGGCGGGTCCTGCTGGTAGCCGTCCTCGAACGGATCGAACGCGGCGGCACGCCCGCTCACGGGGCAGCCGTTGGGCGCGCGCAGGGCGGTGTGATCGACGGGGCAGCCGCCCGTGCGTGTGCCTGGGGGGAGAGCGGATGACGGCATGCGGCGAATCTCAGTTGTCGAGGGTGATCTTCAGGTCGTGGATCAGCCTGGTCCAGCGCGTGGTCTCGCTGCGCAGCAGATCGCTATATTGCGCGGGCGAGTTGCCGACCGGCTCCACGCCGAAATCCACGAGCTTCCTGTTGACGCCAGGCTCCTTGATGGCGGCCACCACCTGCTTGTTGAGCGCGGCAATCACGTCGGGCGGCGTGGCGGATGGCACCACCATGCCTACCAGCGCGGCGGCTTCCACGTTCTTGTAGCCGAGTTCGGCGAAGGTCGGTACGTCGGGCAGTTGCGGCAGGCGCGTGGCGTTGGCCACCGCCAGCGGACGCACCTTGCCGCCCTTGATGAAGCCGGCGCCAGCGGCGTAGTCCACCATCATCGCGGGGATCTGCCCGGCGGCCACGTCGGCCAGCGCGGGCGCCGCGCCGCGATACGGTGCGTGCGTCATGGTGAGGTGCGCCTCTACCTTCAGCAGTTCCATGGCCAGGTGGTGTGGGCTGCCCGCGCCGGCCGAACCGTAGTTGACGCCACCGGGCGCGGCCCTGACCTGTGCGATGAACTCCTGCGCCGTCTTGGCGGGGCTGCCGGGGCCGACCACCAGGATCATCGGAAAGCGGCCCAACAACGTTACCGGCGCCAGATCCTTGTTGGGGTTGTACGAGAGCGTCTTGTACAGCGCCGGGTTGAAGACCAGCGTGCCGTTGTCGGCCGAGAGCACGGTGTAGCCGTCGGCTGCCGAGCGCGCCGTCTCTGACGCGCCAATCGCCGTATTGCCGCCCGGCTTGTTGTCCACCACCACAGGCTGGCCGACCTTCGACGCCAGCCCCTGGCCGATCGTGCGGGCCAGGAAGTCCGATCCGCCGCCCGCCGCGTAGGGCACGATCCAGCGGATTGGCTTGCTCGGATAGTTGTCGGCGGCGTGGGCGGGCGAAAAGGCAATGACGGCGGATGCGGCAGCGAGTGCCGCAAGGCGGTGGCGGGGCATGTGGATTTGTCTCCTGGGTGTTTGGCCGGATTGTATTTGGCCTGTTTTGCGTAAATCATATACGCATTGCGTAATCGTTGAATGAGGGTTAACCCATCGCCATGCCGACTTCTCCCGACAATCCCGTGCAGGAAGCCCGGCCGCGCGAGCGCCGCCAGCGCGTGCAGGCCGCCGAGACCGGCATGGCTGTGCTCAAGGGGCTGGCGCGCCTGGGCGGCCGCGCCAGCCTGACGGCCATCGCCGCGCATATCGACGAAAGCCCGGCCAAGGTGCATCGCTACCTGGCCAGCCTGATCGAGGAAGGGCTGGTCGCGCAGGAAAGCGGCACGCAGCAGTACCACCTGGGGCTCGAGGCGCTGCAGATCGGCCTGGCGGCCATGCGGCAGGCGGACCCGATCCGGCTGGCCGAGGCGTCGCTGATCCGCCTGCGCGAGCGGCTGGAGGTGACGTGCTTCATCGCCGTGATGGGCAACAAGGGGCCGACCATCGTCCGTTTCGAGGAGCCGGGACTGCCGGTGACCGTGAACGTGCGGGTGGGATCGGTGATGCCGCTGCTGTGGTCGGCCACGGGCCGCGTGTTCCTGGGTTTGCTCGACGAAACCCGCGTGCAGGCGCTGGCAGCGGCGGAACTGCAAGCGGCCACGGCGGCGCAGCGGGCCTTGCTCGACGCGAAAGACCCGCTGGGACGCTTGCGCGCGGCGGTGCGGGCCGATGGGTGCGCGGCCGTGCGGGATACCAACCTGAAGGGGATCAGCGCCGTGGCGGCGCCGGTGCGCGACTACACCGGGCGCGTGTGCGCGGTGCTGACGGCGCTGGGTGCCACGGGCGGGTTCGACCCGTCCATCGACGGGCCGATCGGCCGCGCGGTGCGCGAGGAAGCGGCGGCGGTGAGCGCGTTGCTCGGCTTCGCCGCCTGAAGGCCGTGACTCGGGCCGTTACTCGGGACGCTTCGGGATATTCACTGCGCGCTGCACGGCCGGGCGGGCCAGGAAGGCGTCAAGCGCACGCCGCACCTCCGGGAAATCGTTGAAGCCGACCAGATCGCCGGCCTCGTAGAAGCCCACGAGGTTGCGCACCCACGGGAACGTGGTCATGTCCGCGATGGTGTAGTCGTCGCCCATGATCCACTGCCGGCCCTTGAGTCGTTCGTTGAGCACGTTCAGCAGCCGGCGCGACTCCGCCACGTAGCGGTCGCGCGGACGCTTGTCCTCATAGTCCCTGCCGGCAAATTTGTGGAAGAAACCGATCTGGCCGAACATCGGCCCGATGCCGCCCATCTGGAACATGACCCACTGGATCGTCTCATAGCGGGCCGCGGGGTCGGCGGACATGAACTTGCCGGTCTTCTCGGCGAGGTAGATCAGGATCGCGCCGGATTCGAACAGCACCAGCGGCTTGCCCCCCGGGCCGTTCGGATCGAGGATCGCCGGGATCTTGTTGTTCGGGTTCAGCGAGAGGAATTCGGGCGTGGTCTGCTCGTCCTTGTCGAAGCGCACGAGGTGCGGCTCGTAGGGCAGGCCGGCCTCTTCCAGCATCAGCGAAACCTTGATGCCGTTGGGGGTATTCAGCGAATACAGCTGCAGGCGGTCGGGATGTTGCGCCGGCCATTTGCGGGTGATGGGAAAGGCGGACAAGTCTGCCATGCAGGGGCTCCTTGGCGAAATCACGTGATGAGGAGGCGATGGTAAACGGTCTGGGGATTGGCTGCTGGCCAAGCCCTGACCTTCAGGGATTCGGTGCTTCAGCCCTTCAGCACCTGCCCGATGGCGCTGGCCACCACGCCCACATTGCTCTCGTTCAGGCCTGCCACGCACATGCGGCCCGAGCGCAGGATGTACACGCCGTGCTCGGCCCTCAGCCGCTCCACCTGGTCCGTCGACAGCCCGGTATACGTGAACATGCCGCGCTGCGTGATGTAGCGCGAGAGCGCCTCGCCGCTGACGTGGCCGCGCAGCTTGTCGTGGATGGCCTCGCGCATGTGGGCGATGCGCTGGCACATTGCCGCCAGCTCCTGCTCCCAGCTTGCGCGCAGCGACGGCGTGGTCAGCACGCGGGCCACCACGCGGGCGCCGTGGGTGGGCGGGTTGCTGTAGTTGGCGCGCACGGCGCCGGTCAGCTGGCCCAGCACGCGGCTGGCCTCGTCCGCGCTCTGGCAGATCACGCTCAGGCCGCCGCAACGCTCGCCGTACAGCGAGAAATTCTTCGAGAACGAATTGGCCACCAGCGCCGGCACGTTCTGGCGCGCCAGTTCGCGCACCGCGAATGCATCGTCGTCCAGGCCCGCGCCAAAGCCCTGATAAGCCATGTCCACGAACGGCAGCAGCTTGCGCGCCTTGAGCACGCCGATGACCTGGCGCCATTGGTCCTGGCTCAGGTCCACGCCGGTCGGGTTGTGGCAGCACGCGTGCAGCAGCACGATGTCACCCTGCGGAATGGCCTCGATGGCCGCCAGCATGGCATCGAACTGCAGGCCGCCCGTGGCGGGGTCGTAGTACGGATAGGTGTTGACCTGGAAGCCGGCGCGCTCGAATACCACGCGGTGGTTCTCCCAGCTCGGGTCGCTGATCCACATCCGCGCGGTCGGGAAGTACCGCTTCAGGAAGTCGGCGCCCACGCGCAACGCGCCGGAGCCGCCCAGCGTCTGCAGCGTGGCGATGCGGCCCTCGGTGCGCGCGGCGCAGTCCTCGCCGAAGACCAGTGCCTGCACGGCCTGGCGGTAGGCGGCCATGCCGGCCATCGGCAGGTAGGGACGCGGACCCATGTCCGAGAGCAGCGCGGCCTCGGCTTCGGCCACGGCCTGCATCACCGGCAGGCGGCCTTCGCCGTCAAAGTAGATGCCGATGCTCAGGTTGACCTTGTTGGTACGCGGGTCCTGCTGGAAGTCCTCGTTGAGCGAGAGGATCGGGTCGCCCGGGAAGGCTTCGATATGTTCGAACATGGGAAAAGTCTGGCTAGGTTTCAGGGGCGTTGACTTATTGCGCCTGGACGCCGGCGGCGGGCAGGGCCGAACCGGCATTCTTCTGCCGGAGGCGATAGCTTACGCCAAGAACGGCCAGCCATACCGGAATCAGGTAGACGGAGATCCGCAGGCCGGGCGTCAGGTACATGACGTACAGGATGCCGGCCAGGAACGCGAGCGTCAGGTAGTTGGTCAGCGGATAGCCCAGGCTGCGGAAGCGCGTGGTTTGCCCGGCCGCGCGCTTGTCGCGGCGGAACTTCAGGTGAATGATGCTGATCATGGCCCAGTTGATGATCAGCGCCGAGACCACCAGGCCCATCAGCAGCTCGAACGCCTCGCCCGGCATGAGGTAGTTGATCAGCACGCAGACACCGGTGGCCAGGGCCGACACGCCCAGCGCGGCCAGCGGAATGCCGCGGCGGTTCACCTTCATCAGCGCCCTGGGCGCGTTGCCCTGCTGGGCCAGGCCCAGCAGCATGCGGCTGTTGCAGTAGACGCCGCTGTTATAGACCGACAGCGCCGCGGTCAGCACCACGATATTGAGCACGTGCGCCACCAGCGGGGTGTGCATCGCCTGGAAGATCAGCACGAACGGGCTGCCGCCGGTGACCACTTTCTCCCACGGGTACAGCGACAGCAGCACGGCCAGCGCGCCCACGTAGAAGATCAGGATGCGGTAGATCACCTGGTTGGTGGCCTTGGGGATGCTCTTCGCGGGGTCGTCCGCCTCGGCGGCGGTAATGCCCACCAGCTCCAGGCCGCCGAACGAGAACATGATCACGGCCATCGCCATCACCAGGCCGCCCAGGCCGTTGGGGAAGAACCCGCCGTGTTGCCACAGGTTGGCCACCGAGGCTTCGGGGCCGGCGTTGCCGGACATCAGCAGGTAGCCGCCAAAGCCGATCATGCCGACGATGGCCGCCACCTTGATGATCGAGAACCAGAATTCCATCTCGCCGAACGACTTCACGCTCGAGAGATTGATCAGGTTGATGACCACGTAGAACCCGAGCGCCGAGACCCACGTGGGGATCTCCGGCCACCAGTACTGCACGTAGATGCCCACGGCGGACAGCTCGGCCATGCTTACCAGGATGTACAGCACCCAGTAGTTCCAGCCGGACATGAAGCCGGCAAAGTGGCCGCAGTACTTGTTGGCGAAGTAGCTGAAGGAGCCGGCCACGGGTTCGTCCACCACCATCTCGCCCAGCTGGCGCATGATGAAGAACGCGACGATGCCGGCCACGGCGTAGCCCAGCAACACGGACGGGCCGGCCATCTTGATGGTCTGGGCGATGCCCAGGAACAGCCCGGTGCCGATGGCGCCGCCGAGGGCAATCAGCTGGATATGACGATTCTTGAGGCCACGCTGAAGCGTGCCGTCCTGCTCTTTGGGGGCGTGCATGGTGTTGTTTCCTCTACCCATTCTTGTGGAATGGCGATGGCGTCTCTTTTTGTTGGAGGCCGGACGCTCTGAAAAGACCGCCGGCGCGGATGGCGCCGGCGGCGGGGATGGTGCCGGCGCCCCGGGAGGACGCCGGCCCTGGAACTCAGACCTTCAGCGTGCCGCGTTCGATCTGGTCGCGCTCGAGCGATTCGAACAGCGCCTTGAAGTTGCCTTCGCCGAAACCGTCGTCGCCGCAGCGCTGGATGAATTCGAAGAACACCGGGCCCAGCGCGGGCTTGGAGAAGATCTGCAGCAGCAGGCGGGGCTGGCCGCCCTCGGTGGTGCCGTCAAGCAGGATGCCGCGCGCCTTGAGCTGGTCCACCGGCTGGCCGTGGCCCGGCAGGCGCTTGGCCAGCGCTTCATAGTAATAGTCGTTGGGCGCCGTCATCAGCTCCACGCCGGCCAGCTGCAGGCGGTCGATGACTTCGATCAGGTTGTCCGTCAGGAAGGCGATGTGCTGGATGCCCTCGCCATTGAACGCCATCAGGAATTCCTCGATCTGGCCGCTGCCCTTCGACGACTCCTCGTTCAGCGGAATGCGGATCTTGCCGTCCGGCGCGGTCATCGCCTTCGAGGTCAGGCCCGTGTACTCGCCCTGGATGTCGAAGTAGCGGATCTCGCGGAAGTTGAACAGGCGCTCGTAGAAGTTGGCCCAGTAGGCCATGCGGCCACGGTAGACGTTGTGCGTCAGGTGATCGATCAGGCGCAGGCCGTGGCCTTCCGGGTGGCGGTCCACACCGTCGATGTACTCGAAATCGATGTCGTAGATGGACTTGCCTTCTTCGAAACGGTCGATCAGGTACAGCGGCGCGCCGCCAATGCCCTTGATGGCGGGCAGGCGCAGCTCCATCGGGCCGGTGGCGATCTCCACCGGCTGGGCGCCCAGCATCAGCGCGCGGTTGTACGCCTTGTGCGAGTCCTTCACGCGGAACGCCATGCCGCAGGCGCTGGGGCCGTGCTCGGCGGCAAAGTAGGCGGCTTCGCTATGGGGCTCGTTGTTGATGATGAAGTTGATGTCGCCCTGGCGGTACAGCAGCACGTCCTTGGAGCGGTGGCGGGCCACCAGCGAGAAGCCCATCTTTTCGAACAGGGGTTCCAGAACGTTCGGCGTGGGCGACGCGAATTCAACGAACTCGAAGCCCATCAATTGCATCGGGTTTTCAAAGAGATCGGCCATGATGTGCTCTACAGGGAAGTGGGGGCTGGGGAAGGTACCGGGGGCGGTACTGAAATCATATTTCGGCGGCGGGGAGCCGTCCGAACCGGAAACGAGTGTATCTGTCGCGCGGCTAAATAGGATTTCGTTCGGGGCGCAGGGAAACCCTGAAATATGAGATAAGATTTCGCAAAAACGCGTTTATAGGAAATCGAAATGCAAAATCCCGAGCTGGATCGCACGGACCGCCGCTTGCTGGGGGTGCTGCAGGAACGTGGGCGGATGTCGAACCTGGAGCTGGCGGAGGCCATCAGCCTGTCTCCGGCGCAGACGCTGCGGCGTCACCGCCGCCTGGAGGAGGCCGGCATCATCAAGCGTTATGAAGCGCGGCTGGACAGCACCGCGCTGGGGTTCGGCGTGACCGCCTTCATCCATGTGACGATGGAGCGCGGCCATATCCGCGACCTGTCCAAGTTCAAGGGGCTGGTGGCGGAACTGGCGCAGATCCAGGAGTGCTTCTCGGTGACCGGCGATATCGATTACGTGCTGAAGGTGGTCGCCAAGGATCTGAAATCGCTGTCGGACTTCCTGCTCGATACGTTGATGCGCATCCCCGGCGTGAGCGGGGTGAAGTCCAGCGTCTGCCTGGACGAGATCAAGTGCACCAGCGCGATGCCGCTGGAAGCCTAGCCGTTCCTGGCGGGCAGGCGCGCGACGGCCGCGCCGTCGATCTGTGCCATGGCCTCGGCAATCGCCTGCGCGTCGGTGGGGCGTACCAGGCGCGCCACCTCCTGGCCATCGCGCAGGAAGATCAGCGTGGGCCAGAGCTTGACGCGGAACGAGCGGCCCAGCGGGCGGCCGCTGCCGTCTTCCACCTTGATGTGCCCGACCGACGGATGATTGCCGAAGGCGGTCTCGATCAGCGGCTGCGCGCGCATGCAGAAGCCGCACCACGGCGCGCCGAACTCCAGCAGCGTGGCGCCGGGCAGGGCGTCGATGTTGGCACGGGTGGGCTCGGTCGCGGCATAAGCCTTGGTCATGCTCATCAGTGGGTCTCCGTCGGCGGGAGTGTATGAATATACAGTCTTTATACGGGATCGACGCCGTGACACGATGCCGGCAAGCCCGGCCGGGCGATGCAGAGGAGGCCCGATGTCCCGCTTCAAGATCGCCACGTTCAATATCAATGGCATCCGCACGCGCCTGCCGGCGCTAGTGGCGTGGCTCCAGCGCGAGGCGCCCGACGTGGTTTGCCTGCAGGAACTCAAGACCATCGATGCGGCGTTCCCGATCGACGAGATCCGCGCGGCTGGCTATGGCGCCATCTGGCACGGGCAGAAGTCGTGGAACGGGGTGGCCATCCTCGCCCGAGGGGCCGATCCCATCGAGGCCCGGCGCGGCCTGCCCGGTGCCCAGGACGACACGCAAAGCCGCTACCTCGAGGCCGCCGTCAATGGCCTGCTGGTCGCCTGCCTCTACCTGCCCAACGGCAATCCGCAGCCGGGGCCCAGGTTCGACTACAAGCTGGCGTGGTTCGAGCGCCTGATACGCCACGCGCAGGGTTTGTACGATAGCGGCCATCCTGTCGTGCTTGCCGGCGATTTCAATGTGGTGCCGACCGACGAGGACATCTACAACCCGCGCTCCTGGCTCAAGGACGCGCTGCTGCAGCCCGAGAGCCGCGAATGCTACCGGCGATTGCTCGCGCAGGGCTGGACCGATGCGCTCCGCACGCGTCATCCGGACGCGCGGATCTATACGTTCTGGGACTATTTCCGGCAGCACTGGCAGACCAATTCGGGTTTGCGCATCGATCATCTGCTGCTGAGCGCCGACCTGGCGCCGCGCATGGTCGATGCCGGCGTGGACAAATGGGTCCGTGGCGAGGAACATGCCAGCGACCACGCGCCCGCGTGGGTGGCGCTGGAGACGGGGAAGGCACCGGCGAAGCCGGCAACCGCCAGGAAGGCCGCCGCGAAAAAGACAACGGCGCCCGCCGCAAAACGACGGGCGCCGCGCGCCTAGCCTGGCTGCACGCGTATCGCCATATGCAACCTTACGCGGCCACGGCCTCGCCGACCGTGGCCGGCGCGTGCGGCGCATGGCCGACCGCATCGAGCAGCATGTCCGTCGCCGCGTCGAACCGGTCTGTCGAGCCCGACATCCGCGCCGTGACCAGGCCGTTCTGGATCGCGCCATACAAGACCTTTGCAAACGCCGCCGGCGGTACTGGGTACGGCTGGCCTCGCTCGGCTTCGGCGCGACGCAGCAGGCCCGCGATCCACGTCTCGTTGATCTGGAAGTGATCCTTCAGCAACCCACGCACGGAATCGGGCAGTACCATCACTTCGGCGGACAGCATGCCAACCAGGCAGATCTGCCCGACGTCCATGCCGCTACGCATCGGCTCGATGTACCGCCGCGCCTGTTCGGTCAGCGGCAGGGCCGTGTCGATGGTCTGGAGGCGCGCCGTCATGCTTTCGCGGTAGCGCCGCACCACCTCCAGCACGAGGTCGTCTTTCGACGGGAAGTAGTAATGGATGCTCGACGTCTTGACACCAACCAGCGCCGCCAGGTCGCGGTAGCTGAACCCGTTGTAGCCCCGGCGCCGAATCAGCACTGACGCGTGCTCCAGCAATTGCTCGCGTACGGATTGCGTTTTCATGGCGACTGTCTCCTTGTGAGAGACCCTCCGGTTCGTGCCGCCGCGGCTCAGGCCGACAGCGACTGCGCGACGAGGGAGAGCAGTGATCCGCTGGCAATGCAGAGCACTACCCACCCGCCCAGGATCAGGGCGCTGTCACGCAAAGTCATGATGAAACTCCTTGCCATCGATCAGGCGTTGGCGCCGTCGGTGTATACGTCGAAGCTGCGCGACGGCTCGGCCGAGACGTCGGTGCGGTCGCGGCCAGCCAGGATGCGGGCACCGTCCGTGTACGGGTCGAACTTGCCGGCGCGGGCGCCGTCGGTGAACGAATCCACCGTGCGGGCCGGCGATGCCGAGACGCCCTTGGTGTCCAGTCCAGCGACGGTGCGGGCACCATCGGTGAACGGATCGGCCTTGCCGACGCGCGCGCCGTCGCTGAACGGGCTGCGCTGGTCATTGACGCGGGCACTGTCGGTGAAGGCGCTGCGCTGGTCGTTGACGCGATAGCTGTAGCCATAGACGTCGCCGGAAGCGTTGCTGGCGGGGGCGGCCTGGGCGGCGCCGGTCACGAAGGCGGCGGCGAGGGCAGCGGCGGAGAGGATGGTCTTGGTGTTCATGGTGAGGCTCCTTGTCTGGGGTGGCCGGGCGATCTCGGTTTGGTGTGGATCGCGGGGCCGGTGTTTGTGCTGCGTTCTGCAGGGGTCTTTGTTTTCGTCTTTGCTATCTACTGCTAGATAGATAACGAGGGCTAAAAAAAAGACCGCCTCCCGGTACTGACAAACAACATGTGCTGCGTGGATCGGCGCTGGCCACTGGGGCTTGTTTCGGTTTGCCGGGGTGGTGCAGCGGCGTCCATGGCTCGAATATTATCTACTACTAGATAGACAAGCAAGGACTTTTTGCACCGCGCAATCATATTTTTACGAGAATGAAGGTGGGATAGCGAGCCAGCGCTGCGTATGGATCGCTATAAGCCATTGATTTATATGATGTAAGTGATGCGGTCACGCCCAACGCGAACAGTTCTGGAGTCATAGCTCTAGTTCTGGCCATGCCTCGTATTGCGCTGTGCAACCAGGCCGAGCAGCAGTGTGCGTGTCTGGTCCTGCATCACTTCTTGCACGCGCGCGGTCTCAATCTCGCCATAGCTGTCCCAGTTCAGCGCTTTCAGCACGTGACGCCGCATGACCTTGAAGGCGGCCACCTGGCTGTCGATGGCGATGGTACGGATCCGTGTGACCTCGTCGGTGGCAGGCTGTCCGGTCAGGCGCCCGATGATCTGCGAGGTCAAGGTGAACAGACGGCGGTTGATGCTGGCCTCGATGCGCTCGAATGCCGCTGGCGGGCCGAGCCCGGCGCGCTCGCGCGCCATGAACTGCCCCCAGTGGTCGGTGTCCGGGCATTCGTACAGAAACGAGACGAAGCGGGCCTGCAAGTCCAGGTAGACGTCGATCAGTTTCGCATCGGTCGCATCCGGCCGCGCCACCACGGCCTCGGCCGCGATCACCACATCGGCCAGCACGCCCAGTACGCGATCGACAAAGTAGTCGATGCACGCCAGGTACACGCCCTCCTTGTTGTCGAAGTAGTACTGCAGCGCGGGTGCGTTGACGCCGGCTGCGCGCGCGATGTCGCGCGTGGAGGCACCGTCGAAGCCATGCGCGCCAAACAGTCGCAGCGCGGCGTCGATGATGCGCGCGCGCGTCTCTTCGCCACGCTGGTAGCCACCTTCCGCCGCGGGCTTGTGTCGGGCCATGTTGCGTTTTCCTCCATTCGTGACGCATGGCGAAATATATCAGTTGACACATTTCTTCCAAGTGGAATAATTGCGCGGCCCCCTTCACTTGCCGCATTGCGCCCCATGTCCGCCCCCCTGTCCGCTGATAACGCCGCCACCGGCCTGCCCGCTTCCCCGGATTCCCCGGAACTCCCCACGCGCCGCCCCGCCGCGTCGCGCCGCCGCACGCTGCTGCTGGGTGCGGGCGTGTTGCTGCTGGCCGCCGGCCTCACGTTTGGCACGCGCTGGTGGCGCCATGGCCGCTTTGTCGAAAGCACCGACGACGCCTACCTGCAGGCCGACAGCGTGACCGTGGCGCCGAAGGTCAGCGGCTACGTGGCTGAAGTGTTCGTGCGCGACAACCAGCAGGTCACGGCCGGCCAGGCGCTGGTGCGGTTGGACAATCGCCAGTACCAGGCAGCCTATGACGAGGCGCAGGCCACGGTGGCGTCGCGCCAGGCGGACGTGGCCCGGGCCGAGGCCGACCTTGCGCAGCAGAAGGCCCGCATCGCCCAGGCCGGCGCCGAGGTGGATGGCGCGCGCGCCAACGCGCGCTATGCGGTGTCGCAGGTAGAGCGCTATGCGCCGCTGGTGAAGTCCGGCGCCGAAACCGAGGAGCGCAGCGCCGAATTGCGCAACGCCCAGACGCGCGCGGCAACCACGCTGGCGGCCAACGAGGCCGCGCTGCGCGTGGAGCAGAGCCAGACCGTGACGCTCCAGGCGCGGCTGCAACAGGCCCGGGCGCAACTGGATGTGGCGCAGGCCAGCGCGCGGCAGGCCAGGCTCGATCTCGATGACACCGTGGTACGCGCTACCAACGCCGGCCGCGTGGCCGACAAGGGCGTGCGGGTGGGCCAGTTCGCCCAGCCTGGCACGCGGCTGCTGACCGTGGTGCCGGTGCAGGATCTGTACCTGACGGCCAACTTCAAGGAGACGCAGGTGGGCCGCATGCGGCCCGGCCAGCGCGTGACGCTGCATGTGGACGCGTTGCCGGCCGAAGACCTGCACGGCGTGGTGGACAGCCTCTCGCCGGGCACCGGGTCGCAGTTCGCGCTGCTGCCGGCGCAGAACGCCACAGGCAATTTCACCAAGATCGTTCAGCGCGTGCCGGTGCGGATTCATGTGGATGTGACGCCCGAGGCGCGTGCGGTGCTGGTGCCGGGGCTCTCCGTGGTGGTGGACGTGGACACGCGCGACACGCATCCGGCGCAGGCCAACGCCGGCGAGGCGCGCCGTGGCTGAAGCGGCGCCCGCATCCGCCGTTCCCGCCATTCCCGCCGCTTCCGGCAACCCGCCGGCCAACGCCACGGCCGCGGACTGGATCGCGGTGGCCGCCGGCTCGCTCGGCGCGTTGCTGGCCACGCTGGACATTTCCATCACCAACTCCGCGCTACCCCAGATCCAGGGGCAGATCGGCGCGGCCGGCACCGAGGGGACATGGGTCTCCACCGGCTACCTGATGGCCGAGATCGTCATCATCCCGCTCACCGCCTGGCTCACGCGCGTGTTCGGGCTGCGCCGCTTCCTGATATGGAACGCGCTGCTGTTCACCGCATTCTCGATGATGTGCGGCATGTCCCATTCGCTGACCGAAATGGTGATCGGCCGCATCGGGCAGGGCTTCGCGGGCGGGGCGATGATTCCGACCGCGCAGACCATCGTGCGCACCCGGCTGCCGCGCCACCAGATGCCCATCGGCATGTCGATGTTCGGCCTGATCGTGTTGCTGGGGCCGCTGCTGGGCCCCGTGGTGGGCGGCTGGCTGGCCGAAAACGTGAACTGGCGCTGGTGCTTCTTCCTGAACGCGCCGATCACGGCCGTGCTGGTGCCGCTGCTGTACTTCGGGCTGAAGGCCGAGCGCACTGACCTGGCCGCGTTCATCAAGGCGGACTGGCTCGGCATCGTGGGGCTCGCCATCGGCCTGAGCTCGCTGACCGTGGTGCTCGAGGAAGGCCAGCGCGAGCGCTGGTTCGAGTCGCCGATGATCGTGTACCTGTCGGCGCTCTCCGCCATCGGCCTGCTGACGATGTTTGTCGGCCAGTTCACGGCCAGGACGCCCATCGTGCGGCTGCGCCTGCTGCTGAACAAGCACTACAGCAGCGTGATCCTGATCGTCTCGGTGGTGGGCGCCGGGCTCTATGGCGTGTCGTACCTGCTGCCGCAGTTCCTGGCCACGATTGCCGGCTACAACGCCGAGCAGGCCGGCGCCATCATGCTGCTGTCCGGGCTGCCCGCGTTCCTGATGATGCCGGTGCTGCCCCGGCTGCTGGGCAAGGTGGACAGCCGCTGGCTGGTCATCACCGGGCTGGTCTGCTTCTTCGGCAGCTGCATCCCGGACATCTCCCTGACCACCAACAGCGTCGGGCATGATTTCACGGTGTCGCAGATCCTGCGCGGCTTCGGGCAGATCCTGGCGATGATGCCGCTCAACCAGGCG
>Ga0255338_1002644_pt1 | contig 24884 bp, 19 predicted proteins | sample MeOH1_35cm_T4_19_FD_203715 | JGI IMG/M metagenome (GOLD analysis project Ga0255338, IMG submission 203715) | Sandy soil microbial communities from University of British Columbia, Vancouver, Canada - MeOH1_35cm_T4_195 | ecosystem: Engineered > Artificial ecosystem > Sand microcosm > Unclassified ...
ACCGGATAATTGACTTAAATGTAATAAAAAAACGATTTCTGATGATTCTGAAATCTGAAATTTACCCAAAACTAGTAAGCAATAAATTCGAAACCTTGAATTTATGACTTGTTCAGGGTTTCCCTAACAACACAATCTAAAACTGAGGAGAATTAACCTTAACTTAATAGACGCAAAAGGTTACAATTTCTTAATTCATTTTTTACTACAACTGGTAATAATACATTATAAATAATTGATTTCATCTTATAGAATAAGAGTCACATGAATCTGAATGACCCTGTTGATAAAGCTGCTGTGACTCTATCCTCAGCCAGTTTGAGCGAAAAACAGCTCCATGATCTGTTCGATAACACCCATGACCTGATACAGAGTATCGCGCTGGATGGTCGTATTCTTTTCGTGAATCATGCCTGGCGAGAAACGCTGGGATATTCCGCAGACGAGGTAGCCACATTGAATATCTTCAACGTGATCCATGCGGATTGCTTTGATCATTGCCGCAACCTCTTTCAAAGAATTATGGCGGGTGATCATGTTGGATTGATTGAGGTCTCCTTCCAGGCGAAAGATGGACGGATTATCATTGTGGAAGGTCAAGTAAGTCTATGTGTGGAAGACGGACAACCCATCGCTACCCGCGGAATATTCAGAAATATCAATGAGCGTAAGGCTGCCGAAGCAGAGATCCTCAGGCTTAATAAAAATCTTGAATCCCTTGTCACAGAGCGCACGGATGAATTACGCCTCAGTGAACGCCGTTTTCGCAAACTTGTTGCCACCGTACCAGGTGCGGTCTATGAGTCCCGCATTGATGCAACCGGTCATCGCTCCATGCCCTTCATCAGTGAAGGCATTACCGATTTAATAGGATATTCACCAGCGGACTGCATGGCTGATATCGAGAACATCTTCCAGCAAATACCTGCCGCTGCATTACCAGCCATTAATCAATCCATCAGTTATTCTCTGGAAAACGATACGCCGTGGCTGCATGAGTTCCCCATTTATACGAAAAACGGCGAGAAATGGTTACGCGGCAACTCCATACCACATCGAGAAAACGATGGATCGACGATCTGGCATGGCGTACTGGTAGATATCACGTCACAAAAATTATTAGAAAAAACACTGCGTGAGAACGAACGATTATTCCGCACATTAGCAGAAATTTCACCGGTTGGTATTTTTCGCACCAACGCGACCGGAGATTGTTTTTATGTCAATGCACGCTGGAGTGAAATAACCGGTTTAAGCCTGCTTGGGGCTGTCGCAAGAGACAGTTGGACAAATGCATTGCATCCGGACGACCGGGAACGCATTGCCACAGAGTGGGCACACGCTGTGCGACACCATCAACCATTTTTGTCTGAATATCGCTTCCAGTCCAAAAGCCAGAAAGTTATCTGGGTTATGGGTCAGGCACAAACCGAACATGATGAGAATGGTGTTGTGGTCGGCTATGTCGGTACGATCACCGATATCACTGAACATAAGCAAAAAGAAATTGCGCTCGCCGAGTCACGTAATTTTCTCAAGGCTGTTGTTGATACTACACCCGTTCGTATTTTCTGGAAAGACCGACAATCCTGCTATCTGGGCTGTAACCCTGCTTTTGCACACGATGCCGGAGAATCATCTCCAGAGAACATCATCGGCAAATCTGACGATCAACTGGTCTGGAAAGAACAAGCGGGCATTTATCGAAATGATGATAGACAAGTTATGGAGTCCGGTATTCCGAGACTTGATTATGAAGAACCGCAAACAACGGCAAATGGAAAAACAGTCTGGCTTCGAACATCCAAAGTTCCACTTCGTAACACAGACAATGAAATAATCGGAATACTTGGCATTTATCAGGATATTACTGAGCAGAAGCAGGCCAATGAATCGATGCTGTTAGCCAATGAAATTTACCATTCCAGTAGTGAAGCGATCATGGTGTCCGATGAAAACAATCGCATCATCCAGGTAAATCCGGCTTTCACCCGCATGACAGGCTATGAGTTATCCGATGTAGCCGGTAAAAGTCCACGAATCTTTCGATCCGGGCGTCATGACCCAGCCTTTTATCAGGAAATGTGGCAGGCGATTCAAAACAAAGGCCATTGGCAGGGCGAAATCTGGGATCGTCGCAAAGACGGTATTATTCATGCCAAATGGCTAAACATCAGCGTAATCTATCGCCCGGACGGCCGTATATACTGTTATGTCGCACAGTTCTCCGATATTACCGAGAAAAAGCAAAAGGAAGAGCTGATCTTAATCCAGGCAAATTATGATCAACTGACTATGTTGCCTAATCGCCATTTATTCAAGGATCGACTGGATCAGGCAATCAGAAAGTTTTACCACGCCAGATCATCGCTTTCAGTATTATTTCTCGATCTGGATCATTTCAAGGATATCAATGATACGCTGGGCCATGCCTTGGGGGACAAGTTACTCAAAGAAGTCGGGCAACGTATCCGATCATGTATAAATGAGACCGATACGGTCGCACGGCTTGGTGGAGATGAGTTTGCTGTGATTCTGGCAAGCGCTGGCTACAAATCATACATTGAAATGGTCGTTCAGCGCATTGCTCAGGAATTGAGCAAACCCTTTAAACTAAATCAGGATCAAATCGATTATCACATTTCCGCCAGTATTGGCATTGTTCTTTACCCAGAGGATGGCACAGATGCTGAAAGCCTGATGAAGCATGCGGATCAGGCCATGTATGCCGCAAAACAAGAAGGACGGGATCGTTTTTGTTACTTCACGCCCTCAATGCAACACACAGCCAATGAAAAAATGACGCTCACCAATGATCTTAGAAAAGCGTTGATGCGTAATGAGATGCAGGTCTACTATCAACCTATTCTGGATCTGTCCAATCGGCGCATTATCAAAGCGGAGGCCCTGTTACGTTGGGAGCATCCACAACGCGGTATGATCAATCCCGATGATTTCATTTCTCTGGCAGAAGAAAGCGGATTAATTCTGGAAATAGGTGAATGGGTGTTTGATCAATCGATTGCTCACATCCAGCACTGGCTCAAGCAATTTGGTTATATCATTCAAGTCAGTGTCAACAAATCACCGATTCAGTTTCAACAAATCAATAAGCGTGCCTGGCATGAAGTACTCACCCGATTCAATCTACCTGGAAATTGCATAAATGTAGAAATTACCGAAGGTCTTTTGTTACGAAGCTCTCCCATGGCCAGAAATTTCTTATTGGAATTCCGGAATAAAGGTATTGAAGTATCCATCGACGATTTTGGCACCGGTTTTTCCTCACTGTCGTATCTGAAGGAATTCAATATCGACTATATCAAAATCGATCGTTCTTTCATCAGCAATCTCATTCACAATACGACTGACCGTGCACTGGTTGAAGCCATGATTGTAATGGCTCATAAACTGGATATCAAAACAATTGCCGAAGGCGTGGAAACAAATGAGCAACAGGATTTATTGATAGAATTCGGTTGCGACTATGTACAAGGTTTCCTCTACTCCCCTCCCGTTCCAGCAACAGAATTTGAAGATCTCATTCTGCAGCAATAAAGCCGGATCAATCTTTACACCGTGATGACTACCTTCCCTGCCGGATGACTCTGTTCAAGAAAATCCTGCGCAGCAGCGGCCTCTGCCAGACTAAAGGTATGTGCTATCTCAACCGTCAGTTTATTTTCATCAAATAAAGCCGCACAGCGTCGCAGTATCTCACTTTGATACAGTTTCGCATTCTCCAGCTCCAGCAACACAGGCGTCAACATCAGCTCAAGGCTGAATCGCACATTGCGCTTCCGCGCTTCACTCCAGTCAGTATCAGGCGCCGGTTGCAGAATAGTCACCACATCGCCATACGGTTTGACGCAATCAAAACAGCTCTGCAATACATCCGGACCCACCGTGTCGAATGCAATATCTACACCACCGCCTGCGGTCCAGCGCTCTACTTCTACCGCCACATCCTGCATTTTATAATTTATAACTTTGTCAGCGCCCAATCGTATCACACAGGCTGCTTTCTCCTCGCTACTCACGGTTGTGATCACCTGGGCACCAGCCAGCTTTGCCAGTTGAATCGCCGCATGACCCACACCACCCGCACCGGCGTGAATGAGCACTTTCTGGCCGCTGGTGATACGGGCCCGGTCGTGCAAGGCTTCCCATGCCGTGATAAAAACCAGCGGCGCTGCAGCCGCCTGCACAAATGACAAAGAACGCGGCTTCAACGCCAGCAAACAGGCATCTACCAGCACATAGTCGGCGTAAGTTCCCTGACGTTGATTAAAGCCAGGTTGGGAAAAATAAACCTCATCGCCCGATTTGAAATTCCGCACACGCAGACCAACAGCCTCTACGATGCCAGCGCCATCACAACCCGGTATAACGGGAAATGAAACGGGAAAGCGTTCCGGCACAGCGCGAATCTTGATATCAATCGGATTGATACCGGCAGCCTTGATACGCACCAGAACCTGATTCTCACCACAATAATCGGGAGTCTCCAGATCGCCATATTGCAAGACACCCGTCGACCCCCCTTTTTCAAAATATACCGCTTTCATAACAACCCCAGTCTTATTGTTTTAGCATACGACATTTTAATTCCAATTACTTTTCAGCGGTTAATATTGACATAAAAAATACAGCTCACCCTGAAAATGGATCAATTACAACTTACAGTCGACGCCATTATTGGCATTATTAGATTTGGGGGCAAGAATAGCAAAATTTGCCAGCTTATGCGAATGGATAGAAATGCCTACGGGGATTACCAGGCGGTAATATACCCCTGATTTTATTGTATCATTTCTTTTTCTTCATTGCCTGCTTGGCCATCATCACGGTTTAATACGGGTTTCAGAGGTGTTTCTGTGACCATTGCAAGCTAGAAGATCTATGATTACGTCTAATCTGGCTAATGTGCAGTAAGGATTCTGATAGAAATTACTGGGGGAACCAATGAAAGATAAATAACTCTAAAAAAGTATAAATCGACATTCCTCCCCTTTAGTTTGATTTATCCGCATCGACCAGTGCCAAAAAAAGCATAGCCGGATGGTTGTTTTTTATTTGTATCCAAACAAACCCGCTTCTGGCGGGTTTTTTATTGCTTACTGTTGATTTTATTTTCCTACATAGTGGCTACACAAACACCAGAAAACAAAAAAGCACTTATGCAGTTAAGCTATAAGTGCTTGTTTTATTTGGTGGCCAAGGGCGGAATCGAACCACCGACACAAGGATTTTCAGTCTGAATTCTTGCGCAAATAATAATACACCAAAATAAATAAGCATATAATAATCAATGTGATGAAGGTATTTTATTATTCTGATGTGTTTTGGAATATGCTTGTTTTTTGCCTGCTAGTGTCCCGCCAGTGTCCCACGTAATCCAACAAAAAATAACAAACTAAAATAATGTATCGCTACAGAAGATTCATCTTGCGCTGTACATCTCTATCACAAAGAAATACTCCAGCTATTGGAATCAAAAGTGCAAGAATCGCAAATATTGATGGTTCCGGTATTGGAATAGTCGCGCCGATTAGGCTAATTGAAACCACAGTTTCTGGTGTAAAAGATAAGTTTTGAAAATTAATTGCGATTGAGTTTTCATCCAAGGTAATGCGATTCGTATTAAAACCAGTCATGTTTGTAACTGAGTCTATCGTAAACGACAGAAAATCGGCAATGGTTCCGTTGATGTCAAAGAGAACAAATCCATTAAACGGCCCTCCATTGTAGTGAGTAGCTGTATGATAGTGCATAATAATCTGAGTATCTGATACCGTCAGAGTGGCTGCATTGCTGACAATATCGTAGTTAATAATTGGATTGATATAGAATTTTTCAGGTGAATCGTAAGGTTGCGAAAGGTCAGAAAAATAGTATTGATATCCAACGTAGTTATCTTTAAGCAAACTGGCCGATGCTGTAGTACCACAAGCTAGCAAAACAATCAGAAAGGCTATAATCGAGTGCCATAATTTGTATCTGAACTTGCGCATATTGCATTTTCCAAAGTGCTGAATAGTAAAGTAACCTACTATTCTTAACAAGACACTTTTTCAGATACGATTCAACCCCTTGTACTAGCCTTCTTTGAATCGTTGCCATGATTATTTCTAAGTGATTTAATCGCCAATTGCAAGGCTTACAGTCTCTGGCAATGATTCGAGGTTTGGTGCGTCCAAACGTCCATCCACAACGCGGGTGAGAATGACGCGACGCCCAGCGGCTTCGTGTTCCAGAATCTCGGAATGCTCAGTTTCCTCAATAGGTAAAAAGACAATAGCAGTGACTTCAGGCATTATGCGGTCGCTCTCCATTCGCTCCAGTTTAGTTAATCGCTGTTTAATCGTTACCATTTTTTAATCCTTCCAATAGAGTAATGCGGCGTTCTAATTCGTCTATCTCTTTAATCCGTGCCAACGAACCCAATCCCGTCAACAATGCAGCACCTTGGCCGGGGGCAAGCATTCCAGCGGCAACGGCTTGCACAATCGCCACCCCTTGAGCGGTTATTCCTTCATCATCAGGCAAAGACAAAGCTATAGGCTGTTCAATTGGTTTCATCGGAGGTAATACACGCTCTAACAAAAGACGGGCAGCTTGTGTGTCGCCTTCCTTGGCTTTGGCTACCAGTTGCACGATGATTTCAGGTATATGTGCGGCGATGCTATCCCGAAGTTTTGCTATTTCACCAGTTCCAGGCGGTCTTCCATTGGGATTCCCTGATTCACCAGTTTTCCACTTGCCACGTTTTTTCTTTTCCATTTTGTTTTTATCCTGTTTTATCAAATTCCCGCGATTCCCGAAATGTCCCGAAACAGGGAACTGTGGGATTTTCCCGCGATTCCCGCGCCCCCTATAAGAGGGCGGGAACGAAACGGGAAAAAAAATGGGAAAATGATTTGAGTTATTTGCACCATAAAAAACCTTCTTCATGGCACAAGATTCCACGGTCAACCAAACCACGGATAGCGGCTTGGGTGCGTTCAGTTTGTCGCTTTGGGTCACATATTAACTTGGTGCGCGTTTTGTCTATGGCGGTTTCTAATGTGATACAAGGTCGTCCTTGTGGCAGGGTATCAGGTGCGCCTTCGGGTCGGATAATTCCAGTTTTTCGGAATATTTCACCTAATGCGTCCCAAACCACTCGTTGGTTACCGGATTTTGGCGGCATTACCTTTTTGATACTGTCCGAAATCTCTTCCAGTGGATGAACTACGCAAGAAGTAATCGGTTCGTTATCTTCATCAACCCCAAGTTCCACAACCCGCAATTCAAACGGATGTGATGCGCCGTCTTCTCCATCCTTGGATTTTGCTATCACCCACTCCCGGAGGTCACGGTCACGACGTACTTCAATGGCACAATCAAGCGCAGCATGAAGGCTTGAGTGACCGCGTAATCCTTTGGATGCATCCTTGCCAGTATGATGCACTAATATTACTAAACCACCGATAAGCGTTTGAAGCTCTTTAGATGCGGTAATAATTTGCCCCATACTTTTGCTGTCATTCTCATCAGCACCCGGCGCGGCACGGTTTAACGTATCGAGTACCACTACTTCAGCATCCTGCCCTGTCGCTTTGATTGCTTGTGCGAGGTCTTTTGTATCATTACCTTCTAACAGGCTGAATGGTTGCACCAGATAGCGGATATTTGATGAAGACTTGCCATGGCGGATGCGGTATGCATTCACCCGCCCAGCTAGCCCGCCCTCACCTTCTAGCGCACAATACAATACATTGCACGGCCTAGCTTTGCATCCAAACCAATCACGTCCTTCAGCAAGAGATTGCATCATATCAACCACCAGAAAAGACTTGCCGGAACCACTTGCACCAAATACAGCGGCCAACCCAGTTTCTGGCAACACCTTTTTTATGCGCCATTGAAGCGGTGGCAATTTGCACAAATCATCATCCGTCAGTAATTTGTAACGCATAGGAGGGCTATGTAGGCGTTTTAGCAGGTCAGACAACGCACCAGTACCAAACTCTAGCGAAAAGTCGTTGCAATCGTAGTTTGCAGGCTTTTCAGCAGGTAATTCAATCCATTTACCGCAAACATCAGCGGCAATCTTGGCGGCTTGTTCCTCCTTGCCCAGGTCTGGAACAATCACCAGACGGGCGGCGGGATATTTGGCACGCAATACCTTAGCCACTGTTACCATGCGACCAGCACCAAAACAAACCACGGCAGCGGCTCCCGTTGCCTTATTGACTGCCCATGCTTGGCCGATACCTTCGCAAATATAAACTTGGTCGGATATGTCGCCTACGGTGAAAAATCCATCACCAAACGATGCGCCCGCCAAATTCAGCTTATCGCTCCCATCAGGCGGTATAAATTGAAGTGTTTGCAGGTTGTTATCATTCCAGCATGGAAGCACCAGATAACCCGCCACATTTTTCCCACGGATAACCAGCGGCGGCGCATTGGCTGGATAAACTCTTAATCCATCCGATTTACCTTGTTTCCGGGAAATATAAGGCTCGTTTGGCATTGCAGATACACAGCACCCCCAAACCTTCAAAGCATTGCAATTTTCGGCTTGTTTAAATCGCTTTTGAGCGGTTATTTCTACATGGGCAATGGGTATGTGTGCGGTTTTAATGCTGTCAAAACCGTATTGCTTGGCATGGTGAAACAATGTGCCAGCACCAGTTCCGCCATTCTGCTTTACAGTTCTGAATGCAGATTCAACATCCGGGCGGCCTTTGTAGTTTTCCGCCGTTGCGCTCCAAATATCGACATCATCAACTGTTAATCCAGCGGCGATTGCGGCGCGTCCGATTTCATGCCATTCCTCACGCGGTAAGTTTGATGGAATCACTGAAAGGGCGGCGCGGACGCGGTCAGCTTCGGTCATCATGGCAAAAACTCCCACAGCGATTCTTGGCATGGGTCTATCTTGCGAACGGCGTTTAGTTTGGCGGCGACCGCTTTACATTTATCCGATTGTTTGCGGCGTTTGCTGCGTTCTTCTTTTACGCTTTCAATCCACGTGCGCGCAGCGGCTTCAAATGCTCTTGCAATTACTGCTTGCGGTAACCAATATACTGAAATAGTGGTAACACGACCATCGTTTGTGCCAGTGGCAATATCACGGCGCTCTATGTGCCAATCATAATTACGCTCGAGATAATGAATGACAGCACTCAATCGCGTTGTAGATTGCTTAAACACCGATTCCATGCCTGTTATTGCCTTTGATTCAAGCATCGATGCAAGTACATCAGCGGTCACCGTATTTTTTCGATTGGGTAACTTGCCTAGTGTATAATTCGCAGTACCATCCGCGCTCTTGTTTGTATCTTGAACAGGGGCGTTTTCCATCTCATATCCCCCCATTAGATAGCCAAGCAGCATACTTATCCACGTCAACCAGCACTTTTCGACCCCGTCGAATGATAGCGCCAGTAGCGGCTAAACCATTGCCCGGAATTCTGCGGCCTCTGGAATCGAAACGGTCTTTTGCTTTGAAGATGTGCCCTTGAATCGCAGCGGGGGTCAAACTTGCTAGTGGGAATTGACTCGGTAGATTTTTAACGGTTGAAAGTCTAGGAAGTATTGTTGTTGCTGTTTGTGATTCAGTCATGATTAAAACTCCATTAACCCCGTCAAACTACAACGGTATGAGTGCTTATCGTGACTGAGCAACAAATGAAAATACGCGCAATTATTCAATAACAAAGAAAACCGCTAAAACTTTATGCTATGCGGGTTTGTGGGACTTATTGCTGATAGGCAAGAAAGTTGCCGAATTTTACTTGCCTAATTTGCCGAACTTGCCTAATTAGTTGGCGGCTTCCATATTGCGGCGCGTATCACATGCCGATAAATATAATCCGCACGTGGAAATATACCGCCGTCAGTTGTTACCTTGTTATTTCTGCACCATGTAGCTAAGTCATCCTTGATGCTGTTCCTTGTTGGACTGCATCCCATCGTGACAAGCTCTTTCCATCGTCGTGCGGCTTCGGCTTGAATTTTCAATTTCCAATTACTTGTTGGAATGGGATTGCTGTTCGTGTTCACTTCAGCATCAGTCGCGACTTGCTCTACGACGGCGAGTGTTGTGACTAACCATACCTTCGCTTCGTGTTCAGGTAAATATTTAGCGTATCTTGTTATGGCATCATTCAGGTCTTCAAGACATGAGGCTTTTATTGATTCAGGTGTTATGCCTTCGGCAGCATCGCTCTTAGGGTCTGGAGATTCGTACCTACAAGAATACATACCGATTTTTTCTAAAACCCTGATTGCCGTTAATTGGCGCGGCGTAAATTGTGGTGCTGTACGCTGTACATAAAGGAGTCTTTTTGCCAGCCAAACATCACATAATGCTAAATCATCATTGGTTCTCACTAAGCTATAATAAAACCTTGGGATAAACTCGTGTAGGTCACTCAATACGGCAGCACGTAATTCATGAATCTTATATCCATCCATTACACTACCCCCATTTTCTGTGCCAGTGCATTGCCAATGTCAGACACACGGGCAGGGGCAAGGTGGGCGTATCGGCTCACCATCGCCATGGTGCGGTGCCCTAGTATCTTGGATATTTCTAATGACGAAACACCGTTCATCATTAAGTAACTTGCGCAGGTATGGCGAAGGTCGTGCCAGTGAAAGTCTGTAATCCCGGCTTCCTTCATCGCGGTTATAAATGGATTTCTCAACGTAATGAAGGCTGTCTTTTTCGCTTTGTTAGTTGCTGGGAATATCCGGTCATCGGATAGACTGCGCACTTTGGCGCGTTCTTGTAGCAGCGTGAAGGCTTCGCCCACCAGCGGCAATACTCTTGCATCGTCATTCTTCGTTGTGCCAGCATAAAGCGTTGCACGGCATGCTTTAAGGTCTATCTGTCCCCAGCGTAGTCCCATTATTTCAGACTGTCGCCCACCAGTAGTAAGTGATAACAGTACAGCAAGATATAAATCTGGGTGTTTGCGGCAAGCAGTAAGGAAGCGGGGTAATTCGGCATCGTCAAGGAAACGCACACGGCCTTTGTTTTCTTTTGGCTTGGTTACGCGCTCCACAGGATTGCGCTCAATCCAATTCAGCTCTTTCACGCCATAAGCACAGGCAGTTGATAGCGCGGCAAGGAAACGATTTGTAGTTGCACCACTACGTTTTTTCTCAATTGGCACACGCGATACGTTCCCATCACCGCCACGCTTGCGTACTGTCAGATATTCATTGTTCAAGGCATCGCGGCCTTGTGCTACCACAGCAGGCGTAATGTCCTGCAATAGCCTTTCACCGTAGTGTTTGCGCCACCAGTCAAGGCGGGTGCGCATTTCTGCGGCGGATTTCAATTCATTGTGCTGTGCGCTCTTTTCGTAGGAATCAATAAGTTCATTCAGGGTGTGACGCTTGCTTGCACCAAAGTGACGGCCTGCTTTCATATCGGCTTCGGTTTTTTGCACCCACTCGCGCGCATCTGTCAATCGTGCAAAAGTTGCGCTCTCTGGTGGGTAGCCTTTCAGACGGATTTTTACGCGATAACTTGTCGTGCCATCATCAAGCTTGCGTTTTTCAATGCTTGCCATATTCTGCCCCTTCTGAGTGTTTTTGAATACTTGCGAACACTCTACAGTAATGCATAGAAAAGCACAACATAGGATATATTATCTGAATACTATGTTATTTATCATATTGTTTATATTTGTATATAAATATAACAATCTCATAAAAAGACATTGGCGGGACAATTGACCACGAAAGATGTCATTTTGACCGACATTCATCAAGGAAATGTAGGCTTAAATACTCTAGTTTATTTTTTTGAAATGTCCCGCCAGTGTCCCGGAAACAAAAAAGCACTTAGGCAATTACGCTCTAAGTGCTTGTTTTATTTGGTGGCCAAGGGCGGAATCGAACCACCGACACAAGGATTTTCAGTCCTCTGCTCTACCGACTGAGCTACTTGGCCATTTGAGGAATTGTTAAACAAAAAAACGGATAAATCCGTCTAGTGGATTGTATGCGCTGTAATACGATTATCCGATGATATGGCGCGCCCGGCAGGATTCGAACCCACGACCCCTTGGTTCGTAGCCAAGTACTCTATCCAACTGAGCTACGGGCGCTAAGTACAATCTAATTACTTCCATCCAGCTTGTTGTTTAATCAACCGGAAGATTATATCAGATTGAAGCGATTGCGGGATTCGAACTTAGCTTTTGTGACTGTATTCGATGCCTTCAAACTGTAATCGACTTAGCCGATTTCTATCTACCAATAATCACAACCTCTTTTGCGGAGGCGATAATGGTGTATTTAATGAATTTTGTCAAGATTTAAGCTGCTGATTTATGCATCGATTCAATCTTCTTCCGGTTCCGGATCTTCCTTTAACAGTGAGTGCGTATCCTTTAGTAATACAGGGATATCCGTGTTCTCCAGATGTCCGGGAATTTTTGGTGTCTTGCAATCCACATCCGCATTTTGCGCACGATGCCGCAACGCATGATCGATCAGTACCAAAGCGAGCATTGCTTCGACAATGGGCGTTGCGCGGATACCGACACAGGGATCATGCCTCCCGTGTGTTTCCACCAATACCGGTTTGCCGTGCTTATCGATGGAATGTCGTCCCAGACGGATGCTGGAAGTCGGTTTGATTGCCACGTTAACCATAATGGCCTGCCCTGTCGAAATACCGCCCAGGATACCCCCTGCATTGTTGGACAAGAAACCATCCGGCGTCATTTCATCGGAATGCTCCGTGCCCTTCTGCGCCACACTGGCAAAGCCCGCACCAATTTCCACGCCCTTGACGGCGTTAATGTTCATCATGGCGTAAGCAATTTCCGCATCCAGCCGATCATAGACAGGCTCTCCCCAGCCGACCGGCACGCCCTCTGCAACCACGCTGATCCGGGCGCCGACCGAGTCACCCGATTTACGCAATTGATCCATAAAGGTTTCCAGTTGATCGACATAGCCGTTATCCGCCACAAAAAATGGATTCTGATTCACATCGCGCCACTGCTTGAAAGGAATCTCAATCGACCCCAATTGAGACATATAACCCTGTATGACCACACCAAATTTCTCATGCAGCCATTTTTTGGCAATGGCGCCCGCTGCAACCCGGACAGCTGTTTCCCTAGCCGATGCACGTCCACCGCCTCGATAATCGCGAACGCCGTATTTTTGCCAGTACGTGTAATCCGCATGACCCGGACGAAAAACATCCATGATCTTGCTGTAATCCTTACTGCGTTGATCTTCATTGCGAATCAGCAATGCAATCGGCGTGCCGGTCGTTTTACCTTCAAATACACCCGATAGAATTTCAACCGTATCAGACTCGCGCCGCTGGGTGACATGGCGGGATGTACCCGGTTTGCGTCGATCCAGTTCGTGTTGGATATCTTCAACCGTTAATGTTAACCCGGGCGGACAGCCATCCACTATGCAACCGATGGCCAGGCCATGCGATTCGCCAAAAGAAGTGACACAAAACAATTTACCAAGTGTATTACCGGACATTCTATTTTTCTCTCAAAAACTGATGGTATGAGTCTATCACACGCGCAAACGGTTTTTTCATTCCTGCCCCAGTTGAGAAATATCAATGACGAAATTCTTTCATCGTGTTATACGTGCAGGTAAAATGCTGCATGTTGCCGAGGGGTACTCATTATAAAAGTATAAGTCTCAGATTCACGTTGAGAATCAAACCATACGAAAATAATAAGCACTGTATGATTTTTTGAAACATCAATAAGTACATACACCCTGCATTGAAAATAATTGAATCAAACCGGGAGCTTGTATGAATACACCACACGTTAAAGAATTTCTCACCAATCTGCAAAAAAATATCGTAAAGGGGATCGAAGCAGTCGATGGCAAAGCATTCAGATACGACCAATGGGATCGTCCTGAAGGAGGCGGCGGCATCAGCGCCGTGATTGAAGAAGGCAATGTTCTGGAGCGTGGCGGCGTAAATTTTTCTCATGTCTACGGTGCCGGTCTGCCGGCATCTGCGACGGCGGCACGGCCTGAGTTATCGGGGCGCTCATTTGAAGCCATGGGTGTATCACTGGTCTTGCACCCACGCAACCCTTACGCGCCCACCGTGCATATGAATGTTCGTTTCTTCGAGGCACGCAAGGAAGGTGCCGAGCCTGTCTGGTGGTTTGGCGGCGGCATGGATCTGACCCCCTATTATGGCTACGAAGATGACGCAATCCACTTTCATCAAACCTGCAAGGATGCCCTGCAGCCATTTGGCGCCGATTGTTATCCCCGCCTGAAAAAATGGTGCGATGAATATTTCTATCTCAAACACCGCAAGGAGCCGCGCGGAATTGGCGGTATCTTCTTCGATGACTGGAATCAACCTGATTTTGACACCTGCTTCAACTTGACCAAAAATGTCGGTGAGCACTTTCTGCTGGCCTACCGACCAATACTTGAGATCCGTAAAGACACGCCATACGGTGAGCGCGAACGCGATTTCCAGGCCTATCGGCGCGGGCGGTACGTTGAATTTAATCTGGTATGGGATCGCGGTACGCTGTTCGGACTACAGACGGGCGGGCGGACGGAGTCGATACTCATGTCTTTGCCACCCATCGTTAAATGGCGTTATGACTGGAAACCCAATGCTGGCAGCGCTGAAGACAAGCTTTATACGGACTTCCTGATCGGCCGGGATTGGGTATAAGCGAACCGGACTGCATAATTACTTTCAGGTGCGCCTACCTGGAAAAATGATGGAAGCGAATATCAACAGGCATGCCATTAATTAATCGCGTTTTTACCGGATCGACGAACTGCATATGCGCCAATATGGCGGAGCGAGGGGATTCCAATGGATTCATCCCCTCCGCCAGCGATTTTTGCGTAACCCCTGGAATTGAGATAATGCGTGCCTTGGCAGTTTCTCCATTCGGCAGGGTGACTGAAACAGTCTGATCCATTACTGCGTAATCCTGATATTTGGGTGGGATAAATGCACTAATGTGCGCTTTCTCAGGAAAAATAATTTCCAGCAGTGACTGCCCGCGACTCAGATACTCTCCGGATTGCGCAAACAACTCGGTCACCAGGCCTTCCGCAGGCGCTGTAACCAGCAATTGCTGCTTCTGAACTTCAACCTGACTGAGTTCCACGATTAATTGATTGATTCGCGCTATAGTCTGACGAATTTCTGCTGACAGGCTCTGATCCAGACGTTGTGCCCGCTCATGAGATGCCAGATTCTCAAGTGCACCGTTATATTGATTCCGTGCCGTTGCTATTTCAACCTGAGTTGCCGCACCTTGTTTGAATAGCGTTTCATACTGCTGCAAACGCTTCTGATAGAAAGTTTTCTGTTCCCCGGCAAAATCCAGTAACTGCCCGGAATGCGATGTAATATTGCCGGATTGAAGCAATAATTTGTTTTTCTCCTCGTTCAGAAAATTAATTTCTGTCGTCAAGAGCTGATAACGGCTCTCCAGTGGGGTATTTTCCAATACAGCCACTGTTTCACCAGCCATCACGGTTTGCAGCGGTTTGACAAATACCTGCTGAATATAGCCATCCACTGACGTTCGCACCGTGATTTGAGGTATGCTGATACGCCCATCTGCCTTGACCAGTATGGTTTCCATCAATATCAGGCTAATCAGGTACAGGAATGGCAGACTGGAAACAATCAGGATCAAGTACCAGCGCCAGGATTTCCCAGAACGCTTTGCTTCACCGTACTGAATGCGGATGCCCCGATCATCATTCGGTACTTTATGTTCAGGTTGATTAAAGCGGATTTTCATGGATATATCTTTCCCAGTCCTGCCATGATTGAATAATAAGCCCACCGAAATTGGCGGCCTGTAACTGATTATGCAGTTGCAGCATTGCCCGCTTGAAAAAAGCCTGCGGCTTATGCGCGTAACTGTTATCTGACCCCAATTCACGCTCAAGGCTTTGCGCAAGACTGAACAGCATGTCTGGATATTGATGCATCGCCGACTTCATCGTTGTCACAACAGTCTGCACATTTGTTGCGTAATACATGACCGTGATTTCCTTTACACCCATCTCTTTAAACTGGCAGGGCACACAGACGTCAAACGATGTTTCCTTCTCCAGATAGCGCGGATGAATGCTCACTACAACCGGCCAGGGAGAAGCAACCGTTGCCCGGCGCACTGTTTCGACAAATTCTTCCAGCCGATGCTTTCCAGTCAGTTTCCCTGCAAGTTGATCGGGTTCAATGTCAAGATGCAGTCCATCAAAATCAATATGTTTCAGTCGCTTGATAATCTCCAGCAATTTTGCGCGCTCTGCCGGAAGAATCCAGTCTGGATCACCCAGCAGACAATCCACTTTCACACCCCGGCGTCTGGCATCCTGCAGGAATTTATTTAATGGGGACGGATCGGAAACAACCGATGCAATCTGTCGTTCATCCAATGACAACAATACGCGATGTATCTCCATCGACTGGCTTTTCTCCCAGAACCCTGGCCGCAGCACAATGTCGTCATAATTCCAGGCATAAACCGAAAAACCGGTCGTCTCTGAACCTGATCGATTCAGTGATAAGGAATCATTCAAGCTGGCTAATTTTATTGGTTTTGCTTCTTTCGCCAGTTGTTTCCCAAAAAACTGATCCGCTTTCTGCAGCGGCTCAAGCATGCCCGTCAGGTCTGAATCGGATCGCACTGCTTCTCCCGCATTGCTCAGCGTGGAAACAAACTGGCGCAACCGGACATGCAGTTTCCATTGCTCGGTTTCCGCTTCCACGTATTCAACGGCTGCACGGTAATATGTATTGATCGCCTGGACATATTTCTCGATAACATCCCCATCCAGCGCCTGCAACCGCAGATACCGCTCCCGCACAGATTCTCTGGCTGCATCCAGTCGCGTCTGCTGAAATTTTATTTGCTGCATGAGCTGTTGATAACGCCCCAGCATTGTCTTGAATTCGAGATCAAGCTCCTGATCCCGGCGGGTATACTCCGCCTGGAAGCTTATAAGCTGGCTGTTCAAACGGGATTTTTCATTTTTTCGGTAGCTGACAATCTCCAGTGGCATTCTGAAATTAAAACCGACCGCCCCGCCATAGCCAAATTGAGGCGCCTCCGGTGAGGGATGCGGAATGGCTGGTCCGCCAAAGGCCGTGACGGAAAAATCCGAATCGATGCCTTGCCAGTTCTCCGTCTCCCGGACGTTGCGCAGATTGCCGATCTGTTCCTGCAGGATCTCCAGATCCGGCTGATTGATATCGTAGGATAAGTTACCCGTCACCGCATTCAAACCGGGTTTGATCGCTGCAAAAGGCACCACGATAGTGTTTGTCAGGTGTGAAAGACGGGCTAATGCATGTTCCTTGTTGCTCATAAACTCTAGGCGTGCACGTTCCGCCTGTTCAAAAGCCGACAAAAATTCAAAATAATCCGACATGAGCAGCAATCCGGCTTCATGCCGCTGGTGCAATGCTTTTTCGATACCGGCATGCCGCAGATGAATGTAGGCATCGCTCAGGGCCAGCATTTTCTGCGCGCTCCAATACGCTGCGTAATTTTCCTCCATGAAGAGCGTCGCCAGCTTCTTGCTCCATTCATGACGGATGCCTTCTATCCTGACCTGGGTTTCTGCATCTCCAATGGCACGCTCCTGTCTTTCCGCACTGCCCAGCAAGGGATAACGCAATCCGATACGGGCTGCCGGATCAAAGAAACGTCCAAAAGGCTCCCTTGCGAAGGGACTCTTCTGATAACCACCCGACACGCCTCCAAAAACTTCCCAGCCCTTCTGTGCCTCATTTGCCTGCAAATGAGATTGCTGTGCCTCAAGATCCGCCTTTGTCTTCAGCACAGAAGCCGCCTGATCCAGGTGCATGGAGAATTCGGCCAGTGTTCTCACCTGAGCCATGACGCTTGCCGGCATAAACATCAGGCATATCGGCAGGAAAACCCAATGAATCTTCACTGTTTGCCCTTTTTAAGCACCCACCAGGGCGCCATTGAGGAATCCAGATGGCCCTTATTGAAGATCTGGTTTGAAATCGCAACAGCGCTCCACAAACGCGCTGCAAACTGGAATACCGGATAAACCGGCAGCACCAGAAAAGCGCTGCAATCCTGCCATTTTCTATCCGAAACGACCGCAAGATACAAAAGAAACTGGATCAGAATCAGACATAAATAAAAAAGATAAACCAGCACCATGCTCGCCAGATAGAACGGTAATGACTGGATAATTGCCATATGGATCATATACAGCACAATGGTAAAAGGCATAACGATCTGAAACAGGATGCCATACCAGAGTATGAACATGAAATTACCCCAACCCATGATCGATGCGGAAATTCCCTGTTTATGTTTATTTGCGTAGATATACCAGAGGTCTCCATCCCATCGTAATCGCTGCCTGAGAAAATCACTGAATCTCTCAGGAACATCGGTATGGGAAACAGCGCCCACCTCAAATTCAACACGAAGTTGCGGATAGCGCCCCTGATACTGTTTGATACGCAAGGTCATATCGAGATCTTCTGCGGTACCGGTATTCCAGCCACCGATCTGTTGAAGAAATGATTTCCTAAAAACACCAAAAGCACCCGGTATGTTGTTAATCACACCGAAGTTTGTCAAACCCAGCTTTCCGACCTGGAGACTTAACATATACTCCAGGCTCTGGAATCGGGTCAATAATGATTTGTTTGCATTACGCACACGCATCGGCCCTGTCACCGCAATCACATTGGCATTTTGAAAGTGCAAAGCCGCCCGGTATACCATCTGATTATCAAACGAGGTGTCACCATCTAACGCCATGAATACTTCGCCGCTCGCGCGGCTGAGCCCTGCGTTCAGGGAAGATACCCGTCCGCCGCGCTGAATCTTGGGAATAATGACAAATGAACGGTTGGGACAGGATGAAATCTGGGGTACTAGCTCTCTCAGTGCCTGGTAAGTGGCATGGTTTTTATGCACCCCATCGACCATGGCAATGATCTCGATATGCCCTGGATAAACCTGCTCCAGTAACGAGATAACTGTATTCTTAACTGCTTCCCCTTCTGCATAACATGTAATGGCGCACGTAATGCGTGGCGCATACGGTGCGATAAAAGGCACTTCGTACGCTTCTTTCGTGATATGACGAAAAACCCCCAGCCAACTGATAAAATACAGCGGCAATTCAAAAAACAGTACCAGCGGCACAAATACCAGCAGATACGGTATCACTCCCTGGTCCTGTGATAAAAAAGCAAACAGGATCTGCCCGGTTTGTGTCAGTGTTTGCATCGCTTAAACTAACTCACCGTGTAAACGTGCCAGCAACAGTTCTGCATTTTCTTTATTTGATATCTGTGATGAGGCTGTACTGATAAAACGACAGTCAAATTGCATGTCACCCTCTTCCTGCAATACTTGCATACTGTTTTCAATACGTTTCTGAAAGTTTCTTAAGCCTTGCCCATCGGTATGCGGCAACAATAACCACAACATATTCTCAGCCGTACGGGTTGACAAATCGGGTGTGCGCAGCATGCCCCTCAATCGCTGGGCAAAGGATTCCAGCATTTGCAACAATTGTGTATGCCCGGTGAGATCAATCAGTTCGGTTAAGTTTGCAAAATAGATACCAAACAGACTGAACGTAATATCCGGATAGCGCCGGGACGAAATCAGCAACCAATCCAGATCATGCAGAAACAACTCTCTGGAAATAAAATTTAATTGATCAAAACTGGATACGATGTCGAATATTTCACCGCGTACGGCAATCATTCTCCCTCTATCGCTTAATCGCCAGCTACGGATTCGATTTGATGCAAGATCATTGGGCATCATTACTTTCTCACAAGCCATACAGCGTGCCAACACGTTTGATTCTACAAATGTTTGATGACAGACACGGCAACTATGATTTTCAATGGGACGATCATAATCACTGCCGATGTGTCGCAACTGTGTATTGCACTTAGGGCAAATGAGCATCCCGCTATGGATAAATTTTTCCTGTATGTCAACACAGCCACAGGTAAAGCAATGCAGCGATGCCTGCAATTCAATATCAATTGCATGGCAACCCGGACAAACATCAATGAAGCTCAGGTGAGATGAATGACAATATGCACACTCCCTTTGCCGATCGATCAATGCAACCGGTTCCATTAATTTTGAATTGGCAAGGCTTTGCAACCATTCAAAGGAATCGGATTTATCCTGACCGAGCGCTTCCAGTAATGGATAGCGGTAGAATCGGGGATATTGCCATCCATGATGCGGATGAAGAATAAAATCCGGGCGTAACCACAGGTATTTGATTAAACGTCCCAGATGCGAGATATGCGCTTCACTGTTCCTGTAGGCACTGGAAAGATCCAGAAAGTTGCTGATTACGCCCTGTAGCTGCACCGCCGGTGGCAATTGCCCATCTGAAAGACCGCTGTCAATGGATGAAATTGATTCCGTAACAAAGCACAATGATGCGAATGTTTCAGAATCCCGGCGAAGCTTGCCAAGAATCGAGGTCGTACAGGGCGAATCACTACCTGCAATTATAAAAGCGGATGGAAGGGTTCCTGCTTTTTTCCACTCAGAGAAATCCTGAAAAAACTGAATTTTAAAAAGATCGTGATAGTGATCCAGCGAGTGGCTTTCTTCTTTTGCAAAGAATATAAGCTGATCGCTCATTTCCGGTAGCTTATTTATCATTTATCTCTTCAAAAATAATCTTCTAAAAAACCTAAATACAAAATAGAACGTAATATTTCCTTTTCAGAGAAAAAAGCACATTTACTCATATCGTAACTATTGGGTACTATCGTGTCAGAAGATCACATATATACATGTCAGATAATGACTATAGCAAAAAGTCATTAAATCCATGCGTAAAAGAAAGTGGCTAATTGGATTTAAATCGAGGTATAGGTCAGTGAGCTACCATAATTAAGTTACTAATCACACTGTTGCCAAAAGAGTGATAATCTGTATTTAGTGATCTTTTATACAACACATCGCATTACTTTGAGCGGGCAAAAAATGGATTCTCTAAAATATATTGTTTGGTTCGATCAATTACGCATGACTGATGTCGCCCGCGTTGGCGGCAAGAATGCTTCACTGGGCGAGATGATCAGCCAGTTATCGGCTGCGGGAGTCAGCGTTCCCGATGGATTCGCAACAACCGCCGATGCGTATCGGGATTTTCTCGCACAGAATCAGCTCGATCAGCGCATTGAAACGGCACTTGCATCGGTGGATATTGGTGATGTCACAGCGCTTGCCCAGGCTGGCCATACCATCCGCGGCTGGATCAGGGCAGCTTCCTTGCCGGATTCACTGCAGGCTGAAATTACCCAGGCCTATGAAAAGATGCGATTGGCAGCAGGCAATCATGACGTATCCGTTGCCGTTCGATCATCCGCCACGGCTGAAGATCTTGCCGATGCGTCATTTGCCGGACAGCAGGAAACCTTGCTGAATATCCGCGGACTGGATAATTTACTGACCGCCATTAAATATGTTTTCGCGTCACTCTATGATGACCGCGCCATTGCCTACCGGGTACACAAGGGGTTTATCCATGCCGATGTCGCCTTATCCGCCGGCATACAGCACATGATACGCAGTGACATCGGCGCTGCGGGTGTGATGTTCACGCTGGATACGGAGTCAGGCTTTGATCAGGTTGTGTTGATCACAGCTTCCTACGGATTGGGTGAAGCGATCGTACAAGGCACTGTCAATCCTGATGAATTCTACGTTTACAAGCCCGCACTCATGCAGGGAAAATCTGCAATCATCAAACGCAGTCTGGGTTCCAAACTGAACCAGATCAAATATACCGGGAATCCGGATATCCATCATTCCGTGCAAACCTGCGATGTTCCCCCTGAAAAACAAGCCTGTTTTTCCATTACCGATGAAGAAGCCGAAGAACTCGCGCGTCAGGCGCTGATCATCGAACGGCATTATCAAAGACCCATGGACATTGAGTGGGGAAAAGACGGCACCAACGGCAAGCTCTATATCCTGCAGGCACGACCTGAGACCGTCCAATCCCAGGTCAATTCAAAAGTAATAAAAAACTATCGTTTGAAGAACCAGTCCGACATTCTGGTATCGGGGCGCGCTATTGGACAGAAAATCGGCAGCGGATCGGTGCGACTGGTTCTCAATGCCCGGGAAATGTCCCACATCCAGGCAGGTGATATTCTGGTTACGGATATGACCGACCCGGATTGGGAACCCGTCATGAAACGCGCAGCAGCCATTGTCACGAACCGGGGCGGACGCACCTGCCATGCCGCCATCATTGCCCGTGAACTGGGCATCCCTGCTGTTGTCGGCTGCGGCAATGCCACTGAAGTGCTGGCGGAAGGGCAGATCGTTACCGTATCGTGTGCGGATGGCGATGCGGGGCATGTATTTCAAGGCGCGCTGGAAGTCGAAGTCACTGAACTGGTACTGGAATCCATGCCATCCCTGCCGGTTAAAATTTCCATGAATATCGGCAATCCGGAACTGGCTTTTGACCTGCAACGATTACCCAACCATGGCGTGGGACTGGCAAGACTGGAATTCATCATCGCCCGTATGATCGGCATGCATCCCAAAGCCATTCTGGATTATCCCAATCTGCCCGATGACCTGAAACAAATCATCGAAGAACGCTGTGCCGCCTATCGTGACCCGGTGCATTATTACGTCGATAAACTCAGTGAAGGCATTGCCACCATCGCTGCCGCATTTGCACCCAAACCTGTCATCGTGCGCCTGTCTGACTTTAAATCCAACGAGTACGCCAACCTGATCGGCGGCTCGCACTATGAGCCCAAAGAAGAAAATCCCATGCTCGGCTTTCGTGGCGCATCCCGTTATATCTCCAAAGATTTTCAGGATTGTTTCACGCTGGAATGCCAGGCACTCAAGAAAGTGCGCGATGACATGGGCCTGATGCATGTGGAAATCATGATCCCATTTGTCAGAACACTGACAGAAGCCAGACAGGTGGTAGATTTGCTGGCCAGAAACGGCCTCCGGCGCGGCGACAATGGCCTGCGTCTCATCATGATGTGCGAGATTCCTTCCAACGCATTGCTGGCAGATCAGTTTCTGCAATACTTCGATGGCTTCTCCATCGGTTCCAACGACCTCACCCAGCTCACCTTGGGCATCGACCGCGATTCCAGTCTGGTGGCCGCAGCCTTTGACGAGCGCGACCCGGCCGTCAAAGCGTTATTGCAGCAAGCGATTAAAGCCTGCAAGCAAGCCGGCAAATACATCGGCATCTGCGGACAAGGCCCCTCCGATCACCCTGATTTTGCAAGCTGGCTGGTTGAAGCGGGTATCGAAAACCTTTCACTCAATCCGGATAGCGTAGTGCAAACCTGGTTGAGTCTGTCGAAGCAGACAAAGTGCGGAAAATAATAATTCTTCACAAATATATAGTTATAAGTTAAAGAAAAAAGTATGCGACTAGTTATTCCTCCACTTGTTGTTGAAGAAAATGATTCTTTCAAAAATGATGCATTAGATCGAAGAACCTATGGGGATGCGCTATTAAATAGCGTAGTGCGATCCAACGATGAGCTAGTTATTTCTCTCGATGGAAAATGGGGTGAAGGTAAAACTACGTTTGTAAAAATGTGACAAGGTCTTTTATCCGAAAACAGCGTTCCAAATATCTACATAGATGCATTCTCGAATGATGATGTCGATGATGCATTTATATCCGTTGTCAGCGCAATAATGAATTATGCAGAAACACACATTACAAAAAATCATGAAGAAAAGGTTGCCGAACTGAAGGTTAAGGCCAAGAAAATTGGTGGTCAGCTTCTTTCATGGTCAACAAGAATTGGAATTAAAGTTGCCATTCTCGGAGTAATCAAAAATACAGACGTAAAAGAATTTGTGGAAATAAAAGAAGATATGGCAAAGAGCGTTTCCAATTTAATTGGAAACTTTGTCGAAGAGAGGATTAATTCTCACACAAAGGATATTGAGCTTATACAATCGTTTAGGGAGCTATTATCTAACCTCCCCTCAAAGCTGCAAGAAAATGGCGATAAGCCGCTGGTCATAATTATTGATGAACTGGATCGATGCAAACCTACTTTTGCAGTTGAAATTATAGAAAAAATCAAACACCTATTTTCTGTAAAGAATGTTGTGTTTGTATTGGTAATGAATAAAGCTCAATTGGAAGAATCCATTAAAAGTGTTTATGGTCAGAATATTGATGCCCATACATATCTTCAAAAATTTATCAATCTGGAAACAAAAATACCAAAAAGAACCAATGAACGATACACAAACGATTTGAGCAAGTATTCAAAAAAACTATTGCAGTTACATGATCTTCAGACTTGGGGAGATAATAGTGACATCATTGCGTGTATTGAACCACTTGCTAATCATTTCAACTTATCACTGAGACAACTTGAGAAAGTATACACAAACTTAGCCGTATTTTATGGATCAAGTACTAAAAGTCAATCAAGATATGTTGCTATCATTGTTTTCCTCGCCGTTGTAAAAGTTTTAGATCCATGGTTATTTGATCAACTACTTCTTCAAAAGATTTGCTTTAGTAAGGTCACGGAGAAATTGAACTTATCTAATCTCAATGAAGAGAATGGAACTGATAAAAAACTATATCGGTTAATGGATTGGACTAGATACGCTCTCTTAAGTAGTCGGTCCTGCAAAACGCTTGGAGACCCTATAAATGTTCGAATTCATGCGGATTATCAAACGCTGAAATCCCTGGGAAATTATAATATAGGCATCAAAACCTGAGGGAATTAGGGGAAACTTAAATGCCGACTGATGATTTTTTCCGTGCTCGTCTCGACCAGATGATTGATCTGCACCACCCCTTAG
>Ga0255338_1002645_pt1 | contig 24867 bp, 23 predicted proteins | sample MeOH1_35cm_T4_19_FD_203715 | JGI IMG/M metagenome (GOLD analysis project Ga0255338, IMG submission 203715) | Sandy soil microbial communities from University of British Columbia, Vancouver, Canada - MeOH1_35cm_T4_195 | ecosystem: Engineered > Artificial ecosystem > Sand microcosm > Unclassified ...
TATCGCCTGGCGCACCAGTCTTTACTGCGGGCTCGCGGCCCTAGGGGGAGGACGGGCTAACCGGGCGAACGTCCCTCGCGCAAAGGACGTGTTGGCAGAGTATCAGGGGGAGGCACGGCCCGCAGGGGCGTGCCGGAGGACATGGAGTGAAGCGGACAAATCCGCTCCGGGCCGGATCGGAGGCGACGCTGCTCGGATGCTAGGAAGCCGCCATGTGCCGGGCGTACAGCTTCTGCATGCCGCCCAGCCAGCGGTCGTAGTCCTGCGCCTTGTTCAGGAAGTACTGCGCCACCTCGGGATGGGGCAGGGCGAGGAAGCGCTCCTCGCGCATCGTCTGCAGCACGACCTCGGCCACCTGCTGCGGCGTCAGCACGCCGTTGACGCCGGCCGAGCCGGTGCCGTCACGCGTCATGTCGGTCTGCACGGACTGCGGGCACAGGCAGGACACGCGGATGCCGCGGCGCCCGTAGGCGATGCGCAGCCACTCGGCGAAGGCGACGGCCGCGTGCTTGGTCACGCCGTAGGCCGGGGTCTCGACGATGTTCAGCAGCCCCGCCGCGGAGGCGGTGACGAGGAAGTAGCCCTCGCCGCGTTCCAGCATCTGCGGCAGCACGGCGCGCGCCGCCCACACGTGCGCCATGCCGTGCACCTCCCACATCTTCTGCCACAGCGCGTCCTCCAGCTCGATGCCGCCGAGGCGCCCGAGGATGCCGGCGTTGGAGCAGTACACGTCGATGCGGCCGAAGCGCTCGCCCGCCAGCCGCACCAGCGCCTGGATGTCGGCCTCGCGGCTCACGTCGCAGTGCGCCGCCAGCGCTGGCGCGCCGATGCCGCGCGCCACGCCCTGCGCCCGCTCGAGGTTCACGTCGGCCACCACCACGCCGCGGGCGCCCTCGCGCGCGAAGCGCTCGGCCAGGCCGGCGCCGATGCCGCTGGCGCCGCCCGTGACCACCACCACCTTGTCCCTGATTTCCATGCCGTGCCTCCGATGAGCCGACGAGTATGGGCGCTGCCGCAGGCGCCGCAAAGCGCCGAGGCGACATCCACGGCCGGGCACCGACTCAGCGCCCGCCCGGCCGCCCGAAGGGGCGCTGAGGCCCCCTCGGGGGGCAGCGAGTTACACGAAGCGAACGAGCGTGGGGGCTCATGCTCAGCGCCCGCCCGGCCGCCCGAAGGGCGCTGAGGGCCCCCTCGGGGGGCAGCGAGTTACACGAACGAGCGTGGGGGCTCATGCTCGGCGCCGGGGTGGCGTCGCGCGCGCTGCCGGGGGCGCCGCCTGCACCGTGCGGGTGCGCGTTCCGACAGCAGCGCGAATCGCCTGTCCTACGCGGCCGTGCCGCGCCCTTGGGGATCATTCCTTCCAGCAGCAAATCACGGAGAGGGCCATGACCGGCAACATGCACGACGACTGGAAGGAACAAGCCGACGACCCCGAGGTTCGCATCGACGGCCGGGTCGACCCGGGGCGCGAAGACGCGCACTGGCAGCACGCCTGGTGGTCCGAGCCGTACTGTCGTGCCGACCTGAGCTACGACGACTACGCGCCGGCCTATTGCGTCGGCTACATCGGCTGTGCGCAGTACGGCGGCTGCTTCGAGGACGCCGAGAAGTCGCTGTGCGCCAACTGGCTGCGCATCAAGGGCGATTCGCGCCTGGGCCTGGAGGAGGCGATGCACGCGATCCGCGCGGCCTGGGACCATGCCGCACGCCAGCCGCAGGCCGTCGAGGAGGAAGAGGACGAGGTGCTGGTGGACGCGGCCTTGGCCGCGGCCCACGCCGTGCCGGCCCGCCAGGGCGCGTACGCGGCGGCCTGAGGCCCTCAGGCGGGCGCCGCCGGGCGCTCGTCCGCCACGCGCCCCGCACCCAGCGCATTCAGCAGCGCATCGACGAAAGGGACCTGCCCCGCGATCAGCTTGCGGCGCGCGTCCTCCACGCCGAACCAGCGCACGCGGTCGATCTCGGGAAAGGACTGCAGCCGCCCGGAGCGGGGCGGCCATTCGACGTCGAAGCGGTTGCTCACCAGGAGCGCCGGATCGGCGTCGCCCTCGAAGGCCCAGGCCGTGATCCGCTTGCCGCTCTTCTGGCGCAGCTCGCCCAGCGGCAGGAAGGGCGCGGCGCTCGCGAATCCGGTTTCCTCCAGGAATTCGCGCCGGGCGGCGGCGAGGGGGTCCTCGTCGAGGAGGATCTCGCCCTTGGGCAGCGTCCAGGCGGCGTCGTCGCGGCGGGCCCAGAACGGCCCCCCGGGATGCGCGAGCAGCAACTCCGGCGCCGCGCCGCGGCGGCGGAACATCAGCAGGCCGGCGCTTCGGACGATCAACGCGGCTGCGGCAGGGCGCCGATCAGCTTCAGCTCGCGCTGCCGGAATTCCGGCGCGATGTTGTCGATGCGCAGTGGCATGGTGCGGTCCCTCCGAGGCCGCGCATCTTGCGCCGGCGCTGCGCGCCATGTCAACGCGGGCCGGCCTTGCCCGCACCGCGGCATGAGGCATGAGGCATGAGGCATGATGCGCGCGAGCGCCACGAATCCTGCGAACCGATGGAAGGTCTGCCCCCCGAAGCCCTGGAGAAGGTCGCCGCCTATTTCCGGGCGCTGTCCGAGCCCACGCGGCTGCACATCCTGAACCTGCTGCGTTCCGGCGAACGCAACGTGGGCGAGCTGGCCGAGCTCACCGGCTACACCGCCGCCAATGTGTCGCGCCACCTCGCCTTCCTGATGCAGCAGGGGCTGGTGCGGCGCGACCCCCGCGGCACCGCCGCCTACGACAGCATGGGCGACGCCTCGGTCTATGCGCTGTGCGACCTGGTGTGCGGCAGCATCGCGCGCCAGCACGAGCGCTCGGCGCAGCAGGGGCGGCTGTTCGCGAGCGTGGCGCCGGCGCCGCGGCGCCGGCGCAAGGCGGGTTAGGAAGCCGGCTGCGGCGCGGTCGCGGGGCGGCCGGGGACGGCCCGGTTCTCGGGGGCGGCCCGCTTCTCGGGGCCGGCCGGGGGCGGCCCGGTTCTCGGCGCGGCCCGCTTCTGGTCGACCGGCCTGCTCGCGTACGATGCGGGGCATGACGAGCAGCACGCTGCCCCTGGCCACTCCCGTTCCCGTCGGCCGCGACGCCGGCGTGATCGGCCTGGTCGGCCTCGCGCACATGGTGAGCCACTTCGCCCAGCTGCTGCTGCCGCCGCTGTTCCCCTGGCTGAAGGACGCGCTGGCGGTGAGCTACACCGAGCTCGCCTTCCTCATGACGATCTTCTTCTTCGTGTCGTGCACGGTGCAGGCGGCGTCCGGTTTCCTGGTGGACCGTTTCGGTCCGCGGCCGATCCTGTTCGGCGGCCTCGGCCTGGTGGCCCTGGGCGCCTTCGGCTTCGCGGCCAGCCCCAACTACGCCACGATGGCGATGTGCATGGTCGTGGCCGGCATGGGCAATGGCGTGTTCCACCCGGCCGACTACACGCTGATCAACCGCAAGGTCAGCCCGCAGCGGCTGGGGCATGCCTACAGCGTGCACGGCATCACCGGCAGCCTGGGCTGGGCGATCGCGCCGGCGCTGGTGGTGCCGCTGGCGATCGCCTTCCACTGGCGCGTGGCGCTGGCGGCCGGCGGCTGCGTGGCGCTGGGCGTGCTGCTGGTGCTGTGGATCAAGCGCGCGGTGCTGGAGCTCCCGGCCCTGCCGCAAGGCGCTGCGGCCGGTGCCCGCGCGGAGGGCAGCTTCGGCTTCCTGCGCATCCCCGCGGTCTGGATGTGCTTCAGCTTCTTCATGGCCTACGCCGGCGTGCTCAGCGGCGTGCAGGCCTACGGGCCCGAAGCGGCGCGCCACTTGCACCAGATCCCGGTGGCGCTGGCCGCCGCCTGCGTCACGGCGTTCATGGTGTGCAGCGCCGGCGGGGTGTTCCTGGGCGGCTTCCTGGCTTCGGATCCGGCCCGCTGCGAGCGGGTGGTGGCCGCCGGCTGCGGCCTCGCCGCCCTGATCGCGCTGGCGGTCGGGACGCTGGCGCTGCCGACCGCCGCGGTGCCGGTGCTGTTCGGCGCCATGGGTGCCGCCACCGGCGTCTCCGGCCCCTCGCGCGACATGCTGGTGAAGCGCTCCACTCCGGACAACGCCAGCGGCCGCGTGTTCGGTGTGGTCTATTCGGGCCTCGACGTGGGGCAGGCGATCGCGCCGCTGGTGTTCGCGGCGCTGATCGACCGGCGTGCCTTCGTCGCCGTGTGGCTGGTGCTGGCGCTGCTGCAGGTGCTGATGATCGCCAGCGCCGTGAGCGTGCGGCGCGTCCGCCGCGGCGCGATGGCCGTTGCGTGACATCCTTGACCAGGCGGGGTCGCCGCCGTCGCACCGCCGAGTTATCCTAGCGGCATGTACGCCGCGTATTTCGGGCTGAAGCAGGAGCCGTTCTCCATCGCGCCCGACCCTCGCCTGCTGTTCATGAGCGAGCAGCACCGGGAGGCCCTGGCGCACCTGCTGTACGGGGTGCAGGGCGGCGGCGGCTTCGTGCTGCTCACGGGCGAGATCGGCACCGGCAAGACCACGGTGTGCCGCTCCTTCCTGGAGCAGGTGCCGCCGCACGTCAACCTGGCCTACATCTTCAATCCCAAGCTCACGGTGCTGGAGCTGCTGGAGACCGTGTGCCACGAGTTCGGCGTGGCGGCCGCGCCGCCGGCGCAGCGCGCCGCCACGGTCAAGGACTACCTCGATCCGCTCAACGCCTTCCTGCTGCAGTCGCACGCGGCCGGCCGCAACAACGTGCTGGTGATCGACGAGGCGCAGAACCTCGCGCCCGAGGTGCTGGAGCAGTTGCGCCTGCTGACCAACCTGGAGACCAGCGAGCGCAAGCTGCTGCAGATCATCCTGATCGGCCAGCCGGAGCTGCGCGAGATGCTGGCCCGCCCGGAGCTGGAGCAGCTCGCGCAGCGCGTGATCGCGCGCTACCACCTGCGGGCGCTGGGCGAGGCCGAGAGCGCGCAGTACGTGCGGCACCGGCTCGAGATGTGCGGCCTGCAGCGGCCGCTGCCCTTCGACCGGGCGGCGCTGCGCAGCATCCATCGCGCCACCGGCGGGGTGCCGCGGCGCATCAACCTGCTGTGCGACCGCGCCCTGCTGGGCGCCTATGCCAATGGCCAGGGGCAGGTCACGCGGCGCATCGTCGGCGAGGCCGCGGCCGAAGTGTTCCCGCGCGGCGCGCAGCCCGTGCGCGCCTGGCCGCGGGCCGCGCTGGCCGGCGTGCTGGGACTCGCGGCCGGGGCCGGGCTGCTGGCGGCGGTGACGCGCGTGACCGAGGAGCCGACGCCGGTGGCGCAGCCCGCGGTGCTGGCGCCGCAGCCGCACGGGCAGGCGCAGGTTCCTCCCCTCCCGAACTCCGCCGCCCAGCCCGTGTGGGTGGCGGCGCCCACGCCCGCGGCGGCCGCCGCCGCGACTGCGCAAACGCCCTCGACGCTCGCGACTGCGGCGACCCCGGCGCCCGCAACGGCCGCAACGGCCGCGGCGGCTGCGGCGGCTGCGGCGCCCGCGACGGCGTCGACCAGCGCGGCGCCGCCGCCGACCCTGCTGCGCGACGAGCAGCAGGCCTGGCGCGAACTGGCGCAGGCCTGGCAGCTGCCGATCGAGGAGGGCGACGCCTGCACGGCGCTGGCGCGCAGGCAGGTGCAGTGCTTCACCCGCACGATGACGCTGGCGCTGATCCGCCAGCTGGGCCGGCCCGGCATCGTCACGCTCGACAGCGACAGCGGCCAGCCCTCCTATGCGATCCTGGCCGGGCTCACCGACAGCACGGCCACGCTGCGGGCGGCCGGCACCGAGCAGACCGTGACGCTGACGGCCCTGGCGCAGCGCTGGCACGGCGAGTTCGGCACCTTGTGGCGCACGCCTCCCGGCTACGGCGAGAAGCCGCGCGCAGGGCAGGGCAGCACGACGCTCGACTGGGTGGCCGGCAGCCTCGCGGCGTCGCGCGCCGCGCCGGCGCCCACCCGGCCCGCGGTGCTGGATGCGGCCTTGCGCGCGCACGTGCGCTCCTTCCAGCTCGCCCAGGGCGTGCCGGCCGATGGCCAGCCCGGTCCGCTGACCTACATGCAACTGAACCGGGCGACCGGCGTGGAAGAACCGCGCCTGCGCACCGAACCCTGAGGAACAACCGAGCGCATGTCGTACATCCTCGATGCCCTGCGCCGCGCCGACGCCGAACGCGAGCGCGACCCCGGCCGCGGCATCCACGCCCAACCCGTGGCCCTGCCGGCCGAGACGGGGCGCCGCATCCCGTGGTGGATCGTCGCGGTCGCCGCCGCGCTGGCGCTGCTGGTGGCCGGCGCGCTGCTGCTGCGGCCGGCGCCGCGCATCTCGCTCGACCTCGGCATGCCGCCGCCGAATGCGCCGCTGTCCAAGGCGCCGCCTGCTGCGCCCGCCGCGACGCCGGTGGCAGCGCAAGTGATCCCGCCGGCGCCGCCGCCCGCGGCAACGGAAGTGAGCCCGCCGGCACCGACGCCGGTGGCTGCCGAAGTGAGCCCGCCGGCGCCGGAGCGCTCGCCCGAGCGGCCGCTGGAACGAGCGGTCGTGAAGGCGCCGGTGGCGCCCGCCGCCGTAGCGCCCGCCGCACCCCCGGCTGCGGCAACGGCCCGCGCGACGATGCCGGCGGCTCCTGCGCGGGCCGCGACGGCAGCCGCGATGCCTGCGACCACGGCGTCCAAGGCGCCGGCCACGCCAGCTGCTGCGGCGCCAACGGCGGCCAAGGCACCGGCCACGACAGCTGCTGCGGCGCCAACGGCGGCCGCGACACCGGCCACGACCGCTGCGGCGCCGACGGCGGCCGCGGCGTCCGCCGAGCGCATCCTCGCGCCCTCCGAACTCCCGCCCGAAGTGCAGCGCGAGCTGCCCAAGCTGCACATCTCCGGCGGAGTGCACTCGGACAACCCCGCGCAGCGCATGCTGATCGTGGGTGGCCAGGTGATCACGGAAGGGGCGGAAGCGGCGCCGGGCGTGCTCGTGGAGCAGATCCGGCCCAAGTCCGCGGTGCTCAAGTTCCGCGGCTGGCGCTACAGCGTGCAGTACTGAGCCCGCCAAGCTCGCCGCGCGACCGGCCAGCGCTCACCGCGCGACCAGCCAGCGCGTCGCGGCGCCCAACAGCAGCGAGGCGACGGGGATCGCGGCCAGCAGCCAGCGGCCCCAGGCCGGCCAGGCGCGCGATCCGGCCAACACGCCCAGCGTCGCCAGCGCAGTCGGCTCCGGCATGAAGCCGAACACTTCCGCCTCGCTCCAGGGCCGGCTGGCCAGCGGCGCCAGCAGCGGATAGAGCAGGGCAGCCGCCAGCAGGATTCCACCGAGCGGACCCGGCGCCGGTGCCCCGCGCCCGGCCAGGGGCACGCACGCAGCCGTCGCCAGCAGCAAGGCCTGCAGCGCGCACGCCAGCGCCACCCAGGGCGCGGCCAGGAAGATCTCGGAATACAGGCGCCAGTGGAAGGCCCATCCCACCCAGGCCCAGGCGAGCGCGGCCAGCAGCAGCGCGCCGCGCTGCGCGGCCGAGGCGCCGGTGCGCAGCAGGGCCGGCAAGGCCAGGGTTGCCGCCAGCGCCAGCGCCTGCGCCGGCCACCACGCCATGTTGTGGCGCGCCACCAGCCGCCAGTACACCTGGGGCGAGAACATCAGGAAGTCCGTCAGGCCGTAGGTCCACCACTCGGTCATCGGGCGGCCCTCCAGGCATCCCTGCGGACCCGTCCGCCCGCCGGCCGGCGGCGCGACGGGATCACAGCCCGGCGACGTAGGCCGCCATGCGCTGGCGCGTCGCCGCGTCCGGCAGCGGGCCGCGTGCCACGCCCATGTTCTCGCGCACGTGGTCGATGCGGCGGGTGGCCGGGATCGCGCAGGTCACGGCAGGATGGCCGATCACGAACTTGAGCGCGAACTGCGCCCAGCTCGCGCAGCCGATCTCGCCGGCCCAGGGCGGCAGCGGGCGGCGCTGCAGGTGCCGCAGCAGGTCGCCCTGCCGGAACGGCCGGTTCACCAGCACCGCGATGCCGCGCTCGGCCGCGATCGGCAGCAGCCTGCGTTCGGCCTCGCGATCGAGCAGGTTGTAGGTGAACTGCACGAAATCCAGCCGCTGGTTGCGCATGACCTGCTCGAACTCGCGGGCCCGGCGCCCTTCGGAGGTGGTGATGCCGACGTAGCGCACGCGGCCCTCGTCCTTCATCTTCTGCAGCAGCGGCAGCTGCTTGTCCCAGGCGAGCAGGTTGTGCACCTGCAGCAGGTCGAAGCGCGGCAGCTGCCACTCGGTGTGCGTGGCTTCCAGCTGCGCGGCGCCGTCGCCGCCGGTCCAGACCTTGTCGGCGGAGAACACGCGCTGCCGCGCCCCCAGCGAACGCAGGCCCTCGCCCACCACCCCCTGCGCGGATCCGTACATGGGCGAGGAGTCGATCACGCGCCCGCCGGCCTCGAAGAAGGCGCGCATCACCTGCGCGCAGTGCGCGCGCGCCGGCGGATCCCGGCCGACGTTGAAGGTGATCCACGTGCCCAGGCCCACGCACGGAAGCCGCTCGCCCGAGGAGGGGACGGCGCGGGTGGCGGGGCTCGCCTGCGCGGCCGCGTGGTCGGCGGCGGCCAGCGCGGCCCACTGCAGCAGCGTGCGGCGCTTCATGCGGCCAGCGTAGCACGCACGCTGGCGGGCTGCGCGGCAGCGCTGCACGGGCGGCGCGGCGAGCGCCGTCGGGCGGCCGTGCGGCGCTCAATCGGGCGAGGGCTGCGGCGGCTGGAACACCGACCAGCGCCCGTCCTTGAACAGGTAGAGGCCGGAGGAGATCCGGGTCATGTCGTTGCTCGCGAACAGGGCGGCGGCGCTGAAGCGCAGGCTGGCCACCGCGGAATCGTCGTCGGCACGCGCGAACACCAGGCCGGTGCGGCCCGGGACGGCGGCCACGATGCCGGCGGGCGAGTGGCGCAGCTGCTCGAGCCAGAACTCGCGGTCCAGGAAATAGCTGCTGTCCAACTCCGGCGCGTTGCCCTGCACCTGCATCAGGCCCCCGCTCCACGGCAGGGCGACCGGCTGGCCGTAGCGGCGCCGCAGGTTGTCGACCGCGCGCGCGAGCGCCTCCTCGGGGCTCAGGTGCAGGCGCTGCAGGTCCTCGGGCACGGCGCTCTGCACGCGCCGCTCGCCGTCGAACACCAGCCGCAGGTGCATGTCGCCCAGGTACTGGAACCAGCTGGCCTCGAATTCGAACTCGCGGCCGTCGGCCGCCCGCGCGCTGATCCTGCCGAAGGGGCGCAGCGTTTCGTCCTGCTTGTTGGCGCCGGGCGACTCGCGCAGCACCACCAGCAGGTTGGAGGCGCTGGCCTCGAACTCGCCGCCGGCGGGCGTTTCGGCGCGCGCGCATCCGATCGCTGCGGCCAGCAGGCCGGCGGACCAGGCCCATCGCACCCAATGCTTCATTGCAGATCCTCCGTCCCTCTGCCCCATGGTGCAGGCAGCGGCGCCGCGGCGCAAGGCATGCGCCGGCCCGCTGCCCAATGCGTGGCACGCGCGTCGGGCCGCTGCAACGCCATTCGTTACCCTTCTTGCGCCGCCCGTCGCACATGTAATGGGTGCGCTGCCTAGGATCACGGCTCTTCTCTCTCCTTATCGAACGCACTCAGAGGAACCGCTTCATGGCCTTGCAGTCCCCCTTCTTCAACAACACCAAGCGCGAAGACACCTACCCGCGAACCGGCCTCAACCCCAATGCCGCCGCGCAGCAGCCGGCGCCCGCCGCCCCGGCGCAGTCCGCTTCCTCCGTGAAGGAAGGCGAAAGCAAGCTCACGGTGGGCCCGAACATCAAGCTCAAGGGCGTGGAGATCACCGACTGCGACACGCTGGTGGTCGAGGGTTCGGTGGAGGCGACCATGGATTCGCGCGTGATCCAGATCTCCGAGCGCGGCGCCTTCAAGGGCTCCGCCGAGATCGACGTGGCGGAGATCCGCGGCCTGTTCGACGGCAACCTGACGGTGCGCCAGAAGCTGGTGATCTATTCGACCGGCAAGGTGACCGGCAAGGTCCGCTACGGCAAGGTCGTGATCGAGGAGGGCGGCCAGCTCTCCGGCGAGATCGAAGCGGGCGCCGGCCCGCGGCCGGCACAGCAGACAGCGCGGCCGCCGCTGCAGCAGGTGCAGTAGCGCGGGCCGCGATAGAAAGCGGACAAACGGACGCAGCAAAAGCGGACAACCGAACGCAAAGGGCGCAAAGGTTTCGCAAAGAACGCAAAAGGACATCCGTTCAAAAGGATGTTCTTTGCGCCCTTTGCGCGATCTTTGCGCCCTTCGCGTTCGGTTGTCCGCTTTCCGGTTATTCGCCTGCCGGCCTCACACGGCCGTCTTGTGCCGCGCGATGCAGGTGTCCAGCACCTCGCCGTGCGGTCGCTGCCACCAGTTGGCGGTGGAGAAGATCTCCACCTCGCTGAAGCCGGCGAAGCCCTGCGCCTCCACCCAGGCGCGGATGCGCGGGATCTCGATCACGCCGTCGCCCATCATGCCGCGGTCGTTCAGCAGGTCCGCCGTGGGCGTGAGCCAGTCGCAGACGTGGAAGGCCAGCAGGCGCTTGCCGCCCGCGCGCCGGATCTGCTGCTCCAGCTTCGGGTCCCACCACACGTGATAGACGTCCACGGCCACGCCGAGGCTGCCGGAGCGGTACGGATCGAGCTCGTCGCACACGTCCAGCGCCTGCTCCAGCGTGTTGATGCAGGCCCGGTCGGCCGCGTACATGGGGTGCAGCGGCTCGATGGCCAGCGGCATGCCGGCCGTGCGGGCGTATTCCAGCAGCTCGCCGATGCCGTCGCGCACCTGGTCGCGCGCCAGGCCGATGTCCTTGTGCGCCGCCCGGCCCTGCAGCGCGCCGGGCAGGCCGCCCACCACCAGCACCAGGCAGCTCGCCCCGAGCTGCGCGGCCTCGTCGACGGCGCGCCGGTTGTCCTCGCGCGCGGCCTGCAGGCCCGCGGCGTCGGCCGCCGGGAACATGCCGCCGCGGCAGTAGCCGGAGAGCTTCAGCCCGTGGTCGCGCACCATCTTCGCGATGTTCGACACGCCCGCGGCCTGCACCTGGTCGCGCCAGGGCGAGATCGCCCGGATGCCGCGCTCCGTGCAGGCCTCGATGATGCGCGGCAGGGCGAGGTCCTCGCCGCGCGACTTGCGCACCGTGGCGGTGTTGATCGACAGCCACTGGTGGTCCTGCGAAAAGTCTCGCATCGTCAGCACGCTCCGTGCAGCGCCAGCAGCGTCTTCATGCGCCGGGTGGCCAGTTCCGGCTGCTCCAGCAGCCTGGCCGCGTCGGCCAGGCGGAACAGCTCGGCGAAGTGCGGCAGGCTGCGCGCGCTCTGCTGGCCGCCCACCATCGTGAAGTGCGACTGGTGGCCATTGAGCCAGGCCATGAACACCACGCCGGTCTTGTAAAAGCGCGTGGGCGCCGCGAAGATGTGGCGCGACAGCGGCACGGTGGGGCCGAGGATCGCGTGGAAGTTCTGCAGCTTGCCCTGCGCCAGCTCGCCCAGCGCCGCGCTCGCCGCCGGCGCGATGGCATCGAAGATGCCCAGCAGCGCGTCGCTCCTGCCGTGCACGGGCTGTTCGCCGTGGCCGTCGCCGGCGATCAGTTCGGCGTAGTTGAAGTCGTCGCCTGTGTACATGCGCACGCCCGCGGGCAGGCGCCGCCGCATGGCGATCTCCTTGTCCTTGTCCAGGAGCGAGATCTTGATGCCGTCCACCTTGGCGGGGTGGGCGTGGATGATGCCCAGGGCCGTGTCCATGGCGGCGTCGAGGTCCTCGGTGCCCCCGGCCGCAGCTTGACTGCTGCCTCTCCAGTAACCGGCGAGCGCCGGGTCGAACATGTCGCCCAGCCAGTGCAGGATCACCGGCTGCCTCGCCTGCGCGAGGATGCGGTCGTAGACCTTCTCGTAGTCGGCCGGGCCTGCGGCCACGCGGGCGAGCGCGCGGCTGGCCATCACGATCAGCTTGCCACCGAGCTTCTCGATCGCTTCCATCTGCTGCTCGTAGGCGCGGATCACGTCGTCGACGCTCTTCGCTTCCTCCGGTGCCAGGTGGTCGGTACCGCAGCCGCAGGCGACCAGCGCGCCGGGCACGTCACGGGCCGCGTCCAGCGAACGCCGGATCAGCTCCAGCGAGGTGGGCCAGTCCAGGCCCATGCCGCGCTGGGCGGTGTCCATCGCCTCGGCCACGCCCAGGCCCAGCGACCACAGGCGCTGGCGGTAGGCGATGGTGGCGTCCCAGTCGAGGGCGCACTGCAGCCACGGATCGACGGCGGCGAGCGGGTCCGCCACCACGTGGGCGGCGGAATAGGCGATGCGGTTGAACTTCACGCCGCGCGCGGGCTGCACCGGCGCTCCACCGCCCAAGGTGTAGTCTTCCAACGCGCCGGCGCGGGTGGGCAGCTTCAGGGTCAGGGCCATGGCACGGTCCTCAGATCTGCAGGGGCGCGATGTCGACGAAGCGGCGCTCCTTCCAGCTTTGCAGGGCGGCTTCCACCAGCTGCACGCCCTTGGCACCTTCCGGCAGCGTCCACTGGTAGGGCGCGTCCTCCACGACGTGGCGGATGAAGTGCTCCCACTGGATCTTGAAGCCGTTGTCGTAGACCTGGCTGTCGGGGATCTGCTGCCACTGGTCGAAGAAGTTCATGGTCTGCTTCACGTCCGGGTTCCACACCGGGCGCGGCGTGGCCACGCGGCTCTGGGCGCGGCATTCCTGCAGGCCGGCGACGGCGGAGCCGTGGGTGCCGTCGACGTGGAAGGTCACCAGGTCGTCGCGCCGCACGCGGGTGGCCCACGACATGTTCAATTGCGCGATCACCGGCTCGCCGTCATGGCCCACCAGTTCGGCGATCGCATAGGCGGCGTCGTCGGCGGTGGCGCGGTACCTGTTGCCGCCCTCGTCCCAGCGCTCGGGGATGTGGGTGGCGCCGAGGCAGGAGATGGACTTCACCTGGCCGAACAGGTTGTCCAGCACGTAGCGCCAGTGGCACATCATGTCCAGGATCATCCCGCCGCCGTCCTCGGCGCGGTAGTTCCAGCTGGGGCGCTGGATCGGCTGCAGGTCGCCCTCGAACACCCAGTAGCCGAACTCCAGCCGCAGCGACAGCATGCGGCCGAAGAAGCCGGCGCGGCGCAGCATATCCAGCTTGCGCAGCCCGGGCAGGAACAGCTTGTCCTGCACGGCGCCGTGCTTGAGGCCTGACTTCTGGGCCAGCTTCGCGATCTCCACCGCCTCGCCCAGCGTGGTGGCGATCGGTTTCTCGCAGTAGACGTGCTTGCCGGCGCGCAGCGCCCTGGCCAGCAGCTGCGGGCGCATCTGGGTGGTGCCGGCGTCGAAGAAGACCGTGTCTTCCCGGTTGGCGAGCGCGGCGTCGAGGTCCGTGCCCCAGCGCGCGATGCCCTGCGCGCGGGCCAGCGCCTCGATCTTGTCGGCGTTGCGGCCGATCAGGATAGCGTCGGGCATCACCTTGTCGCCGTTGGACAGGGGCACGCCGCCCTGGTTGCGGATCGCGACGATGGAGCGGATCAGGTGCTGGTTCATGCCCATGCGTCCGGTGACGCCGTGCATGATGATTCCGAGACGGTGGGTGGACATGGATCTCCTTGCGGATCGTTAATTCACTAACTGGTGAATTATGGGGCGAAGGCCGGGGGATGGCAAGCGTCGGAGCGCCCCCACCCCGGCCCTCCCCAGAGGGGGAGGGAGGAAGACCCTAGAGGGGGAGGGAGGACGACCTAGCGGGTGAGGTAGCCGAGGATCACCTCGGTCATGTGCGACAGGCGCTCGCTGCGGGCCTTGGGCGCGAGCAGGTCGCGGCCGAAGATGGCCGAGAGGGTGTGGGCGTTGGAGAGGTAGAAATAGGCCAGGCCCGCGATCGAGACGTACAGCTGCACGGGGTCGACTCCGCCGCGGAAGGTGCCTTCGCGCCGGCCGCGCTCCAGCACCGTGGCCAGCGTCTCGATCACCGGCGAGTTCAGCTCGCGGGCGCGCTTCGATTCGGCCAGGTGGCGGGCGCGGTGCAGGTTGGCGCTGTTCAGGAGCGTGAGGAACTCCGGGTGTCGCAGGTAGTAGTCCCAGGTGAACTCGATCAGGCGCCGCACGGCCGTCGGCGGATCGGTCTCCAGCAGGTGCAGCTTCATCTCTTCGGCGCGGATGTCGCGGTAGGTCTGCTCCAGCACCGCCTGGAACAGCTTCTCCTTGTCCTCGAAGTAGTAGTAGATCAGCCGCTTGTTGAGGCCGGCGCGCTCGGCGATGCGGTCCACCCGCGCGCCGGCGAGGCCGAATTCGGCGAATTCCTCGCGAGCGGCGGCTAAGATCAGCGCCTGCGAGCGATCGGCATCGCGCAGTCGCTCCTCGGAGGCAGGGCTGGTCTCTCTCACCAGCCACATAATTCACCAATCAGTTAATCCCGTCAAGCATCATGAAGCAGGATCCGCAGCTCGCCGGCCATCTCATCGTCGAATGCCTGGTGGCCCAGGGCGTGACGCATGCCTTCGGCGTGCCGGGCGAAAGCTATCTCGCCGTGCTCGATGGCTTCCACCAGTACCGCGAGCAGATCCGCTTCGTGATCAACCGGCAGGAGGGCGGCGCCGCCTTCATGGCCGAAGCCGCGGGCAAGATGGGCAACCGGCCCGGCGTGTGCTTCGTGACGCGCGGCCCGGGCGCCACCAACGCCTCGATCGGCGTCCACACGGCCTTCCAGGACTCCACGCCCATGGTGCTGTTCGTGGGCGACGTGGCGAGCGACCAGCGCGACCGCGAGGCCTTCCAGGAGGTGGAGTACACCAGCTTCTTCGGCCCCAGCACCAAGGGCATGGCCAAGCGGGTGGAGCGCATCGACGACCCCGACCGCATCCCCGAGTACGTCGCGCGCGCCTTCGCCACCGCCATGAACGGCCGCCCCGGCCCGGTGGTGCTGGTGCTGCCGGAGGACATGCTCGCGAAGGAGACCGCGGCGCGCCCGCTGCCGCGCGTGGAAGCGGTGGAAACCTGGTGCGACCCGGCCGCGCTCGCCGCCCTGCGCGAGCTGCTGCAGGCCGCGCGCAAGCCCTTCGTGATCGCGGGCGGCGGCAGCTGGACGCCGCAGGCGGCGCAGGCCCTGCAGCGCTTCGCCGAGCGCTGGAAGCTGCCGGTGGGCAATGCCTTCCGCTTCCAGGACTGCTTCGACAACCACCATCCGCAGTACGCGGGCGACGTCGGCATCGGCATCAATCCGAAGCTTTCCAGGCGGATCCAGGAGGCCGACCTGATCCTGGCCATCGGGCCGCGCCTGGGCGAGATGACCACCGGCGGCTACTCGCTGCTGAAGCCGCCGCAGGCGGCGCAGAAGCTGGTGCACATCCACGCCAGCGCCGAGGAGCTGAACCGCGTCTACCGGGCCGACCTGGCGATCAACGCCACCATGAACGCGGCGGCGCGCTCGCTGGAGGCGCTGCAGGCGCCTTCTGCGCTGCCCTGGGCCGCGTGGACCGAGGGCGCCAACGCCGACTACCTGGAGAACCTGAAGCCGCAGCCGCTGCCGGGCGCGATCGACATGCCGGCGATCGTGGCGACGCTGCAGAAGTGCCTGCCGGCCGATGCGCTGGTCACCAACGGGGCCGGCAACTTCGCCTCCTGGACGCACCGCTTCTTCAAGCACCATGGCCTGGCCAAGGGCCACAAGACCCAGCTCGCGCCCACCAACGGCGCCATGGGCTACGGCGTGCCGGCGGGCATCGCGGCCAACATCGTCTCGGGCCGGGTGGCGCTCACCATGGCCGGCGACGGCGACTTCCTGATGACCGGCCAGGAGCTGGCCACGGCCTCGCAACACGGCGCCCGCTCGATCATCGTGCTCCTGAACAACGGCATGTATGGGACCATCCGCATGCACCAGGAGCGCGAGTACCCGGCCCGGGTGGAGGGCGCCGGCACGCAGCTGGCCAACCCCGACTTCGTGGCGCTGGCGAAGGCGTATGGCTACGAGGGCACGCGCATCACGCGCACCGAGGAGTTCGAGCCGGCGCTGCTTGCCGCCCTGGAGCGCAGGAACGGGACGGTGATCGAGGTGATGCTGGATCCGGAGGTGATCACCACGCGGGGGACCTTGAGCGCGATCCGGGCTGCGGCCCAGAAACAGGGCCGCTGAGGCTTCTTTTCCCTCCCCCTCCGGGGGAGGGTAGGGTGGGGGCGCTCACGGCGCTTGCAGGGGCCGCCAGTGCCCCCCTCCCGACCTCCCCCCGGAGGGGGGAGCGAAGCCGGAAACGAAAAAGGCCGCTTGCGCGGCCTCTGGAAGTGCAGGCAGTGCCCGGCTTACTTGACGTGCTTGCCGATCAGGCCGGCCATCTCGAACATCGACACCTGGTTCTTGCCGAACAGCGTGCGCAGCTTGTCGTCGGCGTTGACCATGCGCTTGTTCTCGTTGTCCTGCAGCTTGTTCTTCTTGATGTAGGCCCACAGCTTGCTCACGATCTCCGTGCGCGGCAGCGGGTTGGAGCCCACCACGGCGGACAGCGCCGGATCGGGCGTCAGCGGCTTCATGAACGCGGCGTTCGGGGTGCGCTTCTTCGCCGGGGCCTTCTTGGCGGCAGCCTTCTTGGCCGGGGCCGCCTTCTTCGCCGTCACCGCCTTCTTGGCGGGAGCGGCCTTCTTCGCAGTTGCCTTCTTGGCCGGGGCGACCTTCTTCGCGGCCGGCGCCTTCTTCGCCGCCGCCTTCTTGGCCGGAGCGGCCTTCTTCGCCGGCGCCTTCTTCGCCGTCGCTTTCTTTGCAGTTGCCATCGTCGGATTTCCTTCTAGAAGTTGATGAACCGTACCAGCGAAAACTGCACTCGCTGGCAGTGCGGATGCTAATGGGAAACGAGGGCCCGTCCAAGGGAAAAACGCGTTTTTCCATTGGGAGATGTTGCTTTTTCATCCGGGCGCGAAAGGCGTTTTCCCTCTGGAGAAGCCGCTTGCGCGCGCATGCGGTGCTCGATGTCTCCTCTGGAGAGGCCTTCGCGTTCCTCACGCAGCGCGGCAAGAAGCGCGATCAACACCGCGCCGCCACTCGCAATTTCACTCTGGCAGCAGCCTCAGCGCGAGTGCGCGCCGCGGCTCGCAGGCGCGGTCGCGAGCAGCACGCCGGCCAGCGCGGCGAGGAAGGCCAGCAACTGCGTCGCGCCCAGCGGCTCGCCGAGCGCGAACACGCCCACCAGCGCGGCGGAGACGGGCAGCATCGCGGTGAACACGCCCGCCTGCGACGCGGGAACCACCTTGAGCCCCGTCATCCACAGCCACACCGTCCAGATGCTCGCCGCCAGCGCGTAGAACACGAGCAGCAGCCACGAGCCGGCGCCGACGGCGCCGAAGTCGAACTGCAGCGCGCTGTAGAGGCCGAACGGCGTGACCAGCGCGAAGCCCCAGAGGTTGATCAGGGCGGTGATGCGCTTGGGGCCCAGCGCCCCCGTCAGCGCCTTGCCTATGACCGCGTACGAGGCCTCGCAGAGCACCGCGCCGAGCACGAGCAGGTTGCCGAGCCAGGCGAACTCGCTGCCCGCGTGCACGCTGCCGTCCTTGCCCGAAGCCAGCAAGGAGATCCCCAGCGCGGCGCAGGCGATCGCCGTCCAGGTACGGCCGGAGATCGGCTCGTGCAGGAAGATGCGGCTGAGGAGGGCCACCGTGGCGGGAATCGCAGCCATGATCACGCCGGCCGAGACGGCGCTGGTCAGGCTCACCCCCCACAGCATGCACAGCGAGAACAGGAAGTTGCCGAGGAAGGATTCGAGGAACAGCAGGCGGCGCGTGCGAGGGGACAGCGGCGCTTCCCCCGCGGGCTTCTTCAGCCAGTGCAGCATCGCCAGCCCGCCGATGCCGAAGCGCAGCCAGGCGAGCAGGAACACCGGGATCGCAGCCACCAGCGGCTTGGACAGGGCCACGTAGCTGCCCACCAGCGACATGCTGAGCGCGAGGCACGCGTAGGCGAGGGGACGGCTCGGGACGAAGCTCATCGGCGATGGCGGTGCGAAAAATGCGCCGCATCATGCCTGAAGGCCCCGGCCACCACGTCGCCGAGCGCGCTTTTCACAAAGCCCGAACGCGTTTCGTATCGCGGAATCCTTGGTTTGTGCGCCGCCGCAAAATTTCTCAATACAAGAAAGCAGATCCCGCATAGAGAAATGATCGACGCAAGCGGTTGATTCGCAAGAAGAAAAAAATTAGTCTTCTATAAGACACAAGAGGCACATTGGTCTTCTACAAGACTTAAAGTTCATTCCAACGCGGCACGCAAAGCCGCCCCGGTTTCGAACCACCAACCTCCCTGGAGTGAACATGAGCAACTGGACCCACCTGACCCGGCAACAACAGATCGCGCAGCTCGAGAAGGACTGGGCCGAGAACCCGCGCTGGAAGGGCATCAAGCGCGGCTACAGCGCCGCCGACGTGGTCAAGCTGCGCGGCTCGCTGGCCATCGAGCACACGCTCGCGCGCCGCGGCGCCGACAAGCTGTGGAGCCTGCTGAACACCGAGCCCTACGTGAACACCCTGGGCGCGCTCACCGGCAACCAGGCCATGCAGCAGGTCAAGGCGGGCCTCAAGGGCATCTACCTCTCCGGCTGGCAGGTGGCCGGCGACGCCAACAGCAATGGCGAGATGTACCCCGACCAGTCGCTGTACTCGGTGGACTCGGTGCCGAAGGTGGTGAAGAAGATCAACAACACCTTCGCCCGCGCCGACCAGATCCAGTGGAGCGAGGGCAAGGGCCCCGGCGACGAGGGCTACGTCGACTACTTCGCCCCCATCGTGGCCGATGCGGAAGCCGGCTTCGGCGGCGTGCTCAACGCCTTCGAGCTGATGAAGGCGATGATCGAGGCGGGCGCGGCCGGCGTGCACTTCGAGGACCAGCTCGCCTCGGTGAAGAAGTGCGGCCACATGGGCGGCAAGGTGCTGGTGCCCACCCGCGAGGCCGTGGCCAAGCTGGTGGCCGCGCGGCTGGCGGCCGACGTGATGGGCACGCCCACCATCCTGCTGGCCCGCACCGACGCCGAAGCGGCCGACCTGGTGACCAGCGATGTCGACGCGATCGACCAGCCGTTCTGCACCGGCGAGCGCACGGTGGAAGGCTTCTACCGCACGAAGAAGGGCCTGGCCCAGGCCGTCAGCCGCGGGCTGGCCTACGCCGAGGTCGCCGACCTGATCTGGTGCGAGACCGGCACGCCGGACCTGAAGTTCGCCAGGGACTTCGCCGACGCGATCCACGCGAAGTTCCCGGGCAAGCTGCTGGCCTACAACTGCTCGCCCTCGTTCAACTGGAAGAAGAATCTCGACGACGCCACCATCGCCAAGTTCCAGAAGGAGCTGGGCGCCATGGGCTACAAGTTCCAGTTCATCACGCTGGCGGGCTTCCACGCCCTGAACTACGGCATGTTCGATCTGGCCTACGGCTACGCCCGCAACGGCATGACGGCCTTCGTGGAGATGCAGCAAAAGGAGTTCGCCGCCGCCGACAAGGGCTTCACCGCCGTGAAGCACCAGCGCGAGGTGGGCACGGGCTACTTCGACGCCGTGACGACGACGATCGAGGCGAACGCCTCCACCGCCGCGCTGAAGGGCTCCACGGAAGACGAGCAGTTCTTCGACGACCACGGCCACGGCGAGCAGCGCAAGGCCGCCTGACGCAGCGTTGCCGGCCTGCGCGCCGCCCCGCGGGAGCGACCCCCGGGGCGGCGCGCCCGCGCTAGCATGGGCTTGCCCTAGCACGGCCAGCCCATGCCGGACCCGAATCCCCCGTCCTCCGCCGCCGACCAGCCGCTGCCGCCGGCCCGCGGCGCCTGGATCGCGCCCCTGCTCGTGTTCCTGGTGGCGCTGCTGGCCACCACGATCCTCCTGTTCTCCCTCGACCGCTCGATCGCCGCGCGCGACCGCGAGGCCTTCGAGGCGGAAGTGACGCGCACCACCGACGCCATCCAGGAGCGCGTGGACACCACCCTGACGCTGCTGCACGGCGTGGCCGGCCTGTTCATGGCGAGCCGGGAGGTCGAGCGCGACGAGTTCGCCCGCTATGCGGCGCAGCTGCAGCTGCGCCAGCTCTATCCCGGCATCCTCGGCATCGGCTTCACGGAACGCATCGCGGCGGCCGACCTGGCCCGGCGCGAGGCGCAGCTGCGCGCCACGGGCGTGCCCGGCTTCCACGTCTGGCCGCAGCAGCCCCGCTCCGAATACCACGCGATCGTGTTCATCGAGCCGCTGGACGTGCGCAACCGCGAGGCGCTCGGCTACGACATGTTCACCGAGCCGGTGCGGCAGGCCGCCATGGCCCGCGCCCGCGACGAGGGCCGGCCGGCAGCCTCCGGCCGGGTGACGCTGTTGCAGGAAATCGACCGCCGCCCGCAGGCCGGCTTCCTGGTCTATCTGCCGATCTACCGCGGCGGCGGCGTGCCGCCGACGGTGGAAGCCCGGCGCGCCGCCCTGCTGGGCTTCGCCTATGCGCCGCTGCGGGTGGACGACCTGCTGCGCGGCGCGCGCGGCGCGGCAGCGCGGCGGGTCGACTACGCGCTGTACGACGGCGCCCGCGCGCAGCCCGAGGCGCTCATGCGAACCACGCGCGACGAGGGTGGGCCGGCGCCGGCCTTTGCCGCGTCGCGCCAGCTGGAGGTGGCCGGGCGCGCCTGGCGGCTGGAGTTCGGCAGCACGCGCCTGTTCGAGTCGCAGTCGCAGCGGCGCCTCGTGCCCTGGCTGGCGGCCGTGTCGCTGGGCGCCTCGCTGCTGCTGGGCGGGATCGCCTTCGTGCAGGCGCGGGTGCGCCTGGAGGCGGAGCGCGCCGCGGCGCAGCGGCGGCGCAACGAGCTGGCGCTGAAGGCGAGCGAGGAACGGGCGCGCGAGCGTGCCGAGCGCCTGGAGCAGGTGTCCGGCCAGCTGCGCGACGCGGACCGGCGCAAGGACGAATTCCTGGCCATGCTGGCGCACGAGCTGCGCAACCCGCTGGCGCCGCTGCGCACCTCGCTGGAGGTCATGCGCCGGCTGCCGGACGGCCCGGCGGCGCAGCGCGCGCGCGAGATCGCCGAGCGCCAGGTGCGCCACATGGTGCGCCTGATCGACGACCTGCTGGACGTGTCGCGCATCTCGCGCGGCAAGATCACCCTCCATCCCGAGCGCACCTCGGTGGCCACGGTGGTGGAGGCGGCCATCGAGACCAGCCGGCCGCTGGTGGACGCGCGCGGCCACAGCCTGCGCGTGGGCCCCCTCGACCGCGGCCTGGAGCTGGTGGTGGATCCCGCGCGCGTGGCGCAGATCCTCACCAACCTCCTGAACAACGCCGCCACCTACACGCCGCCGGGCGGGCGCATCGAGGTGGGCGTGGAGGCCAACGACCGCGAGGTGCGCATCGCGGTGCGCGACAACGGCATCGGCATCGCGCCCGAGAAGATGCGCGAGGTGTTCCAGCTGTTCGTGCAGGCGGAGCGCGCGCCCGCCGGCGGCGGGCTGGGCATCGGCCTGAGCCTGGCGGCCTCGCTCGCGCAGCTGCATGGCGGCCATATCGAGGGCCGCAGCGACGGCGCGGGGCAGGGGGCCGAGTTCGTGCTGGTGCTGCCGCGCGGCGGCGCCGGCGGCGAGGCGGCCAGCGCCTCCGCGCATCCGGCGGACGCAGCTCTCTGAGCGCCGCAAGGGCGGGATCTGCCAACTTCTGCACACCTCGCGGGGGGTGGCACCCTGTGCCGGGGCCGCCCTTCCTGTTTACAGTCGAGTCTCCCACGAGAGCTGAGGAGGGCTGGCCATGGCTGGATCCACGAGCGAAGAAAAGACGGGCATCTTCAACCTGCGCAACCTGAGCGGCGAGCGCTGCCCCGATTGCGGCGGCACCGGGCAACTGCGCATCGACAGCGAGAACATCAACGAGCACTTCGAAGTGGAGAAGCAGACCGTGATCACCGAATGCCCGCGCTGCGCCGGCAGCGGCTACGTGGCCGCGGCGGGTTAGAATCCGGCTACCGAAGCGAGCAACAAGAGCGAGAAAGGCATCCTGGTTATGACACCGCGAACTACCCCGGAAGGTTCCACCGCCTGCTAGTGGCGGCGTAGTCGCGCGTCCTTCAGTTGCTCCGTTCCAACCGAAAGCGCGGCTGCCCCCGCGCTTTTTTGTTGCCGAAAACGCCAGGACCCATCCAACCATGATCCGCATCACGCTTCCCGACGGCTCGCAGCGCCAGTACGAGAACCCCGTCTCGGTGGCCGACGTGGCCGCCTCCATCGGCCCCGGCCTCGCCAAGGCGGCCATCGCCGGCAAGGTCGACGGCAAGGTCGTCGACACGGCGGCCATGATCCCGGACGGCGCCCGGGTCGCTATCCTCACGCCCAAGGACCCCGAGGGCCTGGAGGTGATCCGCCATTCCACGGCGCACCTGCTGGCCTACGCCGTCAAGGAGCTGTTCCCGGAGGCCCAGGTCACGATCGGCCCGGTGATCGAGAACGGCTTCTACTACGACTTCGCCTACAAGCGCCCCTTCACGCCCGAGGACCTGCAGGCGATCGAGAAGCGCATGCAGGAGCTTGCCGCCAAGGACGAGCCGGTGACGCGCCGGGTGCTGCCGCGCGACGCGGCGGTGAAGCACTTCCTGCAGATGGGCGAGAAGTACAAGGCGGAGATCATCGGCAGCATCCCGGCCGGCGAGGACGTGTCGCTCTACGCCGAGGGCGGCTTCGAGGACCTGTGCCGCGGCCCGCACGTGCCTTCCACGGGCAAGCTGAAGTTCTTCAAGCTCATGAAGGTGGCCGGCGCCTACTGGCGCGGCGACCACCGCAACGAGATGCTGCAGCGGGTCTACGGCACCGCCTGGGCCTCCAAGGAGGAACTGCAGCAGTACCTGACGATGCTGGAGGAGGCCGAGAAGCGCGACCACCGGCGCCTCGGCCGCGAGCTGGACCTGTTCCACCTGGAGGACGTCTCCCCGGGCGTGGTGTTCTGGCACCCGAAAGGCTGGGCCATCTGGCAGGCGGTGGAGCAGTACATGCGCCAGGTCTACCGCGACAACGGCTACCTCGAGGTCAAGGGCCCGCAGCTGCTGGACAAATCGCTGTGGGAGAAGACGGGCCACTGGGACAAGTACCGCGAGAACATGTTCATCACGGAGTCGGAGAAGCGCGAGTACGCGCTCAAGCCGATGAACTGCCCGGGCCACGTGCTGATCTTCAAGCAGGGCGTGAAAAGCTACCGGGATCTCCCGCTGCGCTACGGCGAATTCGGCCAATGCCACCGCAACGAGCCTTCGGGCGGCCTGCACGGCATCATGCGGGTGCGCGGCTTCACGCAGGACGACGGCCACATCTTCTGCACGGAAGAACACATCCAGCCGGAGTGCGAGGAATTCACGCGCGTGCTGCACAAGGTCTACCGGGACTTCGGCTTCACGGACATCATCTACAAGGTCGCCACGCGGCCGGAGGCGCGCATCGGCTCCGACGAGCAATGGGACAAGGCCGAACAGGCCCTGATGGATTCGCTGCGGCACAGCGGCTGCGAGTTCACGATCTCCCCCGGCGACGGCGCCTTCTACGGCCCGAAGATCGAGTACACGCTGAAGGACGCGATCGGCCGCCAGTGGCAGGTCGGCACGATGCAGGTCGACTTCAACCTGACGACGCGGCTGGACGCCGAATACGTGGGCGAGGACGGCGCGCGGCATCGCCCCGTGGTGCTGCACCGGGCCATCGTCGGCAGCCTCGAGCGTTTCATCGGGATCCTGATCGAACAGCACGCCGGCGCGCTGCCGGTTTGGCTGGCGCCGGTGCAGGCCGTCGTGCTGAACATCACGGACCAACAGGCCGATTACGTCAATGAAGTTGCCAAAACGCTGAGGAATCAAGGGCTTAGGGTGGCGACGGAGCTGCGCAACGAGAAGATCACGTATAAAATACGGGAGCACTCGCTGCAAAAGCCGCCCTATCTCCTCGTCGTCGGCGACAAGGAGAAGGCGGCTGGTGCCGTCGCAGTTCGCGCCCGGGGCAACAAGGACCTCGGCGTGATGCCCCTGGAGGCCTTTTCCGAGAGGATCGCCCGGGACATCGCCAGCAAGGTCTGATCCTTCATGGAATCACGCCGCAACTGGCGCCAGCTGCGGCGGTGGTGCTACAGATGCTGTAGCTATCGATTGAATTGAAGGACAAGGACCATCGCTACTGAATTTCGTGACCGCCGCCAGCGTGAGGAACGCAAGCACCGCCTGAACCGGGAGATCATGGCTCCCGAAGTCCGCTTGAGCGGACCCAACAACGAGCCCCTCGGGGTCGTGAGCCTGCAGGAAGCGCTGCGGATGGCAGGCGAGCTGGACGTGGACCTGGTCGAGATCGCCGCCACTGCCAACCCGCCGGTCTGTCGACTGATGGACTACGGCAAGTTCAAGTATCTCGAACAGAAGAAGGCGGCGGAGGCGAAGTCCAAGCAGAAGATCATCGAGGTCAAGGAAATCAAGTTCCGCCCCGGTACCGACGACGGCGACTACAACATCAAGTTGCGCAACATCCGCCGGTTCCTGGAGGAAGGCGACAAGTGCAAGATCACGCTGCGCTTTCGCGGCCGCGAGATCACGCACCAGGAAATCGGGATGGCGCTGCTGCAGCGCATCCGGGACGACCTGGGCGACACCATCGTCGTGGAGCAGTTCCCGAAGCTGGAAGGCCGGCAGATGATCATGATGATCGCGCCCGGCAAGAAGAAGGCGGGCGCACCCAAGCCCGCCACCGAAGCCGCCGGTGCGCCGGCGACGGCGGCGTAAGGAAGGTTTCAAAGCCACAACGGTTGGTCGCCGCGGTGGCGGTGAAAGGGGAGCTTTGCCGCTCCCCGCAGCGGCGGGCGAAGCTCGCCGCTCGAAAAGTGGCGGGCATCGACTCGCCACAAAAAGTGGCGGGCATCGACTCGCCACAAAAAGTGGCGGGCATCGACTCGCCACAAAAAG